>Ga0172380_10005633_pt1 | contig 15072 bp, 16 predicted proteins | sample Leawe162metaG_FD_119747 | JGI IMG/M metagenome (GOLD analysis project Ga0172380, IMG submission 119747) | Leachate microbial communities from a municipal landfill in Southern Ontario, Canada - Leachate well 162 metaG | ecosystem: Engineered > Solid waste > Landfill > Unclassified | place...
CGATCCGCAGGTGAAGCAGATTCTCCTCGATCAGGCGACTTCGCTCCGTACGCAGGTGAGCAAGCTTCAGGCCTACGTTTCCGCGGAAGACAATCAGTTCAGTCTTCTCGGCGGCCTCATGAAACTGTTCCGTTAGGACAGTCTGTCGAGCAGAGAAAAAAACAAGTCTCTCCCATTGAGAGACTTGTTTTTCTATACGGAAATACTTGTGGTATAATTATTTAGTATGGACAACAAATCAAAAATATTTTTCGTGGTATTTTTTACCCTCATTGTCGGATCGGTATTCGCGACGTATTATCGGTATGTCGTGGTCCGGGATTACATCATCGAGGCGGAGGCTCCCTGCGATCCGTATTCGGAATCGTGCTTCGTATATGTCTGTGACCCGGAAGCAGGAGAAGAATGTACCGGTGATCCGGAGGAAGACACTTCGTATTATAAGGTCATCCATCGCAATGCGAAGAATATCCCACTCTGCGATCCGAATGATGAAGACTGTGAGGCGCTGGTATGCCCGGTCGGAGAAGCTGATTGTGAGATTAGTCTCTGCGACCCTGAGATGGAAGAAGACATAGAATGCAGTGACCCAGTCGTATATACGGAAGAACATCCGATAGAAGAAGAGGTGATTGATGAAGAGAGCGAGGAGTCTGATCTGGAAGGATCCGCTGAAGCCGATGCTGCTGAAGGAGATGCATCCGAAGAGACAGACGTTATTTCAACAGATACTGAAGAGGTGATTGAATAGGACTATTCTATCGATAAGATAAAAAACGATTTTTCTCACGTTTTTTGATCAGCAACATATCAAGCTTGATGAATATATGAAACCACTGTTCGATTTTATATAAATTGATGATCACATGGTCGATCTCAATACATGCAAAAAAGGTTATTAAATAAAGGCTTTTCTTAGCCTTTATTTTTTTATTGTATTCTGGACAGCACCTTAATCGTTTGTTATCATTCGCATGCTGTTTGCTTATATAAATTACATCCATGAAGACGGTACTTGTATTGGGTGCTGGTGGTTTCATAGGAAGCCACATGGTTAAAAGATTGAAGTCAGAAGGGTATTGGATTCGAGGCGCTGATCTAAAATACCCGGATTTCTCCGTTTCTTTGGCAGATGAATTTGTGGTTGGTGATTTGAGGGAGCGTGATAGTATGCGAGACATTGTTCATAGGGATGGCGTTCCATTTGACGAGATCTACCAGTTTGCGGCAGATATGGGAGGTGCCGGGTATGTCTTTGCAGGAGAACATGATGCGGATATCATGAATAATTCTGTGACTATCAACCTAAATCTGCTTGATTCAGTTCATAAACTAAACCAGAAATGTGGGCTGAACATAACTAAGATATTTTATAGTAGCAGTGCGTGTATCTACGCGAAGCATAACCAGGAGGATCCAGGTAATCCAAATTGTTCCGAAGCGTCTGCTTATCCTGCTAATCCGGACTCTGAGTATGGTTGGGAAAAACTTTTTAGTGAGCGCCTTTACTTTGCTTATAACGAAAATTATGGAATCCCAGTACGTGTCGCAAGATTTCATAACATTTTCGGGCCAGAAGGAGCCTGGAATGGTGGTAGAGAAAAGTCGCCCGCTGCTATTTGCAGAAAAGTTGCTGAAGCTGAAAATGGTGGAACGATAGAGATATGGGGAGATGGCAAACAAACCCGTTCATTTCTATATATAGATGAGTGCATTGAGGCTGTACGCCGTTTAATGGAGTCTGATTTTCCCGGCCCAGTAAACATTGGTTCCGAAGAGATGGTTACAATTGATCAATTAGTCGGTCTGGTAGCATCGGTAGCAGGGAAAATGATTCAGATTAAGCATATCAATGGTCCAGAGGGTGTTCGTGGTAGAAACTCAGATAATACGCTAATCAAAGAGAAATTGGGATGGGATTGTAAAATGACGCTAGCAGAAGGAATTTCGACGACTTATTCGTGGATAAACAATCAATTACAAAAAAGTCATTCCTAGTTATTTTCGATGTGAACCCTGTTGATGAATAGGATAAACATGTTGTTGGTCATAAGGTAAATACCTGCATATGGGATACGTTACAAATGTGGCAACGAATAAAAATCGAATATTGAACCATATCGGCATGATTAAGGAGAAGGCTGCCTTATTAGATGCTTCTGTCGTAAAAGAAGAGCGTTTATGTCGAGCTGGACATATAGAGTTACAATTAACCGATAAATGTACTTTAAATTGCTCAAACTGTCATTTTCGTGATCTTGGCGACCACACATTTTCTTTCGATTGGCTGGACCGCATAGTCAAAAATATTAGACCGAGTGCTATAACACTTGCTGGCGGAGGAGAGCCGACAATTTACTCACGTTTTAATGATGCAGTATTAAAACTTGCAGAGATTCCGCGAGTTAAATTGGGTCTAATAACCAATGGAACCGTTATTCCCAAAGGAGAGTGGGTAAAACACATTTCCTGGATTAGAGTATCCGTATATTCTGTTGAAAACGGTATGTATTCAGGACGAATTCCTCAGTTTTTGGATGTTGTTATAAATAATATTCAGTGGTACCTGCGCGAATCTAATATTCCTAATGTTGGGATACACTTTCTTTTTTATAGGAAGAACATGTCCGATATTCTTTCATTTTCAAAAAGAATGTATTTTCGTTTTAAAGATGATAAAAAAAATTTTGGGAGGGTGCATATTCAATTCAAGCCTGCATTTATAATGGCTCGGCCTACACAGCTGACGCCAGAGCTTCACAAAGAGAATGTTGAACTCCTACCTGATTATGATCAAATAAGAAGTACTTTATCGGAATTTGAGAACGAATTTTCTAAGGATGAAAGTTTTAAGGTTTTTTTGGAAACACAAAGCAATTTTTCAATTTTTAATCAATTGTCGAATGGGTACTTGGATGAGCTAATTAACATTACAAGAGTACGTGATTTTCCTCTTAAGAAGAACGAGAAAAATAGATGCTATGTCTGTCTCGCATATCAATTAATAGATCCTAATGGATTTATTTATCCTTGCCTTACCTTGGCAGAACATCGTCTCAAGGAGTTTTCGCTTGGACATATTTCTGAATTACCTAATTCCCCAGTAGAAAAGCTTAATAAATTTTATACAGCAAGTACTGAGTGTTGCAATAAAATTTTTTGTAGAAATTGGAGCCAGAATGAGGTTGTAAAAGAAAATATTGATAAACCGTTGAAAATTGATATTCCGAAAGATAATTTCTTTTGAGAATTAATTGTTGATTTTTGAATTTTATGAGCGAAAAATATCAACCCAGTGTGAAAAATGAAGCGGTCAGCGCAAAAGAGTATCCAAGACATCCGGATCATAATCTTGTTGCTGAAAAAATACTTATTTGTCGAGCTGCTACCGCGGAACGATTTGGTTCTACTAATGTTTATCAAGCAGCTGAAAACTTGTATGCAGCCTTGTATCAGCCAGAGACCATTGATAGCTTGATAAAGCCTAATGAAAAATATCCAGACAGGCTGGATTCTTTAAAGAAGACTTTAAGTTCTAAGTCTGAAAAAATTCCAACCAAGGAAGAGTTTATCGCAACCGTGAGGCACGCCATGATAAAAGACGTTGATTTTAGTAAGTGTTTTCCAGAAGAAGCCAAGAAACAGCTCTATGCTGTTATGGAAAAAAGCGAAACAACAATTATTTGGACGGACGGAGACGTCTTCGGCGTGCTAGAATATCAATTGCCCGGTTCTTATGAGCAGATTTTAAAAATAGGGATGGCTAAATTTTTTAATAAAATGCGTCGAGAGATAGCCAAAAAGCGAGAAGTGGATCATAAAGACGTTCTTTCAATTCTGGCTACAGAAGGAAAGATGAAATTTATTCCTGGCTTAATAGAAAAATTTAGAGAAAGAGGAATTGAAAAAATAATAATTATAGAGGACCGAATGAAAAACTTAAGTCAAGCTATCGGCTTGATGAATCAAGGGGGTCTGGGTATGGAAATTTTTCCTGTTTTGGTAAATCAAGGACAGTTTAAAAATGAATTAGGCGGTAGTGATGAAGAAATGTTAAAATCAATCTGTATCATAAGTAACATTTCAGAATTAACATCAGCCCTAGAAACCAAGGGGGTGTTTTCGAAAGAAAAAAAAGTGGGAACTATTTTTGATATGGATGGGGTCTTATCTGATGATGACGTTAGAAAAAAAATTCAAACTGATGCCGTAATAAATGCCTTACAGGAGAAAAGCTGGATATAAATCTTTTAGAAAAAACATGAAAAAGTTAATTATAGTTTGCGGTTTGCCGGGATCTGGAAAAACTACATTTGCAAGCGAGCTTTCAAAAAAAACAGGTATTGTATGTTTACATAAAGACTCAATTAAAGAAAAGCTTTTTGAGGGATTAAATTTATCCACTCTTGAAGAAAGTAAAAGAATAGGAAAACCGTCTGTTGATATAATGTTATATCTTGCCGAACAGCAAATTGCGAACGGTATTGATATAATTATAGAAGCGCCTTTTGCCTTTCCTGGAGATTATAAAATTTTTGAAGAATGGAAGGAAAAATATGATATCGACCTTTATAGTATTATTTGTTTCTTAGATGCTGAGGAGAGAAAAAAAAGATTTAGTAATCGTTCCAGAAACCATGCCCACTTTGATGAGATGCGCATGGAGGACCATTTTTCCGAGAACGAGTATGATTATGCTTCAATTCCAGGAGAACAGATTATGATAAAAACGGACGAGCCAACATCGGAACTTGTAAGGAAGGTGATTTTACAGGTAGAATAATTTTCTTCACATGACTATGGGCAATCCGCGCATTCTTTTTATTTCGCACTCTTATCCGCCAGTTTTGGGTGGTGTAGAAAGTCAAAATTATAATTTGGCACAAGGTCTTCAAAAGCTTACTGATGTAAAAATTATCGCTAATGGTAAGGGAAAGGTCTGGCTTCCAGTTTTTTTACCCATTACTCTTCTGAAAAGTATTTTTTTTATGATGAGGTATGATGTTTGCTTGGTTGGTAATGGAGTGCTTGCTCCAGTCGCTGCAATTTTAAAATTTTTGTATCCTCGGAAAAAGTTTTTTTCTGTGGTGCATGGTTTGGACATTACCTTTTCTTACAAAAATGGAATTTTGCCAAAAATCTACAAAGCAATAAACATTCCTTCGCTAAAATTCTTGGATAAGCTTTTTATGGTTGGAAATTTTACCATTGAAGTGGCAGAAAAGATCGGAATACCTAGGAGTCATTGCGTGTTTATTCCAAATGGGGTTTCTTTGGTTGAGTTGCGGAAATTACATACCCGAGATGAGCTTTCTGAATTATTTGGTTCTGACATTACTGATAAAAAAGTAATTCTCCGATTAGCGCGGTTTGTTCCGCATAAAGGAACAGCTTGGTTTATCGGAAATGTTATGCCAAGATTAGGAAAGGATGTGGTCATGATTGCTGCTGGTTATCGGGTAGGAAAAAATACGGCAGGAGATCCAGATAATTTTCCGGATTGCGAACAGTACATTTGGGACAATCATTTGGAGGATCGCGTGAAGCTCTTGCCCTCGATTTCTAGGGAGAGTATTGAAACTTTATTAAATACTGTTGATCTGGTTGTTTCTCCTAATATTCATTATCCGGGATCTGTAGAGGGATTTGGTATCAATGTGATTGAGGCAGCTATTTGCGAGAGGGTGGTTTTGGCCTCAAGTATACAAGGTTTGGCCGACGCTGTAAAAGATGGTAAGAATGGTTTTTTGTTAGAGTCGGAAAACACGGATGTTTGGGTGAATACACTCAATAGACTCTTTGAGAAAGACATGGTTTATCTGGAAAACTTTGGGAAACAAGCTGGTAAATTCACTGAAGAAAATTTTTCTTGGGAGGGGATTTCCCTTAAATATCTTGAAGAAATAAATTTGTGTTTAATTACTAAGTAAAATATACGGAAGAACATCCAGTAGGGGAAGAAGAAATAGATGGAGAGAGTGAGGAAGGGGAACTGGAGGAATCCACTGAAGTCGAAGTGAGTGTTGATGATGAGGGTTCGTCCGAAGTAAAAGACGCTTCTTTGGCTGATACTGAAGAGGCGTTTGAATAGAATTATTCTCTCAATGAGATAAAAACGCTTGTCACAATCGTTTTGTCTTGACAAAAAGCATGATTTTCAGTAGTATTTTGTTAAATTCTTTAACAATTTGTAGGAGAACATTGTGGATAAATTTAGATTGACACGGCTTGTAATAAAACCAACGTTAAAGTGTACTGCAAATTGTTCAAGCTGTGAGAGCCGGAGAAGCCTCCATAAATCTCTTCAGCACGAGCAAACGTTGACTTTTGACGAATGGGCGCGCGTACTTGAAAATGCTGCTCGGTTAGGCGTTCAACGACTGGATATAAGTGGGGGTGAGCCGACGCTGTATAGGCAACTTCCTGGCTTGGTTGAGCTTGGGAAATCGTTTCATTGGCATGTAAATATCAATACGAACGGAACGCTTATTAAGTCAGGGAATGCCAAATCGTTGCTTGATGCTGGCTTAAACAGTGCCTATGTATCTCTCTATGGATCTACACCTCAATTACATGACGCGATGCGTCATCAAAAAGGACTTTGGGATAGAGCTACAAATGCAGTTCGCTTGTTTTCGTCGCTGGGGACTGATTATGAGAATTTTTCTGTGAAGACGCAAGCCTTAATCTGTAGGTTAAACTTCAAGGAAATTCCTAAGCTAATCAAACTAAGCTATCAGCTTGGCGCAAAAGAAATAGCTATAAGTTACTTGGAAGGAGACTTTTCTGGTAAATTGCAATTGTTGTCAGAAGACATTGATTCCTTCAGGAGGGATGTTATCCCTGATTGTCTGGCAGTTATTTCTACTTTGCCGCTGGGGGCACAAGAAAAAAATAAGGCAATGGAAGACATCTGTCGGTTATTTTCTGATAGCTTATCGACAAAACAATGGGCATCTAGTATTTATCGACCGGATGAAGAAAAAAAATGTGACAGACCGCAGTGGTTTTCTATTATCCTTGCGAATGGCGATGTCCATCCATGCAATATGGTTGAATATGTTCATGCTCCCATAATGGGAAACGTAAAAAATTGTTCATTGGGAGATGTATGGAATGGCAGATTATTTGAATCGTTTAGAGAAAAGCTATTCAGCTGTTGTAAAAGGTGCCCTATTAACCTTTATACGGTTATCCCATTGTGTTAAAAAGTGAAGGAGAAAAGAAATGGCGATCGTGACAGATAATGATGGGGTTTGGCAAGTAGACCGACAGGAGACAAGGAAATTTTTTGAGGCGAAGTGGAGACAAGGAGTTGATCTTGGTTCAACTCCCTGGGTAACTACTGCCGTAGGAAAGGAATTGCAGGATCTTCTGATAAACCAAACACTGAAAGAAGACATGAAGGTGCTTGATATCGGGTGTGGGATAGGGGTTGAAGCTTGTTTCCTCGCCAAGCATGGAATGAGAGTGACTGGAATCGATTTTATTCCTGAGACTATTCGGAGTGCTGAAGAATATGCCGGGATAGTCGGGGCATCAGTTGATTTCAGATGCACTGACTTCCTTAGCAATCGTAGCGAGATTGGAAGTGGTTTTGATCTAGTTTTTGATCAAGGATGCTTCCATCACATCCCGATTGCCGAGAGAGAGGAATATGCAAAACGGGCGTATGGCTGTCTCAGCCAGAATGGACTGTTGTTTATCAGGGCATTTTCTGATTTGATGCTCCCATCTCCCACCAATGACGGGCCGATACGGTTGTCTTCGGATGATATTCTTTCCACCTTTTCACCATTTTTTTCGGTGGAGCATTTGTATAGGTTTAAGAATATTCCTCTTCCACGGCCGTGGGCGTATAAGCCGCAGATTTTCTGGTCTTTTTTGGCACGAAAGAGGTAGTAAATTCTATGTGTCGATTACCATCGATAGTAATATCATCGGTGGTTTTTTATGCCTTAAATATCGCAGACACATTGACACTTTTTCTTGATTATGTTAAGATATTTCTGATATAGATACTTATAGCATGCCTATGAGCAGTATAAAAGAAGGGAAGAAATTTGTGCTTATTGGCGCTCAATCATGGGCATTTGGGCCAGCAGGAAAAGCGTCTGCTGTAGCACACTCGTTTCAGAAGTTAGGCCTGAGGACCTGTTTTGTTGGTAGTTCAACATCTTTGGATTTATGTAAAAACTCCGGGCACTTTGATGATCTAATAGAGGTATCATCAGCATATGATTATTTAAACTTACAAGAAGGGAATTTTTCGGCGGTAGTGTCAGTTATGGATCCGTATCTGGCTGTATGGGCTAAAAATAGAAATCTCCCATTGTACTACATCGATAGTATGAGTTGGTTTTGGAACTGGGAGGATAAAAGTATTGCAGAAGATTTTATTGGTAACATTGAGAAGAAAAAATTAGCTGATAGCTTTAAGTGTCTTGATGCATTTGAACCGGACACTAGGCAATTAGTAGCTCACCAAATTTCACAATTAGTTTTTTCTCAGGGAAACCCACAGACGGTTCCAGTAACAGAAAAAAAGTCTAAAAATATTGGATCCGTCATTGATTTATCTTATAGGGAAAATATTATTGACCGCGATACCGTGGTCATTTCTTTGAGTGGAGGCATTTCCCCAGTGAACAGCATTGAATCAGCCGTTCGGTACGCAAATATGATTGTCGATTTAGTTCTTGAGGAAAGGTCATTGGATTTTTTCTCAGCGAAAAGATTTGTGATTACTGGTCATCCGGAAGTTATAAAAAAGGTAAATAAGCCGAACAAGGTTGGTGTTGAATTTGTTTCTTTGTCACATCCTGATTTTTTGAGAGTTCTGAATAGAGCGGTAGTTGTATTTGTTCCTTGCGGTTTTACCACCATTTATGAGGCACTTGCATACCGTGTTCCGGTTGCATTTTTACCAGAAAATCACAATGGGCATGTCTACGAATATCTTATAATTACTGATGGTCTCGTTGACAGAGAAGATATTTTTCCAAACACATTGTTTACTCTTTCGTCTTCGTCGTTAGATTATATCAGGCCTATTGATGATTCAATGAATCTCATCGACATTTATACAAAGGAATATTTGAACAATACCTATTGTCGAGAGAACTATAGACAAAAAATAGATAATATATTTCGTCTACTATCTGATAGGGATGGAGTTTTAAAGAGACAAACGGAGGCTATAATGAAATTGATCCCAGATTTTGAGGGAGCTGACCGGATAGCGAGAAATCTAGTCGCTAATTTGCTGTAACCAATCGAGATGAAAGAACTGATAAAGGCATTTCATAACCAACCACTGAGGCGGATTAATGGTAGAGAATATATTTTGAATCCTTTACTGGATCATTATCCGGAAACATCATACGCCTTGATGGAAGATACGATTTTAGAATTATCTCGAATTACGGATTTATCGAAGATTGATAAAATAGTTGGTGAGGAGGATAGAGGTGGCTATATCGCTGCGCTGATGGCATTTCGTCATAAAAAGTCATTGGCAATGGTAAAGTGGAACCCGTGCGGGCTAGACGGGCATATCGGAGTAGACTTTAGAAATGCATATACGTCAGGAAAGATGTATTTGAATGGCGCAAAGAAGGGGGATAAAGTACTTATAGTGGAAGACCTTATAGATTCGGGAGGAACTATAATAGCTATGATTAGCCTATTGAAGTATGCTGGTGTAGAAATATGTGATATTATTACAGTCGTTGACAAGGTGGATTATGGTGGTCGAGAAAGAATTTTAAAAGAAACAGGATTTAGTGTAAAAAACATTCTTGGTGTTGCATGCAGAGGCGGGAGATCGAAGGTCATTTCTGTTTTGGGGATAGGCACTTAGAGAAAAAATAAGCAAATTGGGTTAGAATATTTACTTGAAACATATGCAAGAGAAGAATGATGAAAGAGGGGATAGACTAAAAAAATTACTTTTGATAAACAAAGAGGGATTAGTGCCGTATGCGGATAGATTTGAGAAGACTCATTCTATTGCAGATGTAAAAAACAAGAAAGTTGGAAGCCATGTCAGAGTGGCTGGGCGTATTATGCTTTTTCGGAAAATGGGGAAGCTTACTTTTTTGCATATTCAAGATTATTACGGGAGGATTCAGATTGTTCTCAAATCGGATGAGCTAGGAGAAAAACAGTATGATCTTTTCTCAAAAATCGTGGACGCAGGAGATTTTATCGGTGTTGAGGGAGAAGTATACATAACTAAGACGGAAGAGCTGTCGGTGTTAGCTAAAAGCTACACATTTCTTAGTAAGGCATTGAGGCCGTTGCCTGACAAATGGCATGGTTTGAAAAATGTTGAATTGAAATATCGGAAGAGATATCTTGATCTTATTATGAGTGAAGAGACGCGAGAGCGCTTTGCTTTCCGTAGTGATTTTATTAGAAGTTTGAGGGAGTATTATTTTGATAATAGATTTTCTGAGATAGAAACGCCTATTTTATGCAATACACCATCAGGTGCATTAGCAAAACCATTTAAGACACATCATAACGCGCTTGGAACCGACGTATATTTAAGGATTGCTCCAGAAATATTTCTTAAGCAGGCAATAATCGGCGGTTATGAGAGGGTTTTTGAGATTGCGAGGTCATTCAGGAACGAAGGAATTGACCCAAGTCATTTACAAGACTTTACAATGGTGGAACACTATTGTGCTTACTGGAATTTTGAAGACAATATGAAATTTACCGAAGAAATGTTCTCCGTAATTATAAGAAAGTTAAAAAAATCTTTAAAGATAAAAATTCCCAATAGGAATGGAGAGGTGATTGAAGTCGACTTCAAGGCTCCTTGGAAGAGAGTAGATTTCAGGACGCTATTGATCAATGATTGTGGCATTGATATTAATGAGCATCCCACTGTTGAGAGCCTGAAGAAAGAAATTAAAAGAAAAGATATAAGAATAGATAAAATAGAGAAATTAGGAAGAGGAAACTTAATAGATGCTCTTTATAAGGTTGTATCCCGAGAAAAGCTTGTTGATCCTGTTTTCTTGATTAATCATCCTATAGATATTTCTCCGTTAGCGAGAAAAAATGATGCAAATCCACTTGTAACAGACAGATTTCAGTTAGTCGTAAATGGATGGGAAGTTGTTAATGCATATAGTGAGCTTATTGACCCTGTAGAGCAAAAGAAACGGTTTGAAGAACAAACGAAGTTTAGGGAGACTGGAGACGAAGAGGCGATGATGAAAGATTTTGAATACGTAGAGGCCATGGAATATGGGATGCCTCCTATTTCCGGGTGGGGGATGGGAATAGATAGGATGGTAGCTCTATTGACGAGCCAATCGAATCTCAAGGATGTCGTGCTTTTCCCATTGTTGAAACCGGAAGAATGAGAGTTGTGGGCGTTTTTGGGGATGCGCGCTAAGACTGATTTGATTTTATGAAATTACAAAGGGTAAAGATAGGGAATTCTTTGGAAGAAATTTTTCTTTATATCGGAGAAAGAATATCTTATTCGTCGGATCCAACGATTGTTATTCTCGAGGCCGGACATTTTAGTTCTAGTTGTGGTCCGGATTGGCAGGCAGTCAATACGCTCAAAGGAGCTCTCGATTTGGCAAATAATATTATTGTCGAACATGGTAAGAAGGTGAGGGTTGTTTTGGCGTTGCTGGTTGATGACCTTGGGCTGAGTTGTGGTATTGATGTTTGCTCGGTAGGTGAAAATAATACAAATGTGGGTGACTCTCTTCCGAACGAATTGATTTCAATCTTGAAAGATTCATCAATCTATAAGCCTAAACAATTTGTTATTAGTAGTGAGAGGGCAGCCAAGAACCGTGGAATTGTAAAGTTGAAAAATATTATTAAAAGAAAAGGACCTGCTTTTGGGTCCATTTTTAAACTAGAAGAAGACGGGCGGCAACAAAAATTCTTTTTTTGTTCTAAAGATGGAGAGAAGGTTTTTTTAGCTGACATTAAGGATTGGGTCTGGAGTTCCCGCTGTCCTTTGGTTATGGGGCAGCATTATTTTGATTTGCATAAAAAGATAAGTAAGCGTTATCCATATAACTGGCCTCAGATCCTGATAGATTTTTCTTCTATTCATGAGCGTGGAAAAGTCAACAGAGGAGCAGAACTGGCGACCCAATTTTTATCACTAGAGGGAGTCGCGCGTTCTTATGAGATCGTGAATATTTGTTTTGCGGATGAGGAGGGGGAGGTATATACAGTTGATTATTTCAGTATATAATTTGGGATCTATTCTATGCTAAAGCGCATTTATCTTGATAACCATGCAACAACACCGATAGATCCGAGAGTTATGAGTAAGATGTTGCCTTTTTTTGATGTAAGTTATGGAAATCCATCAAGTATACATTTGTTTGGAATTGAAGCATTGAATGCCATTGACAAGGCGAGAGCTGTTATTTCCAAGGTAATCGGATCGGAAAAGGACGAGATTGTTTTTACGAGCGGAGCTACAGAAGCTAATAATTTTGCGATTCGCGGCATTATTGAAGGACTGAAGAGGAAGCATGGAAATCAACCGCTGCATATCATTAGTTCAGTTACTGAACATAAGTGCGTTTTGAATGCAATTAAAAGAATTCAAGCGGAGGGCGTCGAGATAACATTTTTGCCGGTTGATTCTTGTGGTGCCATTAATCTTCAATTATTGAAAAAGGAAATAAAGCCTAACACGGTTTTAGTTTCTTTGATGTTTGCAAATAATGAAATTGGAACTATTAATGATATTATGGAGATTGGTTCTATCTGCAGATCAAAAAATATAATTTTTCATACAGATATCGCGCAGGCACTTGGGAAAATTCATATAAATCTTAAAAATTTACCAATAGACCTTGCTTCATTTTCAGCGCATAAGCTCTATGGACCGAAAGGAGTGGGTTTTCTTTATATAAAACAGGAATTGAAAAAAACAATGACTCCTTTATTGGATGGAGGAGGTCAGGAATACAATCTTCGCTCCGGCACTTTAAATGTTCCAGGAATTGTCGGAATGTCGGAATGTGTTAGGTTGGGTGCTGAAAACTTCAAAGAAGACATAAGAAAATACCTCAAGCTTCGTTATGTTTTGTATTCTAGACTATCTTCCCAATTAAACAATATTGTTTTAAATGGACCAGATATAACACCTGGTGAAGAATTCTTTTTAGAACATGCTGATGTGGAGCAGCTTTCGAAAACATTAAAAAGGTTGCCAAACAATCTTAATATTACTTTTTCCGGAATAGACCTGAGCAGGCTGCTCCCTCGTATCAGTCATATTGCCGTGTCTACGGGATCGGCGTGTTCTAGTAATTCAGTACAGCCGTCGTATGTTCTTTGCGCCATAGGTTTGAGTGACCAGGATGCGGGATCATCCATTCGTTTTGGCATCGGTCGATTTAATACAGAAGAAGAGATGATTGCTGTCGCTGATTCTATCGTTGAAGCTGTCCATTTGTTGAGGAAAAATGTATGAGACGTCGACCACTTTATTCATTGTTAAGTTTTTTTAGAGATCTTTTCATTATTCTCCCTAGGCGAGTCACAATTGATCTGAGCCGAAATATAACATTTTTTTCAAAACTTCAAGCGATAGAGACTTTCGTTGGTATAGAAAAGGATCTTATCCAAAGCGCCTGTGGTGTGCTTTCCATACAAATGGTGATGAGTTTTTATAGCAGAACAGTTCCATCGTTGGCGGATCTTTCATCGAATCTTATGCGATGGAAGGCCTTTAGCATTGAGAGGGGACTTGTTTTAACGAGAGTTAACGAAGCTTTGCTTGAGTACGGTTTTCGTTCCGAGATGCATAGACAGGTTTCTTGTAAGAGACTTTTTCATTATTTGACTGATGGCATACCGGTAATCGCTTCTGTTGTTGGTAGTCAAGGCGGGCATCTCGTTGTTCTGGTAGGAGTTTCTATCGATGCCGGGAAGATAAAAAAGGTCCTCTATTTGGATCCAAATAACTCGGTCACTAATTCTCTTGTGACGGTGTCGCTCGAAGAATGGCAATCAATATTCAATAAGAGAGCGCTTGTCGTACTTCCAACTCATTGATTAGAGTTTCTGATTCAATAAGAAAAAGATATGTATAATAACTGTCCGCACTGTGGAAATGAATACGATGATGGAGGAACAACGAAAAAGAACGCATACAAATGTAATTATTGTGATTTTACCTTCTACAACAATCCCAAGCCTGCTGTGAATGGTTTCATTCTTGGGTCTGACGGCAAATCTTTTTTAATGACACAAAGAAAGTTTGAGCCATACAAAGAGTGTTGGGGTGTCCCGGGTGGATTTTTAGACTATGGTGAGGATCCAAAAGATGCCTTGAGGCGAGAACTGAAGGAAGAGCTTTGTGTGGATGTGGAAGTAATGCGTCTATTGGGAACATATAACGAGGTGTATCACAATGGTGGATCTAAAGATGAAACGTATAGTGTTGTTGTTCTCGTGTATCTTGTCGAGGTCTCTGATATGTCGGCGATAAGGGCTGATGATGATGCTATAGCATTTGAATTCTTTCCATTTAGCGACTTACCTCATCTTGCGTTTGAGAATCAGCGTGACTTTCTTATGGGCGTGTTTAAGCAGTTTAAGTCTTGATTATGGGATTAGAAAGCATGTTTCTTAAGCAGATTAAGCAAATGAGGGATCCGCTGAAACCGAAGAAAGTGCTGATGGGGGTGTTATCTCGACAGATACTACCGAAGAGGCAGCCGAATGAATATCTGTTAGTGGAGTTAAAAAAACGCTTTTTATAATCGTGTTTATTACCAAGCGAGTGAGCGAAGCGAAAGTTCTTACTTTCGATTCCGAGCGAGTGACGGTAACACAGGGTAAATATCCCGCGGCTTGCCGCGGAAATGAAATGAGTTCAGACTCATTTCAGTGTCCGGAGCTTGCTCCGTGGTTAATACCATTTATTGTTGTCTTAAAGTAGATTTTGGGGTAAAATATCAATGGACTTGGCTTGTTTTATGTTTTTCTAGCGGGATTTTTAATTGAGGCAGGTATGTTTTTCAGGAAAAAGTCGGATGAGTACAAGAAAGAAGTAGATTTTGA
>Ga0172380_10005634_pt1 | contig 15071 bp, 14 predicted proteins | sample Leawe162metaG_FD_119747 | JGI IMG/M metagenome (GOLD analysis project Ga0172380, IMG submission 119747) | Leachate microbial communities from a municipal landfill in Southern Ontario, Canada - Leachate well 162 metaG | ecosystem: Engineered > Solid waste > Landfill > Unclassified | place...
ACTGCCGTCGCTCTTGCTATCGGTCTCGACGACTTTTTTCAGTTCGCTGTACCCCTCGTTGAACAATACGGTCAGAGGTGAGTTGGCAAAACGGTCAACCTGGGATGCAATCGCGTCAAAGCGCTTTGATTTCCAGAAAAAGTCCATGAAGCGTTCTGATTCATTTTTTGCACGCTGAACCTGGAAAAATTTGAACAGGATTATACCCCAGGAAACAATCGAGAACGAGAGCAGCAGTAGCAGGACGAGCTTAACAACAATACCGGCGCCGGTTATTATGGCCACGGATGATACCTCCGCTTGGGTTAGAAACTTAAAAAAGCTAGTACTTTCAATCAGTCAAGTCAAGCTAAAACCGATAGCGACACGCATGATGTTCAGCGTTCCGCAAGCAGCGCAACGACCTGGTCAAGGATTGCTCCTGCCAGTTGGTCCTTGGACATAAGCCCGCACTCCCTGACAGTGCCATCCTTGAAAAACAGCAGAGCCCGGTTGGTATCCACATTGAATCCGGCATCAACCTGACTGACATCATTGGCAACAATCATATCCAGATGCTTCTCGCGTAACTTTTTCGCGGCATTTTCAGCCAATGCATCAGTTTCTGCTGCAAATCCGACCAGAAACGGACGGTGTTCCAGTTCCCCCAATCCAGCCAGTATGTCAGGGTTTTTCACCAATTCTATCGTTGCTGAATCGGCCTTCTTCTTGATCTTTGTTTTGTTTCTCGCCAGCGGACGATAATCAGCTACCGCAGCGGCCTTGATGACGATATCGCACTCTGCCGCCCGTGCCATGACCTCTCCCTGCATTTCAACGGCACTCGTAACGTTGATCACCTGGATTCCATCAGGCGTGGCCAAAGCGGTCGGCCCGCTGACGAGAAGCACCTGAGCTCCCCGCCGTCGTGCTGCACGGGCCAGGGCGTACCCCATCTTGCCTGAGGAGTGGTTGCTGATATATCGAACCGGATCTATCTCTTCGCGGGTAGGCCCCGCCGTGATCATTACTTTCCGTCCTGCCAAATCTTTTTCAGTCAATGCGGCGACAGCACTCTCGAAGATAGTTTCCGGCGCTGCCAGCTTGCCTTCCCCTTCCCAGCCACATGCCAGACTGCCGCTGACAGGCGCCTCAAACAGGTATCCCAAGCGACGCAGTTTTTCCTCATTTTCCTGATAAATCGGGTTGGTATACATGTTGACGTTCATAGCCGGAGCGAACAGCACTGGAGCTTTGGTCGCCATCACCGTTGTGGTGAGCATGTCATCGGCAATTCCGGCAGCAATTTTACCGACAACATTAGCTGTAGCAGGAGCGACAATAAACAGATCTGCCCGGTCGGCAAGAGAGATATGCCCGATTTCACGTTCCGCAATCAGGTTGAACAGTTCGGAATGAACCGGGTTTGATGAAAGTGTTTGAAAGGTAAGTGGCGCAACGAACTCCTGGGCGGCACGGGTCATAATAACGTGAACGTTTGCTCCCGCTTTGGTCAAGAGTCGCAGCAGTTCTATCGCCTTATAGGCAGCGATTCCTCCGCATACACCCAAAACAATTTGTTTATTATCAAACATATACACGCTCGTTTCAAAAATAGGGGTTACAGCGTTTTTCATGGCCGATAGTCGTTTGCGGACCGTGACCCGGATAGGCGATAACGTCGTCCGGAAGCGTAAAAAGCTTGGAGCGAATAGATTCCAATAACTGTTCGTGCGATCCTCCAGGCAGGTCAGTACGGCCTATTGAATCGGCAAAAAGCGTGTCACCGGTGATAACCTTCCGCTCATCCTCAAAATAGAGGCAACACCCGCCCTCTGTATGACCAGGAGTATGCAGCACTTTCAGGCGACACGTACCAAAGGGGATTTCCATGCCGTCAACCAGCCAGGCATCAGCATCCGGTGAGTTTTCTCCCTGCAAGCCGTACTTACGGGCAACCTCTGCCGATCTGCCCAACATGGGCGCATCAGCGTGATGGATCAGAAGACGGGCGCCAAAGGCTGCCAGCACCTTGCCGTTTCCGCCCAAGTGGTCAAAATGACCATGCGTATTGATAACGGTTTGAATTTTCAGCCCATGGTGCTGTACCATGCTGAAAATCAATTCCACATCTCCTCCCGGGTCGACAATAATACCTTCGCGGCTCTGTTCGCACCCAACAATATAACAGTTAACCGACAGTGGACCGACCGTAATTGATTCAAATATCATAACGCTCTCTCGTTTATGCGATAGTGGAAGTGTTTTTTACATGGAACAATGACAATTCACAGTTAGTTGACATCCGCCAAGGACATGATACACTGCTCACGCCTGTATCAAAGCGAGCCATGGAGAAAATCCGATGAGAATTGCGGTCGTGGAAACAGAAAACTGCATCAGTTGTGGCCTATGCATTTCAAGCTGCCCTGCTGTTTTCAGATTTGACAAATCGGGCAAATCTGAATGTTTTGATCCTGCCGGAGCCCCGGAGATCGAGATACAGAGCGCTATTGACGGCTGTCCTGTTCAGTGCATCCACTGGACTTAAAACCACATACAAGGAGCTACAACTTATGGAACGTTGGATCTGCACAATATGTCAATATGTCTATGACCCCGCCGTTGGCGATCCGGATCGCGGAATTGCGCCGGGAACACCGTTCGAAGCACTGCCCGATGACTGGAGTTGCCCCCTCTGCGGTGCCGGTAAGGATGTCTTCGAAAAAGAATAATAAAAGCAGGGGCGGGCACTCAGGCCCGCCCCATCGCTATCGATACTTTACTTTTTATCAGCTTCCTTAATAATATCAACGACTGTCTCACCGGATTCTATTTTTACTCTCCAGATCAACCCGCACGCCCCACACTCTTTGACCGGCGAATGTTCGACAGAAAAACCGTTAGAATGCATATCGAGATCAACTTCTGTACGACTGCCGCAGTTCGGACACTTCATGGTTGTCACCTCCAAGTATATTCTTCAATTCTTTACAAGACATCTAAGCCAGTTCGGGCAAAATCGTTGTGATCGCATTAAAAAGCCCATCCAGATCGTCACGCGTCATGTCACCCATATGAGCAATGCGGAAGGTCTCTCCCTTTATTTTGCCATATCCGTCATCAAACGCAAAACCGATTTCTCCCAATTGTTTTTTCAAAGAGCCCAGATCTATTCCAAGACTGTTACGACTGCATGTCAACGTCTGTGAGCGGTATGCCTCTGCAGGAAAAGATTCGAAGCCGCGCCCCGTCAACCAACCGCGAACATAACCGGCTAAATCGTTGTGCCGCGCCCAACGGTTTTCCAGTCCTTCGGTAAACATTCGCTGCAGTTGGCAATCAAGAGCATAAATCAGGGAAATACACGGAGTTGAAGGAGTATTGTTCTTGGCATCATTGGCTGCAAACTCCACATAATCAAAATAGTAGCCGCGACCTTCCATACCCGCTGCCCGCTGAAGCGCCTTCTCACTGGCCGTAAAGACAGCAAGACCGGGCGGCAGCGCAAAAGCCTTCTGCACTCCAAAAATGCAGCTGTCGATGCCAAGTTCGTCAACCGGAATTTTGAGGGCGCTCATCGACGAGACCGTATCGACAACAAACATAACCTCCGGGAATTTGCGCATGACTTCGGCGATCTCCGGCAAAGGCGACATGACACCCGTTGAGGTTTCGTTATGGATCATGGTCATACAGTCGTATTTTCCGGTCTCAAGAGTTTTATAAACCGCTTCGGGGGTGACTGGTGTCCCCCAGTCGAATCTGATGGCATCAGCCTCTTTACCACAACGAAGTGTGACATCGTGCCACTTGTCGGAAAATGCGCCGTTGCAGAAGTTCGCACAGCGCTTGCCGACGAGATTGCGAATCGCTCCCTCCATAACACCGAATGCACTCGAAGTTGCCAGAAAGACCTTGTCCTCAGTGAACAGCAGTTTTTTCAGACCTGACGTGACACGTCCATGCAGGTCGGCGTACTCTTTCATCCGATGCCCTATCATGGGAGAAGCCATGGCTTTCAGTATATCTGGATGGACCTCAACCGGTCCGGGAATAAACAGCTTTTTGTGCATGACACATACTCCGCTACAGAAATATTGTGATTAGTCAACGTGTTGTGAAGCTAGCAAATGGAGGTGATAAAGTCAAGATTCAGCGAGTCTGACACAAAACGAGGGATGTGGAGGCTTTCAAAGTCTGCAATTTGCAATTGACGATAATCGTCTCTATCTGTATAGTGGCGCGCTTAAGTGATACATTTACCTAGTTTTGAGGAGCGGTTTCTATGCTGAAACAAATTTTATTGTCAGTCGTTGCGATATGCATGCTGTCAGTCGCCTGCGCCGGTGCGGCCGAAACCAAGGACATCAAATTCAATTTCAAAAACTCCGCCCCCGTCGTGTTCAGCCACGAATTACACCTGAAAAAATACAACAACAATTGCAGAATCTGCCATGATGCGATCTTCAATTTGAGAAACAAAAAACGCTACACAATGGCCGAAATGGAGAAAACCAAATCCTGCGGTGCATGTCATAGCGGCATGAAGGCTTTCAGCGTCTCCAGCGAAAAAGAGTGTTCTCACTGCCACAGCGGCAAACCGCGTGACGTTTCCTACACCGTCAAGGGCCTTGGAACGGCAACGTTCAGCCATGCGGTACATATCGCCAAGACAGGTGGCGCCTGCAAAGGGTGCCATAATGGCAAAGTCATAACCGGCAAAGAAAAAGCGGTGACTATGGCAGAAATGGAAAAAGGACGTACCTGCGGATCATGCCACAACGGCAAGCGTGCCTTTGCCGTAACGGCAAACTGCGACCGTTGCCACAAAGGGCTCAAGCCGAAAGACATTACGTTTGCTCTAAAAGGAGTAACACCGGCAACGTTCAGCCACTCCTTCCATACTCAGGCATATAGCTGCAAAGATTGCCACACCAAAACCTTCCCCTACAAGGCGGTTGTCGGCAAAGCCACCATGAGCGACATGGGAAAAGGCAAATCTTGCGGTGTATGCCACAACGGCAAGGACGCCTTTGCATCAACCGGTGATTGCGACAAGTGTCATAAAGGGATGAAACCGGGAAAAATCACGTTTAAAACATCCGCTGGTGAAGCCACGTTCAGCCATGAGTTCCATACGCAGACATACAAATGTTCAGAGTGCCACACCAAGATATTCCCCTTTAAAGCTGGCGCCCTGAAGGCCACCATGAGCGACATGGAATCCGGCAAATCCTGCGGCACCTGTCATAACAAGGGCAAGGATGCCTTCCCGGTCCAGGACGACTGTGGGAAGTGCCACAAAATGTAAGTGTTGCAACACTGATTCATTCACATTCCATTTCCAGGTGTTTATAAAGGGGGGAGCAGAGATAATCTGCCACCCCCTTTTTTTGTTCGATGCACGATGCGTATTTCCGTTAACCATCGCATATAATCGCAACCCAACCAAACTGAATGGCACATTATTATTACGTTCACATAAGACAACTTCGTGCATACAGTATACTGTATTCAATTTTCGTTGCTATTATGAATGAACTTAGTGTATACACGAAAAGATTTTGGGAATTCCCCTGTTTAGTATGGCAGGACACCGCAGGAATGCGGAATTGAAGGGCAACGATATGCAGAAATGCTCGACAGGATGCAGACTGCTACTCATTACGCCGGCGCTGTTAATATTGCTGCAGGTGGCTCTTGCACTACACCATCATCAATCCGAATCCTGTTATGATGACGAAGACTCACTTCACTCTTTCCCCTCGGCATTTTACCCCGATCACATAAAACTGGATACGTTGGACTGTCTGTCGCCGGAAATTCTGATGTCTCCCCACCCCTGCTTATGGATTCGCACCCCGGACAGCCCTAAGGCGCCGATCACGGTCCTGGTTACCGACCCTCCCCAGAGCCGGGCTCCACCATCAACGCTTTTTTCATGACGGATTGAAACTGCTTCAGAATTTACTGTACATCCCAGACCTCTGTGGCCAGCTATATTTTGTTAATCAAATACTTATTTCTTGGAGGAGTTAGTTCATGTCTTCAAATCTTTTCAGATTCATTACTCTGATGTTCCTGGCAGCAGCCTGGACTCTTCCTGCTCATGCCGAGCAGGGCATGGCCATCGATCCGGCCACCTGCCTTGGCTGCCACAGCAACAAGATCTCTATTCATGATTTTGCAGCGTCTGTCCATGGCAAGAACGCCTGTACCAGTTGCCACGTAGACATAACCGATCTCGCCAAGCACATGCGGAAGGAGATCAAAGTCGACAAGGTGCACTGCGAGCGGTGCCACAAAAAACAGAACTCAGAGCATTACGCCAGTGTACATGCGGAGAAAGGCGTGACCTGTGCCCAGTGTCACACTGACATCCATACCCATAATTACTGGAAAAATGACAAGCGCATCGCGGTTGCAAAATGCGTCCAGTGCCACGACAAGGAAGCTGTCTACCAGAAGTCGGTTCACGGTAAGGCAGTTGCTGCCGGCAACATGGATTCAGCCGCTTGCCATGACTGTCACAACCTTCACGCTATTGAGAAGCTGGCGGGTGCTAAAGATCACAAGGGGCGCGAATTCCACACTAAAGTATGCATGAAGTGTCACAGCGACCAGAAAATGATGACCAAGAACAAGGTCACCAATGTAGCGGTCAAATCATACATGGAGAGCTACCACGGCAAGAACTACCGATTAGGATTCCCGGAAAAAGTAGCCGGTTGTGCGGATTGTCACACAGCTCATTCGGTATTGCCAAAATCCGATCCTCAATCCACCATCAACCCGGCAAATATTGTCAAGCAGTGTGCAGCATGCCATCCCAAAGCAACTCCGCTCTTCGCGAAGTTCTATGCTCACGGCGAGATGACGGACAGGGAAAAATATCCAATCCTGTTTTACACTTTTGTTGCCATGACCGGACTGCTGCTTTCCACCTTTGCCGTATTCTGGGTTCACACTCTGCTGTGGATGTTCCGCGGCTTTGTTGAGAACCGGGAAAAAGCAGACAAACTGGCTGATGGCAGCCACCATCATGTTCACGTAACTTCCGCTGGAACACATACTCATGTTATTCCTGATGCTCACAAACAGTATCGTCGCTTCAACCGCCTGCACATCTTCATGCATCTGCTGGTAATCACCAGTTTCCTGATGCTTTCTTTGACCGGCCTGCCGCTCAAATTCTGTACGCAGGCATGGGCAGTAGAACTCATGAAACTGTATGGCGGTTCTGCAAATGCCGGCCTGTTGCATCGCGTAGGCGCCGGAATCACGTTCGTTTATTTCGGCTTGGCGATCATAATGAGTATCAACTTCCTCTTCATCAGAAAAGATATCAAAGGTAATCCGATTCAGCGTCTCTTCGGTCCGGATTCACTCTGCTTCAACCTGCGCGATATCAAGGATGTTTATTTCATGGTGAGATGGTTCTTCTTCAAAGGACCAAAACCGACCTTTGAACGCTGGACCTACTGGGAAAAATTCGACTTTGTTGCCGTCTTCTGGGGTATGTTTGCTATCGGCGGCTCCGGCCTGATGCTTTGGTTCCCCGAACTTTTTGGACAATTCCTCCCGGGATGGGCATTCAACGTCGCAACTATTGTCCACTCTGACGAGGCACTCCTGGCTACCGGCTTCATCTTCTCGGTCCACTTCTTCAACACCCACGGACGGCCCGAGAAGTTCCCGATGGACTTCGTCATCTTTAATGGCCAGATCGCCAAGGAAGAAATGATCGAGGAGCGCGGCGACCAGTGGAAACGTTACGAGGAAGAGGGGATCACCGAACAGTTCGCCTGTAAACGAACCAGCGGAGTGGTATACGACTTCCTGGTCAAGGGTTTCGGGTTCACCGCCCTCTTCATCGGCATCGGCCTGCTGCTGCTAATGATCCTGGCCTTCATGGGAGGAGGCGGACACTGATCTATTTAGAATAAGACGAAAAAAGCGGGGGGCACATGCCCCCCGCTTTTTTGTTCACACCTTGAAAAAAGTGAAGACCAAATAGCTCACCATACAATCCATATAAACTTTCAAATGAAAATGCCGAATCAACTCGGGCATAAACCAGGCATCTAATTGAAGTCCATTAAGCACTCTTTGAGACGTCAGAAACCTTCACCCATTTACCCAAAGCGACTGATTCGATCGCCGCTGCCATTCCGAATGAAAATACGCTGAATACAAGCGGCAGTCCATGGATGCCGATCAGATCGTACAGAAACACCTTTACTCCACCAATTACCGTGACAAGGATGGCCACATTTCTGATTTCCTTACTCTGGCGTAAATAAGCAAAGACAATCAGCGCAATAGCAGCAGTATTGATAAGTACCGACTGTCCGCTGCGGAAGGTGTCGCGTTGCATTGCTGCGGGAATATACTGAATCGCTTGAAATATCCCGATCCGGATCATAAAGAAACCACTCGTTAATCCGCCCAGCAAAAGCAGTACAGCACTCCGGTCATTGCGGTCAAAGGTCTCATACAGTGCTGAATTGGCCGGCACAGGCCAGCGGCGGCACCATTGGTAATGATAAAGCGATATGACTGTCAAAAGGCCGGCAGGGAGCATGTTAATGGCGTCCGTAGCACCCGCTCCTTCTCCCCGTAGTACGGAGACAAGTGCGACACAGGCATAAATGGTCATCAGGTACGTAGTCCACCGAACGCCACCATTTTCCCAGACGCGGGAGACAATCGCCATGGTTATGGCCACCAGCGAAATTACCGGCAACGACAGGACAAATGCACCTGTAGCCGCCGGCAGAGACAAGGCAAGGAGGGTACACCCCGCAAAAGCGAAGGTATTGGTCCCGGGCGCTCCTTCGACGTTGCGACGGGCACACCAGAAAGTCATGCCGAAAAGACCGGCCGCACCAAGAAGGCCGATCACACCAAGAAGGTACACGTTCATCTGCCAAGCTTCAATAACATGCCGGGCCAATGTAAAGGCCCAGATTACGGTGAGGGTGGGCAGGCTAAAATCGAACCGGGATATTTTCTGACCGCCGGTTTTGACAATGCCAAGTAGAGACAGGAAGATAAAAGTAAGAAAAAACGCCGCTAAAACCGGCAGGTACCATGCAGAAGCCAACTCAGGAGGAATTGATTCTCCCTTGGTAAGCATTATGCCTAACCTGACCCCCCATAACTGGAGCATCACCATCGTAACAAGGAGGACCGACCAGCGCAGCCATGAACAGCGCTTCAACTGGGCAGCGAGGTAGCCGAGCACGTTGGCGGTATAGAGTACCAGGGCAAGATACGGGAAAAACGGGTGGGGATAGTCGATTGCCGCACCAGCGAAACACATTCCGAGAACACCGACGGAAATGGGAACGAAGGCGCTGAAACGGCGGCTCATTACTGCCATGCCGAACCCGGTAGCCATTAATGTAAGGTAGGCAGGCACCAGCGGCAATGATTTAAAATGCATATGTGTTTCAACCACGATCGTTGACATGAGGACAACGCCGCAGGCGGCAAAGACCGGGGCAAGGGGGCTCTCCTCAGCATACTTGTACCAGCCGAAAATCATTAGAGCAGCGGCGAATCCCATGCCGAGACCTGAACCGAGCAGTTTGTTTACAAAACCGCTATCGGTGATGGTCCTCAGTATAAGGGCAATAACCATGAGAAAGCAGACTGTGGCGAGGCGGGGCAAAACAGCATTCCGGCTGGCCCAGCCCAGCACCTCCTCAGAAAGCTCAGGCATCTCTTCGGCGGGTTCATACTCAGCCTGCTGCACTTTCGACCGTGGCGGCGGTGAGTCAGTATGGGCATGCGTGGCGGCATCATCACTAATATGAGCGCTCAAGCGCTCCAGATGCTTCTCCAGCATCTGGATGCGGTTTTCAAGTTCCTTTTCCCGTTTTTCAGCCGTCCCGTCTGCTGTTGACATCGCATTCCTCCCTCTGGCAGATATCAGCGACGCCAGATCTCATCCGGCAGTATTACTCAGTGCGAATCTTTGATTCCGAACACGGGCAGTATCCTGGTGACAAGGAAGAATAGTACGAAAGGTGTAATTATAACAGCAAGAGCCCCAAACAACCCCTCTTTAAAAAGCTCAACAGTGCTTGGCCAGATGGGGAGATGATACTCCATGAAGCCGGAGAATGAGGCAGAGAACGCCTGGCCGCCGATAACGACATTCCAGCGCATCATGAATACTCCCATCAAAACCAGCAGAGAGCCTACCAGAGCGCGCCTGATTGTCAGACCTGGGATCATGAACATGACAAACGGAAGGACATTGCCAAAGCCGTACTGGAGGACAAAAATCTTGAAGAAATCCTTTTCGTAAATAACGCTACGCAGGATGTCCCATGATTTGACGGCAGTATAATTTCTGAAGATCAGGTCCAGTAACTCGAGCGTTATAGCCAGAACCATGAACATCAACAGATATTTTGCCGTCATTGTAACGGTCTGTATTTCTGCACTTTTCAGCTCATCATTGGAAGGGAGGCGTGGATCATTTTTTCTTTTCCAGGCATAGATCAACTTACGGATCTCCATGGTAACAATGTAGGTTGCCATACAAAGCGCTATACCTGATACAACCGCCGAGCAGATGAATATTACCGGCATGAGCGGCGTCATCCAGAGTGCGTTGGCCTTTACGGAACCGAAAATGAAACCGGCATAGCCGTGCAGAAAACAGGCTACCGGGATACCGATGCCTGCCATGATACTAACGGCGCGAACATCCTTATGCAGCGCCTCGGGGCTGATATCCATAGCGCCCATCGCAAGAATCCTGTAGAGAATCAGCTGTGCCGACTCGATCGTACTAAGGCGCGATTTTGCTCGGAGTTCGAGAATCGTCTGCACAATAAATTCGCGATACACGAACCATATTTCCGAAAGGACAATCATCGAATACGTGGTGAAGACGATGCCGAAAGCGGCAATTGCCGAAGTAAAATGCGGGGTCATCATGACGTAGATGCCCCGTTGCGGCTGTTGCAGGTGCAGCATGAGCGGCATCATGGCGACCGGAAGCAGCGCCAGCGAGAAGACGAGCGCAAAGCGAGCAATCTCTTTAAGCTGTTTGACACCGAAGACATGGTAAAGAGATGACAACACAAAAGCTCCCGCAACCAGACCGGTCATGTATGGATACATCACAATCTGAATTGACCAATAGATGTATTCATTGGGATATACGAAGAATTCTTTTAACGTCCATGCCTCGCCGTGTACCATAGCTATTTTACCTCCCTTGAGAGTCCCAGATAAAAGACCTGAGGCTTGGTGCCGAACTCTTCCTTCAATACGTTAACCTGTTCCGATGTGATGATCTTGGTGACGGGATCCTCGGGATCTCTGATGTTGCCGACCAGGCGTGCGCCAAATGGGCAGGCATCGACGCAGGCGGTCTTCATTCCTTTGCATAGCCGGTGATAACAAAAGGTGCACTTCTCGGCGACATGGTAAACCGGATGAAAAAATCGTACGCCGTACGGGCATCCCATGACGCAGTAGCCGCAGCCGATGCACCATGTACGATCAACCAGCACTACTCCCTCTTCTGTCTGGTAGGTTGCGCCTACCGGGCAGACCTGAACGCAGGCAGGATTTTCGCACTGGTTACAGAGTTTAGGGACGAAAAAGGCTTTCGCAATATTTTCCGGTTTAACTTCCTTTAAGCCCATCGCAGCCTGGTCGATCTTCTGCGAGGTAAAACCGTCCCTGGCCCCTTTAGGAGAATCAATAAGAGTCTGGCCATCCTTGGTAACCACATACCGCTCTACCCAGGTGCGGGTGACATTGGCATCATATGGCACCTCATTTTCAACTTTACAAGCCTTCACGCAAAAGCCGCAGCCGACACATTTATGAATATCGACCAGAAAGACCCAGCGAACTTTGCCCTTGCCGTCCCGCTCGGCCCGCAGCCTTTTCGGGTTAAAGACCTCCAGAGCGGCAAGCGGGATAAGCACACCACCGGCTGCTACCATAGCCTTCTTGCAAAAATCACGACGATTCATCACGACTTCACCTCCTGCTTCTGGTTCATCGGCTTCGGGTTATGGGGGATGTGGCACATCACGCACTGGGCCTGTGTGTAATGTTTTTCAGGATCTATACCCGGGATTTTGCCACGCACGTTGCCTTTGTACGGCATATACGAGTGGCAACGAATACAGAGAGAACGGCTGCGATCAATATTCAAACCGATCGGATCATTCGGGTGATCATAGCTGGGGCCATGACAGTTCTCACAACTGATGGAAGCATGGCCGGAATTCATAATGGCATTGTACTCAACCTTGTGGCACTCTACACACCCCTTGGCGGTCTTGTATTTAACTTTAAATGCTTTCCACTCAGCCTCGTTGGACTTGCGGTGCCAGCCATACATGTAGCCGCGCTCGTAGATGCCAAAATCATTTGGCACTAACACCGTTCTAGCAACAAGAATTGCCCCCACGATAGCCAGAACGATAAACAGTGGTCGCCAGACATGGTTTTTCAAGATGAGTACCTCCGCCACTCGTTAGAAGTTGGATGTTTCAAGGCTGGAAAAACAAATAATCACGCAATACACAAATATAACATGGTTTAAATTAGTCACCTTTACCTAGTTTGTCAACAAATGATTGACCAAATTCGAACATTACACCGCCACATTTCTTCACTGATATTCAAGGAGTTCAAAAACGTTTGACAAAGTATACATGCAAATTGTAGATTGGCACGCTTTTGAGTATTTTTGATCAACTAGACTACCAAGAAAGCTATTTTCAAGAAGAAGGAGCAGTACAATTATGGCAATACGCAAAACAGCAGGATATGCTTGGAACCTGATCAGCCTTATCGGGATGGTTCTTGCGGTGACCGCAGCCGCTCTTATCGTAGTCTTTTTCGCTTTTGAGGCGATTACCGGTGTTGAACATGCCTACTTGGGACTCATGACCTACTTCATGTTTCCAGGCATGCTGATTTTCGGCTTGTTGCTGGTCCCATTCGGAGCATGGCGAGTACGTAACGAAAGACGAAAAGCGGCCATTGATGGGATGGCATCACTTGAAGAGGAAATTCCGCAGTTCCCCCGACTCGATCTGAACGACCCACATCGTCGCCACCTGTTCATATTTTTCATTCTGGCAAGTGTAGTATTCGTTGTTATCGTTGCAATCGCTTCCATCAAGGGCTTTGAGTTTACCGAATCGACCGTTTTTTGTGGTGAGGTCTGCCATGTTGTAATGGAGCCAGAACACACCGCGTGGAGTAATTCACCACATGCCAAGGTAAAATGCGTCGAGTGCCATGTCGGCCCTGGAGCAGCCTGGTATGTTAAGGCCAAGATTTCCGGCATGCGGCAGCTGTATGCGGTAGCGTTCCATACGTACCCGGAGACCATCGAAACCCCTATTGACAATCTTCGCCCGGCACGGGAAACCTGTGAACATTGCCACTGGCCGGAAAAGTTTTATGTTGGACGCCAGAAGATATTCAACCATTACGCTCCCAACGAGGAGAACACTCCACGCAGCATCGATATGTTGATTCACATCGGCGGCAATCCAAAATCGCCCAACACGAGTGGTATCCACTGGCACATTGGTAAAGAAGTTACGTTTATTGCCCGTGACAAGAAGAGACTTGATATTCCATATGTAGCCGTTAAAGACAAAGACGGCAAATTAACCGAGTACTCGAATATAGAAAATCCACTCACCAAGGATGAGATTGCAAAAGGAAACAAGCGGTTGATGGACTGCACCGACTGCCACAACCGCCCAACTCACATCTATCACTCTCCTGGTGAAGAAATGGACCTGAATTTCGTTTCAAATCGTATTGATCGTTCGCTTCCATTTGTCAAAAAAGTCGCGGTCGAAATACTCGAACGACCATACAAGAACAAAGAAGAGGCATTGGCATCCATCACCAAAGAGATTCCTGCCTTTTATGCTAAAAACTACCCTAAAGTCGCGCAGGAAAAGGGTGCAGCCATCAACCAGGCGGTCGACCGTGTGAAAGATATTTACGAGCGGAACTACTTCCCGGCTATGAAAGTTAAGTGGAATACGTACCCGAACTACATCGGCCACTTTTATACTCCCGGCTGTTTCCGTTGTCACGACGACAAGCACAAAACTGCTGACGGCAAAATTATTTCCAAGGACTGCAAGGTCTGCCACGATGTACTTGGCCAGACCCAGGAAAACATTCCTGCCGGAAAACGCGTAACCGAATTCGTTCATCCGGTTGATATCGGGGATGAACTCTATAAGACCAACTGCAGCGAGTGCCACTCGGCCGGCGGCCACGATGTTCCGGGAGAGGGAAAACAAGGAAATCAGGAACCGAAGAAGCAACACTGACCAAGTAAATGAAAAAGCCCCCGGAGAGGATCCCCGGGGGCTTTTTCATTTAATCCTTAATAACCGCCGTCCGTTACAACTCTTCGAAACCCTCCTCTCCTGTCGCAACGTCCGGATCATCCTCCGAATCTACTTCAATCGTTTCATCCACAAGTTTTTCCATAAACAATTTGTTATCATTTATGGTTTTGCGAACATCAGTGAGAAGCATTTCAAGATCGTCAGGCACTATTGACATACCATCAATCTCCTAAACCGTTTCCAGAAAGCGTTCGGCATCCTTGGCTGCCATGCAGCCGGTCCCGGCAGAGGTTATGGCCTGGCGATAGGTAAAATCCTGCACATCTCCCGCAGCAAAGACCCCCTTGACACTTGTGGCGGTCAGGTCACCCTCAAATCCGCCGCATTTCGTCCGGATGTAGCCGTCCAGCATGTCCAGCTGGCCTTCAAAGATGGTCGTGTTCGGCGAATGACCAATCGCGATGAAAATCCCGTGGAGCTGGAGCTCCTTGGTGGAGCCACTCCGGTGGCGGATGCGCATTCCGGTCACGCCACTTGCATCTCCTAGCACTTCATCGAGCTGGTGATTCCATTCGATGGTGATATTCCCCCCTTTGGTCTTCTCAATCAGGCGGTCAGTCAGAACCTTTTCGGCCCGGAATTCTTCGCGCCGGTGCACAACGGTTACGTGCCGGGCAATGTTGGAAAGATAAAGCGCCTCTTCGACCGCAGTACTGC
>Ga0172380_10005635_pt1 | contig 15068 bp, 13 predicted proteins | sample Leawe162metaG_FD_119747 | JGI IMG/M metagenome (GOLD analysis project Ga0172380, IMG submission 119747) | Leachate microbial communities from a municipal landfill in Southern Ontario, Canada - Leachate well 162 metaG | ecosystem: Engineered > Solid waste > Landfill > Unclassified | place...
ACGAGTTCCGCGACAAGCTAAGGGTCTACGAAAAGCAGCTCAAGGTGCAGTACGAAGTCGGCTCTCAGGACTTTGTCCCCCGGTTTAGGGAACTCGCCGAAGCCTTCATCGGCCTTCCGATTGATGTCGAACTTGAGCATCGGCAAGGTGCCAACGACTCCGGATTTGGATTGCGGCTGCGGATGGACGACCAGCTCCGGGCGTTGCCGGACAAGGTTTCGGAAAGTCAGCGCTTCTTCATCGATATCGCGCTCCGCATGGCGCTGTCAGAATTCATGGCGACCGGGCCTGCGACCCTGCTGATTGATACGCCGGAAGGCTCGCTTGATATCGCCTACGAGGCCCAGGCCGGAGCGATGTTCTCGAAGTTTGTGGCGGAGGGGAACGCGGTGCTCATGACCGCCAACCTCCGGAGTTCGGAACTGATTTTGCGTCTTGCCCAACTGCAAAAGAAGCCGGGCATGCAGATCGTCAGGATGACCGATTGGACAGATTTAAGTGAGGTCCAGCAACGCGAGGAGAAACTGTTCCGAGAGGCGTACGACACCATCGACGCCGCCCTGAACTGAGGGCGCCGTGAACGACGTTGTCCCCGAAGCCTATGTCGATGGGCTTGTAATAATGAACGATGCGCCTGCGTCGGTGCTGCCGATGTCGGTGAACGAGATGCACCTCTACTCCTACCTCGGATGCATCTTCGCCCTCTTCAAGGGCAAGCCCATCGCCGATTGGGGCTACCCCTATTCGATCACGTCGGAAGGCTTTCCGTGGAGTGCCGAGTTTGACCAAGCACGTGAGACGCTGTGCTCCAGTGGTTTGATCGAGGTCGATGACCGTGGGCTGATGATACCTCGACCGTCGGAACTGACGGCTGAGCTAGATACCGTTCTGGGCCTTGGCCCTTGGACCGAACGGAGGCCTTGGCTCCGCGCGGCCGTGGAATGCGCCCTCGCGTTGCCCGTCGGCTCCATTCGTCACGCCATCAGCCGGTCGCCAGGTGTCGCTGCCTCGTTCTTCCTTGGGCAACGCGGGCGGCTGTTGGAGCCCGCCGACGCTACGCTCCTGTACGAAGAATATGAGATCGTTAGCGCCGTTCTCGGTGCCGACGCCCAAGACGTTCTCTCGCCGGCCGTGATCTGGCTCTCGGCGCGCATTCTCCGAAAGGAGGACGCAGCTGTCTAATTTCAACATCGAGAACATCCAGGCGCTCGTCGCCAAGGGATACATTCATCATGCGGAGACCGCGTTTGGCGCCGACGGCGCTAATGGAATCCGGGCGCTTCTCAACAGCGTCAAGCTAATCTTCCAGCGCTGTCCTCCCGAAAAGCTTCCCGGTACGCTGACGGTCGCCGTGGGCATTCAAGCAACCCCGCTCGCGCCGGCAATTGCGGCCCTCGGCTCACCGACGATCTGCTCCGACTATGCCGACATCGGCCGGTTCCTCGTAGCAAATCCGCCCGCATCCCATGCGATCGTCGAAATTTCGGCCGACGGTAGCTTTCGATTGCTCGCTCTCAACCAAGATCTTGACCTGAAAGCTCTAGCGCAAGAGGCGCTGATCTATCGGTTCGATGGCAGCGCGGAGCGCATTCTGGCGAAGGATTTTGAGGACTTTGTTCCGTCGATCTCACCCATGTTGAGGAGCAACTTCGCGGCGCCAACGCTAAGCAGCCTGGAAGAGGCCTTCGACTACTATTCCCACTACGTACTTGAGACGAATTGCCGGCTCCTCAAGGATGTCTGGGAAGGCGGCGTCGATGGGCCGCGCTTGGTCCTGGTGAACAAGCCCGAGGCGAAGATGCGCGACTCGCTCACACAGGCCCTTGAGCTCCTTCTCCGCGACGTCACCGTGAAGCCCGAACAGAATACCGACGAGACCAAGCCGGTCGATATCAGAGTGAGCTGGTTCGCTTCGGGCGCGACGGCATTAATCGAGATCAAATGGCTCGGTAAGGCGACGGCAAAGTCCCAAAACCAAGGGGCCGATCCCACCTATACGGAGTACAGCGCGTCCCGCGCGCAATCAGGGGCAAACCAGCTAGCCGATTACATGGACCGCGAGGTCCGCCATTCAGGAGCCATCGCCCCTACTGGGTATCTCGTTGTCTTCGACGCCCGTCGGAAAGGCACCAAGGGAGCGACCGACACGCTAAAGGAGTCCGACGCTATGGCCTTCTCCAACGATGTCATTGCGTTCGATCCCGATCATACAAAACGAGGGGACTTCGAGCCGCCAGTCCGGTTCTTCATGAATCCCAGAAAATCATATTTCAAGGCCGCCTGAGATCAGCGCGTACGGTCTTTACCGATCCCATCGTCTTTGCGGCCAAGAGACCGATTGCTGGCCCGAAGCGCTCTCGCTAGCGCCAGACGTTGGCTATCGGGTCGCGGCATGGATTGGACGAACACTTCTACCTTGGCCCCCAGGGCGCGATCTGCCGGATTTGGCGATCGCTGAAGAATCCCAGCCTGGGCGACATACAGTCGGCGGACCGCAGCCTGACGTTCGAGCAACTGCCGTTCCCAAGTTTCCGGCGCCGTCTTGCCGCCGAACGCTGCCTTCGCCGCGTCGCGGTAGGCGGAGCGGCGCACCTTCGCCGGCTCGCCTTTCCCTGCTTCGTGCCGCTCGCGGATTTTGCGCAACGGCGTGCGCTCCGCCTTTCGGGTGATTCCCCGCGCGCGTCGCGGCGTCGCCTCGGCCTCGATACCACGATCCCGGAGCGCCTGTGCGAACACCTGTCGCCATGCGTCGAGGTCAGCTTTCTTCGGATTGAGTCGCTCGCCGTGATCGCCGAGGGACCGGACCTCCAGATGAACATGTGGATGCTGCGCGTCCGTGTGGAGGGCGAACACATAGTCGAAGCGGTCGGCGAAGACCTCCCGCGCGAAGGCGCGGGCGGCGTCGCGCACGGTCGCCGGATCGGTATCGGCGGGCATTGAGAGGACGAGCGACAGGCTGAAGGGCGTGTTGGAGCGTCGGCGACTGTCGGCCAGGGCGGCGTCGCTCCAGTCCTCGGCCAACTCCTTCACCGTCGGCCGACCGGCGACGACGGCGCCGTCACGGTCCTCCATCTCCAGTTCGCCATTTCGCGAGATGTAATCCAGATGGGCGCGAAGGTGGCCAAGATCGCGCGTTCGGCCGGTCACCTTGACCATCACCTCGGGCGCCCGATCGACCACCCGTGTGAGCCGGGCGCGAACCTCGTCGCCCGATGCGCCGCCGCCAGGTTTGAGGATGGTCTGGGGCGTTATGCGGCGCGGCTTCACCGGCGGACGCCAAGCCTCCTCGAAGCCGCGAACCGTCTGGAAGTCGCTCATGGCTCAACCTCCCAATAAGCCAAGTTGCCCTCGAACGCCTCGTGCAGCGCCGACATGTGGCCCCGAATTTCGGCGCGCAGATCGTCGAGGTAGGCCAGCTCCAGGTCGAGCACCTTTCCCTCGGTCACCGACGTGTTGAGGGCGCGGGCGATCTGGTTGATGTTGACGCCGATGCGTCGCAGCTCGGTCTGGATGGCGATCAGCGCCAACTCGTCCGATCGACTGAAGGTGGGGCGTCCGCGCACGCGTCGCCGGACCAGCGCCGCCACCCAGGCGGCGCGCCGCAGGCCCATGGCGGCGGCCTCGGCATCGACGCCGGCGGCGTCGGGTGCGGCGAGTCGCACCATGAGACGCGCGGCCGTTCGCGGACCGGAAGGGCCGACGTGCGGCGTGGCCGCGGCGACCGTGCCGATCAGCCGGCGCATCGTCGCGGACCGGCCGCCCGTCTCGGCCGCCGCCGCGTCGAACCGCTGCGCGACATCGTCGGAGACCCGGACGCTGAACATCACCATGGCGCAAGCCCGTCATACGACGCTGCCGGCAAGGCTATCCTGCCTTAGACAGCGACGGGCAGTTTCGCGCACTTCGGCGATCGGCGGCGATGCGTAAGTCTACGCATCGCCGCCGATCCACTCCGAAGGCCGGAGAATCGGTTCGGTGGATCACGACGAGGAAGCTTGGCGCTAGAGCGAGGGCCTCAAGCTTTGCGCTGAGTGGCGGTGACTATGATTTGCGTTGAGGCGAGCTTTGGACTGAGCGGGCGCCCGGAGATGGCCGCAGCAGAAGGTCGGCTGCCTCGATATTCAGCTCCTTCGCCAACCGGTCAACGACGTCGATGCCAGCGGCGTACACCGATCTTTCGAGCGCGCTGATATAGGTGCGGTCCACTTGAGCGCGGTGGGCCAATTCCTCCTGCGACAGGCCCGCCGACTTTCGATGTCTTCGCAAATTGGCGGCCAGCACGTCACGAATGTCCATACCGCTGAAACGGCGTGGTTGTAGAGTATTCCGCCACGGAGTATTCTCGACATTCCGACTGGCGCCGTCGGACATGGTCCAAGGGGGCGATGTGGCTGAAGTCGATATGGATGACATGGTTCAGGCGACCGGTTTGGTCGTTGCCCTGATCGGCTCTCTGCTTGAACGCACCGAGGTTATTCCCCGGGGTGAGTTCTGCCGGCATCTCGCAAACCTCGCAGCCGTGACCCACGAAGCGAATGGCTCCCAGGGCAAAATTCTGGATCGGTGGTCGGCCTTGGCGGAGCAAGTCAGCGCCGTCCGTCGGAACTAGGCTTCACGTTGGGCTGGGCCGAACGCGATCTGGCGACGTGGACGAATGACTTAGCGGAGGGACTTGGCAAAGCGAAACGCCCCGCCTCTCGGCGGGGCGTCCGGGGGTCAGTCGGCGGAGCGGCTGCGCGACCAGATCAGGCTGTGACCGTCATCCATCTCGACCAGTGAGGCGTAGATCGGCGCCGGGAAGCTGGGGTCGTCGAGCTTGACCGAGAGGTAGGCCCGGCCCTCGCGCGAGGTCTTCTTCCAGGCGGCGCCGAACTCGGTCTGGCCCGAGAAGATGCGGTAGTCGGGGGCCTTGTCGTTCTCCTTGTTCTCGGTGCGGAACTTCGCCGCCTTCACGTTCAGGGTAAGGGTCTTGATCGTGCCGGCGTAGCTGCCGTCGTCGTTCGAGTGGAAGGTTCCGATGGTCGCCATGATGAAGTCTCCTGTGTTTGTCTCGGACCGCGCCATTGCGGCCTCGATGGCGATCCACAGGGCGAGGGGCGATGGACGCCGCACCCGTCAGGGCCGCAGCGAAGCGGAGGACGGCGGGAGCCGAGGTGTTTGTCCCGCGAGGAATGACGGCCCTTCGCCGTCAGGGGAAAGACGTCGGCGACCACCGTTGCGGCGGACGACGGGGCCGGAACGGCCCGAACCCCTCGATCCGATCCAGCCAACGAGAGGCCGTATGGGGCGGTCGGAACTCAACCGGTGACGCATGGCGACCGACGCCTCCGGACCGATGTTGTCGCCTGTCGGTGCGGTCCCGCCCCCACACCGCGATGTCGGCGGCGTTCCCTCCATGGTGGGAGAACGACAAGGCCCCCGACCACCCCCTCAGCGCCTGACGCCCGGTCGCCCAGCCGATGCAGACCTCGCGTTCGCCCGCCGGGGCGCCCGGCAAGAAGAAGGCCGCGCGTCCGAAGACGCGCGGCCCATAGGGTGATGATTGTCGGTCTGACCTTATGCGGCGATGGCCGCATCCCCCACTTCATCCGGGGTCCCCGTCGAGGCGGGCGCCTCCACGGTCTCACCTGCCCGACGCAGCGGCGACGGCAACCAGCCGGTCCCCACCAACAGGGTCTCGGCGGCCTCGGCCATATCGGTCTTCTTGAGACCGGCGATCCGCTCGGCGGCCTCGGGGGAGACCGCCTCCGTGACGGCTTCGCCGATCTTGGCCTTGGTCACCCGGCCAAGATAGCTGCGGGCTGTCGGCGACCACCAGGTCGTCATGTCGAGGTCCAGCGCCTCGGCCAAGGCGTCGGCCTGCGCCAAGGCGACGGGCCTGCGATCGACGGGGCTGCGCACCGCGTTGATCGTCAGCCCGGCGCAATGGGCCAACAGGTTCAACAGGTCGTCGGCGCCCAGACCTTGGACGAAGGCCCAGACCTCGCCCGCCGCTTGCGGCAGGCGAACCGCCCACGCCTCATGGCGTTCGGCGATCCGGCGGCCCGCCTCGCTGTCGGCGATTCCCGGCGCATGCGGCTCCAGGGCGGCGAAGCCGCACTTGATCTCCAGACAGCTCGCCCGCTCATAGGGCGGATAGAAGGCCGCGAGGACGAGGCTATGCACGACCGCCGCGACCGCGACGGTCTGGTCCGAGGCCATGGCGTTGCGCAGCGCCATGGTGCGGTGGGCCGTCAGGTCCGCCACGAGCCGGTCCGGCAACGGGGCGCTGGCGTCCCCGTCCGGCTCAATGTCCTCGCCGGTGTCGTCGGGGCGGTCATCACCGCCGCCGCCCGCATCGCCGGACAAGGTTCCGTCCGAGGCCGTGTCGATCTCCGGTTCGGGCGCTTCGTCCTCGGGTCGGATCAGGCCGCGCTCGATGCGGGCCAGACCGTCATGGCCCAGGACGACGAACACACCGCCTCGCGCCCGATCCTCGTCCGCATAGGCCGTCCCGTCGCCGAAGGTCTCCAGCGCCGCGTCGATCTCCCGGAACCGGGCGTCGATCTCGGGCGGCAACTCCTCGACCGCATCCCACTGGCTGACCAAGGCGTCGTACTCCTCGGCCAAGGCCGCCATTTGGGCGTCCTCGTCCGCCGAACGCTCGACCGGATGGGGATAGACCCGCGACAGGCCGAGACCGTGCGGGAAGTCGATCTGGGCCTCGACCCATTTCCAGCCTTCCCGCTCGCGCACCTCGGCGGCGACCGCCTCCAACTTCTCGCTGACCAGACGGTCCAGCAGGCCGACGTCCTCCAGCCAGCCGCCCTGATCCTCCGAGAACAGGTCGCGCAGCATCGTCCCGCCCGCCTCGGCGTAGGCCTCGACGCCGACGAAGACGGCGCGGCGATCCGAGACCGGAACCTTGGCCTCGGTCATGGCGCGGCGGATATGCGGCGGCGTCCGGTTCCACGACAGTTGCTCGTACACCTGCTCCTGTCGGGCGTGATCCTCGCTGACGCCGAAGGCCATCAACTGGTCGAGGGTGAGAACCTCCTCCCGGTACAGCTCGAGCAGCTTGGGGCTGACCGCTCCGAGCCGAAGACGCTGGCGCACCACCGCCGCCGACACCCCGAACCGGGCGCCGATCTCCTCGGCGCTCAGGCCGCGTTCGTCCGCGAGCCGCTTGAAGGCCTCGAACTGGTCCGCCGGATGCATGTCGGCGCGGGTGACATTCTCGTCGAGGCTGATCTCGAACGGATCGTTAGCGGTGTCGAGGACGCAGCGCACCGGATGGGTCTTCCTGATCGCCTTGCGCTTGGCCAGAAGGGCCAGCGCCTGACGACGCCCTTCGCCGATGGTGACGAGGTAGAAGCCGGTCGGCTCGCCGTCGGCGCCGATCTCAGGTTCCACCACGGGCGGCTGAAGGACGCCCTTCACCGCCACGCTGGCGGCCATCGCCTCAATGTCGGCGGGCCTGTGTGGGGTCTTGCGGGCGTTCTTCTCCGACTTCTTCAACTTGTTCAGCGCCACGACGATGACGGCGCCGGTCTCTGCGGGGGTTACGGTCTGGATGGTCATGATCCTGCTCCTTGGGGCATGGGTTGCAGGCGCAAGGCGCGCCTGAAACCCTGCCCGTCGGCGAGACCGGGGGTAGCAGAGGCCAGGGCGGACGGGCGGAGGGGTATCGCCCGGCCTGCACAAGCTCATGGCTGTGCATCATGATAATCGATGAAAGGCGCGGAAGGTCGGGGAGACCGCCCGGACGGCGGCGCAGCCGCTTCACCCTGGCCGCCGCGAGGGGCGGCGCCCCTTAGGATCGGCGTAGTCGGCTATCGATGGAGAGGTGCGGTGTTCTTCGTTCAGGCCTCGATCTGCTGCTTCGTGCGAACGTGAACCTTCGGGGATCGATCGCCCACAGCGATGGACCGAATCGGCATATGCGATGATCGGACTCCGCCCCGTCTCCAGATCGGGCGAGCGCCCAACTAATGGTCGCTCTGGAGTTGGCGGCACGGCTCCCCTTGCGCGTCGAGTCCTGCAGCCCGATCGGCGTGGGTTCGAAAGCCGGGTTCCGCAAACCGGGCTCCATGACGCGACAATGAATTTTTGGCGACAGACATGGGGAACAGCCGCGTCAGGCCGTTTCCTATCAAGGGTCGCCAGCTTCCACGGCGCCACAACTCGCGGGGGATGACGATGAGTATGGCTTTGGCGGTCTGGGGCGGCGAGGCGGTGGCCTTCGCGCACAAGCACAGACGCGTGGTGCTCGCCGGCGTCGGTCTTGGGATGGTCGCCGCCGCGGCTTTGGTTGGTTTCCCCTTGCTTTTGACGCTCGTCCATGACTGACGCGGCCCGGAGACAGAAGGTTGTGCATCTCCACGATGCAAACGACGCACGCCCCCTTTCAGCGCAGTGCGAAAGTTCCGACGACGCGTGGCTGGTCGAGGCGGCGACGAGGATTTTTATGGATGGTCTTCCCCGCCGGCTGGCGGCTGACGAGACCGCGCGCCGACTTGGCCTCAGCCCCGGCGACCTTGCCGCCGCTTTTCAGCGGCAAGGTCTGAACATGCGCGCCCATGTGCGCGCCGAACGCCTGTCCGCTCTCAACCAGTACCTGGAGGCGGGCGCCGAGCACCGGATCGAACGGGCGCTGGTCCGATGGGGCTTCTCGCCGCATAATCAGGAGGCGATCCAGGACTACAGGCGGCTGTTCGGCGAGACGCCTGGGGAGACCCTCGCTCGCCATGCAGGAGTCGCGACGGCGGGGGTCCAGCCGGGAATCCGCCGGGCCCGATGAGGAATTCCGGTTTGCCTCCGTTCCTGGGGTCAAGCATCGAGGCGGACATGACGGCAGGGAGCGCACCACGGACCGACGCCGCCGACCAGACCCTGGTCGCGTCCCTGTCTGTCGAGTTCCGCTCGGCCCTGCGGCGCTATTTTCTCAGGCGGCGCCTGTCGGAATCGGATGCCGAGGACGCCGTCCAGGAGGTGTTCGTGCGGCTGTCGCGCCGGCGCGGGCTGGCGGAGATGGAGAATGTCGCCGGCTATCTGTTCGAGACCGCCGCCTCGGTCGCCATCGACCACCAGCGCCGGCCCAGCCAGCGGCATGCTTGGACCCACCAGTCCTATGACGAGGCGATCCACGCCGTGGGCGACTATGGCCCCGATCGGGTGCTGGAGGGGCGCGAGGATTTGAAGCGGGTGCTGGCGGGATTGCTGGAACTGCCCGAGCGGACGCGGCAGGTCTTTGTCCTGGCCCGGCTGGAACGAATGCGCCATGCCGAGATCGGCCGCCGAATCGGGATATCGGTCAGCGCGGTGGAGAAACATATCATCAAGGCGCACGCCCATCTCGCCCTGCGGCTGGAGATGGGCCGGTGATCACCCCCCGTCACAGCCAAGCCGACGCGCCGCTCTACGAGGCCGCCGCCGCCTGGCGGGCCGAGGAAGCGCGCGGGCTGACGCCCCGGCGCCGGCTGGCGCTGGACGCCTGGCTGGCTGCCGACCCGACCCACGTTCGGGCTTATGAGGCGGCGCTGGAGGCCGATGAGATCGTGGTCCTTCATGCCGCCGATCCCGAGTTCATGGCTCTGCGTCACGCGGCGCTGGCGGCGCGGCCGGTCCGGTTCACACCGCCCGCGAGCCTGATCGCCGCCTCGGTCGCGGCCCTGGTCGTGCTGGCCGGCGGCGGCTGGTGGGCGCTGGGAGAGGGCCGACTGGCGCGGACCCCCGCTCCCGCCGCGGCTCCCGCCATGCCCGCCCGCTATTCCACCGAGGTCGGCGAGCGGTCCACCGTTGTCCTGCCGGACGGCTCGACCATGGCGCTGAACACCGCCAGCGTCGCCGAGGTCGCCTATTCGGACGCCGAGCGCCGGGTGCGGCTGCTGCGCGGCCAGGCCCTGTTTACCGTGGCGCACGGACAGGCGGCGCCGTTCCGGGTCCAGGCGGGGGACCGGATGATCACCGCCACCGGCACCCGCTTCGACGTGCGTTTGGACGGCGATCAACTGCGCGTCGCCCTGGTCGAGGGCGGAGTGCGGGTCGCACCATTGGCGGCGCGAACTCGCGACGCCGCCGCCGAAACCCTGGAGGCCGGAGAGGTGCTGACCGTTGCTCCGGGCCGGCCGGCAAGCATCCGGGCCGAGGACGTCGCCCGGGCGACCAGCTGGCGCGACGGCCTGGTGGTGTTCGAAGACACGCCGCTGGACCAGGCCGTGGCCGAGATCAACCGCTATGCGACCCGGCCCATCATTCTGGACGGGACGGGACCGGCCCGCCACCGGATCAGCGGCGCCTTCCGCACCGGCGAGCCGGGACGGTTCGCCGACACTCTGACGGACCTGTTCCCCCTGCGCGCCGAACGCTCAGCAGACGGAACGATTATTCTAGCCGAGACCTATCCGTAGCAAAAAATTCACGCAATTCCCGATGAGGAACGTCCTGCCGTGACCGTTCCTGGCGACGTCCCGCAAGGGCGGGCGAAGTCGGGGGTCGATCATGAAATGTGCGGGACGGCGGGCCTTGAAGGCCGCCTTGTTGCTGGGCTGCGCCGGATTCGCGGTGACGGCGGGACTGGTGCCCGCAACGGTCGTCCTGGCACAGACACGGGCCCGGCCGCCGGCCACCTATACCCTCCCGGCGCAGGACCTTGGCGACGCCCTGACCCAGCTGGCCCGGCAGAGCGGGCGCGAGATCGTGGTCTCGAGCGACCTGGTGCGCGGCCTGCGCACGACGGGCGTCAGCGGGCGCGGCGGGTTCGAGCCGACGCTGAACGCCCTGCTGGCCGGAACCGGGCTGAGCTGGCGGGTCAACGCCGGCGGCGCGGTGATCGTAGAGCGGGGAAACGCGCAGGCCGACGCCGGGCCGGAAGCGGCGACCGAGATTGATGACGTCGTGGTCACCGGGGCGCGCCCCTCGATGGCGGCGGAGCGGTATCGGTCCGCCGTGCCGGTGGAGGTGATGACCCAGGCGGATTTCGGACGCTACACCGGCTCGGACGTGGCCGATTTGATGATCCGCATCCCCGGCGTCTCGGTCTCGACCGAGGGCAATTTCGCCGTCATCCGGGGGCTGTCCGAACGCTACAACACCGTCACCTTCGACGGCATGGTCCTGCCCAGTTCCGACCCCGAGCGGCAGAGCGTGGAGCTGGACCAGTTCCCCAGCCGCCTGCTGGAAGGGATCATGGTCTACAAGGCCTTCTCGCCCGAACAGCCGGGCAATCTGTCGGGCGGCGGGGTGGAGCTTCGGCCGCTGCGATTTCCCGAACGCCGGATCCTGTCCTTCTCCATCGGCGCCTCGGCCAGCGAAGACGTCTTCACCGGCGACAGCGACTTTCTGACCTACGAAACCGGCGGCCACGGCGATCTTTGGGGGCGCGGATCGGAGGATCGCGTCGCGACGGACGCCGTACTGACGGCCGTGGTCTATGACGAGATCGCGCCCAGCGCCGACCGGCCGTTCACGGCGACCTCCGACGACATGCCCTTCGGCCCGCGCGCCTCGTTCGTCTATGGTGACCGGTTTCGTCTGGACAACGGGGTCCGGATCGGCGTCACCGCCGCCGCCACCTATGATTCTTCCTACAGCACCGAAACCGGCACGGTACACGAGGGCGATGAATTCACGCTCAATGGCGACGGCGAGGTGATCTACGATCAGAGATTTGTTTGCCGGAACAACGACGTCATCGACTGCGTGATCGGCGAGCAGACGCCCGTGCCCCGCGATGGCCATTCCTATGTCCGCTCGGAGCAGGATGTGTCGCTGGGCGCATTGGCCAATGTGGCGGTGCGTTTCAATGAAAACCACGAAATCAGCCTGACCGGCTTCACCAGCCAGACCGCCACCGACACGGCGCAATACGACGACGACATCATCGACTTCTCCAACAGCAACTGGCCGACGCCGCATTCCGGCGCCCAGAACCCGGGCGGCGCCAGCGCCGACACGGCGTGGCGCTATCGCTATACGCTGAACTATCGCGAGCGGAACCTGTCCACCCTGGCGCTGGTAGGCGACCACGCGATCAATGGCGGACAGTTGAGCTGGGCCCTGGCGCATAGCGCCGCCTATCAGGACGAGCCCGACAACCGGCGCCTGTTGTATCTCAATCCCTACGGGACAGATTATTACATCGTCGCGGTCGGCGGCGACAACGATCAGGCCATATACCAGACCTGGCGCAAGATCGAGGAGGCGCAGGACAATCTGCGCCTGTCGTGGCGGCAGCCGCTGGGGCAGACCGAGGCCTTCTTCGAGTTCGGCGGTTCGCATTCGTCCACCGCGCGCGACTATGTCGAGCGCCAGGCTTACGGCACGGTCGATACGGTCTCCGAGGCTGAAGGGCTGGGCTATACCGGCACGCGCCGTTTCGACAGCCCGCATGACATCTGGGAGTATATCGACAGCCGGTGGCTGGGCGCCAACGCCAGCGTCGCCCTGACGCGCGACATCAGCGCCCTGTATTTCCTCGGCGAAACGCCGCTGTTCACGCCGGACCTGACCCTGTCGGGCGGGGTGCGGTTCGAGCGCACGCTCAGCCAGTCGAGCGGCTTTGGCAATGTCCCCGGCAACTCGCACCTGTCGTCCGCCTGGCACTATCTGGCCAATTACTATTTTTATCCTGACCTGCCGCGGGCGACCGGGGTCACCCCTGAACTGGAGGCCGCCGCCCAATCGGACATTGATCAGGTCGATTTCCTGCCGTCGCTGAACCTCGCGTGGAGGCCGACCGGCGATCTGACGGTCCGCCTCGGCGCCAGCCAAACCACCGCCCGCCCGTCGCTGCGCGAGATGGGCAACTATTACACCTGGGACCCGGATGCGGAGCGCTACGACCACGGCAATGCGACGCTGCAATTGTCGCGGGTGCGCAATCTCGACGTTCGCGCCGAATATCGGTTCGACACCGGCGGTTTCGCGAGCCTGAGCCTGTTCCGCAAGGAAATCGAGAATCCGATCGAGGGCTTCCTGGTTAGCCATCCGTCGAGCAGCGACAAGGTCGGCACCTGGTTCAACAATCCGAGCACGGCCGAGCTTGAGGGCGCTGAGGTCGAGTTTCGTTCGGGTTTCGGCTTTGCCGGTCGTTGGCTGGGTCAGGGCTGGGGCGATGCGCTGGCCGGGCTGACGCTGGGCGGCAACGCCACCTGGATCGACGCGGAAGTCCTCGGCTTCACCTCCGCGTCCGGCACCGGCATATACGCCACCGACACGAAGCGGCGCCTCTATGATCAGCCGGAATGGATCCTGAATCTGGACCTCGGCTATGAGCACGCGCCGTGGGGCTCGTCGGTCACCCTGTCCTACATCGCGATCAGCGAGGTGCTGACCTATGCCTCGAACGGCCTCGACGAATATCGCGACAAGACCTCGCGGCTCGACCTGGTCTTCAGCCAGCGGCTGACCGACCGATATTCGCTGAAATTCTCGGCGCGCAATCTGCTCGATCCCGAACAACTTTACGTCCGCGATCGCGACCAGGCCGGGGGGGCGGAGATCGTCGACCGCCGCTGGCGCGACGGGCGCAGCTACAGCCTGGCGCTGACCGCCGAGTTCTGAAGGCCCTCCCGCATTTTCCTCATCCGGACTCCGAGAGATTTCCCATGACCTGCACGCCTTCCTCCGTTCGCCTTCGCCCCTTCAACCGCCGCGCCGCCCTGGCCGGTTCCGCGGCCGGGCTGAGCCTGTTGATGGCCGCCGGATCGGCCATGGCCCAGACCGGCGCCGCGCCCGGACCGAACCTGATCTGCGCGCCCGCGGTTCAGCGCTGCGTGGACGGCGTTCTGCTGGGCGGGATCGGCTTTGATCAGTTCAACAGGAGCAATCAGACGCACATACGGGTCGGGGGGGGGACAGCCTTGCCGTCCGATTTCGTGGGCAATCGCTATTCGGACGTGGACGGCGACAGGTGGGCCGACGGCTCGACCGAACCCTATACCGAACGCACCATAATCTACTGGGACGGCACGCATGGTTCGAGCGACTGGGGCACCAGCAATGCTGCGGTCGGCGGACTCGGAATGGGCGCCAATACGTCCACAGTGGGCGAAAGGCTCCTGACGTCTTTCAACAGTTTCGATTCATCCATTACCTCGAGCAACAGCTCGCCGGGCGCGGGAGTCCCTTATGTCTCCACAGACAGGGCCCTGCGGCTTAACCTCCTCAACGGCGCCTCGACCGCGATCGGCGTTGATGCCGCGGGCTACTCGCTGACCCATCTCGCCTTTTCGGCCCTGACCGGAGCTGCCGACGTCACCATCAACCTGGGTGTTAATGCCAACGGCGTGACCACCAGCACAGGCCGGTCCCTGACTGTCACCGGCGCCGCCATGAACAACGGCGTCGCCAACAGCTACTATGCCTTCGACCTGACGGGCCTCGGCCTGGACAACGGCCAGTTCAATCTGGTCATGACCTATGTGGCGCCGGACGGCACCTTCCTGACCATCGACAATATCCAGATCATCGCCGTGGTTTATGATCCCGCATCCGGCCTGATGGTGATCTGGCAGGGCGGCGACGGGACCTGGGGGGCCTCGCCGGTCAACTGGGGCAGCGCCGGGGGCGGCACGGGGGCGTGGACCCAGGGCGAGTTCGCCAGCTTCGACGGCGCCGCCGGCACGGTGACGGTGGACACGGCCGACGGCCCCGTCACCTTCTCGGGCGCCGAATTCCTCTCCAGCGGCTATGTTATCGTCGGCGACGCCCTGACCACCGAAGGCGCGACCATCGAACTGCGCGTCAGCGCCCAGACGGCGGCGACCATTTCGGCGGCCATCACCGGCACGGCCGGGGTGCAGAAGACCGGCGACGGCACCCTGATCCTGTCCGGCGTCAACTCCTGGGAAGGCGCGACCGAGGTGCTGGCCGGGATGCTGCGCATCGACGGCGATTCGTCGGCCGTGACCGGCGACCTCACCGTCTCCTCCGGCGCGACCCTGGCCGGGACGGGGTCCTATGGCGGGACGGCGACCATCGCCGACGGCGGGACCCTGCTGGGCCGGTCGGGCGAGACCCTGACCCTGGGCGGGCTGACGCTGAACGCGGGCTCGATCCTGGGGACGACCCTGGGCGCGGCGGGAACC
>Ga0172380_10005636_pt1 | contig 15068 bp, 9 predicted proteins | sample Leawe162metaG_FD_119747 | JGI IMG/M metagenome (GOLD analysis project Ga0172380, IMG submission 119747) | Leachate microbial communities from a municipal landfill in Southern Ontario, Canada - Leachate well 162 metaG | ecosystem: Engineered > Solid waste > Landfill > Unclassified | place...
ATGTAAAAAGACCCTTCTTCAAAGGAGAGCCGCAGTTCCCCGTTCTCCAGCACCGTACCGTACTGGTCGCCCAGGATGGGGATGAGGATCTTGTTTTCCAGCTCTTTTTTGACCGGGTGCCAGTCGATGTCAAAAAAACTCGCATAGGTGGAACTGGGGCCATTTTCCAGCACATCCATCCAGAAGGCGTTCCCTTGCCCCTCGATGCACATGTGGTTGGGGACGATGTCCAGGATCTGGCCCATATCCCGTGCATCAAGCTCGTTGACCAATTCATTGTATTCGGCCTCGGTGCCGATCTCCGGATTCAGGCTATTCTGATCCAGGATGTCGTAGCCATGAAGGCTGCCCTCGCTGGCCTTGAAATAGGGTGAGGCGTAAACATCGCTGATGCCGAGACGATGCAGATAGGGGACGATCTCCCTGGCATCGGTGAAACGAAAGTGCGAATTGAACTGCAACCGGTAGGTCGATACCGGAATCCTGAGGCCTTTGGCGTTCATTGGGCTCCCCTTGCTGCTGCCGGGCTAAATTCGTTCATTGCAATAGATAACCACGCCGAACGGGGCCAGCTTGGGGAATGTTTCGGGACGGGTGGTGTACACGGTTACGCAACTGCCAGGCTGAATACTGCCGGTGGAGTCCAGCAAAAATCGCAACGTGCCACTTGCCAGTGCCGGCTGGATCACACGGTTCTGGTCGCTGTAGTTGAACAAACAGTATATCTGGCCTCTGTCGGACCTCCTGATGACTGCCAGCACCTGCTCCTCTTCGCAGACAACCACCTCCATCCCCTCTCTGCTGAGTTTGGCAAAGGGGGCACATTCCGTGCGCAACCGTATCAGTTCACGATAAAAATTGAAGATGGCACCGTGGTTGCCGCGGTGGCGTTGTTCCCGGTCCAATTTTGCCGAAAGAAAGGTCGCTTCCGACTGCGGGTCCGGCGGGGTCCCCCCCTGCCCTGCGAAGGCGGCCAATTCCTCCTGGCGGCCTTGCCTGACCGCAACCACCAGGTCCTCATCCCCATGGCTCACGAAATATGGGAACGGCGCGGCTTCCCCATACTCCTCCCCCATGAAGAGCAGCGGCACGTAGGGCGAAAGCAGTACGGTTGCGGCGGCCAGCATGAGCTGTTGAGCATTGAGATGTGCGCCGGGCCGCTCCCCGGCCATCCGGTTGCCCACTTGGTCATGGTTCTGGGAAAACACCACGAATTTGCCGGGGGCATAGCCTGCCGAGGAGCTGCCATGCCGCCTTTTCCTGTAGGCGGAATAGCCGCCGGACAGGACAAACCCTTCCTTGAAACCCTTGACCAGATCGGAAAAACGGCCAAAATCGCCGTAGTATCCGGCCCGCTCGCCGGTGAGGAGAGCCCGCAGGGCATGGTGAAAGTCGTCGTTCCATTGGGCATCCAGCACATAACCGCCCAACTCGGGAGAATTGATCAATCGGATGTCGTTCAGATTGCTTTCGGCAATGACGTAGACCCTGCGCCCCAGTGCCGAGCCCAGGCTGTGAACGGCCTCGGTCAGCTCCTGCAGGATATGTCTGGCGCTGAAATCGTAGATACCGTGGACAGCGTCCAGCCGCAGGGCGTCGATATGGTATTCGGCGATCCAGTAGAGAGCATTGGCGATGAAGTAGTGACGGACCGGATCGCTGCAGGGACCGTCGAAATTGACCGCATCCCCCCAGGGGGTGCGGTAGCGATCGGTAAAATAGGGGCCGAATCCATGCAGATAGTTGCCTTCCGGTCCCAGGTGGTTGTAGACCACATCCAGGACCACGGCCAGCCCCTTGGAATGGCAGGCATCGATCAGTCTCTTCAGCCCGTCGGGTCCGCCGTAGCTGTTCTGCGGGGCAAAGGGGTTGACACCGTCGTAGCCCCAGTTCCTCTCCCCGGGGAACTGGGCCACCGGCATCAGTTCCAGGGCTGTTACGCCAAGATCCACCAGGTAGTCAAGCTGCGCGACGAGCGCATCGAAGGTTCCTTCCCTGGTGAAGGCTCCCACGTGCAGCTCGTAGATGATGTAGGCGTCAAGGAGGATGCCCTGCCAGCCCTTGTCGCTCCAAGGGAAACTATTCGGACTGACCACCTGGGACGGGCCGTGCACCCCTTCCGGCTGGAAGCGGGAAGCGGGATCGGGCCGCGCTGCCCCGTCATCGAATTGGTAGAAATAGCGTTCCCCCTCCCCTATCCCTGCTACGGTTCCGGCAAAATAGCCGTCATCTTCTTCCTGGAGCCGGACCACCCTGTTTTCATTCCCGGAGAGCAGTAGAACCGACAGTTGCTTAACATTAGGCGCCCAGACCCGGAAACTTGTTCCCCCGTCATCGAGTGGAGTGGCACCCAGGTCGAGCCGCCAGGCGGCCGCTTCCGGAAATCTATCAGCAATACCTATATCTGCGTTTCCATCCTTGATCATCACAATCCCTCCTGAGTATGCACTGGGCATTTAATGTTTCAAAGTTTATCATGTTCTGCCCATTGATCAATTTATCCAGAATTTATGGCTAGTTATAAACATGATTATCAGCAATATCGGCTTTGCATCCGGTTACTTCGAGATGGGATTCAAAAATCGGCAGCTAGCGGGACTGCGTTTGCGACAGCCCGCGAAGCGGAATTTGATTGGCTGGAGGTGGGGTGTTGCCGGCAGGAAACTACGGCTGACTTTATCTGGGGCTTTCAGGATTAATGTGAGACATATTGGGGCCAGTGCTGAATGGCGCTATACCCTCTCCGATTATTCGTATTCTCTTTTCCTTCTGACCTCCGCGATAATCGGGTAGGAGGGCGACCAGCGGCGGATTTATCGCCGACTGGTCTAACCGAGTGTTGGGTGCCGGAGAGTTTAATCGAAGGTAAGAACAAGACGACGACCAAGGGCGGCGGCCGCTTTTTCAAGCTGTTTCAGACTGGGCCAGTGGTGTGGATCTTCGAGCCTTTTCGCAGCAGGCCATGATGTTTCCAGAACTCTTGCGATTTCTGCCAGGGAGCGGTCTCCGCGAGCGCGTCGCACGAGTAACGCCGCCTGAGTGCGAGCATCCGGTGAGATGTAAAATGCTTCTTTAACGCTTTGAGTTGGTTCTGGGAGCGGCATATCATTATCCAACCGCCACGACAGCATTGCCGACAGCACTTCTGAGGCGTTGAACAGCGCTTCTTCTTTGGTTGCACCTTCTGTGAAGGTGTCTTCTAGGTCTACGAAACTAACCAGGTAACCTGACGGTTCCTGTGCTTCAATTTTTGCGGGATATCGAATATCCATGGTTGCCTCCTACTTCAGCTTAACGCCGCTTTGGCGTTGAATGGCGGCAAGCAATCCAGCGCCAATGTCGCGCTTGCCATGTACCGGAACTGGGACGGCTTTGCCGTTTTTGACCATGATGTGATGACTTCCATGGACGCGATCAAGCGCCCATCCGTCTTCTTTCAGTTTTGCAATAATCTCGGTTCCGGTCATAGTTAAATGATATATCAAATTTGATTTATTGTCTATTAATCGTTGCTCTTTGAACCTGCATCCGGCATTCCATCCATCCTCCCGGCACTGCATGAAAAACTGCTCACACACATACACCCGCGCAGACGGCACTGTCAATTAATTCGGCAAAGAGCAGGTGCTGAAACATTCCCCATCTGTTACGGCAGGCGCCATGTGGTCACAACGCAGGCCGTGGCCAGCCGCTAGGCGTTGACAACTACTTCCTGACATGACGCGCCCTTTTCACACCCTTCTCGATAAAACCCAATAGTGATGTGCTTCGGCGATCCATGTCGGCATGGTCGAATTCGGCAAGCGGTTTGCCGGTGGATACCTTTAGCGACGTGCTTTTCTGCATGCCCAGAACCTGACTCGGGTAGATGCTGCGGTAACCGACGATGAGAAAGCTGACCATGCAGGCAACCGCGGCATTGGGGGCAATGGCCGAGCCGAACAGTTCAATGGCCATGACCGAAGCCGCTATGGGGGTGTTGGCGGCGCCGGCCAGGAGCGCCACCATGCCGATGGCTGAAAAGGCCGCGGTCGGTTCGTGCATGACCCGGGCAAAGAGGTTCCCGGCAGCAGTGCCGATGTAGAAGATCGGCGTGACCACCCCGCCGCTTCCCCCGCACCCCAGGGTGATGGAGGTGGCAAGCCCCTTCCAGAAGACCGAGCCAACCGGCAGGAGTTCCCCCCGCAACCCCTGATCAATGGAATCAAGCCCCAATCCCAGGTAACGGGGCGAGAGGAATGCGCCGATCAGGACGAGCAGGCCGCCGCCGAACAAGGCCTTCAGGGAGTAATGCCAATTCAGCTTACCGAATGCCGTATGGGTGAACTTCATCGCCTCGATGAGAAACAGGGCTACCAGGCCGCACCACATGCCGAGCAGGATCATTTCCAGCATGCCGACTCCGGTCATTTGCGGTATGAATGGCGCAGCCTGCCGGGAGTATTGCACCCCCAGCAGCGTGGCCACGTGATAGCCGACAACCCCGGCCACAAAGGACGGAAAGAGCACGTCATACAACAATTGCCCCAGCACCAGGACCTCCACGCCAAAGAGAGCCCCGGCGATCGGGGTGCCGAAGACCGTGGCAAACCCGGCACTGATGCCGCAGATGACGAGCTTGCGCCGGTCCACGTCTTCGAGCCGCAGCAACCCGCCAAAAGCCGAGGCAAGCCCGGCGCCGATCTGGGCGCACGGCCCCTCCTTGCCAGCAGAGCCACCGACCGCAAGGGTCAGGACCGTTGCCACAAGCTTTACCGGCACCACCTTGAAGGCGATTTTTCCCATGCGCTTATGGACGGCCTCGATCACCTTCTAGGTGCCATGCCCCTCCGCCTCGGGGGCCAGCCAGCGAACCAGGAAGCTGCTCCCCAGGAGGGCCAAGGGCAGGAAGTAAAAGTAATTGGCATTGCTGCCAAACATTTTTGAGGTCCAGGCAAGGGATTCCAGGAAGGCGGACGTACCCAGCCCGACTAAAATCCCGACAATGGTGGCATAGACCGTCCACTTGGTGACGCTGGCAACAAGGGTTATCTGTTCGACAAATTTTCTCTGCATGGACGATCCAATTAAATAGAATGATGCTAGCTGGCAGTCACTATCATTTTAAGCAACAAAAAATCAAGCCTTGACGCAGCAGCAGGAAGCCAATATAATTGGCTCTGCTAATTATTTGTATTGCAAACTGTTTTGTCAAGGCAATTCTGGGAGCCGACATGAAAACTAAAGCTGAGGAGATTCCGGAGATCATCGCAAATTTGAGGCGGTTATTCCAGGCAATTAACGAATATTCGAGAACCGCCGAGAAAACGACCGGATTGACCGGGCCCCAACTCTGGGCGATTAAACTCCTGGCCAACAGCGGCCCGATAAGGGTTTCCGACCTGGCCCGCCGGATGTACCTGCACCCAGCCACTGTGGTGGGGATCCTCGACCGGCTCGAAGCAAAAGGCATGGTCACACGAACCCGTTCCAAGGAAGACCGCAGGGCAGTCGAGATAGACCTCACCGGACTGGGGAAGGAGATGGACGCCAGCGCCCCTGAAGTCGCCCAGGCCATGCTCGTAAAAGGGCTCGAAGCCTTGCCGGACGACCAGTTTTCCCATGTTGTGGCAGGGATGGAGCAGATGGTCCGCATCCTCGGAGCAGAAACAATCATTCCGCAACCACTTCACTCATAGAGGGAAAACAGAACTTACTGCAAGCCTGCCGGGAGGTTTCATGGTTTCACTCCGTTCACTACGTCTTTCGCTCCGCTTCATCATCCCGCTGATGCTCGCCATGGCCCTGTTGGCCTATGCTGTGATGCCGCTGGTGGGAAAGTTGACGCTGCACTGGTTCGTCAAGGACCTTGATATCCGTTCACAACTCATTGCCAGGACTTTGCACGACCCCCTGGCAGAACTTGTCACCAAAGGCGACCGGCCAAAGATCAACGCCCTTTTTCTGCACGCCATCCAGGACGAAAGACTTTTTGCCCTGGGGTTTTGCAATGGCAAGGGAAAACTTCTCTATAAGACCGCGACCTTTCCGGACGCACTCAAATGCAACGCACTAACTGCAGACCATACCAATTCCGGATTCGTGATACAGCTACCCCAAGGGTCGCTGCACGTGGCGACCAGCCCCGTGGATTATTTGGGGGAACGGATCGGTTCTCTCATCCTCGTCCATGACATGAGCTTTATCGAACGCCGGAGCAGCGATACCCAGAAGTACGTGATTATTCTCTTTGCGGTACTCGGGGTGGTTGTTTCCTTGATAACCGTGCTGGTGGCGCATCTTAGTTGGCGAGGGTGGGTGGAAGGGGTGCGTTCGATGCTGCGGGGCGAGGGAATATTCCGTCCTTTCAGCCAACCGGTCGCCAGTTCCGAACTGCAACCTCTGGTTGGGGACCTGCGAGCGCTGTTGCGGAGCATAGATGCCGAGAGGCGTTTCGCCGACGACGCAACCATCACCTGGAACCCCGACGCCCTGCGCCGCCTCCTCCAACAACACCTGACCGGCGAACGGATTATTGTCGTTTCCAACCGGGAACCATATATCCATTCTAAGATACAGGGCAAAATCGAGATTCATCGGCCGGCCAGCGGCCTGGTCACCGCAGTGGAACCGGTCATGAAGGCCTGTTCAGGCACCTGGATCGCCCATGGCAGCGGCACTGCCGACCACGAAACCGTTGATAGTCATGACCGGGTTGCGGTTCCCCCCGAGCACCCCGATTATACCCTGCGCCGCATCTGGCTGACGAAAGAGGAAGAAACCGGCTATTATTACGGCTTTGCCAATGAAGGACTCTGGCCGCTCTGCCATATTGCCCATGTCCGCCCCATATTCCGTTCCAGCGATTGGCAGCAATACGTCGCGATAAACCAGCGCTTCGCCGATGCGGTCGTGAAGGAGGCCGATAGCGACGACCCCGTGGTGCTCGTGCAGGATTACCATTTTGCGCTCCTGCCGCGCATGATCCGAAAAGCGTTGCCAAAAGCAACAGTGATCTCTTTTTGGCACATTCCATGGCCCAACCCGGAATCCTTCGGTATCTGTCCCTGGAGGGAAGAGTTGCTTCAAGGGATGCTCGGCAGCACGATCCTTGGATTCCACACCCCCTTTCACTGCAAGAATTTTCTCGAAACCGTGGATCGTTACCTGGAAACCCGCATCGAACATGAATCGTCCACTGTTTCCCATGGCGGCAATCTGACTCTGGTGGAAAGCTATCCGATTTCTATCCAATGGCCTCCGCCCTGGCAGGACACCATGCCGTCCTGCGAAGCCTGCCGCAGCGAGATAGTTGGTCTGCTTGGCCTGCCGGCCGATCACCTGATCGGGGTCGGCGTTGACCGCATGGACTATACCAAGGGAATCCTGGAGCGCTTCAGAGCGGTTGAACGGTTGTTTGAGATCCATCCGGAGATGATCGGGCGCTTCACCTTCATCCAGATCGCGGCGCCCACCCGCTCGGCCCTTGAAGACTATCAGGCCTTTGAAGCGCAGGTGCGCAATCTTGCCGTCCGCATCAACCAGCGCTTTTCGACCGACTCCTATCAGCCGATTATTCTGAAGGCCGAACATCATGAGCCGGAGCTGGTCAATCGCTATTACCGGGCTGCGGACGTTTGCATGGTGACCAGCCTGCACGATGGCATGAACCTGGTGGCCAAGGAATATGTCGCAGCCCGCGACGACGAACAAGGAGTGCTGGTGCTCAGCCAGTTCACCGGCGCTGCCCACGAGTTGCACGAAGCGCTGATCGTCAACCCGTACCATATAGAGCAAACCGCCGCGGCTCTGTTCCAGGCACTAACCATGCCTGTGTTCGAGCAGCGGGAGCGGATGAGGAGCATGCGTTCGCTGGTGCGTGATTTCAACGTTTATCGTTGGGCAGGCCGCATGCTGATCGATGCCGCACGTATTCGGCAGAGGGAGCGGCTCATGGCCCGCATAGGTAAAAACTCATGACACCGTCGTATTTATTGACTTCAGGCAGCATGGTTGCACTTGCCGGGTTTATCGCCCCTGATACCCTCTTTGCCTTTGACCTGGACGGCACCCTGGCACCGATTGTTGAAGAATATTCTGCCGCCTATGTGGCTGAACCGGTCAGGGCCGTACTTGTCAGGCTTAATGGCTTGGCAAAGGTCGCGGTGATCACCGGCAGGGCAAGTAAAGACGCCCTGAAAATCCTTGGTTTCGCCCCTCATCTGATAATCGGGAACCATGGCGCGGAATGGCCGAATGAATTCGCCAACACGAGTTTGCAATTCCTACAATCCTGCACTGCATGGAAGGAGCGGCTTAGTGAACTGCTCGCAGGGGTTCAAGGTATAGAGCTTGAGTTCAAGGGGGAATCTCTGTCTATCCATTACCGCAAAGCAACCGACCAGGAGGGTGCTCTTGCGTTAATTGATGCGGCCATAGAAAAACTTGCGCCCAGTCCCAAAAGAATCGGCGGAAAGCTTGTTGTCAATCTTGTGCCAACGGAGGCCTTCACCAAAGGGGAAGCACTCATGGCGGCCATGGAACGATTCGGGGCGGAGCGGGCGATATATTTTGGAGACGACGAAACCGATGAAGAGGTTTTTCGCTTGAAAAGTGTCGATGTCTTTGGCGTTCACATCGGGAGTAACAGCCAGACAGCGGCATCATATTACCTGAACAAACAGTCGGAGATGCTCGGACTGCTCAATTCCATGGTCGGAATATTAGAAACTGCCGGCACTAAAAAAAACAGTGCCTGATCAATTCCGGCAACCCCATCAACCTTTGCCGATAATGGGCACCTCCCGCTCCGATTCGACAATGATCGGCGCCATGTTGGGGTTGTCCGGCTGCAGGCGGATGTGGACCTTTTCGCGGAAGAATCTTCAGGTAGCCGTTCCGTTCGAGGGCTTGGAGGTGCCCAACAGCGGAGGCCGCCGATGTCAATGGGCTGGTTTCACCATGTGCAAGGTCACGCCGGAAGACAGGCCGATTTCGGCAAGGCGCTGCTGCCCGGAACCCCACTAAAACATATTAATATTCATATTAACGATACATTCCAGACAACCCATCGATTTTACTCGTTTGACTAAATTACGAATGGGGCATATATCAAACCTCCAAATAGCCTTACGGAGGATACAAAATGAAACGAATCATACTACTGGTGACACTGCTTCTCGGCAGCGTGGTCACAGCCATGGCAGGGAACTACAATTACGTCGAGGCCGACCAGTTCAAGCAGTGGCTTGAAAAAGGAAAGGATATGGCAATTGTCGATATCCAGGTGCCGGCAGACTTCCAAAAGCACCATTTCAAAGGGGCATTGGAGACAAACGCCTTTCCGGTTAAGACACCAGAAGAGCGGCAGAAACTGGACAAGGTCTTGCCCCTGCTTGCCAAAAGTCAAAACGACGTGGTTGTCGTCTGTCCCAGGGGCGGTAACGGCGCCAAGAACGCCTATGACTATCTGAAGAAGAAAGGGATTGACGAGAAAAGGCTATTCATTCTCGAAGACGGCATGCAGGACTGGCCGTATAACGAGTTGACGGTAAGCGGCAGATAATTGGCGAATCAAAGTTTTTTCATCACCAGGTCTTGCTACGGGCAGATTATTTCGATAACTGCCCGGCACTAACCCACGGCACCGTCAATGGTAGCCAACAGTTCTTCAGCGCCACACGGCCTGGATAACAACTTGTAACCAGCCCATCATTGAGAGCGGCCTTGATCCCGGCGGAATCGGCCTATCCCGGGAGGATGCGGTGCCGTGGCGTCAGACCTGCACTCTTGATAAACCAGTTTTGTTCCCATTTCCTCTACCAGCTTCCTCAACTCCCTATTTTTTTCCACTTCCTGCACGAACCTGCGGGCAATTTGAAATGCAGCTGGGTATTTTTCATAGACAGAGGTGTTCTGTTGCCAAAACAGGGTGAAATCATATATATTACCCGCAAAACTTAATTAATTTTCTTTTGAGGGTTCTCCCATGATCGCAGCCGAATCCACCCCACCCACCGACGCCAAGCCCACGGCAACCGAGTTGCAACGTTCATTTCTGCGGCACCTGCAGTACACCTTGGTCAAGGACAAATACTCGGCCACCCGGTCCGATCTCTACCAGGCCCTGGCCTATGCGGTGCGCGATCTGCTGGTGGAGCGCTGGCTCGACACGCAGCAGTCCTATTACATCAACGACTCCAAGCGGGTTTACTACATCTCCATGGAATTCCTGATCGGCCGTTCCCTGGGCAACAGCCTGATCAACCTGGGGATCATGGAGGAGTGGGAAAACGCCCTGATGGAGATGGGCATCGACGTCAAGGATCTGCAGGAGATCGAGTGGGACGCCGGTCTGGGCAACGGCGGCCTGGGGCGGTTGGCGGCCTGTTTCCTCGATTCCATGGCCACCATGTGCCTGCCGGCCTATGGTTACGGCATCCGCTATGAATACGGCATGTTCTACCAGAAGGTGGTTGACGGCAACCAGTTCGAGATGCCGGACAACTGGCTGCGCTATGGCAACCCCTGGGAATTCGGCCGCCAGGAGCATCTGCACCAGATCAAGTTCAACGGCCGGGTGGTGGAATATAGCGGCGACGATGGCTCCCGGTGCCACTCCTGGATAGATACCAACGACGTCATGGCCCTGGCCTATGATGTGCCGGTGCCCGGTTACGGCAACGACACGGTCAACACCATGCGGCTCTGGAGCGCCAAATCAACCCGTGATTTCGAGCTGACCTCCTTCAATCAGGGCAATTATGTCGGCGCGGTCGAATCCAAGATGAAGACCGAAAATATCTCCAAGGTGCTCTATCCGGCCGACCACATGGCCGAGGGCAAGGAACTGCGCCTGCGCCAGGAGTATTTCCTGGCATCGGCCACGGTGCAGGATATCTTCTACCGCTTTGCCAAAAAGCACACCGATTTTTGCCTGCTGCCCGAAAAGGTGGCCATCCAGCTGAACGACACCCACCCTACCCTCGCCATTCCCGAACTCATGCGTATCTTGCTGGACGAGAAGCAGCTTTCCTGGGATGCGGCCTGGGACATCGCCGTCAGGACCTTTGCCTACACCAACCACACCATCCTGCCCGAGGCCCTGGAAAAATGGCCCATACGAACCATGGAAAACATCCTGCCACGGCATCTGCTGATCATCTACCAGATCAACGATCATTTTCTCAAGGAGGTGGCAGCCCGTTTCCCCGGTGATTTCGAGAAATTGCGGCGCATGTCCATCGTCGGGGAAGAGGGAGAAAAACATGTGCGCATGGCGTATCTGGCCATTGTCGGCAGCCACTCCGTCAATGGCGTTTCAGCCCTGCACAGCGAGATTTTGAAGAACGAGCTCTTCCGCGATTTCCATGACCTCTGGCCGGAGCGCTTCAACAACAAGACCAACGGCATCACCCAGCGGCGCTGGCTGAAACACTCCAACCGCTGGCTGGCTGACCTGATCTCATCCAGAATCGGCGATGGCTGGGTCACCAACCTGGATGAACTTGCCAACTTGCGCAGCCTGGCTGATGACCGGGAATTCCAGCAGCAATGGATCGAGGTCAAGCGCGCCAACAAGCAGCGCCTGGCCGAATATATCTTCAAGCAGACCTGTATCCAGGTTTCGCCGGATTCGATGTTCGACTGCCAAACCAAGCGCATCCACGAGTACAAGCGGCAACTGCTCAACGTGCTGCACGTCATCACCCGCTACAACCGCATCAAGTCCAATCCCTGCCAGGACATCGCCCCCAGGACGGTCATCTTCAGCGGCAAGGCCGCCCCTTCCTATTTCATGGCCAAGCTGATCATCAAGCTGATCAATGCCGTGGGCGCGGTGGTCAACAACGACCCCGCTTCCAATCACCTGCTCAAGGTCGTTTTCCTGGCCAATTACAATGTTTCCCTGGCCGAGATGATCTTCCCGGCCGCCGACCTGTCGGAACAGATCTCCACCGCCGGGACAGAGGCATCCGGGACCGGCAACATGAAGTACGCCCTGAACGGCGCCCTGACCATCGGCACCATGGACGGCGCCAATATCGAGATCATGGAAGAGGTAGGCGCTGAAAACATCTGCATCTTCGGCATGACCGCCGAGCAGGTGAACAGTCTGCGGAACGCCGGCTACCTTCCCCTTGATTACTATTACCGCAATGCCGAGCTGAAGCAGGCCCTGGACCAGATCGCCAACGGCACCTTCTCCCCCGGCGACCCCAACCTGTTCAAACCGATCGTGGATAATCTGTTGCACAACGACAACTACATGTTGCTGGCGGATTATGCCTCCTACCTGGCCTGCCAGGATTCGGTGGACAAAATCTACCGGCAGCCCTATGAATGGGCGCGGCGGTCGATCCTCAACACCGCCGGCATGGGCAAGTTTTCCAGCGACCGCACCATTGCCGAATACGCCCGTGAAATCTGGGGGATCCAACCGGAAAAGGTCTGCCGTCACAGCCGGCGCGACCTGGCCTGACCCAGGGTTCTGCAATGAAAACACCTGGTCTTTGGGATCAAACCGGCAAGGAATCCAAAACCCCGGCGGTTTCTTTAAACGCCCCCCTTGCCGAGCGGATGCGCCCCCGCACCCTGGCCGACTTCATCGGCCAGGAGCACCTGCTGGGCGAGGGGCACATCCTGCGCCGCATGATCGAGACCGACACCCTTTCCTCCCTGATCTTCTGGGGACCACCCGGCTGCGGCAAAACAACGCTTGCCCATATCATCGCCGCAGAGACCAAATCTCACTTCATCTTTTTCTCGGCCATCCTCTCCGGTATCAAGGAGATCCGCGAGATCTTCCGCGAGGCCGAAGGCTACGCGGCCCGCGGCCTGAGGACCATCCTCTTTGTCGATGAGATCCACCGCTTCAACAAATCCCAGCAGGACGCCTTTCTGCCATACGTGGAAAAGGGGGTGGTCACCATCATCGGCGCCACCACCGAAAACCCTTCCTTCGAGGTGATCGCCCCCCTGCTCTCCCGCTGCCGCGTACTGACCCTGAAACAGCTGGAACCGCCCATACTGCGCAGTATCCTGGAGCAGGCACTGTCGGATGGGGAGCGCGGCCTGGGCAAACTCGCCCTGACAGCCAGCGACAAAGCCCTGGATTTCCTGGCTGCCCAGGCCGACGGCGACGCCCGCATCGCCCTCAACACCATGGAGGTGGCAGCCGGCTTGATGAGCAAGGGGCAGGTTGAAGCGCGCATAATCACCCTGGAGACCGTGCAGGAGGCCTTGCAAAAGAAGGCCTTGCTCTACGACAAGGGGGGCGAGGAACACTACAACGTCATCTCCGCCTTTATCAAGTCGATGCGCGGCAGCGACCCGGATGCGGCCCTGTACTGGCTGGCCCGCATGCTGGAAGCGGGAGAGGACCCGCTCTTCATCCTGCGCCGCATGATCATCCTGGCCTCCGAGGATATCGGCAACGCCGACCCGCGCGCCCTGCAAGTGGCGGTATCAGCCCTGCAGGCCTTTCAGGTCATCGGCCTGCCTGAAGGCAGAATCATCATGGGCCAAGCGGTCACCTACCTGGCCACCGCACCCAAGTCCAATGCCAGCTACGTCGGCATCGATGCCGCCCTTGCCGAGGTCAGGAAGAGCGGCGCCCTGCCCGTCCCGCTGCACATCCGCAACGCCCCCACCAAGCTGATGAAGGAACTGGGCTACCACAAAGGGTACCAGTACGCCCACGACTACGCCGAGGGTTACTCGGGCCAGGAGTGCCTGCCGGAAAAGATCGCCGGCCGGAAGTTCTACGAGCCCAAGGGGCACGGTTACGAGAAGAACATCCTGGAACGGATGGAGTGGTTGAAGAAGCGGGGGAAATAATTAGGTTCTTGACAACTTGTCCCGCAGAAAGGCTTTCATGAAAAAATTGTACTCTCTCATTTTCCTCCTTCTGGCATTCAGCATCTCCCTCCCCGCCCCTGCCAACGCCTGGTTCGGATCAGCGGATTCCGATTCGAAACCTGCCCTCTACAGCACCCTGGCCGATATGGCCGATGCCATGGCCAGGGAAATCAAGGAAGGCCATGCCGGCATGGGTCTCAGGCTCTACCTGGACCGGGAAGATATCCGCGAGGACCGGAATGAATGCGCCGTTCCCTTTGCCGGCATGCTGGCGAACGAACTGGAGCGGGCCCTGTGCAAGGCAGGGTACACCTTCGAAGCGCACAATATCGATCAGGCCGACTATGCACTCACGGTCAGCTACCAGCGCAACAACGGGAACGTAACCGTGTACCTCAAACTCAACAGCACAAAAAACGACTCCTACCGCAACCTGAAAGGCACCTACCGGATAGCGCAGAACAAGCTGCCTGCGGACTGCTTCACGGAGACCCTGGATGCCAAACTGGGTCGCCTGGCCCAAAAGGTTGCCCGCGGCTGGAATCGGGTCGGTAAACTGACCGTGGCGGTCAATCCCGTGGTTGAAGCTCGCAAGAAATACTCCAGCCCGTTCTCCGAATATGCCACCCGCAAGCTGAAGGTTTCCCTGTCGGATACGCCCTATTTCCGCATCATCGAGGACAAACCGGCCATGGCCAAGGCCCCCACCCGCTCCATAGCCAAGGACGCGGCACTTGATGGTGCCGACGCAGTACTGGCCGGAGCGGATGCCGTGCTGGAAGGTGTCTACCTGCAGGGCACCGGCACCGTCAGCATGTCGGTCTCCCTCAAGGACATGAAGGGTGGCATCCTGGCCAATGGCGAGGAGGATATCCCGGAAGGCCTGATCCCGTACAGCCTGGACAACGACGCCGCAGAAACCCTGGCCCAGATCGCCGATACCGAGCACGAGCGGTCGGGAGCGGTACGCATTTCCACGGTCAAGGGGGGAAGCTACCAGGTGTTTCGCGAGGGGGAGACGGTCAGCTTCACGGTTCAGGTTTCCAAACCGTTGTATGTTTACATCTATGACATAAATCCCAACGGCGAGGTCTCACTGCTCTACCCGAAGCCCGGCGAACCGGAACAGCCCAGGCAGCCCGGCACCATCTACACCATCCCGGAGATGAACGATTCATGGGAGATCAAGCTCGAGCCGCCCTTTGGCAAGGACGCGGTCAAGCTGTTCG
>Ga0172380_10005637_pt1 | contig 15066 bp, 21 predicted proteins | sample Leawe162metaG_FD_119747 | JGI IMG/M metagenome (GOLD analysis project Ga0172380, IMG submission 119747) | Leachate microbial communities from a municipal landfill in Southern Ontario, Canada - Leachate well 162 metaG | ecosystem: Engineered > Solid waste > Landfill > Unclassified | place...
ACCACTTATCCCGCGTATGATTTTGACAATCTCACAGACACACCCGCAGTTCTTCAATTCACGATCAATAAGCCAGTTGGTGCACAGTGGGGAGAATCCGATCTTGCACCAATCTTGAAATGGTTATCCCGTTATTCAAATTGGCTTGAAGATCGAGCACGATTGAACCGGTATAGAACATCATTTCTATATATTGTTACCGGTAAGTTCACCAATGAAGCGGACAGAATCGCCAGGCAAGCCCAACTAAACGCAAGCCCACCAAATCCAGGCAGTATTATAGTGGTCAATGAAAACGAGAAATGGGAAACAGTCTCAGCAAAACTTGAAAGCGCAGACGCCAACGAGGACGGATTGTCACTTAAAAAGATGATCGCTGCCGGGTCTGGACTTCCTATGCACTTTCTTGCTGAACCTGAAAGCTCAACCCGAACCACGGCAGAGGCAGCCGGCGGACCTACCTACCGGCACTTCGAACAAAGGCAAAATCTATTCTCATGGGTAATGCGATCGCTTTTTAAGGCAGTTATCGCCCGCCGTGCTGCAGTTGATCATTCGGTCAAGACCGATAAAGAGGTGATCATCACCGGCGGGGACATTTCGTCTCGAGATAATATTTCGCTTGCCATGGCAACGAGCAATATCACCGGCAGTCTTGCCACCGTCCGAGATCGCGGACTAATTGACGATGCTGAGTTCCTGCGCCTTCTTTACCGGTTTTGTGGTGAAAGCGTAGACGTTGAAGAAATGCTGGCCAGGGGAAAAGCAGCCCCCGCCCCAAAACTTCCACCCGAAACCAAAACAGGTGACGCAAGACCAAATGACCTTGATTCACTTACAAAACTTCCGGTCAATATCGACACCGGCGAGGATAAAAGATCACCAAAATCGAGCGTTTAAGTTGTACAATGTTTGTATAACCTAAACCAATAATAAAAGGCAATAATTTAAAAAGGCAATAATTTAAAAGGTCAAAACCATGAACATGCGGTGGATTCTCACAGATAGCGCGGATCATTGTCAAAGTTGCCAAGCGGCATCCCTTCAAATCCATTCTTATAATGCCTGGTATGCTGCCGGCATTTATCCCGCTTCCCCAAAACTTTACTGCAGTGAGCATTGTCAATGCTCTTTGGTGGTCACCGATGAAGCGGAACGCGGAAACCTTGAAGATATACCTGTCCGCGCCGATACTCAGATCGGAAAAACTGAACTCCAAAACACAGACCGAATCCAGCTTCAAGCCCAGGCAACTACAAAAGGATTCGAAATTTTTGCAATCACCCAGGGCACCGGCAACGGCTGGAACTTCCCCGCCGCCGTGCTCAAAGAATCCCTCGCACTCTGGAACAACGTTGAATCTTTCATCGATCATTCCCTGCAGCACAGAAGTATTAAAGACCTTGCAGGGATTATAAAAAATTCCATGTGGGATGAAGCCGCACAAGGCATCAAGTGTGAACTCATACCCTTTGGACCTGGTGCAGATACTTTGATTGAACTAGGAAAGGAAATTGTATCGAACAAATCCACAAAACGAATCGGATTTAGTGCAGACCTTTACTTCACAGCACAGGGTAAAACTGTTGATAAGATCGTCAGAGTTAACAGCGTAGACCTGGTGCATGAACCCGCGCGGGGTGGAAAATTCCTTCGCGCTTTAAACTCACAACAAGGAGATGTGATCATGGACGAAAAAGATTTAACAACGCCCGACCCCGCCGAAGCCGAGAAAGCCAAGGCATTACGCTTGCAAATGTGTTCCTATGTTCTGGATTCAGGTTTGACCGCATCCAAGTTACCTGAACCCATGGCAAACAGTGTGCGCGCTCAATTCGCGGACAAAGAATTTACCCCCGCCGAATTGACAGCCGCCATTGACGCCGCCCGCAAGCTCGTCACAGATCTAACCGGCAGCCAAACCGTCCAGGGTGTACGCCTGTCTGGTATGGCGAACAGTGACGATCAGATCAAAGCCGCCGTGTCTGATATGTTCGGTGTTCAGCGTGATGAAGGTTTGGAGAAAGTGCAACCCGCCCGCTTGTCCGGCATCCGTGAACTTTACCACATGCTCACCGGTGACTTTGAGATGCACGGCGGTTATCACGCCAACCGCTTAACACTTGCTACCACCACAGATTTTACCGGTCTGGTCAAAAATGCACTCAACAAACTTGTAGTCAATCAATGGCAAGAGTTAGGTCGAGCCGGCTACAACTGGTGGGAGCCTATTGTAAAAGTTGAGCACTTTAACAGTCTCAACGACATCACTGGCACGCTCATGGGTACCGTTGGTTCTTTGCCCGATGTTGCAGAGGGTGGAGAATACACCGAGTTACTGGTTGGTGACAGCCCCGAGACCGCGACCTGGAAGAAACGCGGCGGGTATATCCCCCTCAGCCTTGAACTGATCGACCGCGACGAAACCCGCAAACTCGCTTCATACCCCCGCGAACTTGCGAACGCCGGTCTGAGAGCCATTTCAGCGTTAATTGCAGCCATTTTCACGGCAAATACGAACGTTGGTCCAACCATGGCTGATACAGGAGCCCTATTTAATGCCACCGCAGTCACCACAAAGGGCGGACACGCCAATCTTTTGACCGCAGCCCTGGCTGCTGATAAATGGGAACTGGCTTGCATCGCAGTTTACAATCAGCCCATGTTGATCAAAAACGACACCGGTCTTTATGGTACAGGTCCGAAAATGGGCGTCAATCCGAAATTCTGCCTTGTTCCTCGAGCCTTGCAACTCACCGCAAAGAAAATCTTGTACCCGTCCCTCGAGAACGCATCTAATATCACCTCAGAGAACCAACAGCAAGGTAACCCCGGTGATGTGATCGTAGTCCCTGAATGGACAAGTACCACAAACTGGGCTGCAGTGGTTGATCCACGCATAGCCCCTGCAATCTTTATCGGTGAACGGTTTGGACTGATCCCCGAGATATTTATTGCCGGTGACGAACTCAGCCCTGCAGTATTCACCAATGACGAACACCGCATCAAGGTTCGCCAATTCTCCGCCGTATGGGTAAATGACTTCCGACCCCTGCACAAAACCAATGTGTAATCAGCAATTAGACTAATTACGCTCCACCTGGTTATTTAATTAGACTAATTTTCAAGAAAGAGAGATGATCAAATGAACGCTCAAAATACGCACATGGCAGTTAAAACACCTCTTGCTGTTATCGTTGCAACTATTGGCACCTGGGCTATGGCAGTTGCAGCCAACCTGTGGACTCTAAACAAGACCGCAGGGGATAATACCTCAGTTCTTCAAATCCCGATCTTGACCCCTCAAAACAGCCAGGATAGAGCCGGTGGCTTGCTGCAGTCGGTTGATATTTATTACGTCAATGCCACTGCTAACCTGGATGCCATGAGCGCCAAAGTTTATAAAGCATATTTGCCCGCTCAAGGTGTCGCACAATCTGTTGTTGAACTTCCCTCAACTTCCACATTCACATTGACCCAAGCACAGCACAAAGTAACCATCACCATCACCACCCCGGTCTATGTCGCAGAGGATGAAGATGTTTATGTGGAATTGACCATCGATGCCGCCGCTACTTCTGTTGTTAAACTTCAGGGTGCAGTTTCAAATTACACTCTGCGGGTTTAGTCGTTATTCCTCCCTATCCACCGCCGGCGGGCGGATCCGTGAGCCATCCACGGATTAACCCGCCGGCAACTCCAAACCTATTGAAAGGACATACCATGAACCGCGTACCTCTGACCGTGTGGGAAAAGATCAAAGCAATGTTCAAATCCCGCAAATTTTGGGCTTTATGTGCTGCCCTGGTTGCCATTCTTTCCGGTTATCTTACTGAAAATATTTCAGTATGGCAGTCAGTTCAAGCCCTGATTGCCGCCCTTGCCGTGTACTCAACCGGCGTCGCGATTGAAGATGCAGGTGCGGGGAAGTAAACCCGCACCTTAATTACAATGACTATTACACTCTCTGACCTAAAAACTGAGGTTTTAACAATATTAGGGGACTCCGGTTCCGCGAAATATTCCGATGCCCTTTTAACTGAAGCCTTTATACAGGCATTATCAACCTTTGATAAATTCCTCCCCCAAGTTTCAACCGCTACCCTGATACTTGCCACAACAACTGATGAAGTATCCCTTGCGTCTATTCTTACTAATTGTATTAAAGTAATATCGATTGAACCCACAATCTGGACTAAAGTAATCCCACCTTATTATGTTTTCTTCAAAGCCGGTGTACCATGGGTCAAATTCTTAGGCTCTTATGTGCGCGTTGTTGGTCAAACTTTCAGAGTTATTTATTCATGTTCTAATACGATCGCTGGATTAGGTACAGCCGCCACTTCAACAATCGCTGACAACTTCCTGCCTTTATTGGTTCGAGGTGTTGTTTCATTTGCTAAACAATTCAGGGTTAATGCCTTATCTGAAAAAACGGGTACTTCTGAGTATTTGATCAAAGAACTTCAAGAAGAATCTGAGAAAGAAAAAATAGCATACCTCTCAGATCTGGCTACTCAAATGATGTCATTGAAAACTTATCAACCCGAGTTAGCACCATACCATGAACCCGATCCATACCCCACAGGTTTTACTATATGAGCACTCTCAACGTGGATTGTGACATTATCCTACAACATCCTGATATTGATTCAGGTCTTGGTTATGGTTTTATTCTGTCCAGGAACGAAGATAATGATATTAGTATCAAAATGCTTCGTGAGGTGGATGGTGCCGGCGTCACCAGGCTATGGGTTTATTTTGATGTTCTTTTATCTAGTAATCTTATTAATCCTAATGGTGAAGTTCGACCGCAATCCAGGGTTCAAGATTATAAAGCCCTTTGCTTATATCTCGCCAAAATGTCTGATATTGCTCTTTCTACTCAAATTGGTGTTTTATTCAATCTTGGTTTTATTTCCAAAAGTTCCCAGGTTGGACTTATAGACGGTTCAGGCTCTGATTATTATTTCACTTCACTTGGTTGGATTGCAGATGAACGTCATTTCAAATCTAAATCTATTATCAAGTGCCAGGTCAATAATATCGGGGTTTATTACCCCCCTGTCAATCCTGTTCTTGTTAGTTATAGCTATTGGGACAGCCCCCTTAATTGGGATGATATTTATTGGGTAGTTTAGGAGATCAACAATGGCTTATCCTTCTTCCTCCACCGTTTCATCCGGTCAACCAACAGCAGCCAGCCAATATAATAACCTTCGCAAAGATGCGTTGTATCTTGGTCAATCCTACAACGATTCTTTATTACTTGGTAATTTTTTCGCTAAGTTTGCATCTGGTTTCAAATTAATTTTGTATTCAGTATCGAGACTAAAACTTGTTATTGATACTAAAAACCCTCCTACCATAGTAATAAATGGGTGTTTACTTCAAATGAATTCTAATGTTGTTACCGGCTCAGGTCTAATTGCAGGTGCAGCAGCTATTTATTACATTTTTGCTGTCCAAACTCCAGGTAGTGTCGGTTTTACAATGGTTCCTTCTACCTCAGCTTCTGAAACTGATAATACTCGCTTGATTGGTGAGTGTTACTGGGACGGGTCTACTATAAGGGATATTGTTTGTTATTTCCCTGAGAATGTTATCCCTGAACCTGATTACGACAGTGGTTATTTCGCTTGCACAACAGGTACAACCTACGCAAAAGCTCATGGGTTATTAAATCATCCTCGCCTGGTTCTTCTCTTTCATACAACAAATACGACCGGCTACGATGAAAGAGAATTAGTTACTGTTGTCACCAATGCAGCCGGCGTGGAAATGTCACCTGTTGGCATTACAGATACTTATGTGTATGTTCAAACTGGTGCAGCCGGTGCTGGCACGTGCGTTAATGCTATTCGCCGCCAATCTGCAACCGGTTATTATCGTATTCTTGCATGGTTATAGTTCAATAAGGAGTCCCATGGTTTATATAATTCGAAAGGCTGATCAAACCATAAAAACATTCCAAACCCGTGACGATGATACTTTTCTCGATCCTGGTGAAGTGATCGAACCTTCCCCCTTGTCTTTCTCTGAATACGCGGAAAGGTTGGTCTTATCCCTCGACGGACGAAGTGGAGAGACTGTTATCGTTCCCGCTGAGGTCAAAGAATTGACCGTGCATGTGTCGTGCCCAGGTGAACAAAGCGTGGACCTGTTGATCAACGGCACACCTGAGACCGTATCCCTCACCAAAGGCATAGGTTCGATCATCCTCAGCGCGGACGCACCGGGTTTGTTTATCATCAAGCCGGCAGATCAAACCAAATACTGCCCTGCAGGTCAAGCCACCCTTTATATCGAGGTGCAATAATGGACAAAGTGACTAAGCGTAATGGAGTGTTCTTCATGGAGTCTGCCCCTGCTAAAGCTGAACTAAAAGAAGCGAAAGAAAAACATCAATCAGATCTCGCATCGACACAAAAGCAGATGAATAATGACGAAATCAGATCGATGTTAAAACGGATACTTCAAAGACTTGAATCTTTAGAGTCTTGATTTTCTTTTTGTTCAATCAGCATATATAGATCGGCATTGTCTATAATATCTTCATCCTGGGGCGGACCGAAGATATCCGGTTTCCATTTCCAGAGTTCATAACACAAAATACCAAAAGCCATCCCAACAATTACCCACATGCTCTTATTGTATCACTCGCCCGAAGCGGACGCTTCGACCTCGTTTCAATCTGCCCGCGTTTGACCACTCGCCCGCCGGCTTGCCCTCAACTCCGCTCCCTACTGCACTTCGTTTCAATTTTGCTTTACTTTGCCAAGAGCGGGCAAAGAAAAGCCGGCTTCAACCTGGCTACCTACGGTCAGGGCGCAGCGTGCTTAGTTCGGACTCTCGAAGTACGCGAGAGACCGCCCTTAAGCACCATGCGCCCAACGCCAGGTCTTGCCTAAAATTATCAACTTGTTTGTGTGGTTCGCTCGTTTTCGTCCTTCGCTTCGGCGACCTCGTTAGTTGGATATTCCTGACATTCACAATATTGTTTTTCCCTCAAACAAACATCACAAATTTCTAGTTTTTTTTTCTCTTCTTCGGTTATAAATATTTCTCTATTAAAAGCATCTTTTTTAATAGGTAATTGAATTTTTAATTGTCTTTTGTTTATTCTTCTTCTTCCCATGGTTTCGACTCCTTTTTATCTTTAAACCTATAGGTGTTAATATATTCTCCATAAGGTCCGTCTTGATCTAACCTTCTTTCATCCGGATTATGGATTTTTGGCATCGGATCACCTTCCTGCATCCGATAAATTATTAGTGCCAGGTCGTCTTTTCGTTTTCTCCCAAACTCCAAATGATTAGTTACATATTCGAGAGAAATATGCGGAAGGTTCGCCAGTTGTAATACTTTTTTCCCTCTGACACCAGCTTCAGTTAATACTTTCACGATCTCTAAAGCCTCGAGTCCTAAATTTTCGCACTCGACTGGACTATTACTACTCTTTAATTCTCTTACTTTATTTAAGTATGTAGTAGTAGTACGGGAGTCCGATATTATAGGAGTCGAATCAAACAAACTCATCTGATGGATTCGATCAGTCAGCACCCACCCGCAATATCGCTGCCCTGGCAAAGGCTCAATATAACCCAGATCATTTAAGACCCTGAGACCGTTGGTCACGTTGTCTTTACTCCAGCCGGTGGCACGGACTAGATAATCATGCCCCAGCGGTTCCTGAATCAGAATGAACGCGACCAATATGGACAATGGCGCACCTTTGACCGTGCGCAAAAATTCTACCTTTTGGTTTTCCATGTTCTTTCCCCCATGAAGTAAGCAGCAGAGAATAAAATGTTTGTTATCCAGATTGCAATTTTCGTGCGAGGAACACGTAACTTCTTGATTATATTAAGCATTTCGGTTATCCTTAATGCGTGGACTTCGTAAGGTTCGGCTCGACTCCTTGCCTTATGGATTCCACACTTTTATTTAAGGCTCTACTTGTTTAAAGAGTCCGCAATTATGTCGAGGTTGTGTATTGCGAATCTTTTTGTAATATTTCCGTCGAATAAATAGCTTCTGATTATTTAAAGTAATCGGAACTTATAGATCTACTCCTTTCTTCCAGACCTGAACTTCATGCCTCTTAATATACGCCTGAACATCATCAGAAGGAATGCGCCAATTCGAAGTTTTACCTAAACCTAACTTAAAAGCATTCGGAAACTCACCACGCTTAAGCAGCCGATGCATGGTCATACGGCTGACTTTCAACTGGTCCATTACCTGCTTGGTGGTCAAATTATCCATTAATATGCCTCATGTATCTACTTGTATCAGTATACACACAACAAAACAAAATACAATCCCCCAAAACCCAGAGCGTGGCGCGCCAGCCTTGCGCGGATGTGGCGGCTCGAACCGGCAGGCAGAGGGGCGGCTTTGTTTCGTTCTCTTGTGGTAAGTCTCAAAAAAGGTAGCCGCCCTCAGTCTGCCCTCGCCGTTCCCCCACCGCTTGGCTGCTTGGACGCGCCAAAGGTAAGTTTTGCTTCGCTCTTTCCTGTTCGTTTCTATTCGTTCCGGTCATAAATCCGCCGGATCGTCCGGACTTAATGGACGTGCCACCCCCTCAGTGAAAAGGTTGCAACCCGCAAAAGCAGCGGGGGCAACCTCTAAACCGCCGCACGAGGTCTCTTATTTTAGCACGGCAAAAAACTGCTCTTCAAGGTCGTTGCCCCTTAAATAAATTATTGTAAGGTGAAAAGAACTCACCTTTATTTAAGTTTTAAAGGCAACTTCCCTTTCCGTTTGTTTTTATGCGCGCTGGTCATTAGTGCCTCGTGCGTTCGGTTCAATGCGGGGTTTAAAATCCTAAATTCAAAAGAAAGGTCAAAACCTCATGCAACCCTATACCAATGATTCTATTCGCATAATTAACGAACCATCACTTGCAACCGATCTTCTAGTTCAACCTGCTGCTTCTCATGGCTGCTGCTGGCTCACAGTCGAGATCACATGCAAAGAAGATCCCCGCATGAAACCTGTTTATGCTCCTGTTTTCCTTTGTACAACCGAGCTAGATCATCTAATCATCGAGCTTCAAAAACTCCAGTCCAAATCTTAGGTTTCATTTGTGGCCAGCATCGCTACATTAAGCGCGCCCCGCCGGCGGCCTTGTTGCCGGCAGAAAGGTTCAAAATGATAGAAATCCCGACCGTTTCACATGAGGATGCAACCCTTATTATCTCGATCGCAAAACGTGCATCCAAACACTATAAGTTAAATGTTCTTGATATTGCAATTGATCTGACGATCACACATAGTTTTAATCCCCTCCGGCTGCACGATTTATTAAAAGCGGTTCCTTATGAGTTTTGTCATGATATTTTTGGCATCCATGACAACTTAGATCATAATACCGGCAAACTCAATAATTTCTTCAGTCCCCGCTTTTCAGTTTAACCGACCATATAAAAAGGAGTCGAGACCTTGTTAAATCAATTAGAACTTACCTACCAACCAATCACCACCGCCCCGCCGCAACCGGCAGCCCGCCCCCCACTCACCACCCAAGAAATCAGAGAAACCCGCCAATATTTGGATGGTCTACTTGACAAATTCTTAAGTGTGATCGAGTCCTCCTCGTTTTATGGCATGACCGCCGAGCAGCAGAAAGACACCCTACAAAACTTCTATTTTGTGAGTGACCGCATCCAAACGTTTGAGAACAGCCTTATTTAAACCACATCCAGCACCACGCCTGGGTGGCTGCCCCGCCACCCAGGCACACTTAAAAAGGAGTCGAGACCTTGAATAAAATAATTCACGACGAACTTGCATACCGCATCAACCCCAAACGCCCCATCATGAGGGTAGATATCCGCATCGAAACTACTCAGGTCTTCGTCACGATCTACGCCGACCTACTAAGAGGCAACGAAAAACCATTTTATACAAACGTCCATGACCTAAAAGATTGGAACATTGACCAAGTAAAAGCTTTTTTGATCAAAAACAAATTTACCATACACGAATGGAATACCTTTTCTCAGCACGGCATGCGCGCATGGAAAAGCCCCGAACCCTGGGTGATCCGCACGAAAGACCAAATCATTGCCCTTCGAGATCGACTTAAAAAGACTGAGGGCATGGCGCATCAAGCTTATGAGATCGATCTCCGTTTTGACTATATCTAATCCATCCCCCCGCCCCGCCGGTGGCATTGTAACCGGCAGAAAGGTTTTACCATGAAACTAGAACAATTATTCCCCCGAAAGTATGCAAGCGGCGCAGACCTTGCCGGACGTGAAGTAACCCTGATTATCTCGCGTGTTGTTCTTGAAAAGATGCACACTGCCCCGAACAAACCCGCCGAAGAAAAACCGGTCATATACTTCGAGAAAGCCACGAAAGGGATTGTACTCACTCCCAAGCTGGCCGGTCAAATCGCTGAGATCGCCCGCAGCACCGAGACGGACGAATGGACCGGCGCAAAAGTGACTTTATACCCTGTACCTATGAGGGTTGCGGGTGAAGATCGGATAGCAATACGCGCCAAAGCCCCCACCAACGGCACAACCCCACCGCCTGAATCCTTGCAAGATCAGGACGAAGAATAAAAGAGATCAGCCGCCCAGGTTCCCACTTGGGCGGCTTTTTTTATGGCCACACTCGAAACATTTGTCGATGCTCCAGATCGGGATCCTCACGCTGTTTTCTGCGATGCTGGCAGCCTCGAGCTGGACTCGCCATTTTCAGCGATAAACGATCGATATTCATCAAAAGCTGCAAATAATGCGTATCTCTCCAATGGTTGAAGTCTGTTCATTTTGCCAATCCACCGCTTACGTATTCTCGATACTCGCTCCCGCTCTCTGAAGTTGTCACCCAGGAATCTATAATCATGCAGCTCAACTGGTTCAGGGTAATTCATCCAGAGCCACTCCTGGACATTCCGCCCGCCCCGGGTGCGTGTTGTGTAAGTGATCGTTCGCCAGTCCGGAAGAATCGCATTATATAGCGATGACCAATACCCCGAAATCGCAACCATACAAGGTAGGGATTTTAATAAGGACAATAATTCTTTGTGCTGGCCAGCATCGCCAAATTCGCAGGTATATAGAGGACGTTTACCTGCCCGCGTCTCAAATAAGTACGGCGGATCACAATATACAAATTCATCACCTCGCCAAATCGTAGACCTAAGAATGGATATCGCATCGCCACAAATGACGTTACAACCAGGTATTGAATTGTTTTTATCCCAAAATTGATTAATAGTATTCTGGTCTTTGTCAATTCCTACATTGATCTCAGCCGGCCGCTTGGTCTGAAAGACAACACCGCTCCCCAGGAACGGCTCAATATAAACTCGGTGCGGCGGCATCTGATTGATGATCTGCTGCACAACGCCCGGACTTCCCTTTCCACCTGGATATGTCATACCTGCAGTATCGCACTTTCTTTCGATGTTGTCAATTCCCCATGATCATATCGCTTTTAATTGCGATTCGGGATCCACCCCGCGCAGAAGATCCGCACAGGACGCGGATACCCTGCGCCGACCATCAACCACCCCCCGCCGTGCCATAATGCAAAATTCGCATAATGGCACTTTAAGCCAGCACCGTGCTGCTGAGACCGGCAGCACCGTGCTACCTTTTGCTGTGTTGTTTTCGTGTATAACGTATGTATAATGTTGTTATGGCTAGAAAAAAAGGTGCTCAACCAGGCAACATCAACGCTTTAAAGCATGGATTTTATTCACGCTTTTTTGTGGATACAGAGTTAACCGATCTTGAAAGCATAACCCCGGACCTCACCCCCGAAATTGCCATGCTGCGGGTGATCACCCGCCGACTATTCGATAGACTTTCCACCATGGAACCCAACGATGATCAAAACCTAAACTATGACAATTACACCGCCCTGGTGCAGTTGCTCAGTTCTTCAACCGTCAGGCTTGCTTCAATGATGCGGACTAATCAATTTTTGACCGGTCAAGCCATGCCCCTTGAAGAAGTGCTTAAACAAGCCCTACAAGACACCATAGACGAACTAGGAGTCAAATAATATGGCAGAATCCACAGAACCCACCCAGGCTACCTTACCCGCAATCGCCGGAAAACTTGATTTGATCGATCTAAAAGTGGACATGATCAAAGAGTGCACCAAGGACCATGAAACCCGCATTAGATCAGTAGAGGGTAAATCTATAACCTTTGGTGTCATATTTTCTTTAACATCCCTTGCCGGCATTATTGCATTGATCAAGGTTGTTTTTGGCGTATGACCTCACTCCACATGGTAGTTAAGCGGACTTTGAAGAATCCCCTGCTTTTCATCGAAAGAGCCGGAAAAATCAAACTGCGAAATTATCAAATCCAGGTCGCAAAAGCCATTACAAATAGTGTGATCAAAAACCTTGGCTTAACCTTCGTGGTCATGTTCCCCAGGCAATCCGGAAAGAACGAACTCCAGGCACAGATCGAGTCCTATTTATTGACCCTATACTCCACCCTTAACAAGGACATTGTAAAGGTCAGCCCCACATGGAGACCCCAAAGCCTGAACGCCATGCACCGGCTTGACCGCGTCCTATCCAATAATTTACTCACCAAAAACGCCTACACGAAAGAGGAAGGATATATTTTCAAGGTCGGAAATTCGAGGATTTATTTTTTCAGTGGTCAGCCTGAATCAAATATAGTGGGTGCCACAGCCGGCGCACTGCTGGAAGTGGACGAAGCCCAAGATGTGGACATAAACAAGTTTGACAAGGATATATCCCCCATGGCTGCCAGTACCAACGCCACCCGCGTATTTTGGGGAACAGCCTGGACTGAAACTACCCTGCTGGCACGTGAACTTAAGGCAGCCAAAGCAGAGCAAAAGCGCGACCATATCAAGCGTGTTTTTGTCTGCAACGCGCACACAGTGGCAAAAGAGGTGCCCGCTTATGGGAAATTTGTAGAAGAACAGGTCCGAAAACTCGGCAGACAAAATCCATTGATCAAAACTCAATTCTTTAGTGAAATGATCGGTGCTGAGGGTGGAATGTTCCCCTCGTCTCGCAGATCCGCCATGCAAGGACAGCATGCGCGGATTACCGAGCCGATACCTGGGGAACTCTACGCCTTTTTAATTGACGTTGCCGGCGAGGACGAAGCCGCCACCCTGGAACTTGACCGCATGAGCAACCCTGGCAGAGACTCAACCACCCTGACAATCGTCAGAGCCAACACCGCCACCCTGAATGACCCGATCATCCACGCGCCCACGTATGAGGTCGTACTAAGACGAGAATGGACCGGTTCTAAGCACACTTTACTTTATCAGGTACTACTTGACCTCGCAAAAACTTGGATGCCCCTTTGGATTGTCATTGACTGCACCGGCATCGGTGCCGGTCTCTCAGCCTTCCTGGTCGCTGCCCTGGGTGATCATGTTCTACCTTTCCTGTTCACTTCAAGCACAAAGAGTGCCCTCGGTTGGAACTTTATATCTTTATGTGAATCCGGACGCTTCAAAGACCACAAACCGGAACGAGGTTACCCCCACCTGAGAGACGAACGTTATCAATTCTGGAATCAATTAGATTATTGCCAAATGGAAGTACAGATCGGACCCGACCGCAAGATGAAGTGGGGAGTACCCGACGGAACACGTGATCTAAATGGTGAATTAGTACACGATGATTTTATAACTTCGGCTGCCATGGCTACCGTCCTGGATGAACAGACGTGGATTGTCTCAGGTCAGCCGTTGATAATCAGAGCAGCAGACCCGCTACTCGAATTAGATAAAGGATTCTAAGGAGTGAACCCATGGAAATGACTTATGGAATAGATGTATCAGAGCACAATGGTTTGATCGACTGGCAAATGGTCAAACGGTCAGGGATTCAATTCGCTTTCATCCGTGCCACTTGTGGATTAATTGTGGATAAACAGTACAAGCGAAATGCGGAACTTGCAATAATGGCTGGAATCGAGACCGGAACTTATGGGTATTATTACCCTTTGCTTGACCCCGCAGCCCAGGCACATCTTTTATGTGACACAATCCTGCCCTATCCACACACCATTCTACCCGCCGGCGATCTCGAACAACCCGACAGCAAGTACACCCGCGCCCAAAAACTGACCAGGTGGAATCTTTACATGGATACCCTGGACGCCCGCCAGCACGCTCGATGTTGGGACTACATCAGCGCGGGCTTTTGGCTCACCAACATGACCTATGGAACTTATACCAAGTACACCTCCACAAATGAACTAAAACGCATGGACGCCCCGTTATGGGAACCGGCATACCGCCAGGGGTTCCCTGATCCGTTCTTCCCCCGCTTCAGGTGGGATATTCAGCAGTACACATCAAATGGTTACATACCAGGTATCTTAACTCGCGTGGATCTCAACAGGTCATTCTTGACCCCAAAAGAAATTTGTATGAAAGGTAGGTTCTCTAATGCCTAAAAATAATTTATTCTACCGAATAGTAAGACCTTTATTTCAAGACGAAATAAATCGTCAGGTTCGTGACCAATTCGCAACTTACATCGAAAATGATACTAATTTCTATTTAAGCGGCAGTTCCGAATCCAGGGACAGATCAAATCCCGATCGTAAAACAATCCTGGCTGATTCCTTCCTTGCTTGGCAGACCAACCCACTCTGCAGGAGGATTGTTTCTCTGACCACTCAATATGTGGTTGGGGGTGGCATCAATTACACCTGCAAGCACAAAAAAACCCTTGATTTTATGCGCGATTTTTGGGATCATCCCCTCAACAAGATGAGCAACCAGGTATATGAATGGTGCGACGAATTGACCCGCACCGGAAATCTGTTCTTATTGCTCAGCACAGACGCAGCCGGCATGACCTATGCCCGCGCCATCCCTACAACGATGATCGATGTAATTGAATCTAAAACCAATGACGTTGATCAACCGATTAGCTTCACCCTCAACGACCCCGAAAAAACCACTTATCCCGCGTATGATTTTGACAATCTCACAGACACACCCGCAGTTCTTCAATTCACGATCAATAAGCCAGTTGGTGCACAGTGGGGAGAATCCGATCTTGCACCAATCTTGAAATGG
>Ga0172380_10005638_pt1 | contig 15066 bp, 12 predicted proteins | sample Leawe162metaG_FD_119747 | JGI IMG/M metagenome (GOLD analysis project Ga0172380, IMG submission 119747) | Leachate microbial communities from a municipal landfill in Southern Ontario, Canada - Leachate well 162 metaG | ecosystem: Engineered > Solid waste > Landfill > Unclassified | place...
CCGGTCCGAAGATATCGTCCACGGCTTGCGTTGACGAAACAGCCGTTATCAAAGGAAATGTTTTGATAGGCGAGAATGTCAAAGTATTGGAAGGGGCGGTAATAAAAGGCCCTTGCTATATAGGCGACAATTCCATCATTGGAAACAATTCGGTCGTCAGAGAATACTGCGATTTGGAGGAAGGAGCTGTGGCGGGAGCCTTCAGCGAAGTCACCCGTACTATTTTTCAAAGCGATGTCCACGTTCATTCCGGCTATTTCGGCGATTCCATTTTCGATACCGGATGCCGCGTCGGTGCCGGCACGGTTACGGCCAATGCCAGATTGGACAGAGGAGAAATAAAGGCGAAAGTACAGCGCCAGGCTGGAGGAGAGAAAAGAACGGAAATGACGGGCACTGGTTTGGACTCTCTGGGCATCATCGCCGGAAAAAATTCCAAGATCGGCATCAATGTTTCCTTGATGCCCGGCAGAACGATCGGCAAAAATTGCACTGTCGGCCCGGGCACAGTTCTAATGGAGAATTTACAGGACGGAGAAAATCTTTTTTAAACTATGGTTGCTTTTTTTCTCAAAATAGCGAACCGTTTCAGAGAAATTTATTGGAGAATTTTTAAGCCTAAGAGTTTTGGGGTGAGAGTTTTAGTTATAAATAACGGAAGAATTCTGTTGGTCAGGCACCATTATTGCAAAGGTTTTTATTTGCCTGGCGGAGGGGTTAAAAAAGGGGAAATTCCATCTGAAGCGGCAAAAAGGGAGATATCGGAAGAATGCGGGTTACTATTAGAAAATATTGAATTATTAGGAGAATATGCGAATGATCACGAGGGTAAGAAAGACACGATTACTTTGTTTTTAGCTAAAATAGAAGATGGTGTGGATCCAAAGCCAGGCTGGGAAATAAAATTCTGCAATTATTTTTCTTTCGGAACATTGCCTGCAAATATTTCTCCTGGAACCGTTCGGAGAATAGAAGAATATAAAAATAATAAATTTAAAGGAGGCGTTTGGTAATTTTTAAAAAAAGAAGGCTGGGGTCACATGTTGGACTCCAGCCATTTTTGCATTTGAGATGCTTTTTGACTTAGCTTAGTTCAGTAAGCAACTCTTTTTATAACTTCTTCGATACCTCCTCTTCCCATCCAATCCATTACCCTTTCCGCCGGCGCTTCGCACTTGTAAAGACGAGTGAAAGCGTCGGATAAAAGTATTTCTTCTCCAGTATATCTGTTTTCCAGGCCTTCATAGGCCAAAGAAAGAACTTCTTGGGCGACCGATTGGAGCGACAAGCCCTTAACCTGTGCGTCAAATCCTTTTAGGATGGCTTTTTCATAAAGGTCGTTCCAATCCTTCCATCGATACAGATTGACCAAGTTGGATACGCTTTTTAAGCTTTCCATTACTCCCAGGCAAAATGCCGGGAAGATCATTTCAGATCCGGGGGGTTGAGCGCAGGCCGGTCTGATCTCGACCGTGCCGTACCTCGCCCGGGGTCTGGCGCAAGACCAGACAAATCCTTCTTGTTGCAGGACGCACTCCATAAATCTTTGCTTGCTTTTAGCATGTTGGGAAACCCAACTTCCAAAAGATTGGCTTGGAGCGAAATAGCGTCCGGTTTGGTCTGTTGTCGCCAAGAATGTCAAGCTGTAAAGATAGCGGAGATAATCTTCCGTATCTTTGAAGAATTGAAGCACTCCGGTGCGGCGTCCGCATTGGTTCCAGTCTTTCCACAAACTTTCGCGTACCGTCCGTCTGGCCAAGAGATCAAAAGATCCTTTCCAAACTGGAGAATTGGCGAAAATGGCTACGATCAAGGGAGCCATGGCGTTGAAAACATTTGCAGCCATGATGAACTCTTCGCTGGTCGCTTCAACGTGTGTTTGAGCGGCAGCGGTGATCGTGGAGTTGTTCGTGGAATCAGGAAAATTTATGCGGAAAGCCTTGGTCCTGCCAGCCGTTTTCCACAGGCTGTTGTTGGCCAGGGTCAAAGGCTGGATGCCGTATCCGAGCATCAATCCATCCATAGCTTTTAATTCCGGAACAATTTTTCGAAGAACTCTCTCGACCAGGTCTTTCGCGAGATACAAATTGGCCTGAGGAGGAGAAGACATTTCCAGCGTACAGATGCCGGAGTCGGTAGTAATAGCGACTCCGTCCTTGATGCAGCCGACAGAGTCCTTATCTCCGGCAAATGGCATCCAGCCGTCATCCAAGCCTATCAGCCGGTTGAACAGCGGTCTTGAATCCATTGCCCGAAAAGTTCTTTGGTTAACCACCGGAAATTCCAGTTCTATTCCTATCTTTCTTGCTCCAACTAATTCTTTCAAAAATTTGGCGTTGAATTGCTTCACATGTTCTGGTTTTACCGTTCCTATCACCCCATTATATTTTTTCCCTTTCCATATTTTCCAGCATAAGCCGGTTTTTAAAAAGCATTGGCATTATTAAATAAATAATATGATCTGTCAAATTATTTGCCAGACCGATTTTGAGGTTTTTCTGTCCGCTTTTTGGCGAGATCGTATATGGCCGCGGGAAGATCGGATATCTTGCGAGAAGAAGCCGCAATGTGGAAAACACAGGCTGGGAAATTTTTTTAAAAAAGGATATCATATAGTGAAAGATTTTGATTTTAAGAAATGGCTTTAGGGATCGGTCGAGAATATGTCTAAAGAATTTTACTCTGTTTCCACTCTGGTCAGTACGATCGTCGGCGTGGGGATCTTTTCCCTGCCATATATAACGGCTAAAGTCGGGCTGCCGACAATGCTTGTTTATTTTTTGGTTTTGACCGTTTTGACGCTCCTCATCTATTTGATCTTCGCCGAAGTATCTTTAAAAACTCCCGATTATAAAAGACTGCCGGGCATCGCCGAATATCACTTGGGGCCTTGGGCTAAAAAAGTGGCCTTGGCTTCCATGGTATTAAGCTCCATAGGATCAATATTGGCGTATATAATCATCGGAGGAGATTTCCTTGCTGAAATATTCAGCCCGATGACCGGTTCCTTAGGGATAAGCTCCGGACAGCTTTCCGTACTCTTTGCCATAATTTATTGGCTGTTGGGTTCGGCTCTGATATTCTTGGGGATAAATATCATTTCCAAAATAGAAACCTTGGGTTTCATACTTTTTTTCGTCTTATTGGCCGCCCTTTTTTTGATAGGCATACCTCATTTTAAAATAGAAAATTTAATGGTGAGGACCGGCGGCTGGGCGGATATATTCCTGCCTTACGGCGCTATAATTTTTGCTTTGTGGGGAGGAGATATGATACCGGAAGTGGAGGAGATGCTGGGAGAAAAGAAGTACAGGCTAAAAAAGATCATAATCGCTTCGGTTGTCGCCGTGGTAGCCATAGATTTGTTCTTTATCGCTTTGACCTTGGGAGTTTCCGGAGCGGGAGTGAACAGTTCGGCCATCGCTTCCTTGGCCCAAATTTTGGGGCCGTTGGCGGGAGCCATTGGATTCATCTTTGGAATAGTAGCTTCTTTCACTTCGTTCATAACCAGCGGTTTGACCCTGAAGAAGATTTTGAATTATGATTTGAAGGTCAGCAAGTTGTTGTCGGCGCTAGTCACTTGTCTTGTGCCCATATTCATATTTTTGTTGGGAGTGAGAAATTTTATTCCAATAATTTCTTTGATCGGAGGAGTGATGTTGGGAGTGAACGGATTTTTGATCTTGGCGATGTATAAAAAGATAAAACCGGAGCAAAATAATTTGTTGCTTTTACCTTTGATGGCGGTGCTTCTGGCGGGCATGGCTTACGAAATAATTTATTTTTTTAATTAATAAATAAAATAGGTCGGGAGGCTGGCTTATCAAGCAAAGATCCCGCTATCTCTAGCACATGGTTGCAATACTTTACGTTTTATCGGTCATAGTCTGTTGCATACTTCTTTTTTTCTCTGCCGAATGGCTCACTTCTGCTTTGAGCCGCGTCGCCAGATTTTTAGGACTAAAGGAGTTCGTGGTAGCCTTTTTTGTCATGGCTGTGGCCGGATCTCTGCCAAACCTTTTTGTTGACGTTTCAGCGGCTTTGCAGGGCATGCCGGAGATGGCTTTTGGAGAGGTTGTGGGAGGAAATGTTTTTGATCTGACCGTCGCTGCTGCTTTGGCGGTTTTCTTTGCCCGGAACGGCATACCTGCTCGCGGGGGGACGATACAGACCTCCGCCATTTTCACTATAGTTTCAGCCATATTGCCCCTGATATTGATCTTGGATGGCAATTTGTCCCGAATAGACGGAGCCATATTGATCGCTTTTTTCTTTTTCTATATCTTCTGGGTATTCTCGAAAAAAGAGAGGTTTACTAAAGTTTACGAGAAAGAGGAAGGCGAAAAGTTGCCCCCGGTCAAGAGATTCAAGGTGTTTGTTGTCGATATCGGAAAAGTTGTGCTGGGTATAGCTTTCCTTCTTATAGCTTCGGACATAATAGTCGATCTGGTCAAGGAATTTTCCGCGCAGTTCGATCTTCCGATAGCTTTGATCGGCGTATTGATAGTCGGTATCGGAAATTCCCTGCCCGAATTTTATTTCGCCATAAATTCGGCCCGCAAGGGGGAGACCAGTTTGATCTTGGGCGATCTGATGGGCGCGGTCATCATTCCCGCCACAATGGTTTTAGGCGTGATCGCCGTGATCCGTCCGTTCGATATTTCTAATTTCTCGATCTATGCTCTTGCCCGCGCGGCGCTGTTCATTTCAGCAATGCTGTTCTTGGTATTCATACGCACCGATCATAGGATCAGCAAAAAAGAAGCGGTAGCCCTTTTATCCGTTTTTATGGTTTGGCTGTTGGCAGAGATCTTCAAAAATTACAAACCTTGAGTCCAGCTTGTAGCCTGCCTGCCGGCAGGCAGGGAATTAGCTGGTAGCTGGTAGCTGGTAGGCCGGACGGAGAATAAAGTTTATACATAAAAACCACGGGGATCCGTGGTTTTTATGTATGAATATTCATCCGCCTCCGCCAGCTGGCGGATGGCGGAGGCCTCTACAAGCTACCAGCCTGTCTGCCGACAGGCAGGCTACAACCTACAAGCTATCCTTGTATCGGTCGATCTCTTCTTTTATTTCTGCCGCTTTTTCGAATTGCAGATTGCGTCTGGCCATATCGAGCATAAGCTGTAATCTTTTTATATGTTCTTTCAAAAATTCTTTGTTGGGCAATCTGATCTCTTCTTCGGCCTGGTTGGCCGACAGGGAGTTTTTGATGTCGGTCGTTATCAAAGCCGGTTGGACGTTGTGTTTTTTATTGTATTCTTCCTGTATCTTCCTGCGTTTTTTTGTTTCGTTGATCGCGCGCTTCATCGATCCCGTAACATTATCGGCATACATAATGATCTTGCCTTCGGGGTGGCGGGAAGCGCGGCCCATTATCTGGATGAGCGATGTTTCGTCGCGCAGAAAACCTTCTTTGTCCGCATCCAAAATGGCGATCAAAGAAACCTCCGGCAGATCCAAGCCTTCCCTCAAAAGATTGATCCCGACCAGTACGTCAAACTTACCTTTGCGCAGATCGGCCAATATCTTCGGCCTCTCCAGCGTTTTGACCTCGGAATGGATGTACTCGGCCTTGACCTTGGCTTCTTTGAAATATTTGGAAAGGGCTTCAGCCATTTTTTTGGTCAAGGTCAGAACCAATATCCTCTGGCCTTTTTCTTTGCGCTTGGCTATTTCGGCCATCAGATCTTTTATTTGGTTCTCGGAAGGTTTTATTTCTATCTCCGGATCCAAAAGATAGGTCGGGCGGATGATCTGTTCGGCTATTTCCGCGGAATGCTGGCGCTCAAAAACATTGGGCGTGGCCGAAACAAAAATAGTCTTGCCCACCTTTTCCATAAATTCGTCGAATTTCAGAGGACGATTATCCAGAGCCGAAGGCAAACGAAAACCGTAATCGATCAAAGTTTTTTTGCGAGAGCGGTCGCCCTCGTTCATCCCGCGGACTTGAGGGATGGTCATGTGAGATTCATCGAGAAACAATAAATAATCTTTGGGGAAATAGTCCATCAATGTAAAGGGCGGTTCTCCTTTCGGCCGTTTCTCAAAATACCGGGAGTAATTTTCAATGCCGTGGCACCAGCCGGTTTCCCGCAACATGGCTATGTCGTATTCGGTGCGGCGCTGCAGCCTTTCCGCTTCCAGCAATTTTTTCCCGTCTTTCAGTTCTTCGACCCGGTCCTCAAGCTCCATCTCGATATCTTTCAGGGACGCTTTGATCTTTTCTTTTTCGCTGATCCAAAATTTGGCCGGCCAAACTTCCAGTTCATTTTTAACGACAAATTCTCCCAGGGGAACTCCGCTGATCCAAAGGTTTTTTATCTTTCCGTGCTCTATTTCAAACCTTAAAATTTGGTCTTTGCCCAAGGTCCAAACATCGATGAACGCGCCCCTGACCCGGAAGTTGCCGCGCCAAAGTTCGTAGTCATTCCTTGCGTATTGCAGGTCAAGCAAATGGCTGATCAGCTCGTCATGACTGATCTCCTGGCCTTTTTTGAAGATCAAAGAGAATTTTTGGTATGTTTCGGGCGAGCCCAAACCATAGATGCAGGAGATCGACGCCACAACCAAGACATCTTTCCGTCCGATAAGCGATTGGACCGCTTCGTGGCGCATCCGGTCTATTTCCTGGTTTATCTTGGCGTCTTTGTCGATGTAGGTATCGGTTTGCGGCAGATAAGACTCGGGCTGATAATAGTCGTAGTAAGAAACGAAATAGGAAACCGCGTTGTTCGGAAAAAAGGCTTTGAACTCTTCGTAAAGCTGGGCGCATAAAGTTTTGTTAGGGGATACGACCAAAGTCGGCCGTTGGACCTTTTGGATCACATTGGCCATGGTGAAAGTCTTGCCCGATCCGGTCACGCCCAAAAGCGTCTGGAATTGATTTCCGGCTTTGATGCTCGACACCAGCTCTTTGATGGCTTTAGGCTGGTCGCCGCGCGGTTCGAATTTGGAGACAAGTTCAAATTTATCCTTCATAGTTCAAGCGCTTTGATTCGGCGTTTTTTTTGAAAAGCAATGGCGAAGCGGTGGGCTTCGTCCCTGGCTTGTATAAGCAAATTTCTTAACGTTTCCGGGAGTTCTTCCAAATAAAGCGGATCTTTGGAGAAAAGGGAAAATATTTTATCTTTTCCGAATTTTCCCAAAGCCCTTTCTTTGGAAATAGCCAAGACGGGGATGCCTATGTTTTTTACCGCGTTCAGTTGCGGTTTTCCTCCGTCAACCAATATCAGGTCCGGCGTTTTCCACTCCGGATGGTTCAGCCTGCGTTTTATGATCTCTTTAAGCGATCCGACATCGTTCTGGCCCTCAATGGTTTTGACCTTAAATAAACGGTAATCGGAAGTTTTCTTTTTGCCGCTTTCAAAAACCACCATCGAACCCGTTGCTAGCGTGCCGGAAAGGTTCGAGATATCATAGCCTTCCAGCCGCTTGTCTTTTCCGGCGTAAAATTCCAGCAATGTTTTCAAGGCCGAGATCATTTTATTATACTTCTTTTTTTGCCGTTTATTTATACAGGGAGCGGGGCAGAGTTTCAGATCGGCATACAGGCATGGTTTTTTGGGAAGATTGCGGCAGGTGCGGTAAAGAAAAATTTTGCGGATATCTTTTAAAAATTTCTTCAGCTCCATACCGGAGATGAAGGGCCCGACAGGGTCAAGGTTTTCTTTCTGCGCCCGATGGGTTATCGCCACCCGGGGAAAATCTTCTTTCGTAAATCCAACAGACGAATAATTTTTGTCGTCGCGCCATTCGATATTGTACTTCGGCATGAACTTTTTGATCAGGTCGTTCTCCAAAATGAGCGCCTCTTTCTCGTCGCGGCATTTGATGAAGTCGATATCGGCCACCTGGCCATAAAAATCAAAGCGGACGTCTTTTCTTCTTTGAAAATGCGAGCTTATCCTTTTTTTGAGATTTTTGGCCTTGCCGACATAAATAATCCGTTCGCTTTGGTCTTTGAACAGGTAAACGGCCGGATCGGACGGCAGGTTCTTAATGGTTTCTTTAATATAGGCAGACATATAAACTAGAGGCAGGATATCATTTTAAGAGCCGTTTTTCAATGAAACAGAGGGAAGGACAGCCCGCCGGTAAGCGTATTCTTAATACAGCCCGCGTCTTTCAAACTCGGCCGATTTATGCTAAAATTTTTAGTTCGGTATAAGTATTTTTTACTTTTGCCGCCCTGACTTTACACAGGTCCGACCTGTGTAAGTTATCCACAGCATAAAGGATAACAGAGAGTTTTATGGAAAGAGATTTTATCGAGCTTACAAAGGTTAAGGTCAACAACCTTAAAAATATCAGCCTCAAAATCCCCAAGAACAAATTGGTGGTGATCTGCGGCACTTCGGGATCGGGGAAATCTTCGCTGGCTTTTGATACCATTTTTCAGGAAGGCCAGCGCCGTTACCTGGAAAGCTTGTCGTCTTACGCCAGGCAGTTTTTGGGCGGGATGAAAAAACCGGACGTGGAAAAAATAGAAGGTTTATCTCCGACCGTGGCTGTTGACCAAAAAACCGTTTCCTCCAACCCGCGTTCGATCGTCGGAACCTTAACCGAGATCTATGATTATTTAAGATTGCTTTTCGCTTACGTGGGCAGCGCTTATTGTCCCAAGTGCGGGCGTCCGCTGGCTTCGCAAACTCCGCACCAAATAGCGGACCACCTCTACGGACTGGCCGAGAAGGGTTGGGTTTCGATTTTTGCCCCTGTCGTTATAGGCAAGAAAGGCGAGCATAAAGGGACCATCGAAGAGATATGGCAGGAGGGCTGGCCGCAGGTAAGGATCGACGGCATTGCTTATCCAATTTCCGAAGCCCGCGAGAAAAATTTTGATAAGAACAAATCCCACGACATAGACATTCTGGTGGACAGGGTTTCTTTGGCGGAATTCCAAAAAAATATCGCCGGCGATAAAAAGTTGAGCAAAAAAGAGAAGGAAGCTTTGAGCTTGAGGAAAAAGAGGGTCGAGTCGCTCATAAAGGAGACCAAGGAAAGAATATTGGAATCGGTCAAAAAAGGATTGAAGATCGGCAAGGGCCGGATCGTTATAAGCTGGATCGAAAAGAAGAAGGTCCGCGAAGAAATATTATCCATGACTTTGACCTGTCCGATCTGCCAGATATCTTTTCCGGAAATAGAGCCAAGATTGTTCTCTTTTAACAGTCCTTTCGGCGCTTGCGGCTTGTGCCAGGGTCTCGGCAAACTTTTGAAAGTCGAGCCTAATCTGATCTTGAATCCGGAGCTTTCTTTGAACGAGGGGGCGATCCTGCCTTGGTTCGCTTTGGGACGTTTTGTTCTAAGATCTCTTGGCGTTTCCAGCCAGCAGTATTCTTTGGAAGAAGCGGCCGGTTCTTTGGGATTTTCTCTGGACAAGCCTTTCGGCCAGCTGCCGGAAGATATCCAAAAGATCATTTTATACGGCGACCCGGACCTTTTGCCGGACTACGAAGGAGCTATCCCTAAATTGGAACGCGTCTATCACGAAACGGAATCCGATTACGTGAGAGGAGAGATCAGCAAATATATGCGCGAGATACTCTGTCCTGATTGCCAAGGCGCGCGTTTGAAAACCGAGGCATTGTCTGTCAGGCTTGCCGATAAAAATATCAGCCAAGTGACTTTGATGCCGGTAGGCGAGGCTCGGCAGTTTTTTAAAGAGCTATCGAAAGGATTAGGAGAAGGCGAAAAGATAATAGCCGAACCGCTCGTCAATGAGATATGCAAAAGGATCAGCTTTTTAGTGGACGTGGGCGTTGATTATATCAGCCTATCGCGCGATGCCGAGAGTTTATCGATCGGCGAGAATCAGAGGATAAGACTGGCCTGCCAGCTGGGGTCCGGTTTATCCGGCATCATTTACGTTCTGGACGAACCGACCATCGGTTTGCATCAGCGCGATACGGACAGGCTTATCAAAGCCCTTAAAGATCTGGTGAAAATAGACAATACCGTGATCGTCGTGGACCATGATGATATGGTCATCGCCGCCGCCGACTGGATAATCGAGATCGGACCGGGATCCGGCAAATTCGGAGGGGAAGTTGTTTTCGAGGGGACATACCCCGAACTGTTGAAATCGAGATCTCTGACCGGAAGATACCTCTCCGGCGACCTGTCGACCTCCACAGGATTTATCAAAAATTCCGTTTCAGATGCCAGATGGCTTCAGCTTAAAGGCGCCAGCGAATTTACTCTAAAGAATGTCGATCTCAAGATCCCGTTGGGCCGTTTTGTTTCGGTCGGCGGAGTTTCCGGTTCCGGCAAAAGCACTTTGATAATAGACACTTTGTCAAAAATTTTAGGCCGAGCCGTGAACGGAGTTAAAAAATCTTTCCCCGGCAAGTATGAAGAGATCACCGGCTTGCAAAATATCGATAAAGTTGTCCTTGCCGACCAAAGCCCGATCGGACGCACTCCGCGCTCCAATCCCGCGACCTATACCGGCATATTCAATCCTATCCGCGAGATATTCGCCCAAACCTATCAGGCCCGCCTTAAAGGCTGGGGCCCGTCTTATTTCAGCTTTAATACCAAGAGCGGCCGTTGCCCGGCCTGCAAAGGAGAAGGCTCCAAAAAAGTGGAGATGTACTTTTTGCCCGATGTTTACGTTGAATGCGATATTTGCAAAGGACGCAAATTCACTCCCGAAGTTTTGAAGGCCGAATACAACAGCAAGAACATTGCCGATATTTTGGATATGAGCATAGACGAGGCCAAAGCGTTCTTTGCCAGCATCCCGCAGATCAAAGACAAGCTCCAGCTGCTTTCGGACATTGGCTTGGGCTATTTGAAGCTCGGCCAGAGCGCCACGGCTTTATCGGGAGGAGAAGCACAAAGAATAAAACTGGCTTACGAATTGGCTCGCCGCGGCACCGGCCGGACAATGTATATTTTGGACGAGCCGACCGTCGGTTTGCATTTTGACGACGTGAAAAAACTTTTGATCATCTTGAGGCGTTTGGTGGAGAAGGGGAACACGGTTCTGATAATCGAGCACAATCTCGACGTGCTGAAAGAATCCGACTGGATAATAGAGCTCGGCCCGGAAGGCGGAGCCAAAGGAGGAAAAATAATCTTCGAAGGCACCCTCTCCGACCTAAAAAAGTCCACCACCCCCACCGCCAAGTTCCTCTAAAGAATTGGAAATGACCTTAACGGGTCCGAGCTGTGCGCTTCACAGGTCGGACCCGTTTTGGTTTTGGTCGGCATTATCCAACCCTTGACAGAATATGGTCATTGTGGTATAGTATTAATATTGAAACTGAAGCTTTGGGAAACGGTTTTCCGGATTTGTCTGGAGATCTCGCCCAGAACTTCTTTATCAAAAAGCACCCTTCCTAGGGTCGCTTTTTGTTTGGGGTGGAAAGTTGGCAGAAGTCTTGTTTCTATAAATGCTTGCATTGCTATATATAAGCTTTTCGTGAAGGAAAGGCTTTTGATTGTTTTGCGTTGAGGGTAGTTAGTCGGTTTAAACTTTATAAAGTTTCTTTATTTTGACTAATTTTATAAAGTTTGTTAATATATGAATATTAGATATAAAAAAGTTTTGCTCTCATGAACACTCGCCAAAAACTGGAAATTATTCAAAAGATGCTGGGCTTAACCCAAACCAAACTGGCCGAAAGGTTTGGCGTGTCTTTTGTTGCTTTCAATAACTGGCGGACCGGAAAATCCAACCCCAGGCCGAAAATGCAAGCTGCCATAGATGAGCTTTTTCTGGAAGTAACCGGGCGGAAGATAATCCCGTCTGATCAGCTTACTGCTAAAAAGCAAGCATTGCAGAAAAAATCCAAAGAGCACAAAAGCGTTATCTCTGAAATTTTAAACAACCCGGATATCCGGGATCAATTCATTTTAAAACTTACTTACCACAGCAACAGCATCGAAGGCAGTACTCTTACCGAACCGGACACAGCGGCGATCATTTTTGACAATGCCGCCCTGTCCAATAAAAGTTTGACCGAGCATTTGGAAGCAAAAAATCACCAGACGGCTTTAAATTATTTGTTTGGCCATATTGCCAAAAAAGAAAAAATAGACGAGGGATTGGCAATCAAGCTCCACGGTATTCTTATGAACGGCGTTCACCCAAATGCCGGCGTTTACCGCAACCATGTCGTTAGGATCGTTGGCGCCAATTTGCTGACCGCAAATTATATGAGCGTCCCGAAATTGATAAAAGAGGCGATGGCTTTAGCTGCTGAAAGGTCTAAAGATATTATTGCTCTGTCCGCCAGCGTTCACGGCAGATTTGAGCAGATACATCCTTTTTCCGACGGAAACGGCCGGGTCGGCCGGCTGCTTATGAATGCAATGCTGCTCAACGCGAATTTCGCCCCTGCAATAATCCGCCAGCAGCAAAAACAGCTTTATTATACATATCTTTATAAGGCCCAGGCTAAAGAGGACTATAGCCAGCTAGAGGATTTTCTTTGCGAAGCCGTAGCAGACGGATTCAAAATTTTGGATCGTACGGACAAGAGATAGCCGTCCTCTATTCTTTTCGCCCAAGTCCAACTGGGCTGGATTTAGAAATGGAATGTTTCGTTTGGTCCGTTTTGAGCTTCTTCTCGCTCCATTAGCTTTTCCATAGGACAAAGGCCGTTGATTATTTTATGCGGAAAATAGTTCCAGGCGTCGTTGACGATCTCTAAAATTTTATTAAGTTCATCTATCTTTTGTCCTTTGTCGAACATAGAGACTATTTCTGCCAGGCATTTATTGTCGTCTTCTTCATAGACGGCTTGCTTGATATCTTCCAGAGAAAAATTGCTTCCGATCTTTTCGAGCAGGTCTTCGATCTCGCTTTCCACTTCTTTTCTTTTTGTGAATATTCCAACAGGGATCGGGCGGGATTGTTCGCTGATCCTGCGGTACGCCGGAGATTCTGTGAGTCTGTGCCATATCATTTGCAGGCTTTTATTTACCGACGGTTTCATCTCATCGACATATTCAGCGCTATTGTTTTCATCGTCGTAGCGTTCGATCAGCGTTTCAAGTTCGGCGACAAAGCCGACGTATTGCTTCACTGCGATTTTTTGTTCGTCCAGCTGTTTTTCGGTCAGGGGTGTTCCCTTCGGGTAAACAAACGGTTCCGCGCGGTCGGAAAGGGAGATATACAGCCAGCTGCCCGTTTTTCTCGCGGCTTCGCGTATACGCCCGTCTCTATTTTGGAGGTTCGCGACAATAAAATTTTTTAATTCGTCAAAATGATCATCGGCCAAAGCGAGGACAAACAAACTCATTCCGGCAATAACCGCCGTTTTATGCTTCGCGTCTTTAATATCGTCAAATTTTTTAATGGTCCTAAAAATTAATTTTTTCGCTTTCCCAAATTTTCTATGATCTTTCCTCCATATCTTTTCTATTGTTTTTTTAGCTTCTTTAATTTCGCTTCGGCTGCCCGACGCTAAAATATCAAATATCTGCTCAAATGTTTTTTCTTCGTTTCTCTTTTCCATACCTTATTTATACAAAATTAAATGTAGTTATTAAAGGTCGGATAGGGGTATGTTGTGGAAATGAGCCAAAGCACAGCTTTCGCCCGTATATATTATTAGGAAGCTTGGACATAAAATAGCAAGCTTGCCTATTGACAACATATTATCTTTGTGTTATGATATTAATATCAAGATCAAGGTTCAAGGATCGACCTCCCGGATCCGTCTAGGAGAATCGCCTCAAGCCTTGAGTAAAAAAGCACCCTTTCAAGGGGTGTTTTTGTTTCACCACGCCGTAGCTCTAGCAAGAGCGAAGGCGGGCATTACGGCGCCTCCCGTAGCTTGCTTTTCGACAAGAGGGCTGACGAAACTGGCAAAGGCCGGGCCTTTGCCAGTTTCGTTTTGGCGGGGTTTGCTTTTCCGGTCTGTTGATAGTAATCTTAATATCAATGGATGGGCTTACTATTTTTTTCTTTACTCTGATCACGGCGGGGCTGGTTGTCCTGATTTTTTTACTGTTAAGGAAAGCGCCCGAAAAGAAAGAAGATAATAGCGCGGTGATAATGCTCCAGCAGCAGATCCATCAGCTCAATCAGGTTTTGGACAGCAAATTGTCCGAGTCCACCAAGGCTATCCAGGAGCAGTTCGGGCAAAGCGCCAAAATAATCCAGGACGTGACCAAGAAATTGACCGAGTTGGACAATACCAACAAGCAAGTTGTCGGTTTCGCCGAACAGCTGCAATCGCTGGAAGATGTTTTAAAAAATACCAAGCAAAGGGGGATACTGGGAGAATATTATTTGGAGGAGCTTTTGAAAAATGTTTTCAGTCCCAGCCAGTACAAAATGCAGTATAAATTCAAGGACGGGCAGATTGTCGATGCCGCGATAATTTTGAAAGACAAGATAGTACCCATCGATTCCAAATTTTCATTGGAAAATTACAACAGGGTATGCCAAGAAAAGGATCCTCAAAAAAAAGAAGAACTGGAAAAAATATTCTGCCAAGACTTGAAGAACAGGATCGACGAAACGGCCAAATATGTCCGGCCCAACGAAGGAACGCTTGATTTTGCTTTTATGTTTATTCCGGCCGAAGCGATATACTATGATCTGCTGGTGAACAAGATCGGAGCTGTAAAAAGCAATACTCGCGATCTGATAGATTATGCCATCAGAGAGAAAAAAGTGCACATCGTTTCCCCGACTTCTTTTTACGTTTATTTGCAGACGATAATGCAGGGGTTGAGAGCCATGCAGATCGAAGAGTCGGCCAAAGAGATCCGCAAGAGGGTGGAACAGCTGGGCCGGCATTTGCTGGCTTACGACGAGTATATGAAAAAGCTGGGAGGACACCTTGGAACCGCGGTTGTTGCCTATAACTCCGCCCATAAGGAGTTTGCCAAGATCGACAAAGACGTCATCAAAATATCCGGGGAAGACCGTCCGCCGCTCGAAGCGGGGAGCGTAGAGAAGCCGCTGATAGAATGAGCTTTACAGGGGAGCAAGCCCGTATTTTCGGGTTTGTATTTGATTTTTTTCTTGAAATAGTTTAGTATATTAAAGTTATAGTTTGTTATATAAAAACCTTAATTTATCCAGATTATGTTAGC
>Ga0172380_10005639_pt1 | contig 15064 bp, 11 predicted proteins | sample Leawe162metaG_FD_119747 | JGI IMG/M metagenome (GOLD analysis project Ga0172380, IMG submission 119747) | Leachate microbial communities from a municipal landfill in Southern Ontario, Canada - Leachate well 162 metaG | ecosystem: Engineered > Solid waste > Landfill > Unclassified | place...
AATAAAAAGGACTGAATCCTTAGATAAATCAGCTTGCATCAAGCTCTCTAGGGCTTTTCTAGTGTGTTGGGGTCGATTATAAGTAAATACAACTATTGGCGCTAGGACTTTATATTTTTCTATCATTATTATCAACTATCACTTAAAATTAAGCTATTCATATTTGAACTTAAGCTTTATTGCAGTATACTACATAAAGACGCGTTTCGTAAATATTAAAAACCTAAAATTTCATGAAATTTTCAATCATAACCTGTACTTATAACAGTGAAAAATTTATCCGAGAAAATATCAACTCTGTTAAAAATCAAACATTTGAAGATTTTGAGCATATCTTCATCGACGCCTTTTCAAAAGATGGAACCATGGAAATACTACAAAAATACCAAGAGAAGTTCCCTAACAAAGTATCCATATTTCAATCCAGTCCTAAGGGAATTGCCAATGCTATGAATAAGGGTATTGAAAAAGCAAACGGTGAATACATAATTCATCTGCACGCAGACGATAGCATTTATGATGCAGCCGTTTTAAACGATGTTTCAAATTTTATCGATAAAAATAAAAACCCAGACTGGATCTATGGAAAAGCAAACTTCATAAACATAAACACACATAAAAGTCTAATTATACCTCATAGAAATATCTATCACAAAATAAGCTTTTGGCTACTTCTCTTGACTAATTATATCCCCCACCAATCCGTATTTATTAAAAAAGAGACTTTCAATAATCATGGCAACTTCAATGAAAACTACAAAAATTCTATGGATTATGATCTTTGGTTGCGTTTCGCAAAAAATAAAGTAAGTTCTAAATTTTTCAACAGAACTATCTGTAATTTTTTTATTCATCCCGATTCACAAAGCAGTAAAGGGGGAAACAACAGCGCAACAGAAGGAATAAACATACACAAAAAGTATATTTCTTCTAAATTGCTAAGAACAATACTGGCCATTATCAGAAAAATAAATAGCAAAAGAAAATTTTTATAAAAAATTACTTAATACGTTCACATAGTTTTACGACACCAGATGTCATAATGGTTCTCCAAGACAAGCAGTTAGCTGAAATAGCGTAATCAACACTCGGAATATTGCGCGAATATGTCAATGCGAAATAATCATCATACGCATACATCTCCATATAGTCAGTTTGCAATAAAGTTCCACGAGGCAGAATATTCTTTGCCTCGAAATAAACATCCATTATTCCACCCTTATTCAATAGTCCCCTAAGTTTATCTTCTGGGCTAGCGTTAGTATATGAAAATGTTTTCACCAAAGCGACTCTACCAACATTTGTTGCAAAAAATGGGACGAGGATAAGCATTAATCCACAACAGACGAAGATACTCTGCATCAATTTTCGACTATCACACCACACAGCAATTACAGCCAAGCACAAGAAAACCCCCATCATAACAAGCACAGTATTATACAATGATAGCATCACTTCGGAATAGAACGACATATCTTTATGAATCACGATTGTTGCTAATAAAATGTTCATTAAAATTCCTAGAATTATTTCTTTGAAAAAGATAGTAATTACAATAATAACAATGCACGATACAATAATCCATTTACCTTTTGGTTGAAGAATATCGGTTGTTTTTTTCAATAGACTCGGCGTAAAAACACTACTGCCTATCATACTTAGAAAAAGTAATAACATCGCATATTTTTGACTCCCCCACAACACCACCGATAGTGGATGCTTAATGAGATTAAACGGATCAATAACAACAATATAATAAATCAAAATAAATGCAGCCAAGAATTGTAAAAATTTTTCCGTAATTACACTCTTAAAAAATACCAACAGAACGATGATGTATAGCCAAAAATATACACCGAATGCACCGACATTGCTAAATATCTGAAGCTTCCCCTTGAGATATTTACTTAAAGAAGATGAAAAATCATACAAATCATGGTGAGTAATTGTCTGAGGAGCTAATGCGTCATTTACCCAGGTATTTAAGTGTGCAACATTTAAAATTGGCGTAATAAAAACAAAATTAAAAAAATGTATAAACTCAAATCCACCAAAGAATAAACTTAAAATAAAGACATATCCTATGTTATATATTTTTGTCAAAAACCTCTTTCTCAAAAAAAATATCAGCAAAAATAATATTATTGACTCAATTATTATCCCATGCAAATTAATAAATGCGTTCAATCCCAATAAAATAGCCAGCAAAGTTAATTCTCCACACTCTCGATCATGCTCTCTTTCCAATATCCTAGTGGCAATATACAATGAAAACAAAGCAAAAAAATATATAACAATTTCCTTGGCGCCAAATATCAATATCCTAGACATACCCCAAGAAAAAACAAAGAAAATTAAGCCCACCGCCACTGACGCCCGCTCGTTAATTCCAAGCTTCTTGGAAACTTTTTCTATAATAAAAATAAAGAGCATTAATAATAAGATATAATAATAAAAAACAATCGCCTTAAAAGGAGCATACCGATAGACAGCTTGATCCTGAAACATATAAGACAACGCCACTAACACTGGGATACCAGGTCGCACAGATGAATCGTATTTGAAATAGTCATCTTTCCTGATTAAAGTTGTGCTTTCTTTCTGCCAGTTACTATTTTTATATTCGTAAAAGGCCGCTGCATGATTTAAATAGTGCGCGCTATCATTCTCTGCTAATGGAAAAATAAATAACTGCGTAGAATAAACTGAAATAAAAAATAAAGAAATTATAGTAATATATATTGGAAGTTTCTTTATTCGCCATAGCAATCCATAAAACACCTTATTATAGATATTTGCCAATATACGCACCTTCCCATTTAAAAAATAACCTCCTGCCAAAGCAAAAACACCTATTAATACTTTATAAAAAAAATCTCCTTTCCCTGGAAATAAAAATATCCCCACATAAAAAAACAATGACATGATAAAAGGCGCTACCCCCCACGAAAATAGCAACAACAAAAAATCTTCAAGCCTATTTCTTAACTTGAAATTAAAAATAAGAAGCAAAATAACATTTGCAACTAGAAAACAGATTAGAAAGATTACTAGAAATTCCATAGTTTACTCACACGAAATGATCTCGCAATACATCGAATCACCATCATCTTTATTCAAAAATTCATACAAACGTAGATACGTTGTGGCAAGAAAATATTCCAAAATAGAAAAATTAAAATTAAAACCTTTATTTTTTTCCCCCATTGCAGGAAGATTAAATTTACGTTGCAAAAGAAACCAACTCGTCGGAGTTGTTGTTTCAAATTCATTGATACGAAAATTAAATTTTTTACAAATCATCTCTATGCTTTTGCGTGAAAATAATATTTGATGATAGGGAGGATGCCAATTTATCCATTTTTCTGCATATTTTTTTCGATATATTGATTCGAAATTAGCGGTTGTAAAAATAATTGATCCACCTGGATTAAGAGCTTTCCTACAATTTTTAAAAAAAACATTTATATCCAATTGATGCTCAATTGACATTGAAAGGACAATTACATCAAAACGTTCTTTTATCTGCTCCATATTATCGATTGATCCCCAGTAAACTGGCAATCCTGCAGTCGCAATCCTATCCACACACTTTTTATTAACCTCTAAGCCAAACCAGGATAATTTTCGTTTATTAATAACTGCTATTTTGTCCATAGTTACTCCGCCCGGACCAATTTCCAAAACTCTTGCCCCTTTTCTCACCCGATCCAATATACTAATCTCTCCTAACAATCTTTTTACAAAATAGTTTTTAATCAAAACGCTTTTTAAACCCCCCTTCCTTGGAGTTAAGTCGCCAGAAAAAGTGTAGTACTTTTCATATATACCAGCGATCTCCTTTGCATCAATCTTATCACTTAAGAAAGCTGCGTTGCACTTGACACACAAAAAAAAATCAAACTCTCCATGATAACCATAGCGATCATCATATTTTTTCAATAAAAAATCTACTTCATCAGATTCGCATATTGGACACACTGCCGCCTCCCTATTATTCAATACTTGCCTTGTTTTTTTATCCATTTAGCTTATTATCCTTAAAAATAGAGTTTATACCATTAAAGAAAACTTCAGCATAATCATTTTTCTTTAAAAAATCAATTACTTTAGCATCTCGACTAACCTTATTTTGACAGTAGTCAGCAACCTCAATACAAACAAAATTTGGTCGAAACTTATTCCAATCATTGGATGATAAAACCTCAAAATTCAAGCCTTCAACGTCAATCGACATAAAATCAATGGTTTTATTTGGAGAAACATACTTATTTAAAATTTCTACCAAACGATCAACTGGAACATCTGCCTCACCAATCAATGCTTCGCCTTCAGATTCCCTTCTTGTAGCTTCTTTTTTAACAAAAGTTGATAATGAATCATTTTTAAAGCGATAGAATTTTAAAACACCTCGAGCACTCCCAGCACCCATATTTATATTTAAATCTTTCGGCCTAAGATTTTGCAATTGATTAAATTTTTCCATATCTGGCTCAACATTGATTCCCGACCAACCTTTTTCATAAAAAAAGGCAGTGTTATTTAAATTATTTGCATCATTTGCCCCAATGTCAATATAAAATCCAGTCTTTTTTTCCCCCGAAAAACGATACAAGTAATAATCCTCGAATAATTGCGAATGAGAATTTTTTACTTTATTCTTCAAAAAGTATAATTCGATTCTTAATTTAACTAACTTCAATATGCCAACAAAGCCTAGCACCTCAACCGCATTTAATACCCTATTAATCAATGATTTTATTTTTTGCATAATTACAGCTTAACCTTATTATAGTAAAATTATAAATTATATAAATAGAATACACAAGTACAGCACAAGATAGGCTGTTGAAATTAAATAACCATAATAAGAAATAAGAAAGAAAAACAATTATTGGCAAGACATACAAAAGATTTTTATATTTTTCATAAGTTGTGTCCTGAGTTAATACCAAACTTAAATACAAGCTACCAAACAATTGCAAAAAGGCCAAGAAAGAAAATACGGCGATTAAAAATATATTTTTTTCAAACTCTTTTCCAAAAAAACTAATTACTAAATATGAAATACCGCTCAAAATTACGAATATTGGCAAAAAGGAAAAAATAGCCACCTTATCTAGTTGATATCTAATTGCCTGCTTATCTTTAATTGCCGCAATGGTTGGAAAAAAAACATTATTAAGCAATAACATTATCTGTCCAACGAAAACTGTCGACGAAGTAAGATAAGCACTGTAAATACCAAGATCATGCATCCCGAGAAACCTCCCCACATACAATCGATCAGCGTAACTCATAAGAGTAGAAATAATGAGTAATATAATTGTATTTTTTGAATATCTAATTGTTTTTTTAAAATACACTTGATCCCAAGGAACTATCAAATTGGAAATTTTAACATACAGATATATACAAAAAGCCAGCATCCCGATAATTAATGAAAGTATGTAATAATATGCGCTATTTAATTTTAAAAAATAAAAAAAGAAAACAAAAGCTACTATCACAATCAAACTCTCGATTATCTTTACCTTTGATTGCATTTTAAATAAGTTAAATCCTTTAGCAATGCTTTCAAATAAAGCCTTATAGCTTAAAAAAATAGCAAAAACAGCCACCATAAGCAAGAATATACTATTTTTAATAGCGACTCCAAATGGATTCAAGGAAAAAATAATTCCCAGAATAACTAAGAAAATAAAGCTATTTGCCGTCACTATCATCAGTGAATTAGACATAAACTTTCTTTTGTCATCTTCATTATCACTTTCGGATAAAAATTTTACCGTAACCGTTTGCATGCCAAGCAAAACAAAAACAGAAACAAGATTAGCAAAAACCAATACTAAGTTATATTTTCCATATCCTTCTGGACCCAAAAGCCTTCCGGCCAATGTATTAACAATAAACAATGTTAGCGCATTAAAAACAAAGCCGATTGAAGACCAAGAAAGATTGCTTAAGAAGTCCTCCATAATAGCTCCAGACCTCCTCTTAAATATAGCCATATATATGCTCTCTGCTAAATTCAATAATTTTTTGTGAGTCAGTTGCAACATTAGAATAAATTAATTTTAATGATCTTATTATTTAATAGCTTCGAGATTTAAACTAATCCCGTATTTAGTTTGATTAATTTCAATCTTTTTATCTGCCCAATCATCGAAAGTATGCTCATTTATTTTATTAGGGCTCCAGGAACGGACCTCGCTAAATCCATTCTCCAAAAATAATTTGCTAAGACTATTCTTATTAAACGCATTGTAATGATAATTAAAAGCGTAGTCCTGTCCCCCAAAAAGTGGCGCTAGTATTCTTTCAATATTGCCATCAGTTTCTTGATAGATTTTTACAATCGTATCAAAATCTGGAACCGAAATACGAAAAATTCCATTTTTTTTCAAAACTCTAAAAGATTCAATAGTAACATCTTGCACCTTTTTTCTATCGAAATGCTCCAGCACATGACACATATATATTAAATCAACACTATTATTTGGTAAAAACCACAAATCATCAATATTTTTTGTAATATGATGCACATGCGCCAATGGTCTCGCATCAACGTTTACATAACGAGAGTCATTCATATCGCCACACCCAACATGAACTAAAACCCGCCCATCCTTGTTTTTTGGTAGTGTTGGGTTAATGATCATTCGCTTAAGCATGGATTTTTTTACTTTCAGCACTTGTTTTACTGCTTTTAATATCTTTCTCATAATAATAAACTTTATTTATTTAATTAATCCCATGTGGTTGTTTAATTTTACCCTATTATCAAGGCATTTTCAATAACCAAACATCGTCTCAAAATCAATTGATTAAATGTCTTCAAATATGCTATATTTAACAAGTAAAATCAAACTTTATTTTAATGCTATTACATAAAAATTCAAAAGTGATTTTGTTATTAATCTTAGCTACCTTTTTCTTAAAAGGCGTTTTTTTATCATCCAGCTATCCTATATTTGGAGGACAAGATGAGTCTAGGCATTATAACACTATTCAATATTTTGCTGAACCTAAGGAAAAATCATGGGAATTACAAGAGTCTCTCGCAAAGAGAGATGAGAATCAAATTGAAACATATCGCTATTCCGACGAGATAAGGAAAACAATTATCGCTACTGATACAAATATCATCCGAGGTGAGTTATTTAATACCATAAATTTTTCAAATGATTATGTTGAAAATAACGAAGCAGCCATAAACTCCCTACAATGGAAGCCCTATAATTATAATCTCCAGCCAGAAATTATTGCCGGTAGCCTCTTTCATGCTATCGCTTCACTAATAGAAAAAGTTTTCAACAATCAAAACATCTTGGTTAGATTTTATCTCACTAGAATATTTTGTGTTTTTTTAGGAACACTAGCTATTTTATTTTTCTACCTTACCACAAAAACAATCGGCATATCTTCAAAAAACAGTTTACTTCTTACTGCGATTATTTCCTTCCAGCCAAAATTTTCTGCATACCTCTCTAATGTTAATTATGACGCCCTGCTAATTCCGCTATTCTTTCTCTTTACTCTAGCAGGAGTGATGCTCCTTAAAAATGGTTTAAATTGGAAAAATTTACTATTACTGCTCGCGTCAACCATCCTAGCTATTACAACCAAAATAACTGGATTAGTTCTTCTTGTTATATTTGCTAGCATAGTAACATTTTTGCTTTACACAAAAGTAAAAACAAAAAGTAAAAACATTCGCTATTTAATCTACTTTACCTGTGTTTTATTGTTTATTTTACTAGCAATGTATCTAGGAACATTCCTACCAACAAAAGAACAATCGATTTCACAAATATTTAATTCCGTTCAAGGATATCTCAAGGAAAGCAAAGGATTTGGACTTTCTGCACGAACATATTGGGGCACCCCAGATGATTCTCTCCAAATAATAAAATATATCGAGATCCTTGCGCTCATTGGCATTGGACTTTTATTTTTTTCCAAAAAAGAGTCCGCTATCTGGCAGACTAATTTTCTTCCAGAAAAAAAATATGTATTCTTTTTATTATTCATGGTTGTCACTCTTCAGCTAGAAATTCGCGTTGCCGATTGGACGTTTTTCAATAGACTAGGAAGAATTGAAACTGGCATGCCTGGGAGATATTTCCTGCCCAATCTTGGTGCACACATTATGTTAATGTTCATTGGACTCGGCGCAATTTTCGCCTATTTCAAACGCGAACAGTATTTAGAAAAAGCCTTAATTGTCGGAATGTTAGCGATGTTCTCCTTTTCTTTCTACACGCTTTTTAACGGTCTGATTTTAAGATATTATTTATAAGCTATGCTAAAAATTTCTTCCAAAAAAATATTTCTTCTTGCCTTCGCAATTTTAGTGTTATTTATCTTCGCTAAATTTTTTAGCCTGCTTTCCTTTCCTGATTCCAGTATTGTCCTGGAAAAAGGCGACCCGGCCATTAAGTTGCCCGCAAAAAACTCTCTGACGCAAAAATTTATTGCCAATCGCGATAATCTCATGAAGGTAGAATTTCTATTGAGTTCTGAGGGGATTAAATTTGAAAACAAAGATCAAGTCAAAATGCAATTAGCAGATGCCGATTGCCAAAACCCAATTTGCACCGGCGAACTCAAAGAATCATTCTTAGGCTCTAGCAACTTATACGAATTCAGTTTCTCCAAAGTTGAAAATTCAAAAGACAAGACTTATTGCCTCATCGCCACTTTTGAACCAAGCGATGGCAAAGGCAAAGCTATTCAGTTTTTTGTCCTTGAAAATAAATCGACAGAATTTATGCCAGAAAATTCTACCACTGGAGAAAAATATGCCACTTCCCTTTCGATTCGCCCCGTCTATGTGAATGATAATGTCTGGCAAGACCTTTCTGAACTCAATCAAAGAATGTCGCAATATAAACCCTGGTTTTTGAAGCACTATTATCTCGCGACAATTTCAATTTTGTTCATTGTTCTTTCAATCGCCACTGTTATAATTTTGATTATTTTATAGCTATCAAACAACATTGTCCCTTTTTCACAAATTCTACTCATGGAGGCTGGAAAGTGCACAATTCAAATCGTTTCAAAAGAGTAGCGACAACAGTATTGCATTGCAATCACAGATACACCGTCTACTTGCAATGCGCCCCTACACTCCCTAATTTGCAAGCAAGTGTTTGTGCCTGCAAAAACAAGCCAATGTCGTTTACAGCGCAAATTGAGGGCATTGTGCGCCTTGAGAATGACCTCGAGATTTGGCCTTTGAGCAGATTTGCTGATCAAATTGCAATGTCAGCCAAGCAACAACTGCAAGCTCAACATAATCTTTGTTGGCACTGTCTAAAAAATTCCAGACAAACAGCCATCGCATGAAAACAAGAGGGAAAACATCACAGACAAAAAGGCGCCGGATAAAATCCCCCGCCTTTTTTATTTCAAATTTCAGTCCATGGCAAAATATCACAACCTCAGGGGTGGTACAAATTGTACCACCCCAAAAAAAACACGTTGCTTATTCGCAAAAATATTTTAATTCATTCTCAGTTGGTAAATATTTTTGAATTTCTTCCGGCAAATCAGTTAACAACTTATATTCCGCCACTCCAGTAGGTTCTTTAATATTGGCCAGGGCATATTCCAAAACAGTATTATTTTTAGTCTTACAAATTATCAAGCCGATTGTTGCATTATCTCCATCTTTTTTAATATCTCTATTTACTGCTGTAACATAAAATCCTATTTGCCCAGCATATTCAGGTTTAAATTCCGTTGTTTTTAACTCAATCACAACAAATCTTTTCAAGATGTAGTTATAAAAAAGCATGTCTATAAAAAACTCTTGACCACCAACTGTAAGTTTGTATTGTCTTCCCACAAAAGCAAAGCCCTTTCCCAATTCAAGAATGAAATGAGTAATATTTTTAGTAAGTGCATGCTCGAAATTACGCTCTTTAGCCACATCTTCAAGCCCCAAAAAATCTAAAACATAAGTTTCTTTAAAAGATTCCTTCATTAGAGGAATATCATTATCAGTAATAGTCGTATCAAAATTGCTAATAATATTGCCTTTTCTCTGATATAACTTTAAAGATATTTGATGATCCAATATAACTCTGGACCATGAATTTTCGATTGTTTTGCGGATATAAAACTCCGCCTCATTGATATCTTTAATGTTAGCCATAATAATTATTATATGACCCCATGGAATTTGTGCAACAAGCTGTTGCACTTTTGCATCCTTGCCGAAAAAGTTGTACATGCTTCTCATATAATTAAGGTTCCTACGAGAAAAACCACTTAAATCTGGAAATGAGATCTTTAAATCAAGCTCAATTTGACCAATCAAATCATCGCCCCAATTAGAGCTTTTTTGCTTTTCTACAATTTGTTTACCAATGTGATGATAGAGATTAATCAACTCACTATTTACACTCCTGATAGCCCTGCTTCTCGATTGTTGAATACTCCGCTTTATTTGACTTATGAAAGCTTGGTAATCTTTTGTAACTAAAAAATTGTTCGACATATTTTTTGTTTTAATTTATTATAGTGATATTATATCATCATATTTATTTCTTGCAATACTCTATTTCAGGCAAAACAAAAAAAGCTTCTTTAAAAGCCTTTTTTGTTTTTAAGTAGATTCTACTGTTTTCTGGCCTTGCGCCACTCCCAGATGAGCTGAGCGAGGCTCAGGATGAAGCATAGAAAGTTTTTATTTCCCCTTTCTATACGCCAGCACGATTTTAACTACTGAAGTTATGACAAAAATGGCATAAAAAATTCCTAGGACAAGATTATCAAAACCTTTTCCAATCGCCCCGGCTATTCCGCTTCCATTTCCCCCACCCTGGGAATTAATAAGCCAGGTCGCTACAATAATCACAGGCACAAACCAACGGGCAAATTGCCACCAAGCTTGAAAAACTTCCTCCCGCATTTTGTAGGTAATGATGGAAAAAAACAAAACGAAAGGAAATACGCCTAAAATATTTTGTATTAAATCTGAAATTGTCCTACAATCATAATTACTTTTCACACAAATGCCAGCATCTACGGGGAACATCGCTACAAAAAATAACACCATACCAATGATTCCAATCCACAGTACACTTTTTTTAGTCATATATTTTTAAAAAAATTAATTAATATTTCACATTAACACTACCCTGATTGGTTTCTAAGCTTGGAATAACTAGCCCGTCCAATTTTTTTTGCACCGGCCTCCGTTCACTATTATCATCACTATCATCATCTCTTAAATCTAATGGCCTTTCCATTAACCAAGTTTGGTTTTTCTTAGAAATATAGTGCGCCTCCAGCGAAACCGAAGCTGTTTGGATGTGCGTTGCCATTTGGTTAAACTGCTTCTGGTGATTCAATTGCCACTTATACTGCACTCTTGCTCCATCCAATGATACCTCGAATCCGTTATATGCAATAGATTTCAATTCAATGAAAACTCTATTTTTTAAGTCCTTAGTTTTAACAAAAACAAGATTAGTTGCATTTCCGGCTTCGTCCGTCAAAGTCGCGACGAAAATATTTTTGGAATTGCGATTCTGACTCTTTTTTATCCAGCCAGCAAACCATTCTCGAATTTTTTTACTATGCAAATTTTTCGTTTTTACTACCGGCTGAGCAGCAATTTCGACAGAAACATTCGATGACGCATCATCCTTTCCAATAATGTCCACTCGCTGTGTGTTCGGATTGAATTTGATCAGCGCTTCCGGCGGAGTCTGGTCAACTGGCGGAAGTAGCACCGTCTCACCCACCTTTGGCTGCAAAGAATAATCGACTGCATTGTCGCCATCATAATCGATTTCCAATGGCGAAGCGCCTTGAATCGTGCCGTCAGCAACCTCCATTGTTACTTTTGTTTTATCGGAAGTTGGAATGCCGGCAAAAACAGTTTCCGCCACAACAGTTTCATCTTTCATCTCTTGCATTTCCAAGGTAAATGAACCTGCACTCAAACCAGTCAACACGACTGTATGTGGAATATTAGCGGGAATTGAAATATATTGCACTTCGCCAAAGCGCCGAAAAGTCGCCCCTGGAATAGCTGAGCTTGAAGCGCTAACCGCATGGCCATTAGCATCCTGTACAGAGAGAGCTAGGGGTGAATGCAGAATATATTGCAAGCGCTCAATTGAACTGCTATACACTGGTACTGCATCTGAAATATATTTCGGAAGAGATGTTTCCGTCTTAGTTAAAATATTGCCTTTAATTAAATCACGCAATTGCTGAACCTCCAGAATATCTGCATGTTTTATATTAATATGAGTATCATTGTAATCAAATAAATCTACCCAATATCTCTTGGCATTATTCATCGCCAGCGCGCTCGGCGCCACTACTGTACCATCGCCATCAATCACCATCTCTGGCGAATATTGGAGTTTGTCTCGATAGGAAACACAATTATCTTTGACTACTTCCAAGCACTCCGTGCCAGTCCAATATTTTATCCCGCTCAAAGTTTCTTCTCCAAAGCCAGCAATTTGATACACGGAAATTGCATCCGAAACTGTCCAATTACTATCCAAGGCCTGATGAACATTTTTGCTAGAATCAAGCAGTTGCGAATTTATTATGCTTGGAATTGTTAGCATGTCAGAATCACTGGAAATTTTTTTATTCTCATCTTTGAGAAAAGCATACAACTCAGCTGAATTGTCGATCTCATTCCCATAAGTATCAATCCAACTTTGTGTTAATGTTCCATTTTCAAAAGTGATAATCGGCGTGCTTGTCCCACTGCCAGTACCGGTGAGATAGGCCTCGGTTGGGAGAAGATTATAAGCACCGGGCATATTATTTGCCAATGTGCGCGCAATTTTTGGACTCAAGAAAAATGGCATCCAATCTTTAGGCAGTCCTTGTTCAAAACCATGCAAGAGTCCGCCGACTGCTTGGGGCGTGCCAACTTGCGGAGTTGCCACAAAGACTATTTCATCAATCAGATTTTCCGCTTCAGCCCCAAGTTTGTTTGTCATTGCCTTTGCCACTAATCCGCCATTTGAATGGGCTACAATTGTCACCTTTTTGGATCTAGACGTGCTGGCCAATCGCCTTAGTTCCTTTATGATATATGGATCGGCTGATTTCTGAGCATATGAAATATTGCCATCTTGATCAACTGTCCCACTATTCAAAATATCTTCTAGCGACAAGCGCCAGTCATACGGAATCGCCGCATAATCATTAATAATTTTTTCCTCATTTTTCCATTTAGCTAAATCATGCAAAAAAGATATGTAAATATTGCTTTGTCCGACTAGCAAAACATTAGCCTCATCGACTACATCCCTAGTGTAAATAGAATCATCCAAACTTTTTCCATTGGCATCCAAATATAATTTTTCCGCATCCGCATCGCGATTCGGCTCCCAAAGTTGATTTTCTATTCCAAGTGAACCATTCGCATATAGCCGGCTTGATTCTAATCCTGGCAAAAAAAGAACGTTCGAAGCTCCGCCAGAAATAGTATTTTCAAACCTTTTCGCACTCCAACCATCCAGCGTATAGTCACCCTCCAATTCTTCGCCCGTGACAAACTGGTTTGTCACAGTTTTTGGTCCAGCGGAATTGTTATACCAATTATTTTTTAAATTAACAACAGTCTTGTTCGGCTCAAAATTACCATTGTCATCAATGTATTTCTTAACATGCGAAACCAGACCCACGTTTTGTGCGTTATTTTCGAAATTAGAATCAACAACATCCAGCCGAGTATTAAAATCCCAGCTATCCTGATATGTCACATCCACTTCAATATCCGCAAAGCGGTTATTGCTGAAATTAGAATTTTCTATGCGCAAGTTGCCCTCACGAAACCGTATGGCTGGAAAATATATATCCAGATATGTTACCGCGGCTTGAGCAACAGGAAACAGTGCATTTTTTAAATTATTTAGCGCCACCCCGCCTATCGAACAAGCTCCGCTTCGATCAAGATTTGCATGTGCGCCAAGACTCTTAAATTCAACAAAGCGCATCACGGATGGCTCCATGCCATACAGCCAAGAATAGTCATCAAATTCAATTCCTCCAAAAATCGGACCAGAACAAGCTGGATTATATCCGGCAGGAAGCTGTAATTTATCTTGACTGGTGGTTGTGAATACAATATTATTTTCCGCCGTTCCTTCCGCCACAATCCTACCCAAATACACATCCAGTCGCGAAGCCAGTTCAATATGCGCACCGCCTTCAATTGTCAGCGTCGCGCCGTCAACAACCACAATATCTTTATATTGATCTGTGAAAACAACATCCCCCCTCCAAGTTGTGTCCTGATTGATTACAATGTAGTTGTCATAGTCTACCCACTTTTCATCATCAGGAATAACGATGGCATTCGCCTGCGCATCTCTAGAAAAAGACAAGGCAATAATACTTGTAACTATTATCTGCCAAAATATTTTTCGCTTGAACATTTTTTTGTTTTAAATTATTATTTAACTTTATAATAATCCTTATACCACTCGACAAAGTTTTTCACCCCTTCTTTGATTCTCGTGGTTGGCTTCCATCCAAGTTTTTTTAGTTTTCTAATATCCGCCACCGTTGATTCCACATCCCCCGGTTGCATCGGCAACATTTTAATTTTAGCTTTTTTCCCCGCCGTCTTTTCCACCATTTCAATATAGTTCATCAAAGCATCATCCCGATCTCCGCCAATATTCACCACGTCACAGGGCAAATTTGCATCAATCACCGCAATGGTGCCGGAAACAATGTCATCAATGTAAGTGAAATTTCTTCGCATTTTGCCATGATTGAAAACATCAATGCTTTTGCCTAAAATGATGTTTTCTACGAATTTAAACACGCCCATGTCCGGACGCCCCCATGGGCCATAGACGGTGAAATAGCGCAGGCCGGTTGTTGGAAGACCGTATATGTGGCTGTGAACATGCGCCAGAAGCTCTTTAGCCTTCTTGGTAGCAGCGTAAGGTGAGATTGGCGTATCAACGCTGTCTGATTCAGAAAATGGCTGTTTAGAGTTCTTGCCATAAACTGAAGAAGAAGAAGCATAAACAAAATTTTTAATTTTATAGCGCACTGCCAA
>Ga0172380_10005641_pt1 | contig 15054 bp, 13 predicted proteins | sample Leawe162metaG_FD_119747 | JGI IMG/M metagenome (GOLD analysis project Ga0172380, IMG submission 119747) | Leachate microbial communities from a municipal landfill in Southern Ontario, Canada - Leachate well 162 metaG | ecosystem: Engineered > Solid waste > Landfill > Unclassified | place...
CGAAGGTATTTTTACTCCGTGGCGAAGGATTTCATCGATTGACTCAAGACAACCACCCCATGTTATGCCTTCGGCACTTGTTTCCCCGTCCCATATCCATCCTTCATTTGTTTCATATTCTCTATTTTTTTTTAGATTCTCGGGGTCGTCCCAACCCAAACCGATGTCGTTATAAACATCACTGGCCTTGATCTCAATTTCTCCATCCTCAAAAAAAGATTTTTTTAAATAATTTATTGTATATTCATCCATTTTCCCCTGCCTTGCAAATTGCGTGAACAAGGCTCCTCCGTAATATGATGGTATTCCGTTCAGCCATAAAAAATTCTGAAAATGCGTATTATCGCTAAAGCCAAAAAAAGGCTTAGGACTAGCAACAAATGGCCCCGCCGGTAAATTTTTAATATACGTTACCTGATCATTTCCTCCAAGAGTTGTGATTATTCCCTTAATTTCTTTGCTATCAAACGCGCCAATAAGGTCAGCTGATCTTTCCTCTTTTGATGCACCGAGTTTTTTTGTCGCTGAAAATTCAACGGGTACAAGCCCAAAAACTTCCACCAAACGTTTTAATCCTAATTCATAAACATGCGGCCACTTACCAGGTGCAGCAAAAGATGGAGACAAAATTGCCACTTTGTCGCCTTTTTTTAATTTTGCAAGTTTTTTAAATTCCATCATACTTGTATATTACTACTAATTAACAAAATTTCAAATAAAAAAGCGGCTGGGATTAAGTCTCCCAGCCGCAATCATTTGATTTCCCTCGGGCCTTCGCCTTAGGGGGTCAAACGATTTGGGCCTCGATACAGGTAGGTGACCTCGCGAACGTTCTTGCGTCCGAGGAGGATCATCAGCAGCCTGGTGAGTCCCAGGCCGAATCCACCGTGCGGCGGACAGCCGTAACGGAAGAAATCGACATAGTGCTTGATCGACTCAAGTGAGATGCGCTTCTCTTGAGCCTGCTTGGTCAGAACTTCCACCCGATGCTCGCGCTGAGCACCGGTGGTCACCTCGAGCCCCTTCCACAGAAGGTCGAAGCTGTTGGTGAGTGTCTGGTCGTCTTCGTGCCGGCGGTGATAGAACGGCCTGACTTCAACCGGGTAGTCGGTCACGAATACAAACTCGTGCCCGAACTCCCCGGAAATGTAGTCGGCGATCCCGCGCTCGCCAGCGGGGTCTAGGTCAGCCGTGTGCGCGATGGTATGGCCGCGCGAGGCCAGGATCTTACGGGCCTCGGACAGGCTGATGCGCGGGAACGGAAGAGCTGGTACGACGACATCCACCCCGAACAGTCGCTTGATCTCCTGTCCGTGCGTCTGAGCGACGACGTCTATTGCTCTCTGAAGCAGTGCTTCTTCGTGCGACATGACATCTTCGTGAGAGCCGACCCAAGACATCTCGACATCGATAGAGGTGAACTCCGTGTCGTGCCGAGACGTGAACGAGGGATTGGCTCTGAACACGGGACCGATCTCGAAGATCTTGTCGAGTCCCGCCGCCATCGCCATCTGCTTATAGAACTGTGGCGACTGGGCTAACGATGCCCGCTGTCCGAAGTAGTCGAGCTGGAACAGTTCCGCGCCGGACTCGCTCGCCGTGCCCATGAGCTTCGGAGAATGAATCTCGACAAATCCCTGCTCCCGCCAAAACTCCCTCATCGCGTGCTCCATCGTAGTCTGCACGCGGAAAATGAGGGCGTTCTCCGGCCGCCGAAGGCTCAACGCCCGCCAGTCGAGTTGAAGATCGGACGAAGATTCCCCATCAATGGGCAGTGGCGACTCCGCCCGCCCGACCACCTCCAAGGAATCCAGTATGACCTCAATCCCGCCCAGTTTGACCCCGGAGTTCACGACCATGGTGCCGGAGGCAACAATGGCCGACTCCTGCGTTAGCGCAGAGATGGCGGTCTTGAGCGCGTCATTCTCCGACCCCTTCTCATGAAAAAGCTGTACCATGCCGGTGTGATCCCTGAGGACCACAAACTGCATCCGTTTCTGGTCGCGCACGATACTCACGAATCCTGCGACCGAGACCTTCTGCCCAATCATTTCAGGTAAATCCCGAACCAATGCACGTTTCATCTTACGTCTCCTTCTGGTTGTTGGGGGTTATGGCGAAATACTCCGCCGGAAAATCCTGGGGAACGGGATCGCGTCCCTCACGTGAGGAATGTTCAACATCCAACGAATCATGCGCTCGACTCCCATCCCAAATGCAGCGTGAGGCACACAACCCAATTGGTGTACATCACGAACAAACTCGAAACGAGGATCACCCTCTTTTCCCTTGTCTTTCATGCGCTCATCCAGCATGGCGAGGTCCGATATCTTCTCGGCCGTTCCGAGCAGTTCACCGTAACCGTTGCTTGCGATCAGATCAGCCACGCGGGTTATTCTCGTATCCTTGGGGTCAATCACATACGGAAAAGGTTCAATCGACCTCGGGATACCAGTCACCCAAAAGGGCTTGCCCGGGAACAGCTTAGAGAGTGCGGCTTCTTCTTCGGAACCAAGGCTCTTGCCGAAGGCTATTTGCATTCCTTTTCCGGCAAGAATCGCGATGCTCTCCTCGTAACTGATGCGGGGAAACGGGACGTTAAGCCCGTCGAGGCAGAGGGCGGTTCCCAAGGTGGAAACCATTTCCTTGGCCTCCGACCGGCACTTGTCGGCAAGGTGGCTGACGATACTTTCGACGACGCTAATAATGTCATCGAGATCCGCCCATGCCACTTCAGCCTTGATGTGCCAGTATTCCATCAAATGCCGCTTGCTCCGCGACTCTTCGCCGCGAAAACTGGGGCCGATATTAAAAACCCTTTCGAAAGCGTGTACCGCGGCCTCGAGGTAATACCCAACGCACTGCGTGAGGAATACACTCTCGTCGTGGACATTAATCGACAGGGCGCTCCCATCCTCGTAGAGAGGCACGGGAGTCAAAATCGGAGCATCAATACAAGTGAAGCGGTTATCGTAAAACCACCCTCTTATATGATGCATCATCATGTCTCTGAATTGCAGTATCGCCATTGCCTTGGGATTCCTAAGATAAATATGGCGATTCTCCAACAAATTAGGCGTCAACCTATTGTCGAAGATATCGATTCTTCCCCTTGGGCTCGGAGAGAATCCCTTGGTGACGCCACCCACAAGAGCGACATCGCTAACCACAATTTCGACGCACTCTGTCTTTGGAAAAGCCAAAGTGCCCCGCACAGAAACAGCGGCCTCAACGGGCAGCTGCCTTACGAGCTGAAAACATCCAGGCGTGACTTTACCCTCGCAGACAACCGCCTGAAGCTCTCCCGTGCTGTCGCAGACATCCAGAAAAACGATTCCTCCGTGATGCCGCTTGGCACAAATCCAGCACAACAATTCCACTTCGGTCCCTTCTCCAGACATCTGGAGAAGATCACCGACATACGTATTCTTCATAACCCTCTCCTTTCTGGTTTTTGGGGTTGTTTGAAGACAATATGAGTTGATTACAACTGTTTCTCAAGGTTCGTCTTTTGGCCTAACACTAACAAAAAGAGTTAATTTTGTCAACCCATGACGAAAACTTTATTTTCAACAAAAAAAGCCCGACTTGCTGTCGGGCGTCCTCCGTTGGTATTTGCTAAAAACCATAGAAGATTTCTGCATTTTCACGGAAGACTTTCTGTTTTACTGCCTCCTGTGAACATTCCGGTAGCTTGGAGATGGCTGATTTGATAGCCAAGAGAGCCGTCCAGTGTGCATGCGAGGCGCCGGTTGCCAGCCCGCCAAAGCACCTGCGCTCCTCTGTACTTGCCCAATGGTAATCGTAGTCCGAGCCGAAACTTCTACTGGAACTTTTATGTTTTTCATGTAATTTCTATATTCTATTATTCTACTTTTTTTACATCGCCAATTTTTATTCCCATTATAGGAGAAGCTTTAGACTCGGAAACAAACAACGTGCCTCCCTCAAGCCCTTCAATAAAAACTGCATTTACTCTTAGCCCTCCGCTTGGTTCTGACACGCTTAATTCTGCCTTAGACCCTTTTTCAAATGCGGATTCCAATGCATCTAAAATCTCTTCTTGTGTTTGCTCTCTTTCCTTAACTTCATTTTTCCCTTCTCTGCCTGGCTCGGCCTGTGGGTTTTCTTCCGGCTGTTCTTCGTTTGATGGTCGTAAATTTTCTGACATAAATTTTTATTGGATTTAGTTATTTTAATAATACGCTAAAATAAATTTAATTAAAAATTGCAAATAATAAATACCAGTTAGAATAAAAACTGAGGCAACTCCGTATCTTATCCATTTTTCAGTCTTCTGCACGATATTAAATGCTTTTCCTAAAGTCTGAACGCTAAAAGCAATTATGATTGAAAATATTATAACTGGCAATCCGGTGCCTAATGCAAAAACAAAAGGGAGGACTAACCCGCCCGTTGTTTTAAATATTAATGGAATTAGAATCCCAAAAAACATCACACCGCTATACGGACAAAAAGCGAAAGCTAATATCATCCCCAAGACTACGGATCCCAAATAACCCTTATCTGAAAGCCACAATTTTGCTTTCTCAATTATTTGGTTGTTGTTTTTTAGATTGATTTTTATAACCCCAAACATTACAAGGCCGATAATTATCAGCACCGGCCCCAAGACCTTATCTCCCCAACCCTGAAAAATTCTAGAAACCTGGAATGATGAAAGCCCGAAATATATCACGATTGCAAGCAGAGTATAACTTATCCCTCTGCCCAATGTATAAAAAAGCCCTGATAAAATAGTATGTTTTGGAGTTTTTATGTCTTTTGAAATATAGGCGACGGCTGTAATGTTCGCCGCCAAAGGACAGGGGCTTATTGATGTTAAAACTCCGAGAAGAAATGCTGTCAGTGCTGGGATATTATAGCTATTGATTAAGGTGTTTATAAACTCCATATTTATAGTCCTAATATGGTATTTAGTTTACCTGCAAGATAATCCTTATATTTAACAGGGTCTCCTGATGCAAGTTGCCAAACCGTAACGTCCTCCGCTATATTATCTTGGCCACCTCGGATTGAATTGACGTAAAGAGCTGAGCCTGTGGCCTTAAATTTTTCAGCCAAAGCCTTGTTCTCTGGCAAATCAATATTAATTTCTCTAAAGTCTATTTTTCCTGATTTTAACTGATCAGGGAATCTCTCTTCTACCGTAGCTTTGGCCAACTGCCCGATTTTAATACAAGTTGGACATCGCTGGGTTGCATGAAAAAGAAACACTTCAACTTTATCGGCGCCAGGACAAGACTGATTAGTCCCGCAACTGGTAGATATGTTACTTTTGGCACTCTGGCTATCTGCGATTACTTCGGATGACTTGGGAGAACCTGAGCTGGCAATAATTAATGTTGCAAAAATTCCGACGCCAATAACAGATCCAATGATAATTTTTTTATCCATAAACGTTCTTTATTTAATTTTAATATTTTTATTAAACTAAAATATTATCAACGATAAAATAATCGTACCTAAAATCGCCCACACAGAATTTTTCTTTAAAACTATAAGCCAGATAATTGCGGAGATAAAAATCAACCAAGCCTGCCAACTTATTAATGACTTAAAGGCAAACTGCAAAGTAACTGCCAGCAACAATCCTATAAATCCGGACAAAAATCCTTTAACAATAACCTTAACGGATTTTAAATTCTGCACTCTTCCGTGTATGTCAGCCAAAGCAATCATAGCTATGAGAGAGGGTGTAAAAATTGCCAGCGTCGCAAATATTGCTCCCCAAATTGACGCTACCCGATAGCCAATAAAAGTTGCTGTAATAAATACCGGGCCGGGAGTAATCTGTCCCAAGGCAATACCGTCTAAAAATTGTTTTATGGTCAGCCAACTATGAGCATTAACTACCTGATGTTGAATAAGCGGTATTGTTGTAAAGCCGCCTCCGAAGGCGAATGCGCCTATCTGAAGGAATGTTGTTATGAGATTGCGCACATATGGTAAAAACAAGCCTACAGCAAAGACTGCCAATATTAAAATAACCGGCGTAAAATCTTTTATGGAAAGCTGTTCGTGTTGTAAAACATCCGGCTCGGTAAGCAAAGCTTCTCCTTTTTTAGCTTTTTCGTCTTCAAATTCTTTAGTGAAATAATAAAAGATGAAGCCCAATGCTCCGGCTGAAAGAATAATCCAGATAATATTAACGTTAAAAAAATAAATTCCAACGAAGGCGGAGAAAGCTATAACAAATCCCTTCCAATCTTTAATTGTTACTTTTTTGAATACTGACTTTCCCAAAACTAACGTTGCGTTTACAAGGAGGGCGACAACTAAAGCTCCTAAACCAGCGAACAATGCCTTAACAAAAGATATACTGCCAAAAGTAAAATATGCCCAGGCGAGAACGATCATGAGTATCGTGGCTGGGAGAATATAAAACAACGAAGCTAAAATTCCACCCCATAATTTATGAAGTTTAAAACCAATATATCCCATAACGCTGACTCCCGTGGCTCCGGGTAAAATCTGAGCCAGACTTAAGGCATTCATAAATTCTCTTTCAGATATCCATTCTTTTTCGTGGACAAAAGTCTTTTTCATCAATGCCAAAATCGCCGGTCCGCCATAACCGATAACGCCGATATAAAATGTGGTTTTTAATAATTCGAATAAAGATGGTTTTTTCATATATTAGTTGCAATGCTCACAATCTAAACCAATTTCTTTTATTTCCTGTTCTGAAACCATTTGAATAGTCGGATGATGAATATTATATTTCTCCTTTAATAAAGTTATGATTTTCTTTAATATTTTTGTCCTTTCCGTTCCCGACATTTCTCCTATAATTATGTGAGCGCTTAAAAATCGGTCGGCAGATCCGGTCTGCCAAACATGCAAATCATCTACTTCGATTACACCCTTATTAAACGACAATGCATTTTTTATTTCCAAAAAGTCTAAATCCGCTGGCACGGAGTCTAAAAGCATATTTACTGATTCAGCTAATATCTCATATACTTCTTTAAGCAAAAATACAGAAACTATGATTGAAGCAATAGGGTCAACCCAATTCCAGCCTGTAAAATAAATAATCCCGGCGGCGATAACAACGGCAAAAGAGAATAATGCGTCCTGCATTGAATGAAGCCATGCACTTTTTAAATTCAAATTTTTATCAGACCCTTTCTGCAATAAATATGTGGCCAAACCATTGCCCAAAAGCGAAATAACAGCAACAATTAGCATTGTAAATCCGGCGACTGGTTCAGGATGGAATATTCTGATTACAGATTCAATAAGCACCCATCCGCTCACACCCAAGAGTACGCCTCCATTAACAAAAGCAATAATGACTTCCGCTCTTTTATATCCGTAGGTCTTTTGGGATGTCTTTGGCTTGTCTGCCACTCTTTCGCCCCACAAGCTCAATGTCATAGAACCTATATCAGTAAAGTTATGCAAAGCCTCAGATATCAAAGCCATGCTTCTGGCAAGGATACCAAAAATAACCTCAGCAATGACAATTATCGCATTTATTCCTATTGACCAAATGAGATTTTTTGAAGCTGTGTTGTGATTATGCTCTGCCATATTTCTATTTTAAAATTATATTAAACAAAAATCCTGTAAACATTATTCCTACACCTACAATACCGGCAAAAATAAGAATGAGTTTTGTTTTCATTACCTTTTTTAAAATCATAAATTCAGGTAAAGATAACGCTGTAACCGACATCATAAATGCCAGTGTTGTCCCCATAGCTACGCCTTTTTCGGTTAAGGCAGAGATAAGGGGAATGATTCCTGCGGCGTTAGAATATAGCGGGATACCGATAAGTACAGCCAAAGGCACCGCATACCACTTCCCTGATCCAGCGTATTGGGCAAGAAAATCAGCCGGAACATAGCCATGTATCCACGCTCCAACGCCAATACCAATTAAAACATAAGGCCAAACTTTTTTTAAAATATCTAAAGTATAATCCTTAGCATAATTAATTCTCTCTTTTCTAGACATGCTCGGCAAATCAACATTGCCATTTACGCTATTTTGATACACAAACGGCTCCACTAAATTTTCTACTTTCATTTTGCCAATAAGCATACCGGACAGAATAGCGATAACAAGACCGCTAAGGATATATATGACTGCTATTTTCCAGCCAAAAAGACCAAGAAGCATTACTAAAGCCACTTCATTAATCATTGGAGAAGCTACAAGAAATGAAAAAGTTACTCCGAGCGGAACTCCGGCCTGCACAAATCCTAAAAACAAAGGAATGGCAGAGCAGGAACAAAATGGTGTAATGATTCCCAACAAAGAAGCGATGATGTTCCCCGTGTATTTATTCTTATGAGATAAAACTGCTCGTATTTTCTCCGGCGGTAAATATGAACGGATTATCGAAACTGCGAATATGATAACTGACAAAAGAATAAATATCTTTATTGTGTCGAAAATAAAGAAATTGACGGCACTGGCCAGCAATGTTTTTTGAGCAATACCAAAAACAGCATACGTAAGCCAATCAGCCAACAATTGCAAAGGATAAAATATATCCATATTATTTTGTATTCTCTTTTATAGTTTCTTTAATTTTTTGAACATCCGGCAAGTATCCGGCTATTACAGGTTTTCCATTTATTACCAAAACGGGGCTGGACATTACACCCATTTTTACGATCTCCTGAATATCTGTGATATATTCTACCTCTGTCTTTAAACCAAGCTCAGCTACGGCTTGTTTTGTTGACTCAAACAATTTTCGGCAAGTTGGACAGCCAGACCCCAATACCTTAATTTTTGTGCTATTGCTCATATATTTATATAAATTTACTTAATAATTTTATGTTGTTTTTAATGATCTTTGGATTTAGCTTGTAAAATATTTTTAGCCCCTCCCTTCTTGAAGAAATAAGGCCAGCATCCTTTAATACCCCTAAATGATGTGAAGTTAGATTTTGGGGCAGTTTTAAATATTCCCAGATTTCACATACGCACATTTCCTGTTTCTTCAAAATACACAAAATCTTCAGACGGTTTTCTTCTGAAACAGCTTTCAAGAAATCGGCGGACTCTTTAAGTTCATTTTGCACCTTTTTATTTTCGCATTTCATGCTCATATTATTCTATATCAATATATATTGATATTGTATCAAAGACAAACATTGAAGTCAAGTGCATAAAAATTTACAAACAAATAGTCCTACAAAAAGTAGTACTATACAAAAAACCTACCATTTAACTTTATGGTAGGCTCATGTTTGTTAAAATTTTATTTAATTAGTCCACTTAATAATCTTTAATCCGTCGGCATCGCGAAATGTTCCTGAAAGGATTGTAATCCAATCTACTAAAACCCAAATGCTTGTAACCAGCATACCAACAACTGTCAGCGACAAGATAAGTTGAGCTATACCAGAGCCAACTTTACCGACATAAAATCTATGGATTCCCAACATTCCTAAGAAAAAAGCGAATAAGAAAGTCGGCAACCTTAATTTTGGAGAAATTTTTGTATCTGTTTCCATAATTTTTCAATGATTAATAGTAATACACAATCGACCTTTGTCCTTCCCTAGCTTACTTCCAAATAAAAGTAAAGCTATTTGAGCTTTTTATTCGGCATCTAATCTGCGGCGTCTTTCGTCGAGAGTTTCATCTTCATACATCCAATAAAGCGTTCCGGCCACATCGTTTTTGTATCCCAATAATTTTTTAGCAGAAGCTGACAAACTCGTTGTCTCTCCTTTGAATTCAATTTGATTATCTTCAAGGACTTTTGCTTTTATTGAGTTATCTCTTGAAAAAGTGATTATAGCTCCAAGAGGTATATTATATTTAGTAAAATCAAATCTTGACCTCGTCTTTTTGGCTTCTTCGATTTCATCTTCTTCCTCCTTTGTAGTATTGAGAAAATCTTTCGGAGTAACATCTTTTACTTGTATTCTGCGAACGGCAGATACAACACGCTCAGGATCTATTTTAAAAAACTCCCTTTCATCTCTAACCCTACGATCTGAAAATATCGAGTGAAGCCATTTTTCTTCCTCTTTTGCATTATTGACCTCGCAAGCGTAATAACACTCAAAAGGCAAGGGAACCCCAGTCCTATCCAATTGTTTCATTCTCTCTAAAATAGAGTTATTAGTTATGCCAATTTTTACGTAACCCGGCATAGCTTCGTTGGTTAAGATATATACAATTTCATTCATAAAATTAGATTTCATTTTTTATAAACACAAAGCCCGCCGCTAGGCCGAGACTTGCGTCCCCATATTCCTTTCGGAATACGACCATATGAATAGTTGCCTGAACGACGGGTTCAGTATATTCATATGGTATTTTTTGCCATGCCCATAAATTGCTTTATAGGTTTAGGCAGAATTATTAAATTGTTAAATTATCGTATCATAAAACTATAAAAAATTCTATATCCTCATTTTTACCTACACCTTACTTTCTGTAGAACTTTTATTCTTTTTATTTAGAATATTACACCTCAAACAATTCCCCTTATGCTTTATCGGTCTGCCACAAGTCTGACAGTTAAACTTCTTTTCAATAACTTTTTCTAAAACTTTCGGTTGTATCCTGGGATCCTCACTTTCGATTATCGTCTTTTGAGAATTTTCTAATTCTTTAAAAATAACTTCCTGTTCAACTTTTTTCGGCGAAACTCCATCTGGCAAGGAATTTAAAAGACGAGGCTTATCAAGCAAACTTTCATCAAGCAAAACGGCTATACCAGAATCACTTGATTTTCTTATCAATCTACCAAATCCCTGTTTTAGTATAAGTGCAGCGAGTGGCTCATAATAATCGGCATAAGGATCTCCCCCATTGTCTTCTATTTCCCTCTTTCTCGCTTTGATAAGAGGCAAAAATGGCATCCTATATGGAATTTTATATATAAACAAGCTCCTCAAAGAATCACCTGGAATATCTATTCCCTGCCATAGACTTTCAGTTCCTATAAGCACAGAATTTGTATCTTTCTTAAAATCCCGAATAACACTGCCTATCGACGAACCCCTAGATTGCCTCAAAAGCCAAATATTATTTTTTGACAGTGAGTCCATCAACAAATTATACAAAGCTTCTACCTGTTTGTGACTAGTACAAAGAACAAGAGATCCCCCACCAGATGCCAAAATTGCTTTTTCCAAAAATTCTGCGCTTTTCTCCAAATGCGTGTCTTTGTTTCCGGCATAAGCAATTCCTTTTGGGACAAAAAACTTTACTTGTTTTTCATAATCAAAACAAGACTTTAAAAGATAATAATTTATTTTACTTCTGTCTACCAATGAAGTTCCACATCGATGGGCAAAATAGCTAAAAGTTTTGTTAACAGCTAGCGTGGCTGAAGTTAATACAACTGAGGAAAAATTATCGTAGACATATTCTTTAAGATGTTTAGCCACAGATAATGGTGCTGCCTTTATTTCTACATTCTTTGCAAATCTTTCAAAATACTTAACATACTCCTTGCCTTCAGCTAAAAATATATCTATTGATTCTATCAGTCCCGAAATTGTTTTTATCCTGACAGACAAAATTTTCTTGTTTCTTGGCGAGTCGGTCTCTTCTAAGAATCTCTCAATAATTCTTGCGACATCCTTTAAATTAAACCTAATATTTTGTAAGCAAGTAACGGTTGCTTCCCTATATGAATCCGCCATCTCATCGAACATTAGATTGGTACTGAATCCATCCTTATTATCTTCAGGAACGGCTTGGGTTAAAATCAAACCAAATAAATTATCTACATTAGATCTTATGCTTTCCTCCTTTTTTTCGAAATCGTTTAATAGCGGAATTAATTCTTCGTTTTCTTTTGCAGCAAACTTAAGGCTAGATCCAACACTGGATTTTCCATATAGCTGTTGAAATAAATATTGAAAAACGTCATTTGAAATAATCCTTTCCCACGCAGATGTTGCCGCATCCTCTAAATGATGAGCTTCGTCAAATACAATGAATTTTGCTTCACCCGGAAAAACAGTATGTCCATAAACCTTGCTTGCTTCCCCTCCATTATCCGGATCTATTTCATCTTCGGCTTCATCGATTGTAATTCCGGCCAATGCTAAAGCATGATTAACTACAACTATGTCAGCATCCTTAGCTCTTAAACGTGCTTTTGCCAAAAAACATTTCTGCTTTTCATAAGATTCACATGTCCCATTTCCACAAAGCTCATCAAAATTACATATATCCTGCTCTATTCTTTTTGCAATTCTTTCCGTAAACCAATATGGCAACTCATCCCAGTCACCCCTGCCGGTTTCTATTATCCAGGAAGAAATTAAGAGATAAGCCAATCTCGTTGAAAAACCCGTACCGGATTCTCCAAATTCATACAAAGATCTTTGAGAAAATGTGCTTTCAATCTCTTCACTGAATTCTTCAAATTTATGTAGACAAACATAATTCTTTTTCCCTTTCAAAACTGCCACCCTTAAATCAGGATTTATTATTTCTCTAATATGGGGAATTTCTTTAATTGAAAGTTGATCCTGTAAGGCCTTAGTAAAAGTTGATATTATAACAGGTATCCCATTTCTTAATGCAAATAACAAGGAAGGAACAAGATATGCTTTAGACTTCCCCGTTCCGGTTCCAGCTTCTATAACAACATGCTTGTGGTTCTTAAATGCATCTGCCACCATAGTAGCCATGTTCCTTTGCTCTGGCCTGTCTTCAGAATAATCAGATTCATTATCAGAGGTTTTGGGCAAGGATGCTGGAGTAAAATACTTATTCATTTCATCTATATCTATACCCTTGGTATTAAATTCCAAAATCTCCTGAGATGCACTAGGTTTTCTATAAGGTTCATATTTTTCAACAAGACTAGAAATATCCCGCTTCTTTGCTTCGCCAGGAATAAAGTTTGCCCACCACCAATCCATAGCATTAGCTAAATAATTCAATGCTTCTCGTTTTATCTTATTCCTTTTTTGATATTCGTGTTGCAATTTACGAATGACCTCAAATTCAATTTCACAATCCCCCAAGGCTCTATGAGGCACATCTCCTATATTAAAATGTTGGGCAAGCGCTGGCATAGAATGGCCGTCCTTACTAGTAGGCAAAACAAAAAAAGCAAACTCCATCGAATCATACTTTTCAGCAATCTTTAATCCGTGGCGTTCAAGCATGGGAAAGTCAAAATGAAACCCATTATGAGCAACAACCGGACGCTTGTTTATAAATCCCTTTAAATCAGAAATAACCCGATCTAATTCTGGAGCATTTTCAAGCATCTGCTCATTGATACCCGTAACTCGTTTTATGGTTTCAGAGAGTTTGCCATTATATTTAATAAGAGAAGAGAATCTGTCCCTTACGGCGCTGTCCTTAATTAAAAGAGCGCCCACCTCAATAATGGACGAATTCTTTAAATCCAGCCCCGTCGTTTCAATATCAACAATAATATATTCATTTCGCTGTATATCTTGCATATTATTTCATAAAACTTTTGGTGCTAGCTCACTTAAACATATGTTGCTATCTTTTTAAATCAACTATCATTGGCGTATTAGACTTTATTGATTTCCCTGCAACAACAGCATGATATTGCTTTAAATTCGGTAAAGTTTGAACCATATCTTTCCCAACATAGTTTCCGAGAAAAGAAAAACTTGTTTCATCAAAAGCCTGGAAACATATAACTGTATTACATTGAGTTAGGACTGTTTTAGAGACGTTGGCTGTCCTTTGAGCAATAACAAGAAAACCAATTCCATACTTCCTTCCTTGCAATGTAATTTGACCAATACTATTTACAAGCCCTTGAGATACTTTGTCTCCCGTTCCGGAAAAGTTCCACTCAGGTATGATAGTATGTGCTTCTTCCAAAACTACACACGTTTTAATTGGAGTGCCGGCTATTTGTTTTTCTTTTGCTATTTCAAAAAGAACCTTAAAAAAATATTTAGTATAATCTAATATACCCGTAGTATTACTAACATCGGGCAGTTCAAAAACCTTTATATTACATGTTGTGTCATTTAAAAATAGATTTATCTCACTTTTTAAAGCAGCCTTTATTTCAGACTGTTTTAGCGCTATTTGATCCTTAGCTTGCTGATTACCAAATTTTTCTAGCTCAATATTTATCCAATCAATTTTCTCCGATATTTCCTGAGCTTTTGTTTGACTAATAATATTTGTCGGAGCTGGCGTTAATGTTGAGATAAATTCTTTATTGAAATCGATACAAATAACTTTTGTATCTAATTTTATTTGATTAATAATTTCACGAGCTAAAAAAGATTTACCCGAACCGGTTACTCCGATTAAAGCTGTGTGGTGACTCACCGCATCATTAAGATTTATTACGGATGGCAAAGAAGTATTCGGAATTCTACCTAGTTTATAGTTTGGATAAGAGAAGGCCTGAACTTCAATATCCGATGCATCTGTTTTAAATATTGGAGTATTTATAGGAGGAACCCAACCAAACTTCTGAAATGATAGCTTTTCACCACACCACTCCCCAAGTTGTATTGCCTCTCCATCGATAAAACCCGTTTCGTTTCGCGCTTCAAGTTTTTCTTTTTCTGTTGTTCCATTAACTACTTGGTAAAATAGTCTTTTTTCCCCAACCCCTAATTCAAGTAAATCCCCCTCTTGTAAATCATCTTTTTTCTTTGAATACTCGAATCTAATTTTTCCGATATTTGAACCATCTATTACAATTCCTACAAAATTATCCACTTTTATTTCCTTGCTAATAGTTTTGATCTTTTCTTTTTCAGATAATTTATAAACAATATTTTTCTCTAATTTTGTATCTTCCGGCTCCGGTTCTTTCAATTGCAGCACCTTGGCCCATTTTTCTTGGTTCAATAAATATGTATCAAAGACTATACCTGTTATCATCATATTCTCTACGTCCTGCATGCAGTATCTGAATTTTACTATATCAAATTTAAAAATCCCCCTCCTATCATCAAATAGTTTGACAAGGAATATCTTTTTTGACTGAACGCCAAATATTTCTCCTATTTGATTCCCGTTTTCCTTCGTGATTTTTGGGATAAAACTACTATGTATACTTTTTGAATCAATTATAA
>Ga0172380_10005642_pt1 | contig 15048 bp, 11 predicted proteins | sample Leawe162metaG_FD_119747 | JGI IMG/M metagenome (GOLD analysis project Ga0172380, IMG submission 119747) | Leachate microbial communities from a municipal landfill in Southern Ontario, Canada - Leachate well 162 metaG | ecosystem: Engineered > Solid waste > Landfill > Unclassified | place...
AATCATGATTCGGTGATAAACCACGGCTTGATCGAAGCCTTGCAGGCACTGGGTTTCGGCACCTACCGTCTCCTCGGCGACGGAACCCTGCTGGTCCCTGCAGAGCGCCTGGACAAGATGGATTATTTCGAAGTGAATCTTTTTGCAGCCCGCCCGGAACAAGCAAGGCGCTTGGCCGACCGCGGGCTGCTGGCCCGTCCGGGTGCACTGCCCGAATTGTCCGACGAGGAGCGCGGGGAATCTGTCGCAAGTTACTGCAGGTTGCCGTTCGCGCAGACATTGGAAATTGATGCAACGGATATCGACCAATGCCCGTTTGGCGAAGCACTCGTTACTTATGCTGCGTACCGATACTCGACAACCCTTGCACCCGACAGGCGTCTGGCCTTGCTGCAGAGGGCTTACGAGGAGTTGGCGAGCTATTGCGAGGTGAGCCATTCCGTCGCGGCGCTGTCGAGCTTGGCCCGGGTTGCCGATGATCTCGGCCATCGCGGTATCGCGGTCGAGGTGCTGACGCACATTCTGGATACGGAATCATTCGATCCCGACGAGCCCTTCTTCCCTCCGTCGCCACAGTTTGATGACGATGAACAAGCCGCGGCGGACGGCTGGTTCGCCCGTGCCGCCAAAGAGGCGCTTGAGACGCGCAGTTACGTGTCCACATGCTGCGGCCACGACATGTCGCGCCTCGAATGGCTGGCGGGACAGGAGACGGCATCGGATTCGATCATCAAGCGACTGATCCTTATCCGGATGTATTTTGGCAGGCCAGCGGATCAGGTTCGCGACCTCCTCACGCGCCTGCAGGCTAGGAAAGGCGAGGGCCATTCCGTCTGGTGTGAAACCGTACGATCGTTAATCGTTGATGGCGGGCAGGTAAGATGAGCGATCGCAAACTGATCTCCATCGTCACGCCCTGCTATAACGAAGAGGGCAATGTCGAGGAACTGCACCGGCGCATCGCTGCGCAGATGGAGCAGTTTCCGCAATACGACTTCGAGCACATCTACATCGACAATGCCTCGACCGACAGCACCGTGGCTGCGATCCGCCGTCTCGCCAGCGCCGACTCTTGCGTCAAGGCGATTGTGAACAACCGCAATTTCGGCATCATCCGCTCATCGAACCACGGCCTGCTGCAGGCGAGCGGCGATGCGATCATCAACATGGCTTCGGACATGCAGGAGCCTCCGGAACTTATCGGCGAGTTCATTCGCCGCTGGGAGCAGGGCTGCAAGGTCGTGGTCGGCGTCAAGCCGGAAAGCCACGAAACCGCACCTATGTTTGCGCTGCGCCGGCTTTACTACGCAACCATCGGCCGCATCGCCGATGTCAAGCTGATCCCGCATTACACGGGATTCGGCCTGTATGACCGGGAGGTGATTGAAGCCCTGCGCCGGATCGACGATCCCTACCCCTACTTCCGCGGCCTGATAGCCGACATGGGTTACGTCCACGCCGAAGTCCCCTATGTCCAGCCGCAGCGCAAACGGGGCATCACCAAAAGCAACTTCTACGCGCTTTACGACATGGCGATGCTCGGCATCACCAGCCATTCCAAGGTGCCCTTGCGCCTGGCGACCATGGCCGGCTTTGCGCTCTCGGCCGTCAGTCTGCTGATCGCATTGGGCTATCTGGTCCTGAAACTTACCCAATGGAACCAGATGTCCTTCGGTCTGGCGCCAATCCTGATCGGCTTTTTCTTTTTTGCCTCAGTGCAATTGTTCTTCATCGGCCTGCTCGGCGAATACATACTCCAGATTCATACCCAGGTACAAAAGCGCCCGCTGGTGATGGAGCGCGAGCGCATCAATTTCCACTAACGTCCAGAATTGGGAGCCATCGCCCGGAAGGACGGATCCAGGTACAACCCGGGCACAATGAATCATGCAATCAAGCACGTCAGATGATTCCGGAACTTCCGAACCGGGCAAGCAGTTGGTCGAAAACCTGATCGACCACGGCGATTTCGCCGAAGCCCGGATCCATGCCAACAGTCTTTTGACAAATTGCCCCGCTGATCCCGAGATATACGCGCTGCTTGCCAGCATCGAAGTGAATGCCGGTCGTTTGTCTGTTGCACGTCGTTACATGCTTGAAGCACTGCGCCTGGCCCCCGACTCGGCAGTGGCCAGGGAGAATCTTGCATTTCTGGATAATCTGGAACAGCAGGCGACCAATGCTGACTTCATCCGAACCTGGCTGGTCTGGAGAACCCGGAATCTGGATATTCCCAGGATCATCAGCCTGGAAACGGTCGGCAGGTGCAATGCCAAGTGCGGTTTCTGTCCGCATCCGATGCTGGACCGCAAGTTTGAGGCGATGAGCGACGAACTCTTCAACAAGATCATAGGTGAAGCGAGCCGCTTCCCGTCCGATCGTTTTTCCGGCTTCGGCATGCACTCGGTCAACGAGCCCTTCATGGATAGAAAGATCTTCGACCGACTCATGGCCATCAATCGGTTCGTACCGAACGCGCAAATCGGTATCACGACAAACATGAATGTCATGCCACCGCGCTTTTTCGAACGCATCCGCAAGGTTCGTCAAATATCGGAGTGGATTGTGTCGTTCAATGCCGCCAACAGAAGCGAGTACGAAGAAACGATGCACATTGACTACCGGCGCACCGTAAGCAATATTGGCCGCTTGCTCGAAGAAAATCGAGCGTCCCGGTTTGTACCGGGTCCAATCCGCCTGTCTCGCGTTGAATCCGGAGACGAGCGGGACCGGCAGTTCGCCAACCAGTGCGCCGAAGTCTTCTCGGGGTTTGTCCGTGGCGTGGATTTCGAACCCGTGACGATGGGCCGGACCAACTGGCTGGGGGACGTCGCCGAAACGTCTCCCGGCTATTTCCATGCCTACCCATGTCATCAATGGGTGAACCTGACCGTGCATTGCAATGGCGTGGTTCCTCATTGCTGTGTCGATGCCAGGGCGCAATTTCCGTTTGGCGATGCGAACAAGCAATCCATTCTCGAAATCTACAACAACCCCTACTGGAAGAACTTGCGCGAAAGCGTTTCCGCAAGGGAGGTCGTGTATCCGTGCAAGACCTGTAACCTGCGATGAATCGGTTGTACGACCCGATTTCCGTCGCCGCGCTCGCCTATCTGGCAGCACCCGCATTTATTTTCGTCCTTGGCTGGATCGAGTTGCCCTTCGCCCTCCCGCTTGCGGCTGTGCTGGCGATCGCCTTGTACCGACTGAACGGGCAACTGCCCCGGCGGCCATTGGCGCACACACCGTCCGCATTGATCGCCTTGCTGATTCTGGCCGTCCTGTGGGCCGCCTTCAGTGGCGGAGCACACCTGTTCTACGCCAATACCGACTGGCGCACGCGGGACACGGTCTACGCCGACCTGATCTTTTCGTCCTGGCCTCCCTCCTATGGCCTGCGCGATGGCACGCCCATGATCCTGAGAACCGCCTTCGGCTATTTTCTGCCCCCGGCCTGGCTCGCAAGCCTTGCCGGAATCGACTGGGCGCCGGCACTTCTGGCGTGCTGGACCGCACTCGGCGTCGCACTGTTCCTGCTGTTGCTGCCACTGCCGCAGCGATTCGGCTGGCGCCTGCCGGCCCTCGCATTGTTGGTGGTGTTCTTCAGCGGCATGGATTACCCGGCCATCGTCCTGGTGCATGGACATGCGCCGATATTCCCCCTGCCGCTCGAATGGTGGCGGCCGTGGACCTATACCTCGCTCAGCGGACAACTGTTCTGGGCACCCAACCATGCGCTCGCGCTCTGGCTGGGAACAGCACTGGTGTTCCGCCATCGCACCGATGCGGCGCTGCCGTCGCTGGGCCTGGTGCTGCTGCCGTTGCTGCTGCTATGGACTCCGTTTGCCGTGGTCGGCCTGCTGCCCTGGTTCATATGGGGCGTGGCCAGGCTCCACCCTGCGCCGTGGGCCGCACTGCGCAGCGCATGGCCGAGCCAATTGCTGCTGGCGGCCGGACTGACGGCTGTCATCGTCGCCTTATTCAGCCGCCCGGGAATCGGCGCTTCGATTGCTGCCGCAGATCCCGTTGCCGGCAGGGTTCCAGCCAACGCTGCAATCGTCGGCCTGGACCTGGTCACCAGCTATGTTCAGTTCGTCGCTTTCGAGTTCGGGCTGCTCGCCCTGCTGCTCCGTCCGCGCTCGGCGGATGCACGTCAGGCTCTGTTCATCGCGGTCGGCATACTGCTGCTCCTGCCGCTGATCCGCATTGGACCGTCGAATGACTGGCTGCTCAGGGTATCGACACCGAGCCTGCTGGTTCTGATGCTGCTGGCGCTGGCCGAGTTCGATGCGCCGTGGCGTGAAATCCGTCGTTCCATGCGCCTTGCCACCCTGATTGCGGTTCTGGCGCTCGGCGCCCTGACGCCCGGCTTCGAGTTTGCGCGTGCCCTGCTCTGGTCGCGCACGCCGCCCAACTACGGGCAGAGTTTGGTCGAACAGCAGGAAGGTTTCCTGCCGCCCCACTATCTCGGGCTGCTCGATCACCCTGCGCTGCAAGCCCTGTTCAGGACTCCGTCCGCAGTGCCGGAAGCGGCGGCGCGACAGCAGCTTCTGCCGCCTTCGATGCGTCGTCCGCCATAGCGAAATAGAGGCTCTCCAGATCGCGTGCAAACTGCGAGATATCGAACAGCGGCGCCGTTTTCCTCGCCTCGACCAGTCGCTGCCGCAAGCCGGCGAGCCGTGCCCGATCGCGATACAGTTCGAGTACCAGCCGCGCATATCCGGCATCGTCCTCGGCAACCAACTCCGGCAGGCCGGCCGCCGTCAACAGGCTGGCACCGACCCGGCCGGCAAAGGTGTCGCCCAGATTGGCCACCATGGGAACGCCAGCCCAGAGCGTGTCGGCCCCCGTCGAGTGCGAGTTGTACGGGAAAGTATCCAGCGCCAGGTCGGCCAGTTGCAATCGCCCGAGATGCTCGACCGAGGATTCTGTACGGTGCGCAAATACCAATCGATTCGGATCCATACCGCGACGGTCAAACTCCTTCTGCAGATTTGCCGCAACGATATCGTTGTGCCGAGGCAACCACAATACGGCATCCGGCATTTGCGCCAGCACCCCGCACCACAAGTCGAAGACCTGTGGATTGAACTTGTAGCTGTTGTTGAACGAACACAAGACAAAGGCGCTCTCTGGCAGACCCTGGCTTTGCCTGGTCGGCGGCGCGCCTATTGCTCGCCTGGTGTCGAGAGGCATGAGGCTGTGCGGCATATGCACGATCTTCTCAGTATACGCGTCCTGCGCCGAATGCGGCGTCGCGACGGGGTCGCCGATCAGATAGTCCGCCAGCTTGAGATGCCCCAGCGTGCCGCAATACCCAAGCCAACTGACCTGGATAGGGGCGCACCGGATTGCAAGGCTTTCCGTCCGCCCAGTACCAGTCCATGCGCCCAGATCGACCAGAATATCGACATCGTCGTCGCGGATCGCTTGCGCCAGGGCGTGCACCGACAGGCCGCCGACATCCCGGAAGTGTTCGAAGGTCTGCTCGAAATGCCGGCGCAGATCGCTCTGATCATCGGCGCCGGTCGAATACGCAAAAAACTCTATACGGGTTCGGTCATGCCGGAATATCACCTCGGCAATGGCGGCTCCCACCGCATGACGCCGGAAATCCTCGGACAGATAGCCGACCCGGAGCCGCCGCGAGTTCCTCTTCCATGCAGCCACCAGCGGGTTCTTCGCCTCGAGATAGGCTGACGGAATATTGTCCTTCGCATAGCTTCTCGCAATCAAGGCATGATCCCTGCCGTCGAGGCCCGGCATGCACAGCGCAAAGGCGGCGTTGCCCACGGACTGCCTGAAGTTGTCGGAAAGCTCTCGGAGCCGGGTGCAATTCTTCTCGACTTCGGCCCAGTCGCAGCGGCGCAAATCCACATAGACCAGCGCGTAATGCAAGCTTGCATCATTGCCGCCATCGCCGGAATGGAGAGCTCGACAGACGGCGGAAGCCTCGTCCATGCGCTGCGCATTGATCAGCGACCAAACCAGCATGTAAATGGCATCCAGGTAATCGCCGGAATGGTTCTCGATCGCCTTCAGCAAGGCTGCCACGGCTTCATTCCAGCGTCCCATGCGGAAATAGGCGACACCCAGGTTCTTGTGGATTTCAGGATCGTTCGGCGCAAGGCGCAAGGCCTCCTGAAAGTCGGCAATTGCCTCGTCCCAGCGCAGTTGCCGGGACAAGGCGATGCCGCGATTGTTGTACAGTTCGCCGTCAGTGGGCGTCAGGCGCAAAGCCTGGCCGACCACCTGCGGAACCTCCTCGTCGCGCCCGAGGCAAAGCAGGGCGAAGGACAGCGCCTTCATGGCGTAGGCCTGGCGACCATTGCGCGCCAGTACCTCCCGCGCGACCACTTCGAGTTCGCCGTAGCGCCTTGCCTCGACAAGTTGCATCAGCCTTACCGTGTCGGCATCGGCCGCAACCCGGTTCAATATTTTCTTTCCGCGGATCTTCATGACAGTCTTTACTTGACGACGACAAGATTGAGCGAAATGCGCTGGCCGCACAGGGTCATCTCGCTGCTGTCGTCAAACAGCCCGAATGACTCAACATGCTCGACACTGGAAAAGCCTACATCGGCCAGGTAGTCCTCGAGAAAATCAAAATCGAGTCCGATCCGGTGCAGATCACGGCCTTCCTCCTGGGTACCGAACATCGTCCGCATGACATTGAATTTATCGGCGCGCGACAACTCCGGACTGGCAAACAGCGCGACCAGCTCGTCGAAGTCCGGCACGGCGAGGTAAAGGATTCCGCCGGAAACCAGAATACGGTGGATCTCATTCAGGACCGGAAGAATGTCCTGCGGCGGCAGGCGCTGCAGCAGATGCGAAGCGTAGACCTCGGCGCAACTCTCGTCGGCGAACGAGGACAGGGTGTGGAGATCACCGACGAAATCGACACCGTCGCGACGACCCGGAGCCAGTATCTTCCAGCCCTCGGCTATCTCACCGTCACCAACGTGAAGTCGTAACAGCTCACCTGCCGCTTCGGCGACCGCCTGTTCGACCGGGAGGTTCTCCGCAAATCTGTCGCAATGGCGCACCCACATGCCCCTCAGCGCGGTGCCGATCTCGAGACCGATCGCCCTGCTGTTCATCAGCCGGCTGGCACGCATCCGTTCGCGCATGCCGCGCCGAAGTTCTGCAAGGCGTTGCGGATCGGCTGCAAGCTCGCCTGCAATTTTCAGGTAATCATCCGGACTTCCGGCAAGCAGCTCTGGCAGCCCGACGTTTGCCAGCAGGCTTTCGCCGACTCGCGCGGCATGACGATCGCCCTTCAGGCCAATCACCGGTACGCCCATCCAGAGGGCCTCGCAGGTCGTGGTCGTGCCGTTGTACGGGAACGTATCCAGTGCAATATCGATTTGGGCATACATTTCAAGATGTTCTTCAAGACCGCTGATGTATCCGCGGACTTCGACACGGTCTGGATCGATGCCATGCCCCAGGAAACGATCGAGAAGGCCCTGCCGACTGGCCTTGTCCTCGGTACCCTGGATCGATTTCAGCAACAGCCGTGCCGAAGGATGCTCCCTGAGCAGACGAACCCAGAGCTCCAGGCACTCATCCGAAATCTTGATGCGGTTGTTGAACGACCCGAATGTCACAAATCCATTTTCCAGAATCGGAGGTGCGGAAACGTCCATGCTGTCCAGCGGCGGCGAATAACAAAGAAAGGAATTCGGCAAGCGCCAGAGCTTCTCCGAATGGAACGCATCGCCGTCAGATTCAGGGTCCGCCCAATGATCTGTCAGGCGATAGTCCATGCAGTCCAGCCCGGTCGTATTCGGATAGCCAAGGTAGGTCACCTGCACGGGCGCCGCCCGCCGGGCAAACAGGCGCATCCTGTTGCCCGCACTAAGGCCGGCCAGGTCGACCAGGATATCCACGCGATCCCGGCGGATTTGTTCATACACAAGCTCATCGGTCTTCGAATAGATGTCGCGCCAGCGATGGAACAACGGCTTCAGCGTCGCACTTACATGGTCCTCGACATAGTGATCGAAATAGGCGTAAAGCTGGAATTGTTCACGGTTCAGATGCGCCAGCGCACCTTGCACGAAATGGCCGACCGAATGGCGCCTGAAATCCGGCGAAACAAACCCGACGCGAAGCCGCCGATCGCGATCCGGACGCTGAATCGCGGATTCAAAGCTCCGCGCCGGGCCGAGCTTGTCGCGAAGCCAGCGGCCGACGTCCTGATGCCGCTGCCAGACCAATTCTCGCGACTGGCTTCTATAGTTCGCCCAGAATGCCCGATTCATGCATGGGAGAGGGTCATCCTTCGCAACGCCGATGGCCGACATGTAGGCAGCGTCGCTTTCCTCATAGTACCCAAGTGCCTGCAGAACAGCGCCGAGTGACATCCATGGTGTCGCCGCTGTGGGGTCCATTGTCGTCGCCCGGCGCAATTCCACGAGGCTTTCAGGTGTTCGGCCAAGCCGGCCCAGAGCCAATGCCGCGCGCTCGATTGCCACTGCCGAACGCGGATTCAACTCGCTCGCACGCCTAGCGAAATAGAGCGACTCGAGTTGGCGTGACGCGGCGAACAGCAATGCGGACAGGTTGATGTGCGCCTCGAAGTAGTTGGTGTCGTTTGCCAGGGCATTGCGGTAGCTGCGCTCGGCCTCATCCCAGTCCCCGCGGGCAAACAGCAATACGCCCAAGTTGCCGTGCGCCTCGACGTAGTACGGGGAAAGCCTCAGTGCCTCGCGATAACATTTTTCCGCCTGGTCCGCAGAGCCCTGCCGAACGTGGACGGTGCCCAGCTTGAAATGTCCCTTGGCGAACTCGGGCGCCAATGCCACGACCTGGCCATACAGTTCCAGTGCGCCGGCGTTGTCACCCGCGTCACGCAACAGATCGCCCTTTGCCAGCAAGTCTTCAAGATCCGCCGGACTCATGAGGCTTGGTTGCGGTCGGGTTCGCCGTGGCCCACGGCATGGAGGAAGGCCGATTCGAGCGACAGCGTGGACTTCACCTCGATCAGGACATGTTTTCCGCCGCGAAGCTGCTCCAGCCGATCCCAGAGTTGCGCGCGGGGAATCTCGATTATCCATTGGCCTGGCGACTCCACGCGCCATCCGTCGAGCTCAGTCTGACCCATCGACCTGACGACGACAATGTCCTCCGCGCCGACCAGTTCGCTGGGCGAACGCACGGATCGCAACTTGCCCTCATGGATCAATCCAAATCGATCCGCCAGGCGCTCGACGTCGTGCAGGACGTGGGAGGTAAAAAACAGCGAGCCGCCGCCGCGCTTGTAGTCGGCAAGCAGGTCGACCACTTCACGCCGCCCGATCGGATCCAGCCCCGACAGTGGCTCGTCGAGGATCAGCAGGCGCGGGCTGATGCACATCGCCTGGGCCAGGGCTACACGCTGGGTCATGCCCTTCGAAAAGGACCGGACCGGAGATCGCGCAACCCGCGCCAGGCCGAAACGATCGAGCCATTCGAGCGCCCTCGCACGTACCGAATCGAGGCGGGTGCGATGCAGGCGCAAGCCCATTTCCAGCAGTTCAAGCGGCGTGAGGTAGTCATACAGGCAGGGATTTTCGGGCACATAGCCGACGCCCCTGCGCGCCTCGGGCCGCCGTGCATCTTCGCCGAATAGCTTCACCGTACCAGCGGACGGCTGTGCGAGGCCCATGAGGATGCGGATCGTGCTGCTCTTTCCGGCCCCGTTCGGCCCGACAAAACCGAAGGCCTCGCCTTGATCGACCTGCAGGGAGATACCGCGAATCGCCTTTACCTGCTGGCGCAGCACACCCTTGGCATAGGTCTTTTCCAGATCGCTAACTTCGACAGCGTACATCAGCGATTCCCCGCCTTTACGGTGTCACGAAAACCGGGCTCGCCCGCGGTATCGATTGCAAATCCGACCCCCAGCGGATCGACTGGAACCCGTTCGATAAGTCGTGCGTCGACCAGGTCTTCAATCCGCGTCGGAGACCGTCCGTACATGTCTCTGAATTTCAGCGCCATGGTCTTCAGTCGATCGAGCTGAACCAGCCGCTCAGCCCTGAATTTCATATAGCGCCGGAATGTCCCCGGGGGGGCATTGTCCGCCATCTGCCCGACCAGACGGGCAGCCTCGTCGGTGCGGTAGCCGCGCTCTATCCACCTTGCGGCCAGCGCCTGCAGTCCCCATTGTTCGGCAACATCCTGGGTACGCGACACCCCCTCGAGCAGTGCCTGGGCGGCGGCGGCGGGATTCTTTTCAAAATGGTAGAGATTGAAGCCATAGTAGAACAATGGCGTCCAGTCGCGAGGCCTGGCATCTGCCGCCCGCCTCAGCACGTACTGGGCAGCCGGGATCAGATGCGGCTGGGACAGAATCGCGGCAGCGATATAGTAGTTGTCCTCATGCGCCGGGTTCAGCCAGGAGATGTCTTTCTGCAGTTGGGCCTGCGTGGCGAATTCGTCCGACTTCATGCGAAAGGTATCCGCCACCAGGACCCGGAATCCCGCCATGTTGGCGGCGAGGTAACGATCTCCGCCTGCCATGATGACCTGGGCCGCGAGCGGCAGGCGTGCCGAAAGCTCGGGGGCGATCGATGGCGGGCGCTGGCCGGAAAGCGCAGCTATTGTGGCGACATAGGCAAGCAAGGCCGGGACCAGCAATACCGCGAAACCATTCGGGCGAAACGGCATGAGACCCACTTTTAGCCAAACTCCCGGTTTTCCAGCGCGCGCCAGCCCAGAGCCAGCACGATCGCCGAATACGCCACCGCCATCAGCACCGACCACGCGATCACCTCGATCGATGGAGCAACGCCATACAAGGGCCAGTCGCGCCAGTCGACGCGTGATAGATCCGGGATCAGCCAACGCACGGTCTCGACGCGCCCCGCCCATGCGTCGGCAAAGGGCGCGTCGCCATCGGCACCGCGCGCAAGATAATCGACTGCCGCACCCAGCGCCTTGCCGGCAATGGCAAACCCGGCACCAACCAGAAGCGGCAACATGGACACGGTCGATACCGTCGCCGTCGCCAGCGCAACGGCAGCAACGACGCTGACATCGATCACCAGGCCGGCTATCGTGACCCAGAACGGAAGGCCAAGACCAACGCGAAAGTCCTGGTCATAATTCGGGCTCGACAGGGCAACTGCCAGAAGCAGCGAGAGCGCCAGAATGCAAGTGGACAGGCAGACCAAGGCAAGCACCGCAAAATATCGACCGAACAGGAAGGCTGCGCGCGATACGGGAAATGACAGGGATTGCAGAATGATCTTGCGGTCGATCTCGCGCGCGACAAGATCCTGCACCCAGAACAGGCTCAACAGAATTAGCGTGAAGCGCATGCCCGAAAACCCGACATCCAGAGCAACGGTACGCGGATGCCGCGGCGAAAAACTCGCAGATAAATAGGCAACGGCCACCAGGACAAGTCCGAGCGCAAAGACGATCTGCACGCTGCGGCCCCGGATCCCCGATCGCAATCCCGAAACAATGAACTCGAACATCGGCAGACACCCGGAAATCAAACGGGCGCGCCGGCTGGCGCGCCCGTGGATACTGCAGGAAGCGAAACGATCAGCCCGAAGTCGGGTTGTTGGTACTTAAGGCTGCAGTTGTGGCATCGGACGCAACGCAACCGGTGGCGCACACCGCCGAACTGGTCACCGAGCCGCCAGCCGTCGAACCCATGAAGGAACGACCGCCCTTTGTGGAACCCGAGCCGACGCGCATGTAGGTTGCCGCGCCATCAGCCACCAGATGCACATTTGCGGAGCACTTCGCGGTAAACGCGTTCTTGACAAAGTCCGTGGTCGCAGTGCCGGGGTTGGCGGTCGCACTGGCGGCCGGTGAGACCCCGGTGCAAATCGCCGTCGACACGGCATTCGCGTTGAAGGACGCTACCGCGCCTGCAGCCAGAACGGAGGCCAGAATAATCTTCTTCATAAATATCTCCTATTGATCGAGTCGCGTTAATTGGTGGAATTCGCGACAGACTGCGTCAACAGATTCTTGGCGTCCGACTGCGCAGCCTTGTCTTCGCCCTTCTTCGTGTATTCACTGAACTGCGGAATCGCAATCGCGGCCAGGATGCCGATGATCGCAACCACGATCATCAACTCGATCAGGGTAAATCCCTTCTGAATCCTTTTCATGCATTTCTCCTTTCGAAAGAGCCCAAGCCCGCTTGGGTGAGCTAATAAAGCAGGAACAATGCCTAAACTCTTTTAGCGCCCTGCGTATCAGCGACATCAAGCGCAATGACGCCCAGCGCCAGATAATCCGGCGTACGGCATGCGTCAGCGCGACCGTGGAGTCGACCGGATGCGTCATGTCCTGACAATTTTCGGCACTTTCTACCGCGATCTGCCAATTGCCGCGGATTATTGGATTCTTTCCAAAGTCCGGCAATGGCGACGCCACATGGATCTGAAGCGCGACTCAAGCTCCTCTGCGAATCGCTTCGTATCGAAAAGGGGAGATGACATTCGACCTAAGCCTAGTTTGTCGCGAATCGACTGTAAACCGCTGGCATTGGAAGCCAGTTCAAGCGCTTTTGTGCGGTAGTCTTCGATTGAACCGACTGCCAGTTCTGCCAAACCGACGGCATTCAGCATGCTTGAGGAAACGCGGCTGGCAAACGTATCGCCCATCATCGTGAGCACGGGCAGCCCCGCCCAAAGTGCGTCGCTGGTAGTCGTATGCGCGCCGAAGGGAAAGGTATCCAGCGCCAGATCGGCGAGCGCCAGGCGCGCCAGATGTTCTTCCGGAGGTCTAGCGACGGCGAATACAAGACGGGAATCATCGACGCCGCGTCGCCTTGCTTCGGTGGCGAGATTCTCCCTGGCCCAATCATTTGCGGCATACAGCCACAGCACGCTGCCGGGCAACTCAATCAGAAGCTCGCACCAGCACTGAAATATCTGCGGGGCGATCTTCAGCGGGCGGCTGAAGCAACAGAATACGAATCCACTTTTCGGCAGCCCCTCTTCCTGACGGGTTCGCGTTTTTCCGATTGGGCGACTTGAATCATTCGGATGACAGCAGTTTGGCATCAGGACCAATTCTTCCGCGAAATTCTGCTGGGCCGCAAGAGGCGTCGAGATTGGATCCCCAATCAGATAGTCGGCCAAAATTCGACTGCCCAACGTGCCGGAGTAACCCAGCCAATTGACCTGAATCGGCGCGGGTCGATAGCCGAGCGCTGCAGTCCTGGTATTGCCGGTCCAACCAGCAAGATCGACAAGTATGTCTATGTAATTGTCACGGATGCGCTCGGCCAGGAGTTCCGGTGTGCATTCACGAACATCGTGGAAACAGTCACAGGCTGCAACAATCCGTCGCCTCATCTCGCCTTGGTCGTCGCTGCCATAGGAAAAGGCATGTATCTCGAACTCTGCATGCTCGTGATGCTCCAGCACCCCGACCAGCAAACGCATGACCGCGTGGTCATGAAAATCCGCTGAAAGGTAGGCGATGCGCAAGCGCCTGGCCGGATCCGGATTGACGATGGCTGGTATCTGAACGGCTGGGTCAGGAAGCAGGGATTCCACGAAATCCGCAGTCAGTGCCAGTTGCTCTTCTGCAGTGATTTCAGACAGCAAAAGAAACGTAAATGGCTCCAGCGGAGCCCTGCCTTCGTCGATGAATTGCTTGCAGCGGTCGACAATTTCCGGAATCTGTCGCCAATCGCACAACTCCAGCCGGCAAAAAAGAAGCTGGGACAAAAGGTGGAAGTCCTCTGTATCCTGCGGCCTGTCCGGACACAGGCTGGCGAGAAGACGTTCCGCCTCTTGTGGACGTCCGGCATCGGCAAAAGCAAAACCGGCCAAGCGCAACGCTTTCGCTTGGTCCTCGCCGTCAAGTTCGGCCGCCTGCAAGAATGCCTGGGCGGCATCCATATGAGCTGACCTTGCATAACGAAGCCGTCCGAGTTCAATCCATGCCGCCTGATCTGCCTGGTCGATTTCGGTTACGCGCAGGAACGCAGACTCTGCCTCCTGGGTGCGCTTCATGCCAATCAGCAGGACCCCGAGATTGAACCAAAGATTCGGGTCTTCCGGACTCAGTTCAATGCCTGACCGCAATGCGGACTCAGAATCAGAGAGTTTGCCCGCCATATGCTGGACGTTGGCCAGATCAGACCGCACTTCCTGATTCCCTGGCTCAGCTTCACAAGCAATTTGGAGTTGCCGTATTGCCTCTTCGTAGTTGCCTGTCTGCGTCAGCACGACCCCGTAAAAATGCAGGTCCCGAAGGTTGATCGGAGGCTGTATCAACAATTGTTCAAGGATGGCTCTTGCTTCGTCATAGCGGCCGCTTTGCCATGCAACCAATGCCATCTCCCGCAATTCCATTTCTGATCCCGGCTCCGCAATAATGCACTTCGATGTACCTTAACAGCATATAAATCAATGAGCGGTGAATTCACAACTCCTTGCATCCAGGAATTGGGCCAGCACGACAAGAAATGTCAGCGCGCCAATCTGCCGCGTCCAGTGCGGCTGTCACCACAATATCGGGGGCACGCTGCTAACGCAGAATCGCCTGTTCATCGACCGCATCGATCTGCCCCGCATCGAGAAACTGCTCCGCATAGCTCCGATAAACCCCCTGTTTGACGAACACATCGAACAAGTCGGGGTCGATATGGCCGCCCTTCTTGAAGTTGGCCATGATGCCCATGGCCTGGGACAGTTTCATGCCGTGCTTGTAGGGTCGGTCGCGGGCGGTCAGGGCCTCGAAGATGTCGGCGATGCCCATCATCCTGGCCTGGACGGACATCTGCTCGCGCGTCAGCCCCTTGGGATAGCCCTTGCCGTCCATGCGTTCGTGATGGCCGCCGGCGTACTCGGGTACCCGGGTCAGGTGCTTGGGCCACGGTAGCTGCTCCAGCATCTTGATGGTGGCGACGATGTGGTGGTTGATGACGTCGCGCTCCTTCAGGGTCAGCGTGCCGGCGCGGATGGTCAGGTTGACGACTTCGTCGGCGGTGAGGAACTCGGTTTCGATGGCGTCGACGTTGCGCCACTTGCGGCCGCTGCCGATATCGCGCACGCGCTGCAGGTCCTCGTCCTTCAT
>Ga0172380_10005643_pt1 | contig 15047 bp, 15 predicted proteins | sample Leawe162metaG_FD_119747 | JGI IMG/M metagenome (GOLD analysis project Ga0172380, IMG submission 119747) | Leachate microbial communities from a municipal landfill in Southern Ontario, Canada - Leachate well 162 metaG | ecosystem: Engineered > Solid waste > Landfill > Unclassified | place...
CCGGAGCTGTTCCGCTACCCGGGCCCGCGCCCGCAGACACGCGAGGCCGCGCTCGTGATGCTCGCCGACGCGACCGAGGCGACCGTGCGCGCGAGCGCCGACCGTTCCCCGGAGCGCATCCGCGAGATCATCGAGGCGGTGATCCGCGAGCGTGTCGAGGAGGGCCAGTTCGACGAGTGCGACATCTCGCTGCGTGACCTGCGCGTCGTCGCGGACTCGTTCGCCGCGGCGCTGAACGCCGTGTATCACCCGCGCGTGGAGTACCCGGAGCCGACCGCCCGCGAGCTCGCCTCGCGGCGCACGGTGCCACTCGACGGCCCCGCCGGGGGGACGCCGCAGCGCCTGCCGGCGGCGTCCCCACCGCCCGGCCACGACGAGCTGGACGAGGACACCCCCACGCCGCCCAGCGAAGAGGAGTAGCGACCCGGCGCGCGCCAGGGCGAGTCCGTACGGCGCGCCTCGATATACTGGGCGCATCCCCACCTCGGAGGTCGCGATGCACGCCTCGGTCGTCGTCTTTCCCGGCACCTGGAGCGATGGTGACTGCGTCCACGCGCTCGGCACCGTCGGCATCCCGGCGACGAAGGTCTGGCATCGCGAGACACCCGAGTTCCCGCTCGACGAGCTGGTGGTGATCCCCGGTGGCTTCTCGTACGGCGACTACCTGCGCTGCGGCGCGATCGCACGCTTCTCGCCGGTGATGGAGTCCGTGATTCGCCACGCCGAGGCCGGCGGGCTGGTCATCGGCATCTGCAACGGCTTCCAGATCCTGTGCGAGGCGGGCCTGCTGCCCGGCGTGCTGATGCGCAACGCCTCGTTGCAGTTCCGCTGCATGCCGACGCACCTCGTCGCCGCCAACCACGATTCCCCGTTCACGCGTGGCATCGAGCCCGGGCAGGCGCTCGCCGTCCCGATCTCGCACGGCGAGGGCAACTACTTCGCGGACGAGGCCACGCTGGACATGCTGGAGGCGGAGGGGCGCGTCGCGTTCCGCTACGCGGACGCCGACGGCACCGTCACGCCCGAGGCAAACCCGAACGGCTCGCTGCGCAACATCGCGGGCATCCTGAACGAGGGGCGCAACGTGCTGGGGATGATGCCCCACCCGGAGCGCGCCTGTGACCCGCTGCTGGGCGGCGACGACGGCAACGCGATCTGGCTCTCCGCGCTCGAGTGGATGAGCATGCCGGTCTAGATTCGTCCCGACCTCGACTCGACGCGTTATGATTCAGACGGCGTTGGGGGAGAATCGAGGCGCACCGTGTCCGTCCAGGTCGCTCAGTCCGACTATCCGGTTCGCTACAGCGTCGACTACCCGACAGGGCCGCGGAACCGGCTCACCGTCTTCTTTCGCGTGGTGCTAGTCATCCCGATCCTGATCGTGCTGGGCCTCGTCAGCGGCGGCGCCGGCGGTGGCAACTCGGGCTGGCGCGCTGAGGGTGATGGGGCGCGCAACGGCGCGTTTCAGGGCCGCATCGAGCGCGGGTTCGAGCGCGACCTCACCGAGAACCAGCGCCGAGGCGTGATCGGGGCGGTCGTCGGCCTCGTCGCGACCGTCGTGGTGCTCGCTCCAGCAGCGGTCTCGGCGGGGGCGGGCATGGGCGCTGCGGCAGCGCCGCTGGGCGCACCGATCGCGCTCATGCTGATCTTCCGCCGCAAGTACCCGAAGTGGTGGTACGACTTCGACCTGCAGGTCGGCCGCTTCGCCGGCCGTGTCGGTGCCTACGCCGCCCTCCAGCGCGACGAGTACCCCTCGACCGACGAGGAGCAGGCGGTACACCTCGATGTCGACTACCCGGACGCGGGACAGCTCAACCGCTGGCTGCCGCTGGTGAAGTGGTTCCTGGCGATCCCGCATTACATCGTGCTGGGGCTGCTGTTCATCGGGCTCATCTTCACCACGCTGCTCGCATGGCTCGCGATCCTTGTCACCGGCAGCTACCCGCGACCGCTGTTCGACTACTCGGTGGGCGTGGCGCGCTGGGCGGCGCGTGTCTCCGGGTACGCCTTCCTGTTGGTGACCGACCGCTACCCGCCGTTCTCGCTGCGGTAGTCGAGCGTTGGCCGTGCGATGATGGAGGCGATGCGAACGCGCCACGCCTCCATCGTCGCTGTGCTGCTCCTGATGGTGCTGGTCGCCGGCTGCAGCCGTGCGCCCACTCCCGAGCCCACGCCCACGCCGCAGGCGAGCGTGACGGCCACCCCCGCAGTGACACCGACACCAACGCCCACGGTCGCCGTGACGCCGGGCCAGCCGATTCCGCAGGTGGTGCAGGACGTCGTCCTCGCCGGGGTCGCGAACGAGCCCGCGCGCATGGCCGCGCTGGCGAAGTACCAGCAGGTGGCCTGCACGACGGCGCAGGGCGCGGGCGGCCCACCGAAGTGCCCGCCCGGCACCGCCGCTGGCACCTCGATGCGTGTCTTCGCGACCGGTGCCTGCGAGGGCGAATGGGCCGAGGATGCCGCAGGCGCGATCGCGCGGCTCATGGCGCGGCCGCTGCAGCTCTACGCCGCGGCGCAGGTGCGCGTCCCCTCGCCTGACCCGGAGCCGATCTGGCCGAAGGGGCAGTACGTCGTCGTCTTCAGCGCGAGTGCCCCCGCGACCGGAAGCCCCTCGACGGTCTACTTCGTCCTCGATGGCGCGAACGTGCTGCGCGCGCACGCGACGTGCGACTCGGCGCCGGGGGGCGAGGCGGCGCTGCTGCGCACGCTCGGCGTGACCTCGTACCTCATCGCGCCGCGCTGACGGAACTGAGGCGCAGGCGCCCTCCCGCCTCGGGCGGTGCGCTGATACGCTAGGCGGTGTCCCTCCCCTTCGCTCCACGGAGTGCCGCCGATGCCGGTCGACGACCGCACGCTCGCCCAGATCGCCCTCTCGCGCGTCGAGTACGACCGTCTGGTCGCGATGCTCGAGCGCGAGCCGACCGAGGTTGAGCTCGGCATGACCTCCGCGCTCTGGTCGGAGCACTGCGGCTACAAGCACTCGAAGCCGCTGTTCCGTCACTTCCCCACGACCGGCCCGCGCGTCCTCACCGAGGCGGGTGCGGAGAACGCCGGCGCGATCGACCTCGGCGACGGCTGGTGCGCCGTCTTCAAGATGGAGTCGCACAACCACCCCAGCGCGATCGAGCCGTACGAGGGCGCCGCGACCGGCGTCGGCGGCATCCTGCGCGACATCTTCGCGATGGGCATGCGGCCCGTCGCGCTCCTCGACTCGCTGCGCTTCGGGCCGCTGTCGGACGCGCACAACCGCCACCTGTTCGCGGGCGTGGTCGCCGGCATCGGCGGCTACGGCAACTGCATCGGCGTGCCCACCGTGGGCGGCGAGGTGCAGATGGCGCCGGAGTACAGCGGCAACCCGCTGGTGAACGCGATGGCCGTCGGCGTCGGCCGCGTGGAGCACCTGCTCTCGGCCGCCGCGCGAGGCGTCGGCAACCCGCTGGTGCTCGTCGGCGCCGACACCGGCCGCGACGGCATCCACGGCGCAACATTCGCCTCCGTCGAGCTCGACACCGAGGGCGAGGATCGCCGCCCCGCGGTGCAGGTCGGCAACCCGTTCATGGAGAAGCTGCTCATGGAGGCGTGCGTGGAGCTCGCCGAGCAGCACCGCGACTGGATCGAGGGCCTGCAGGACCTCGGCGCCGCGGGCCTGACCTCGAGCGCCGTCGAGTCCGCGCACCGCGCCGGCACCGGCATCGACCTCGACGCCGCGCGCGTGCCGCGCCGCGAGCTCGGCATGACGCCGTACGAGGTCATGCTGTCCGAGTCGCAGGAGCGCATGCTCGTCATCCCGAAGGCGGAGCACCTGGACGAGGTGCTCGCGCACTTCCGCCGCTGGGAGCTGCACGCCGACGTCATCGGCACCGTCACCGGCGACGGCATGGCGACGATCCGCGACGGTGCGGAGGTCGTGGCGCGCATCCCCATCGGCATCCTGAGCGACGCCCCCCAGTACGAGCTGGAGACGCGCCGCCCCGCCAACCTCGATGCGCTGCACGCGACCGACCTTGCCGCGCTCGCCGATCTCGGCGCCGCCGAGGCGACGCAGATGCTGCTCGACCTGCTCGCCTCGGAGAACCTCTCGTCGCGGCGCTGGATCTTCCGGCAGTACGACCACCAGGTGCAGAACAACACCGTCGTCGCGCCCGGTGGCGACGCCGCCGTGATCTGGCTGAAGGGCACACCGCGCGGCATCGCCGTGTCGACCGACTGCAACGGCCGCCTCGTCGGCCTCGACCCGCGCGTCGGCGCGCAGATCGCGGTCGCCGAGGCCGCGCGGAACGTCGTCGCCGTCGGCGCGGTGCCGACCGCGATCACCGACTGCCTGAACTTCGGCAACCCGGAGCGCCCCGAGATCGGCTACCAGCTGACCGAGGCGATCATCGGCCTGTCCGAGGCGGCGCGCGTGCTGGCCACGCCGGTCGTCTCCGGCAACGCCTCGCTCTACAACGAGACGCCGACCGGCGCGGTGCTGCCGACGCCCTCGATTGGGATGCTCGGCGTCATGGACGAGGTCGCGCGCGCCCTCACTCCCGCGCCGTCCGAGGGCGACACGCTCGTGCTGCTCGGCGCGGGCCTCGCGCAGGACGCGGCGACGCTCGCGGGCAGCGAGTACCTGTACCGTCGCCACGCGCTGGTCGCGGGCCTCCCGCGGATCGACCTCGACCTGGAGGCGCGTGTGCAGCGCCTCGTCCTCACCGCGCACGAGCGCGAGCTGCTGACCGCCGCGCACGACTGCGCCGACGGCGGCCTCGCGGTCGCGCTTGCGGAGTGCTGCATCGCCGGGGGCGTCGGTCTCGCGAGCGCCGAGGCGAGCCTCGGCGGCCGCATCGATGCCGCGCTGTTCGGCGAGGCACAGTCGCGCTTCATCGTCGCGACCGAGGACGCCCCGGCGCTGCTCGCGCTCGCGACCGAGGCGGGCGTGCCCGCGACCGTGCTCGGCACCGCGACCGGCGACCGCCTGCGCCTCGGCGCCCTCGACGCGAGCGTCGACGACCTCCGCGCGGCGTACGAGGGCGGCCTCGGCCGCATCCTCGGCGGCGCGGAAACCGCCGCCGACGCCGACACCGGCCTCCGCTAGCCGCGCAGCGCTCGAGGCGCGGCGGGATGGCCGCCGGCGATTACAATCGCGCGCATGACGAACGAGATCGCCGCCGCCGGATTCAACGCCTCGGGCTCACGGTATGAGCGAGGCCGCCCCGACTACCCGACGGCCGTCGTCGACCTGCTGGTGGAGCGGCTGGGCCTGACGCCCGAGCGTCGGCTGCTGGACGTTGCCGCCGGCACCGGCAAGCTCACGCGCTGCTTCCTCGGCCGTGCCGAGGTGCGCGCGGTGGAGCCCGCCGAGGAGATGCGCACCGAGTTCGCGCGCATCCAGCCGGGCATCCCGATCCTCGACGGCACCGCCGAGGCGCTCCCGCTCCCGGACGCCGACGTCGACGCGATCACGGTGGGCACGGCGTTCCACTGGTTCGACGGCCCCGCCGCGCTGCGCGAGTTCCACCGCGTGCTGCGGCCGGGCGGCGCGCTCGGCCTCGTCTGGCTGCAGCGCGACGAGGCGGTGCCGTGGATGCGCGACCTGCTGGCGCTGGTCGACTCGTATCGCCCCGCTGACGCTCGGCGCTACGCGGAAACGCCCTGGGAGGCGGCGTTCGAGACCGCCGAGGGTCGTGCGCGCTTCACGCCGCTGGAGCACGCGACGATCGGCTTCACCTACGCCGTCGACCGCGCGACGGCGGTGCAGCGCACCGCCACCACCAGCTTCGTCGCCGCGATGCCGGAGCCGCAGCGCGCCGAGGTGCTCGCGCGCGTCACGGCCTTCCTCGACAGCCACCCGGACACCTCGGGCCTTGCCGAGATCCCGCTCCCGCACCAGGCGGAGGTGTATTGGTGTCGTCGGGTGGGGTGAGGTCGGCTAGAACAGGAAGTGCCGACTCCCGTCACGGCCGCCGATCGTCTGAGAAGCCGAGCATCCCACCGCCCCATGAAGCACACGTCGGAAGTGGCCTGCCGACCGTTGCCTTGGCAAAACAGCCGAGTACCTTGGCAAACTGATCTGGGGAGGTGCCTGCGCCCTGAAGGTCAGCGTGCCACCGTGCCTCGTGTCCCCCTTGATCCGTATAGGTGATGGTGAAGGTGAACTGGCTCGACTCCAAGCCGGTAACGATCCAAGGCTCCGGCTTTGAGCAGCCATTCAGCAATAGAACCGCCACCAAGGACGCTAGCGCGAGTTTCACGCTCGAATTCTACGGTAGTGATGGGCCCTTGAATCAATCAGGGAGGCTTGGCCTATAGGAACGTGTCTGACGTTGACGGGTTGGGCGTTCGAAGAGGTTGGGATTGAGGGCACCAGCCGAAATCAGTCTGGACGTTCTCGCCACCACAGAAGAGCCCCTACCTGCGCTAGGCGACTTGCGTGATCTTTCGCGATAGAACATCCGTTTGACATGACTCGCACGAACGTTCTACACTTCCTCGCTGCAACCCTGAGAAAGCGAGGCATCCGAGGTCGCCCGATTGCGCACCGACGGCCAGCGCGGGTACCCTGAGCGTCCTCCCACGGGCTGTGTCCCGTGGAAGCGAACAGGAATCCACGCCACAGTTCCACGTTTGGGCATGAACTCTCGCCCATTTGGGACAGGTACGTTGGTAAGTGACCGGTCGGCACCGCGTGCGTCCCGCAATATCAGGGGCGTCCCGGCTCCGACACGCCGAGAGGGTAATCCGTCGTGAAGGTGCTGTTTCTGGAGACCGTTGAAGGTTCGGGTTCCCGCGGCGAGGTGAAAACCGTAGCCAACGGATACGCTCGGAACTTCCTCTTGCCGAACGGCTATGCCGCTCCGGCAACGCCGGCCATCCTCAAGCGAGCGGAAGCGCTCGCGGCTGAGGAAGAGGTTCGGCAGCGGGATCTGGACGAGCGGGCTCAGGGGCTTGTCGGCAAGCTCCAGGGCAATCCGCTCGTATTCGCCGTTCGCGTCGGAGAGCAGGGACGTCTGTACGGTTCTGTCACAAATGCTGACGTCGCCCAGAAGGCTGGGGAGATTCTGGGCGAAGAACTGGACAGGCGTCGCGTACTGCTGCCCGAGGTGATCCGTCAGGTCGGGGTGTACACCGTGCCGCTGAGGCTGTCGCGTTCCGTGACAGGCGAGGTGCAGGTGGTCGTCGTGGATGCAGAGGCGCCGCAAGGCGTCGACGCAGCCGTGCAGGAGCTGCTGGCCCCGCCAGCCGTTGCTGAAGACACCATCGAGGTGAGCACCCAGACCGCCGACGCGGACACCGACAGCGCGTCGGAGTCGGGCTCATCTGTTTCTGACTCTGGTTCCGATGACGGGGCTGCCGAGGAGTAACCACTCCGCCGAAGTCGCGCACTTCGAATGGCCGTCTCGTGTATGCGAGGCGGCCTTCGTGTTTCTCGACACTTCACGGATCGACCTCGCTGCGGTGATGCCTCGATGGTGACCACCGGGCGACCCGCGCCGCTACGGCCGGAGCCGCGGCCCGCTGCCGGGCTGCCGCCGCACGACATCAGCGCCGAAGAGGCGGTGATCGCGGCGCTGCTCCTCGATGAGGACGCGTTCGCGCACGTTCTCCCGCTGCTGCAGCCGCAGGACTTCTTCCGTGAGCAGCACCAGTGGTGCTACGAGGCGTGCTCCGCGCTCTCCGAGCGTGGCGAGCCGATCACGATCCCCACGCTCGCGCACGAGCTCGACCGCGCCGGCCACCTCGACGCCATCGGTGGCGAGCCCGCGCTCGTCGAGATCGCGGGGCGCCACTTCACCGCGCAGGGCGTCGAGGCGCACGCGCGCATCGTCGCGCGCGACGCGCTCTATCGGCGCCTGATCCAGGCCGCCGGCCAGATCGCCGCGCTCGCGTACGAGGGCGGTCCGGACGCCTCGCGCGTGCTTTCCGCCGCCGAGGGGCTGCTGCTCGGCATCCGCAGCGCGGAGGGCGCGGGCGACTTCCAGCGCCTCCGCGACCTGCTCGACTCGTTCCTCGAAGACCCCGGCGAGGCGACGGACGGCGTGATGGTGCAGTCCGTGCGCTCCGGTTTCATGGATCTCGATCAGCTGCTCGCGGGTGGGTTTCAGCGCGGCGCGCTGATCGTGCTCGCCGCGCGCACCGGTGTCGGCAAGTCCTCGCTGCTGCTCAACTTCGCGCGCAACGCGGCGATCGGACAGCACGGCACCGTTGCCTTCTTCGCGCTCGAGATGTCGGCCGAGTCGCTCGCGCGCCGCCTGCTCTCCGCCGAGGCCGACGTCGAGGGCTCGCGGCTCGTCCTCGGCATGCACTCGGAGGCGGAGGAGGCGCGCATCATGCACGCCTCGGCACGCTTGCCGAGGCGAACATCTTCATCGATGACTCCGCGGTGCTCTCCGTGCCGGAGATCCGCGCGAAGTGTCGCCGTTTGCAGTCGGAGGTCGGCCTCGACCTCGTGATCGTTGACTACCTGCAGCTGCTGCACGGCACGCGCGTCGACACACGCGCGAACGAGGTGAGCGCGATCAGCCGCGCGCTGAAGGAGATGGCGCGCGAGCTCGACGTGCCGGTGATCGCTGCCGCGCAGCTCTCGCGTGCAGTGGAGACGCGCACGCCGCACATCCCGATGCTCTCCGACCTCCGCGAGTCCGGCTCGATCGAGCAGGACGCGGACATCGTCATGTTTATCTACCGCGAGGACGTCTACACCTCGCAGGACGACTGGCAGCAGCAGCACCCCGACTCGCCGGGTGGGCAGCACCCCACGGGCCTCGCGCAGCTCATCGTCGCGAAGCACCGCAACGGCCCGACCGACACCGTCACCGTCCGGTTCCGCAACAGCACCGCGTCCTTCCAGGACCTCGTGCTGCGCGAGCCGGAGTACTTCGGCTAGCCGCATGACCGCCGCGGCATCGATGCCGTTCGAGGGCTTCGTCGCCGGTGGCGTCGCCGTGACGCTGCCCGCGCAGCTGTTCACCGAGCTGCTGCCTGTCATCGACGACCCTGCCGAGCTGCGCGTCACGCTGTACGCGATGTACGCCATCGCCCGCGAGCGTGGTGCGCTGCGTGCCGTGCGCGCCTCGGCGTTGGCGGCGGAGACGCCGCTGCTGCGCGCACTCGACTCGCGCGATGCGGCCGCCGCGGCATCGATGGTGCGTGTGGCACTCGATGCGGCGTGCACGCGCGGTTCGCTGCTCGCGTGTGCGCTCGACGACGGCGACACGCTCGTGCTCGTGAACAACGAGGCAGGTCGACGCGCGCTGCCGCGCATCCAGTCGGGTGCGCTGGCCGTGCCCGGCGCGACGGCGAAGCGTGCGACGCCGAGCCTCGACCGCCCCGCGCGCCCGGCGCAGGTGTACGAGCAGGAGATCGGCACGCTCAGTCCGGCGATCGCGGATGCGATCGCACGCGCCAGCGAACGCTGGCCCGAGGAGTGGATCATCGAGGCGCTGCGCCTCGCTGCTGCGCGCAACGCGCGCTCGTGGCGGTACGCGGAGGCGGTTCTCGAACGCTGGGAGACGGAAGGCAAAGACGATGGAGCGACTGGAAGCGCTGTTGCGCGCCCAGATGCACGCGACCACGGCCCCTACGACCGGTTCATCCTCCGCTCGTAGCGCCGCGCGCGAGGAGGCACCGGTCTGCCCCGTCTGCGAGGGGGCGCGGTTCGTGCGCGTCACCGCGGATCCCGGCGACCCGAACTTCGGTCGCCCTCAACCATGCGAGTGCGTGCGTGCAGAGGATGACCGCACGCGCACCGATCGGCTGCTGCGCTTCTCGCGCCTGGGCGCGATGCAGCGGTTCACGTTCGACACGCTGCTGCCGCGCGGGCGCTCCACGAACGCGACTGCGCAGGAGCGCTACGCGCACGTCGTCGAGGCGGCGCACCGCTTCGCCGAGGATCCGCGTGGCTGGTTCGTGCTGACCGGCGTGCCCGGCAGCGGCAAGACGCACATCGCTGCCGCGATCGCCAACCGTGCGATCGAGCGCGGTACCGCCGCGCTCTTCCTCACCGTCGCCGATCTGCTCGACCAGCTGCGCGCCTCGTACGCCGACGATGCGGAGGTGCCGTACGAGCGGCTGCTGGAGCAGATTCGCACGGCGCCGCTCGTGATCCTCGATGACCTCGATGCGTACTCGGACACGCCGTGGGCCCGAGAGAAGTTCTACCAGGTCGTCTCGCACCGCTTCAGTGCGGCGCTCCCGACCGTCTTCACCTGCGACCGCGCGCCCGAGGAGATCGACGACCGCCTTGGCGCACGCCTCACCGACCCCGCGCTCTCGCAGGTCTTCGTGCTCGCGGAGCGCGAGCGGCCGCGCTACAGCCACATCGGCGGGATGACGCGCGAGCGCCTCGCGGCGTTCACGTTCGACACGTTCCGTCCCGGCGGGAAGTCGGTGCGCGGTCACGACGCCTCGCTGGAGGGCGCGTACCGCGAGGCGCGCACGTGGGCTGATCACCCGGAGGGCTGGCTCGTCTTCTTCGGGCAGAGCGGTCGAGGCAAGACGCACCTCGCGGGTGCGATCGCGAACCAGCGACTCGACCAGGGTGACAGCGTCTGCTTCGTGAACGTGCCGGACCTGCTCGATGAGCTGCGCGCCACCTTCGCGCCGGATGCGCCCCAGCGCTACGACGACCTGTTCACGCGCGTGCGCGAGGCGCCGGTGCTGATCCTCGACGACTTCGGCGCGCACCAGACCACGCCGTGGGCGCAGGAGAAGCTCTACCAGATCCTGAACTACCGCTACGAGGGCCGGATGCCGACCGTGATCACGACGAACACGGAGATGGCGAAGCTCGACCAGCGTATCGCCTCGCGCATCGGCGACCTGCGCAACTCGCGGCTGTACGAGATCACCGCGCCCGACTACCGGCTGGGCTGAGCGTCCTCGCTCGCCTCGCTGCCAGCGTCGCCGCCGAAGTCGCCGCGCTCCACCGCGCCCGCGAGCGTGAAGCACGCACCCGCTGCGATCGCGGGAATGAACAGCAGCAGCTCCATGACCGCGATGCCGAGCAGCGTGATCCCGGCAGGGTGCAGCCACAGCACGAATACGAGCGCCAGCACGGCACCGCCGAGCATGAGCACCATGCCGACGCTGTAGGGCCAGCGCCACGCGGCTGCTGCGATGGCCAGGATCAGCGCGACCTCTGGTACGTGCTGCACACCGCTGGGGTCGCCGCTCACCATCTCCGCGACGGCGAACACCAGCAGCAGCGCGGCAGGCACCGCGAGGCACACGATCCCCGCGATTCGCAGCCGTCGAGGTGACACGCGGCGCTACGCCTCGGGTGCGTCGACCGGCACGGGCGTCACGCCCTCCTGCCAGGTCGCGCCGTCCGGGCCGTACTCCTTCTTCCACACCGGCACCGTCTCCTTGATGCGGTCGACGGCGCGGAGGGCGGCGTCGAAGCCGTCCTTGCGGTGTGCCGAGGAGACGGCGACCAGCAGCGAGACGTCGCCGATCCCCATCGGCCCGGTGCGGTGGTGCGCGGCGATGTCGTAGACCTCGCGGTCGGCGTACTCGCGCAGCACCTCGGCGGCGACGGCGGCGAGCTGGCGCTCGGCCATCGGCGCGTACGCCTCGTACTCCAGGCTGAGCACGGCGTGGCCCTCGTGGTGGTTGCGCACGATGCCCTCGAACAGCACCACCGCGCCCGCCTCGTCGGTGCGCACCAGGTCGCGCAGCGCGTCGCGGTCGAGCACGTCGGGCGTGCAGAGGAAGTGCGGCGTCTCGCCTGTCGTCACGTTCGGCTCCTCGGCGCCCCCGGCGATCGGCGGGATCAGCGCGACGACGTCGCCGTCGCGGATCACCTGATCGCCGCTGCGTGTGTACTCCTCGTTCACCGCCACGGCGACGGCCTCGAGCAACGGTCGCAGCGCGGGCAGCGTCTCCGCGATGCGCGCGCGCACCTCGGCGACCGTCACCTGCTCGCCTGCGAACTCCAGGTCGAGGTCGCTCGCCCCGGCGGCCTCGCGCAGCGCGGCGAACAGCTTCAGGGTCACGCGCACGCTCGGCCTCCCCGCTCGATGTGCCTCCAGTATAGGCGCGCCCGAGGCGTGTCCCTCGGCCGCCGGCCGTGCCGCTATGCTCGCGCGCGATGGACGTGCGCCTCGCCCTCCGTGAGCTCACCGACGCGCTGCTGCCGGAGCGCTGCGTGGTGTGCGAGCGCTTCGGCGCGGCGCTGCACGAGGCGTGCGTGCCGACGCTTGCCGCAGCCGACGGCGCGCGCTGCGCCCGCTGCTGGGCGCCCTCGTCCGCCTCGCCCTGTGACGACTGCCTCGCTGTCCCACCCGCGTTCGAGGCGCTCCGTGCGCCGTACCGCTTCGAGGGCGCCGCGCGCCGGGCGCTGCTGGAGGCGAAGTTTCGCGGCGTGACGACGCTGCTCCCGCCCCTCGCGCGGGTGGCCGCCGAGGCCGTGCCGGGAGATTGGCGACCGAGCCTCGTCACCGCCGTGCCGCTGCACCGAGCGCGGCAGCGCACGCGCGGCTACAACCAGGCGGGCATCGCCGCCGAGGTCGTCGCGGAACGCCTCGCCGTCCCGTACCGCGCCGAGGTGCTGCGCCGCACCCGTGCGACCGCTCCGCAGGCGACGCTCGGCGCTGCCCGCCGCGCCTCGAACGTCGTCGCGGCGTTCGCCGCCTCCGGCGTGGCTGGCGAGCGCGTGCTGGTTGTCGACGACATCACGACGACCGGCGCGACGCTCGACGCGTGCGCCCGCGCGCTGCTCGATGCCGGGGCCGAGGCGGTGTTCGCGCTCGCCCTCGCCCGCGAGGATTAGCGGGGCGGCCTGCGCCTGATTCAGCCCTGCGCTACCATTTCCGCTCCGACATGACCGGCCGGAAGGCCGCCCACACTCGCGAGGCATTCCATGACCACCTCCGCCACCCACCTGAGCGCGCTCACCGCCGTTGACCCCGCCATCGCCGCCGCGATCGGCCGCGAGGAGGCCCGCGAGCGCAACACGCTGGAGATGATCGCCTCGGAGAACTTCACCTCCTCGGCGGTCATGGAGGCGGTCGGCTCCGTGCTCACCAACAAGTACGCGGAGGGCTACCCCGGCAACCGCTACTACGGCGGCTGCGAGGTCATCGACGAGATCGAGACGATCGCCATCCAGCGCGCGACCAGCCTCTATGGCATGGAGCACGCCAACGTGCAGCCGCACTCCGGCGCGCAGGCGAACATGGGCGTCTACATGGGCGTGCTGAAGCCCGGCGACACCGTGATGGGCCTGAAGCTCGACCAGGGCGGGCACCTGACACACGGGTCGAAGGTCAACTTCTCCGGCAAGCTCTACAACTTCGCGTCCTACGGCGTGGACCGCGAGACCGAGACGATGGACTACGAGCAGATGGCGACCCTCGCGCGCGAGGCGAAGCCGAAGATCATCGTCGTCGGCGCCACCGCCTACCCGCGCATCATCGACTTCCCCCGCGCCCGCGCGATCGCCGATGAGGTGGGCGCGCTGCTCATGGCCGACATGGCGCACATCGCGGGCCTCGTCGCGGCCGGGGTGCACCCCTCGCCCGCCGGGCACGCGCACATCCTCACCTCCAGCACCCACAAGACCCTGCGTGGCCCCCGAGGCGGCATGATCCTCTGCGACGCCTCGCTGGCGCGGCAGATCGACCGGGGCGTCTTCCCCGGCGCGCAGGGCGGCCCGCTCATGCACGTCGTCGCCGGCAAGGCCGTCGCCTTCCACGAGGCCGCGACCGAGGAGTTCCGCCGCTACGCCCGCGCGATCGTGGAGAACGCCCAGGTGCTGGCCGAAGTGCTGATGGATGCCGGCCTGCGCGTGGTCAGCGGTGGCACGGACAACCACCTGCTGCTGGTGGACGTGACCACGAAGGGCCTGAACGGCCAGACCGCCGAGGATGCCCTGTCGCGCTGCGGCATCGTCGTGAACAAGAACGCGATTCCCTACGACACGCTCCCGCCCAACGTCGCCTCCGGCATCCGCATCGGCACCCCCGCACTCACCTCGCGCGGTCTTGGCCCCGTCGAGATGCGCCGCGTGGGCGAGCTGATCGTCCGCGTCCTCGACGCCCCGGAGGACGCCGAGGTCACGAAGCAGGTCGCCGCCGCCGTCCGCGAGCTCTGCGACGCCTACCCGGCGCCCGGCGTGCCGGCGTAGGGGTACGCGGGAGGCGATCCCATGCAGGTGCTGAGGGTCTTGCTTCTGTGTGTCCCTGCGGTTCTCTTCGGATCCTGTGCCAGCGCGACCCGAGCAGACATTGACTCGCTGAACGCTCGGCTCGATAAGATCGAGGCGCGCCTTCCCGCCGAGCAGTACGCACCGACGCTGGTGGCGTTCCCGTTGGTTATTGCCAAGCCGCAACAGAACGCCTCGACGGTGCCCTTGGGCGCCCGGGTTCCGCTCTGCATCCGATTCCGCGTTGCCGACACGAGCCAGGAGATCTGTCACGACACCTACGTCGTTGCAGACTCCAAGATGGGTGAACCCGGGATGGCGGCCATCGCTGCAGAGTCAAAGCGCAAGGCGGACTGCTATGCGACCGCAAAGGTCGGCGACCGACTCCCTTCCTGCTGGCAGCCAAATTGACCTAGCCCAACCACCGCTGGCGGTGCGTTGACCCTGCTCTGAGGCGCTCCCTATACTTGCTGCCCCGAGCGGCCACGCCGCCCCGGATCCACTGAGCATCGTCGGCGCCGCCGCTGAGGCGGATGTCCACGGCCCGAGGCCCGACCTTGGGTCCCGACGGTAGGGAGTTGTCTTGAACGAATACGAGCTGCTGTACATCGTGAGTCCGCGCGTCCCCGCGGACGACGTCGCCAACGCCATCGAGCGCGTCAACGCGCTTGTCACGGTGCAGGGCGGCGAAGTGCTGTCCGTCGACAACTGGGGCCGGCGCCGCCTGGCGTACCCCATCCGCCAGTACTTCGAGGGCACCTACGTCCTGACCACCCTCAAGATGCCGCCGACCGGCGCCGTCGCGATCGAGTCCGGCCTCCGCCTCTCGGAGGAGGTCATCCGCCACCTGCTGATCGCCGGGATCATCCCGCGCACCAGCGGCGGTCGCCCGCGCGAAGAGCGCGATGAGCGTGACGAG
>Ga0172380_10005644_pt1 | contig 15042 bp, 20 predicted proteins | sample Leawe162metaG_FD_119747 | JGI IMG/M metagenome (GOLD analysis project Ga0172380, IMG submission 119747) | Leachate microbial communities from a municipal landfill in Southern Ontario, Canada - Leachate well 162 metaG | ecosystem: Engineered > Solid waste > Landfill > Unclassified | place...
CAAGTTGCGAACGAAGTTGCGAATCAAGTTGCGAATCAAGTTGCGAACGAAGTTGCGAATCAAGTTGCGAATCAAGTTGCGAACCATCTTTTATTACAGTATCTTTAAAAAGAATCTTACACATTGCAACCATTATCGCGGTTTGTATAGGATTCTTTCCAAAGATAACTATTGGTTTTTCAAAATTTGCACTTTTATAAAGATTCTGAACTGCCAAGGTAGCTTTCTTCCTATCTGTTGGTTTTTCTGCTAACTTCAAAAATCTATCAATAAACTTTGGTATTTGTGCCTCTTGCTTTTTTGTTAATTTTTCAATTATTTTCATTTTTTAAAATTTTATACTATTAACTTCCGACCTTGCTAAACTTAATCTTTTTTGAACTTTTTGTTTCTTTAATTTTATGTTGTCTTCTTGTGTTGAAACTTCTAACATTTCTAGCGTTGCTTGTTTAAGTTCTTCTATTGCTTTTTCAATTTCTTGTTTGGTCATACTATTTTTTTATTTTGAACGACCTTTAAGTTTGTTTTTCTTCGGATTATAGATTTTTAGTTGCACCTTTTTAACAGGAAACGGTTCATTTGCTTCCTGACATAACTTTATAAACTCTCTCTCTGCATAGTTTGGCTTACCGATAGTTATAATCATTTCTATATTTCCTTTTGTGATTTTTTTACCAAATAATTTTCTAGTTGCCCTAATAATAAACTTTGGGGTAATATATTTAGTAGCTTTAATTGCACCACCATTTACGATACTCTCGCATACTTCGTTATAATTTATAATCATAATAGTTTAAGTATACACTTTTATAAATCGGTGTCAACACCGACACTGTGGATAACTTTTATATATTTAAAGTCAATCGTTCCTGAAAATCCTGACCGCTCATTATCGACTTATAACACGCTTCATCTTTACCTCCTTTTACTACAAGATAAATGTATAAATTTTTCTTTATCTTATTCATTCTAAGCACTCGACCCCTTGCTTGAATATGGTCAACCACTCTCCAAGATAATGATGCGAATATGACACAAGGGAAGCTAGATAATTCCCAACCAGAAGAGACACTACTCTGTGCAATGACAATATGAGGTTTATCAGATTCATCTATTCCTTTTAAAAATGTTCGATCTTTAGTTTGTCCGGTAAGTGTAGAAACATTGTATCCTTCTTCTTTTAAAGCTTTCTCAATCTCAAGTATCTGTGCTGTAAAATTTGCGAACACGAGAAGCTTTGGAAATTCAATAGCCCTTTCCAGTATGTAGTCTATCTTATGGGATTTGAATATTTTGGTCTCATTACTCATTTGGTCAGTTTTACCCCCAATTGCCTCAACTTTCTTTCCATATAGCACTCCATTTTCGATTGTACGCATTCTGGAAGCCCTTACAAGAGCGTCTGCTTCAGAAAAGGATAATTCGGTCATAGCCTCTTTTTGAGCCTTACTAAGCTCAATTTCAACAGTTTTATCTATCTGGTCGGGGACATCAGTAAAGTCAGAGATTGAACCAGTATAACCATATCTTTTAACCAATTCAGCTAATCTTTGTTTCGTTAGTTCATCTTTCTTCGGTAACCAGATTCTTCTAGTCCCTCCTAAACGGACTTCTGTATAGTATTTCTGTCTGAATAATGAGAAATCCCATTTTTCTCCTAACAATGTTGCTATCCCCCACATAGCCATATGTTTTGGAATTGGTGTAGCGGAAAGAAGATATAATCTTTTAGGTGGGTGTTTCTGAAGAAACTTATATGTTGCTCCAAAAATTTGAGATGTTTTAGGTGTTTGGATTCCTTTTTTTGAACAAAATGTTGGAAGAATTCCTAAATTATTATGACATTCATCTATAATTACTGTATCGTAGTATGGTAGTGTTTCCCAATCTTTTCGTAAATCTTCTTTACTTATTACTTTAAGATTCTTTTTTGTCTGCCACTTTTCATTTTCTCTGTGCCAAAGTTTATCTTCTCTTTGTTGTTTTGGACAGATAACTAAAGTAGAACCTTCAGCTAAAGTTAAAGCAGTTCGTGTCTTACTTGCACCTGTACCTAAAAATAAACCACATTTCAGTTTGTTTTCAGCAATGATTTTCTTTTGATGTTCATAGAGTGGAGGTATCATAAATCACTATATGCCCCCCATTGATTATTTTGTTGACCACTCCAAAATGGATTTAATTTAATTCCAATAAACTTTGCTTCTCCTTTACTATTCTCTCTTGCTTGATAAGTAAATCTATCATTCTTTGCTCCATAGGCTTTTACTTCTTTTGTAAAAGTGATGTTTGCTTTTATCTTTCTACCTCCGTCCGATATACTCCACTTTTTATATTCGGCATACAGAACTGGTGTTTCAATAGAACTTTCAGGGTCAAGAACAATACATTGAGAAAGAAATCCTTCAACAGAAGAATTTTCTTCTCGGTATTCATTCAACATTTGTGTCTGCTCGTTTGTGATAATAAAGTTTTTCATTTCCATTAAACTATTTGCACCATCTAACATCCAATTAAGAATACCCGAAAGCTCTTGAGCGAGTAATCCGAAACTAGAACGCAATTGAAAATTCGGGTTCTTACGATAATTATTTCTAAATGTCACAGCACAAATTCTTCTCTCCGTTGCAGTGGAGGTATCGTCAACTCTTGGTAATAGGTTTACGGAGAAAACAAACTTTGCTTGAGGTCTGAAAGTAAATTGAGGTTTATATTTTATATCTATTGTCACTTGCTCTCCGGAAATAAGTTTCTTTAATTTATTGCTCTGATAATAATTTCCGTGAACTTCTTCAATGATATTCAATCTCTTTCCAATAAGTCCGTGCATACCGAACGCTCCATACAGTCCTTCAAGGTCAATATGAGAAGTAGCTTCCGGTCCGATTATCATTGCGATAGTGTCTATAAAAGTTGATTTTCCATTCGCTCCGTCCCCAACCATAAACAAAGCACGGTCATAGAGCATAGAAGAGGATAGACAATACCCACAAAACTGCTTCAGGAGGATAATCTTCTCCGCTTGTTCTGGTCCGAGCATCCAATCTTGCATACATTTATCCCATACAGGACACTTTGCTTCGGGGTCATAGATAACTGGATATTGTATCAAAGTCACAAAATCAGGATTATGAGGCTTCAATTCTTTCGTGTATATATCTAACAACCCATTTTTAACATTGGCGATATATCCTCCGTCATTGGATATTTTTAATTCAGGGATGATTGATATGAGACACGCTACCTTATCTGCTACATTCTTTTTTGTCCTATATCCCCAAAGCATATCCTCATATAGCCCGTTTAGAACTATATCGGACACTTGTTGGTCTGATAACATTTTATAGACTCCGTCTTTATAGTCAAAAACAATACCTATTTCATTCTTTTTAAAGTAAGGATGTTCGGCTAATATTTCTCTTTCATAATTTGAAAATCTGACCTTATCAGCTTCTTTTCTATCTTTTAAGACTTTAGTAAAAGCTTCTTGTATTCTCTGTTGTTCTATCCCAGACATATTATAAGCTATAATTTCATTCTTATAGCTATAACCATAGTTACCACTAAAAGCACTATTCACTGTTGACATAATCTCCTGACTAGGAAGCCCGTGCCATCCAACTTTATCAATCTGTTTAAGAAATCTATTTTTATCCCATCCCGCTTGTCTTGCAAGTGTTCCTGTAATTAAAAGAGCTTGGTTACGGCAATTGGGTATAGGTAAACTATCAGGATGTGCTGAAATCAATCTCTTAAAACTATCTCTTTCTTCAATTGGAAATTCCTCGTTCACTCTATTATAAAAATTCTCTTTCTCCGCTTTAGCTTGTTTCTTTGCTTTCTCACTTGTTGGAGTGGATAGAGATAGCGTCTTTTCTTTTGTCGGGAACGCTTCTTGCATTTGAGTTAAGGAGTAGGTATTCGCAGGTTTTTTATAGACACCTTCTACCTTGAAAGCTTTTGTCGGTTCTTCTTTGTATAAATTACCTGTTTTCTTCCAATACAATGAATTTGGTAATCTCAAAATACGAGGAATATCTTTTACCGCTTTATCAGCATTGGGGATAGTATCAACTATATTCTGTTCTATTTTTTCCCATACTGCTACAATTTCATTCCAGTTTTCAACTTCTTCTTTGTAAATAATTTCGTCCAGACAATAATAGAAATGGAAACCATTAAAAGTTTTTATAATGAAAGTGGGGTCTAAAACTAATTTTAATTTATCTATTTCTTCTAATGTTAAATGTTTGTCTATGTCAATATAAAAAGCTGATAGGTTGGAGCAGTTTTCTTTTGTAGCATTATCACCAGTAAAACCATTCGGAGTAAAGAAAGCACAATATCCATCTTTATTGAGGTCATCTCTTTGAATAGGAGAAGAAACCGGAGGGCGATTACTTCCGGTCAAATCAAGATAACGGAATTTACAATTCGGAAAAAAAGTTATAAATTGTGTATCATTCTTTTTCATTTAGTTTTGTAAATAAATAATTGCTTTCTTAAGGAGTTTAATGTTATCTTCAAACATTCCTAGCCCTATATTACATTTTGAACACAGCAATCCTCTTATTCTGCCAGTTTTATGACAATGGTCTATTGCTAAAGACCTTGATGATTTATTCGGTTTTCCACAAAGAAGGCATAGATTATTTTGTTTCTTTTTTAATTCTTGGTATTCTTCAAAAGATATTTTATATCTACCTAATGCAATTTTTGATTGAAAATTCTTCTTCTCTAATTTTTCTGGAAACAACTTTTTATACTTTTCGTAGTATTCTTTTGCTTTGTGTGGATTTCTCTTTTTCCAATTATTCTGCCAGTCTAATCTTTGTTTAATAGTCCTTTGTTTATAAAGTTTTCTTGTTCTTTTGCCTTTTTCAGAGTTCTGATATTTTAAACGCTGTTGAATAACCCTGTCTTTGTGTTCTTTCGCCCACTTTCTTGCCGTCTCACTTCTCCTTTTTCTCACACTCAAAAAACCGGCAACTGGAGAGTCAGTAATGCTACTTACTTGAGTCCAGCGACCGGTTCTTTGTTTGCGAGTATTATTTTGTTTTGTTTTTTGTAGCATTTTTTGACTCTTTTAAACTCACCAACTTCTATTTAGAACGCTTCTTCTTCTGTCGGGTCTATCTTTCCAAAATCTTCTAGTGCATCTGCTTTCTTTTCTTCAACAACTTGTCCTAACTTTGGAAGTATAACAGTATTTACCATATTTTCTAAGAATACCATTTGGTCGGAATCGTCCCAAACGAGAGCCCCCTTAATTTTCACTTGCTTCATCTGTGGCAAACCATTTGGATTATCTTTTGTGTAAAAATGTTTTAGAGAAACCCCGTCTTGACTAATAAAGATTGATGACTTCTTTGTCCCGTCTGCTTCCACTTTCGTTTGAGGTTGGACTTTCATCTCCTTACTCAAGTCCGCATTCGGAAGCATTTTGATAATATTCTTTGCAAAGGAATTAGTATATCCTAATTGCAAATTATAAACTTCTCCACTATCTTGGAAACCAAACACCCATTGTTTTCCATAATTTCCGTCAGTAGTTTTTATACTGACTAACTTACCTGTAAAATTGTCGTAGTATTTTTCGCTGACAGTTTTACCAATTTTATTGACACGACTTGTAGCTCCTTCCGTGCCTTCTGGCACTCTAATACAAAAACGACCACCAACTATGGAAATAAACTTTCCATTCTCACGAGTTCCTAGACCCATTTTATTCTTCTATTATTATTGTTGGACAAATAATTCTGTCCCGATATTTATTTTACGGACTAGGTAAAATTAAAATCTATTAAAATTATACACCTTTTAACTATTGGTGTAAGACAAAACTGTGGATAAAACTGTGGATAATTTTTATATTAAAAAAGCTATATAATAAGCCATTAAAACTGCGATCACAACTGCTATTGTTATAAGATATAAGTTTTGCATATTATTTTAATTCACTTTTTTACTGATTACATTCTGCTTCTAATAAAATTTCATTCTTCACATACTCGTTAAACATAAGTTTCTCGGCTGGCGTTAGCTTTGTTTTAATAATCTGTTCTATTTTATCGTTCCTATTCATAAGCTCTTTAATTTATTTTTCTTTATGGGCTTTACTCTTCAAAAATTCTGTTCCAAAAGTATAATCTGCTAGTGTTCTTTTCATATAATTATAAACTATTTTTAATAAACTCTCGCAACCTTTCAACTCTGCCCGCTCAGTATTCAAGCCCGTGCATGTCTATGCTAGCGTTTGGCTCGTCTAATAATGTTCTAACATTCTTTTTTGCTATTTCTAGCTCTTGTATTTTTTCTTTCATATAAGTTAAATTATTGTTAAGTTTTTAATATAAACCCTTACTTGTCTGATATTTCTAAACTCTTCCGTTGATACTCCTCGCTTTTTTTCGTTCTTGTTTATTATAAAATACAATGGGATATTTTCTCCATTTCTTCCCACTCTTTTATAAATGATAATGTCTTTATTTTCGTATTCTCTTATTACTTCGTTTTTCATATTCTTATAATTATTTTTAATGCTCCCACCTTGTGCTACAATTCTCCCCGCTTTCGTTGATATACTCATAAATATAGACCCGACCATTATTTATTGCTGTTCTATCGTCCACTTCAAAATACCTTGAAAAGTCCGCACAACTCTTGCTTGACTTCTTTTCTGTCAAAATCGTCTTGCCTTGATATTCTGTAATAGAAAATGCTCTCCAATAGTTAAACCCGCCTACCATTCCATTATCTCGTCCAATACTTGCATATTTTCCGTTGGCTTTTGATCTTTCATAACCCATAAGCAAGTATATATATTTTTCTGCTTTAATTTCTTTTTTCATATTATTTCCAAGCTTTTACACTTCTTGCCACGGCTATCTCGCTGAATAACCACGCTAATGCGTCCATAACTGATATACCGACTGCTTTGAAGTATTGTCCGTTGTAGTTTCCACTTGCTATATATTGTCCGTCTATTTTTTCTATTGACATATATTTATGATTAAAATGATAATTGTTGTTAATAAACTCCCTGCTAATAGACCTCTTTTGTATGCGTCTGTGATCAATGTTTTTCTTTCGTTTGGTGTAATTTCCATATTATTAGTTGTTAAGTCCGCAAGCTGTTAAAAACTTCTCTCTGTTGAAACGTGGGTTTTCTTTTTGTAATACATCTGCCATTTTTTCTGATATTAAATCATTAATGGTGATTATTTTTTTGTTTGTTTCTCTAATTTCTATTGGGAAACTTTTACTCTCTTTCAATACACTTGCTATCAATATATAATCTTTTTTTGTCATAATGTTTATTTTAATTAAATTATTTATAAATCTATTGACCGACCGCAGAGCATAAACTATTTTGTTTTCTCTGTCTGTGTAAGTATAACACCGGCACCGACATATACAAGTGAAAAGTGTTGATAACTTAAAACAGGACATAACTATATTATAATGTCAATTAGTTAGTATGTTCCACAATATGAGGATAAAGTGCTAGAATAAAAAGAGATAATGCTAGGGGTGGGTTGTGTGTGTGGAGGGAATTAGATAAAAACTAAAACACTATATAATCAGACACTAAATCAATATTCCACAATATACATTGTGCGACACTATATAACTAGCCATATTTTGCACGCCTCTTAATAGTCCTGTATGTATGTACTCATACATACACAATACTATCCCCGTATTTATATAGCACTACATTTATATTTATTTATTTATAATGATGATATAAAAATAATAATCTTATAAAGGTGTTAGGGGGTTACCCCTTTACCTTATACCCCTATCAATATTAGAAAAAAGAAGCCATTATCCCTCTAGCATAACACCCTGGGGTCCTTAAATTTACCCCTCCCCCTTTCCCTATTAAAAGGGTGGTCTAAAAGTTAGTTCTCCTTTGTGTTATAATCATATGTTACTCTCATGTCACTTTTTCTATCCATATTCCAAGCCATATAATCACTAAAAGTAACTTAAGGTGGCTTAACTATTTTTCTTATGTTACTAAATTCTATGGCTACAAACATAGTCACTTGACAGATTAGTAACATTACCATGTTACTTTTCTATAAAGTCTAAAAGAAATTAAATTATAATATATATTAAATTATACTATTATAATAAATACTTAGCACCAGTCCCCCCCATATTAGGGGGTTGTGTTACTTTGATATGGTTGAGCCATATTTTAGGACTGTTTTTATTATATGGCTAAGAATATAGAAACGCTATGCCACCTGTTGTGACACCAAAAAGTGTGTTATACTATGGTTTAAGGGGGTATTTACTTGATTATATATTATAATAATGCTAGTATTAGTAGTATAAGGTCGTAATTATTAATATTATAATAAATAAAAAATTATGAGAAAAAAAGTATTTTGTTTCACTATTAGTCCAGATGTTGGAGAACAATTGTCTTCTTATTCTAAATCTAAAACTTGGAGTATGTCTATCGTTGTTGAAAAAGCCCTAAAGGCTTTTCTCGGACCAGTTGTTATTAAAGAAAAAGTTACCTCAGTTCCAAGACAAGAAATAACTGAAGAAGAAAGACTTGCTGATTGGGAGTGGAGAAAGCAACAAGTTAAAGATGGTAAATTACCAGTAGGAATGGAAGTTGAATATCCTAAAGATAAGGAGGGTCCTGATGTTTATCTTACACCGGAAAAAGTTCAAGAAGATAAGGATTTTGAGGACTCTATAAAACAATCTTTGAATGAAAAAGAATCTTAAAATTTGACATAGCACTTTATAGGGTTTATACTTAAAAGATGAAAGCACCACGAGGAGGTTCTACGTTAAGACAAGTTGCCTATGCTCGAAGAATATATGGAGGGCAAGGAAAATGTAAAAAACAAGTTGCTTTGGATGTTGGGTATTCTCCAAACATGGCTAATTCTGTTGCCTCACATATTGAAAATACGGAAGGATTCCATAACGCCATGAAAAAACTAGCGGTGAATTCTAACAATTTGGCTATCGCTGCGATGCACGAATTCAAGGCACGAGGATTCTCGGATTTTTCGAATAAGGATTTGGTAGGGGCTTTAAATGCAATAGGCTCCGCTTGGTCACGGTTCAATACGGTACCGAAGAGTGAGAGAGAGGGATCTTCAACAAATAGGTTGAGAACTGTTATACTAAATCAGATTGAAAACCAAACTATATTACCGAGTACGGAAGCAAAGGTAATTGATGTAAAACAACCAGAACAAACACCTCCGGTTATTAATGATTTCTAATGAGAATAACAGATTTTTATAAAAGATTTTCAAAACTATCTATTGAAAAAAGGAATGTTATTCTTAAAGATATTCGGCATGATCCATTGACTCCGTTTTTGATATATAAACAGATTGAGCAGACTATTGCGAGACAGAAATATTATAAGGCAAAGGAGGAAGAATTGTTAAGAATAGCGGAGGAGACTTTTAATCAAGTAGAAAATGGCTAATATATATAAAGATCATAACGCTAAGATTGTTAAACTATTAGAGGAGAATCCTTCTTTGAGTAAAGACCAGACATGGAGGCTTAATAATCTGTACTGGATTATAACGAAGAGAGGAGACAAACAGATTTTTAAGATGAATCGGGCACAGAAACATTTTTATGATACTTATTTGAATATCCCAAATCCGTATCATCGACATTGTATTCTTAAATCCCGTCAATTGGGATTCACAACTTTTATAGATCTTTTTATATTGGATTCTATACTTTTTAATAATAATAAGGAGGGGTTGGTTATTGCTCACAAGGTGGAAGATGCTACAACTATTTTTGATAAGAAAGTGGACTTTGCACTACGAAATATGGCAGAGGATATTAAAGGGGCGTTTTTTAAATTGAATCACAACAGTGCGAGGAAGGTACAGGTGACGATTGATTATGGACCGGATAAGGGTTCCACATCGTCTATTGCTGTATCTGTATCTGGAAGATCTGGAACTTATCACTATGTGCATATATCGGAATTTGCGAAAATGTGCGTTGCATATCCGAAGAGAGCTCAAGAGGTGGAGAGTGGTACTTTTCCAGCAGTACCTTTTGATGGATTTATATTTATTGAAAGCACTGCGGAAGGTATGGCCGGAAGATTCTATGAGATATTCAATGAGAATTGGTTATCACGAGAGAAAATAACTCCGTTACTTTCACAAGTGCAATTTCTACCACATTTTTATAATTGGCAGTATGACGATATGGAAATGAGTCAGATATATGAGAATGTTCCGGTGGATAAAATGGAGACATGTGAGATTGATTGGGGGGAATATCAAAAGGAACATAATCTTACAGATAAAGAGATTACTTATTACTACATGAAATGGTTACAGTTCGGGGGGAAGAATAGTCCCGATGCTGTGAAGAAATTGATGCAAGAATTTCCTACTACACATGAGGAGGCTTTTCTTTCTACTGGTCAGACTTATTTTTCAACTGCGAAGGTGGCTGCCCTTCTTATTTCACCTATGAATGGTACAAAAGGTGAATTAACGATTAATGATAAAGGAGATGCAGTTTTTAATGAATATTCGTTAGGTAATTTAGAAGTATTTAAAAAACCAGAATTAGGAACTAGATATATAATAGGAGGAGATACTGCCGAGGGATTAGCCTCAGGAGATTCTCAAGTGTTATATGTAATAAATCATAAAACAGAGGAGTGTGATGCACTTTATCGTTCACAAGTCCCACCAGATGAATTAGCACTAGAAGCATATAGATTAGGTAAATATTATAATTGGGCATTACTTGCAATAGAGGTTAATAAAGATGGATTGTGGGTAAATGATGCACTAGAGAAGATGGGATATATTAATCTTTATTATAGAAAAGCTTTTGATGATATCACTCAAAAGGTAACTAAATTTTTTGGATGGAAAACATCAGGGTCTACTTCTGGGGGAACTAGATGGTTTATGTTAGCTGCTCTAAAAGCAGTCTTCTTTCGAAAAAACAGTGGATTTCCTTCTCCATTACTCAATGAAATGTTGACTTTTGTGAGAAATGCAAAAGGAAAAGCAGAAGCAATGGACAAAAAGCATGATGATGTAATCATGGCAGCGAGTATTGGTTATGCTGTGCTACAAGAACAAGAAAAGTATGTAGAAGATAAGACTGGAAGTGAAGGATTTTCGACACTTCGAGCTATTTTTAATGAAGAACAGAGATAAACTTGACATATTAAAAACAAAAGACTATTATTATAGTATAACAATCCTAATATTTTAAAATATGGACAACGAAAAGGATATGACCCCAGTAGAAACAAGTAATATGACTTCTTCAAAGTCTGATAAAAAGGATGTTGTTAAATTTATTACTGACAAAAAGAAGGAAATGAAAAAAAGTCAGTATCGGGAAAGGTTCGATACACTCGCTGCAGAGATTGGAATAAATCTTTTAAATACTAATGTCAGTTATGGACAAAAATTATACGAGAAATCTGGATGGGGTTCGATGGTTTTTTATAATAAGATGGCGAATGGTGCGTACGACATAAACGTCTATCCACAAAAATTAACGGATAGAGACCAAAATCGTTCTGGAGTTCCAGTCTCACAAGAACCAATTGCTTTTTCAAAAATTATGATTGCGACTTCGGTACTCGCTGGAAAACTTCCAGATGCGACAGTCGTTGCTGATGATAAAGTTTATGCAAAAGCGATGTATGAATTGTGGAAGAGAAATTGGTCTATGACTGGAGCTAATGGAAGTAATACTTTGATGCTTACTTACCAGAACTTATTTACATACGGATGGGGAGCTTGGAGAGTTTATCCAAGAAGAGTTCAGGTAAAAAGAAATGGAGTTGATAAAATTCTTTTTGATGATGTTTATAGAGAGCCACTAGATTGCAAGAGGACATGGCTTGGTATTGGTTTTAATCATGGAGATTGCTGGTCATGGGGTGAAGTTCTTTATGAAAAAGATATGCCAAAAGATGATTTTTATAGAATGTATCCCGATGCAAAGACTCCAAAAAATAAAAAGAAATTAGAATACTGTTCTGTTTCTGAAGAAGCTAAAGATGAAAACAATGAAAAACTTCATACACATGTAACTATTTCGTATTACGAGAATTATCTTTCTAATAGATATATTGTTGCTTGTGGAAAGATGATTATTTATGATGGTGAACTTCCTAATGATGGTTCTCATGGTTCTGTTGTTACAGCGAGGTGCTTCGTAAAAGACCAGAATGACCCATACGGAGTTGGACTTTATGAAATGATGAGAGGAAATACTGCAATTTTTACATATATAAATTCTTTGAACGCACAGCAGGTTGAAGCGGAAATCTTTCCACTTCTTTTCGGAGCTCAAGTACAGAACGGCTCTTCTACATATAAGAGAGGACCGAACATTGTTAATCCTAAGAATCCGGGGACAGATATTTCTGTTATAAAGACTTCTGGAAATGTTCAGCAAGGTATTTTGTATGCTGATAAACAGAAAATGGCAATCGAAGAAAATACTGGTGTAAATAATATTGTCGCTGGAACTCAATCAGAGACGACACTTGGTTCTACAGTTATTTTGAAAGAAGCTGCTTATAATAGATTGACTCCTCCAAAGAACTCGATGATTGCAGGTCTTGAGCTTGATGCTCATATTGCGAATACTTGGATGACACAGATTTATCCAGTGGATAAAATTTTTATGATTGATTCACAAGACCAACTCGCTGAATTTGCAAAACAGAATCCTGATTACTTTGTAGAATCGCAAGAGGTTCTTGATGATAATGGTATCCCGGTTGGATATGCTCTTGCCGCTTCAAAAAATCTTAGATTGAATTTTGACTTTACTCCTGAAGGAAAAATTATGGAGAATGTTGATACAAGACAGATTTCAGCAAAGGGACTATTTGATGAGATGAAAAATACCGGACATATTTCTGATTACATTGATTTCATTATTGACCCAGATTCAATGTTACTTCCATCACTTGAAATAAAGAAGCAAACCTTTATGGCTCTCTTTCCAGTCATTACAAATCAGATTACTTTGATATATTCAATGAGAAATCAGGACCCTGAAGCTGCGGCTTCGCAACTTATGGCTCTTGAACAATTACTTGATATCCAAAATGCTGATATTTATGACTATATTTCAAAAGCTGATTATGATGCTATAATGTCTAAGCAACCTTCACAAGTTCAACTTGAAATGCAACAAAAACAAATGGAACTCGATGCAAAAAACGCTGCGATGCTATCAAAAGCTGGAGGTTCTGGAGCTGGAGGTGAATCAGTTCCTATGGGGGACCAAATGAGTAAAGACGGTCAACCAGCGATGCAACCACAAAATCCAAATGAAGTACCAAGACCACAAAGTCCGACAAATTCTGCTATCGATGCTTCTGTTGGTAGGGCTGGTGCCTCAACAGGCTTTTTCCCAGGATAATATGGCATATATGAAAATAACAGATTTGTTTAATCAGATAAAAAACAATGGAGGTCAGATGCCCCAAAGCACTTCTCCTATTTCTAATATGTATGCTGCACCACCTACCCCTACTCCTGTTATTCCTACTAAATATAAATTAAAAAATAGAGGGGCAGAAATTACTGATAATGATATAGAGGCATTGCGTCCACTTTTATTTGGTGAAGTTAGTAATCGACCTATGGAGAAAAAAACTTTGGAAGGAGACGTGATTTTTAATACTCTGTTGAATAGGCAAAAAGAATATGCTAATTACGGTAAGAATAAATCGCTTTCTGAAATTATGGCGATGCCAAATCAATATCAAGCTTATAATGGTCCACAATATAAAGAATATGCTAGTACGACTAATTCATTATCGGCTGCAAAAAAGAAAGAAATTGATGCGATTGTAGATGCAATTAAAGATAAAGTAAAAAAAGGTGATTATCGAGACAATACTGAAGGTTCATACTATTATATTCATAATCCAGATGGCACAATAACTTACGATAATAAAAAACAACTATTTAAAAAATAAAATGGAAAACGAACAATCATTAAAACAGAAGAAAATAGCATTGGCTCAAAGTGAACTCTATTCTACTATTGTGGAAATTATGAGAGATTGTACTTCCAAGAACCCTATCATTGCTGATACTGAATTCAAGACTCTAGTGAATTCAATTACTTTGGAGGTGGAAGCTAATTTTATGATGAGAGTTGTCGATTATATTGAAGCTATTCGTAAAGGTGCATTACATGAACAAAAATAGAGAATTAAAAAAAGAAAATTTTTCAGTTCAGATTGGCTATTCACCAGAAGCAATTGAAAAGAAACTAATGAAGTTTACAACCAAATCTGGTGATTCTTTTGAGATTAGTGCAGAAGAAATGTCATCAATGCTTATTGGAGGAGTGAATTCAGATGTTCTTGAAGCGACTTTTGTAGATTCAGAGAGGATAAATGTTGTTGAAGTTGGAAGACAGTTACAATGTGTTTTAGATAAAGATATGAAGAAAGGAGAAAAAATAAATATAAATTATACTCATCCACTTCCTTTAGAATATGCATTGATTGAACAAGCATATGGAATTGCAAAAATAGATGAAAAAATTCCAAAGGTCGAATTGACAAAAGAATATTTGGAAGAATTCAGAAAGAAGTTGAAACCAGAAATGGAAGAATTTACGAAGAAGTTTTACAAAGGATTTAAAAATTTAAAAATTAATTAACCATCGTCACCATCCACGATACGGATAGGAAAAATATATGGACGAAACAAAAATAGAAGTAGTTAAAAAAGTAAAGAAAACGGAAGAAAAAAAGGTTTTAGTGTTAAGAAATACACAAGGAGTAGAAGTTGATATAAAGGATTATTTTTATAATGGAATAGTCCCTCCAGGGTTTGAAGGATACTGTGGTAGAGCTGTAGATAGAGAAGATTTACTGGCAGTATTTAATAAAATATTTAATCCAGCAGATGGGTTGTTATTTTATAAAGTATTAGATAAAGAGGTCTATATTATTATAGTTCCACTTAAATATTCAAGTACTGTAAGTGAATCTAATAATTCTGTTGA
>Ga0172380_10005645_pt1 | contig 15041 bp, 13 predicted proteins | sample Leawe162metaG_FD_119747 | JGI IMG/M metagenome (GOLD analysis project Ga0172380, IMG submission 119747) | Leachate microbial communities from a municipal landfill in Southern Ontario, Canada - Leachate well 162 metaG | ecosystem: Engineered > Solid waste > Landfill > Unclassified | place...
CATCAGAATCGCTGCAGCCATGACTGCCTCCCCTGTCTTCGAGTGGGGTCGCCACCCGCCGCGTGCAACGGGCGTGGTGCCCGCGTTCACCTGCTTTGACTGCTGAGGGGTGCCGTTCCTTACAGGCCGCACACGGGTATTTTTTCGGTGAAGGTAGATTTGCCCAGTTTCAAGGCCTCAAGTGCCCTCTGAACCGTCGAATGTGAAGGTTCTGGTCAGACCGTGGACAGAGCCAACCCCGTAGATTCCTCATGAACCGTTCCGGTGGCGACAGCCATGGTGCGGCGAACCGCCTGGGCGGCGGCGTCATTCAGCCACGAATGCTCGCGAGGCCCTGACCGGCGCAGGTCAGGCCAGACCCCAGGGTGAACTCATGGTCCTGGCGCACCGCTCACCACTCGCCGACCTGGACGGAATCCTGGTTCGACGCGCCCGTTCCGGCGATCGCGACGCCTTCGCGACCCTGATGGAGGAATACAGCGATGTGGTCAGCCGGCTCGTCCGGCGGTTTGTGCACGACGCCGACGATGCCCGCGACGTGGAGCAGGACACCTGGATCCGCGCCGCAACCCGCCTGGACTCGCTCAAGGACGAGAGCCGCTTCCGCCCCTGGCTGAAGGCGATCGCCCGGAACTCCAGCCTGACCTTCCTTTCCTCCCACAAGCGCGAGCACCACCGCGTCTCCACCTTCGACGACTACGGCACCGACGAGTTTGAGGACCAGCAGGGACTCACGCCGGAGGGCGCGCTCCTTTCCAAGGAGAGCCAGCGCAAGGTCTGGCAGGTGCTGGGCTCCCTTTCCGAACGCGACCGCACCGCCCTCTACCTGCGCGAGTACAAGGACCAGCCGTACGAGGAGATCGCGGCAACCCTGTCGATCTCCCGCAACGCCGCGGAGGTCTGCGTATTCCGGGCACGCGAGCGGTTCCGACGCGTATTCGCAGAGGTCGACTCGTTCCAGGCCGAGTGCGGCGTGGACGGGCTACGTCTGAGCATGCTCCTGGACGGGGAAGCCTCGCCGGCGGCGCAGAACGAACTGGAGACGCACCTCCGTGCGTGTGATTGCTGCCGCCAGCGGCTCCAGACCATGGCTGCTGGGCAGGCGCTCTACCGCAACCTGGGTGCGCTCGGCATCCCGATCGGTCCCGGCCTCGGCCTCCTCGGCCGCCTCGGCGATCTCTTCAGCCGCATCGCGAGCCTGTTCGGCGCGGGCACCGAGGCGGGCGCGGGCGCTGCTGCCGTCGGGGGCACGGCCGCCGTCGGGAGCACCGCCTCGGCAGTCGCTGTCAGCACCGGCGCCGGCGCGGTCACGGCGGCGGGTATCGGCGCCGGCACCATGACCGTCGTCGCCACCGCGGCGGCCGCAGCCGTCATCTCCGTCGGCGCCGTCCTGGCCCCGGCGGTCACGCACGCCCAGCCCGCCCCGTCGCCCGCTCCAGCGTCAGCTCTCGCCCCGGCCGCCGCGGGCCCGACCCTGGTCTCCAACACGACCGCCCCACACCCGACGGTGCAGGGGATCACCGGCGCCCCGGGGGGCGCGGCCGGAGCCGAAGGAAACCCGAGTTCTGGGCCCGGCGACGCTGCCGGGACTGCGAGCGCACCGCCCGTCCTCGTTGCGGCCGTCGCGCCGTCCGACAGCCCGGCAGAGCCGGGAGTCAGCGCGGCACCCACCCCGGCACCGACCGCCGCGCCCACGTCTGACCCGCCCGGGTCGGGCTCGGCAGCGCAGGCCTCGGAGTCGCCGTCCGAAGGCGACGACGGGAGCGGCGCGGGCACGGGCGACGGCTCCGGTTCCAGCGAGCCGTCTGCACCGCCCGACGGCGGGGGCACCAGTGGCGGCGGCGGTACCCAGTCGGGCACCGGCACGACCGAGACGGTCAGTATGGCGTCCAGCGGCCCGGGCAACTCGGCGACGGCACGCGCCAATGCCCCGGGCCAAGCAAAGGGTGGGGACGCCGCCTCGGACGGCCCGGGCAAATCAGCAGCAGCGCATGCGAACGCTCCCGGCCAGGCGAAGGCCGCGGGGGACGGTGCGTCCACGGGGCCGGGCAACTCGGGCGCTGCGCATGCAAACGCCCCCGGCCAGGCGAAGGCCACAGGGGACGGTGCGTCCACGGGGCCGGGCAACTCGGGCGCCGCGCAGGCGAGCGCTCCGGGCCAGGCGAAGGCCGCGGCGGACGGCGCGGCCGCGGGGCCGGGCAACTCGGGCGCCGCGCAGGCGAGCGCTCCGGGCCAGGCGAACGCCGGGGGCAACGGCCCCGGGAACGCGGGCGGCAACGGTGCCTCCTCCAGCGGCCCGGGCAACTCCGGCGGCGCCAAGGGCGGCGGCAAGAACAAGTAGCGGCTTGCGCGGCAAGCCCGCCGGGCCCGACCCGGCTGCATCCCCCAGGGGCGGCACGTTGAGGCCGTCCGTGCCGTCTGTCAGCGCTGCGTACCCAAACGTCCCCCCCGTGGCAGGACCACTGTCGGTGCCCGCGGCGCGTCTGGCGTTCCACCATCAGGGTCACAGCCCGGTCCCCCGCTAGACTCTGCCACGATCCGCGAAAGGCAGCCCCCATGACCTCCACCCCACCGACGCAGGTGCGCGTCCTCCTGGTCGATGACCACGAGGTCGTGCGGCGGGGGCTGCAGACGATCCTGGAGCGGAACGCGCAGATCGCGGTGATCGGCGAGGCAGGCACGGTGGCCACTGCGATCCGCGAGGCCGCCCGCCTGAAGCCGGATGTGGTGGTGATGGATCTCCGCCTGCCGGACGGCTCCGGGATCGAGGCATGCCGCCAGATCCGGGACGAGAACGACAACACCCACGTGCTGATCCTGACCTCGCACGCTGACGAGGATGCGCTCTTTTCCGCCGTGCTCGCAGGCGCCTCCGGATACGTGCTGAAGGACCTGGACCCTGCTGGGATCCAGCGCGCGATCATCGACGTGGGCCAGGGCGGATCGCTTCTCGACCCCCAGATGGCCACGCGCGTGCTGGACCGGATGCGGCGAGGCGCCGGGCAGCACCCCGCGGACGACCCGTTCGCGACCCTGACCCCACAGGAAGACCGGATCCTGGACATGATCGCGGACGGCCTGACCAACCGGGCGATCGCTGAGCGGCTCTCCCTGAGCGAGAAGACCGTGAAGAATTATGTCTCTGAGATCTACTCGAAACTACACGTGGAGCGCCGCTCACAGGCCTCCCGCCTCGCCACCGAGCGCCGGATGCGCAAGCAGCAGATGTAGCCCTGTCCGTCCCTCTCGCCCGACGCTACTTCGGGTGGCCGGTGCTAGGATTGTGATACCCGGCACGGGGGAAATGGGCGCGCGCATTGGGTCAGGCGCTGAGCCAGGCAGCCTTTCGGGCGATCGTGGAGGAAGCTCCTGACGCCATTATTGTCGTCGATGCCGGCGGCCAGATTGCGTACGTTAATGCGCAGGCTGAATCCGTCTTCGGCTACACGCGGGCAGACCTCCTCGGCCAACGCATCGAAGTCCTGATCCCGGACGATCGCCGCGCGATGCACGTCATCCACCGTGAGGTCTACCAGGAGAGTCCGGCGAGCCGCCCGATGGGCGCCGGCCTGGACCTGTCCGGCCGCCGCAAGGACGGGACAACGTTCCCGGTGGAAATCAGCCTGAGCGTCTTCACGGACGGGAGCCAGCACTTCAGCGTCGCCGTGGTGCGAGATGTCACCCGCCAGCGTCGTGCCGAGGAGACCCCGCGCCGCAGCGAGGAGCGCCACCGACTCCTCAACGAGCGCGCCGAGAACGTGGTGTTCCGCTACCGCCTCTCCCCCACGCCCGGGTTCGACTACGTCAGCGCGGCCGTGACCGCGCGCCTGGGGTACACCCCGGAAGACCTGTACGTGGATGCCGGGCTGATCTTCCGTCTGACCCACCCGGACGACCGGCATGTCATGGAGCAGGCGCTCAGCGCCTCACCGCCGAATACCGTGTCGCTACGCATCCTGACGCGAGACGGGGGTGTCCGCTGGTTCGAGTTCAGCATCACCGCCGTCCGGGGCCCTGGCGACGTGGTGATCGCCCTCGAGGGCATCGCCCGGGACGTCACGGAACGCCGCGCGGCCGACGAGGAACGGCTGCGGTTGCAGGCGGAGGTGGAGATGCAGCTGGAGCGCAGCCGCATCGCCGGTGACCTCCACGACGACACCATCCAGTCGATCTACGCCCTGGGCCTGCAACTCCACGCCGTCCGCGACGAGGCGAGCGTCACGCGCGAGGCTGCCGCGGACCGGGCGATCGAAGGCCTCAACGCCATCATCGCCTCGCTTCGGAGCTACATGCACCGGCTCAGCGGCGCCGATCAGGAGGTCGAGGAGCCGGAGACGCTGGAGCAGCGGATCCGCGGGCTGATCGCGCCTGACAGTCCAACGCAGTGGACCGTGGACGTGGAGCCCGGTCTGGCGCTCGACGCCAGCGTGGAGCGGCACATCTACCTGCTCGCGAAGGAGCTCGTGGCCAACGTCCAGCGTCACGCCGAGGCCGCTCACGCCACGCTGAGCCTGAGGCCGGATGACGGCGATCGCCTGCTCCTGGCCGTCAGGGATGACGGTGTCGGCTTCGACCGCGATGCTGTGGGCGAAGGCTCGTTCGGACTCCGCTCCGTAGAGATGCGTGCCAGCACGCTGGGCGCTGCGCTCGACGTCGTGTCGCGGCCGGGTGGTGGCACGCGTGTCAGCGTCCGCCTGCCGCGCACCGCCGACACCACACCGCTCGACGCGACGCCCTAGTTCCTCCTGAGGCGGGGTCCTGTGACGAAGGTCCCCTGACCCCGGGACCTTGGTGACGTTCGGCCTACCACACCATCGATGAGGATTGACTCGTCCGGGGGCCGCCCCCGCGCGTACGAAAGGACATCCATGAAAGTCGCCGCCATCCTGGGAGCCATCCTCGGCTTCTCCGCCCTCCTGATTTCGGTGGTCGCCCTCACACAGTCGGGCGGCTCGGCGTCCGCTGAGGGCGGCGCCGCCACCACTGGGGCCAGCACCACGCTGGAGGTGACGCTCGGCGACATCTTCATCGCGCCGCAGCAGCTCAGCGCCCCCACCGGCAACGTGATCCTGCAGGTCACCAACACCGGCGCGATCCAGCATGACATCACGCTGGACGGCGGGCCGGGCACGCCGCTCCTGAACCCGGCCGAAGAGGCGACCCTGGACCTCGGCAACGTCGAGGCCGGCACCTACACCCTCTACTGCACCGTCCCCGGTCACCGGGAAGCCGGGATGGTCACCACGCTGACCGTCGGCGGCGCGGATGAGCAGGCCAGCGGGCACGGCACCGGTGCCGGCCGCATGCTCCACAACGACGAGTCCTACATGGCCGGCGTGCTCTCCTACCCGGCTGCCACGGAGGGCCTCGGCGGACAGCCGATGCAGCCCGTGATGGACGGCGACGTGAAGGTGTACGAGCTCACGGCCGCTGAGACGCAGTGGGAGGTGGAGCCGGGCGTGTTCCGCGACGCCATGGCCTACAACGGCCAGATCCCGGGCCCGGAGATCCGCGTCCAGCTCGGCGACCGCGTCCGCATCGTCCTGCACAATGAACTGCCGGAATCGACCGCGATCCACTACCACGGCCTGATCGTCCCGAACGACCAGGACGGCGTGCCGGGCCTGACCCAGCCGCTGGTGGCCCCGGGTGAGTCGTACACCTACGAGTTCGACGTGGTGAACTCCGGCTCGCACATGTACCACTCGCACATGAACGGCTCGGTCCAGATCCCGATGGGGCTGCTCGGCGCCTTCATCGTGGAGGACGGCACGGAGCCGGAGGTCGACCAGGACATCACGATGATCCTGAACGACGGCCCGCTGGGGTACACGATCAACGGCAAGGGCTTCCCGGCCACGGCCCCCCTCGTTGCCCGCCAGGGCGAGTTGATCCGCATCCGCTACATGAACGAGGGGCTGCAGATCCACCCGATGCACCTGCACGGCATGCCGCAGCTGGTGATCGCGAAGGACGGCTACCCGCTCCCGACGCCTCACTACGAAGACACCGTGACGGTCGCCCCCGGTGAACGCATCGACGTCCTCGTCGACGTCACCGAACTCGGGGCGTGGGCGTTCCACTGCCACATCCTGTCGCACGCGGAAGGCCCGAACGGCATGTTCGGCATGGTGACCGCGTTGATCGTCTCCGAGTAGAGTCCAGTACGGCTGGCCTCCGTCCTCGGACGGGGGCCAGCCCGCCGGACCACTCACCTCTGTCGAAAGGCGCGTCGTATGACCACTGCCGGCGCGCCCACCGGACTCCGACGCAGCCTTGGCCTCTGGCCGGTCACCATCTCCGGGGTCGGGATCATCCTCGGCGCGGGGATCTACGTGCTGGTCGGCGAGGCCTCCGCCGATGCCGGCGGTGCCACGTGGGCCGCCTTCCTCATCGCCGGCTTCCTGGCCGCCTTCACCGGCCTCTCCTTCGCCGAGCTGTCCGGGATGTTCCCGGAAGCCGGCGGCAGCGCCGCCTACGCCGAAGAGGCGTTCGGGCCCCGTGTGGGATTCGTCACCGGGTGGCTGGACGTGGCGGTGAACATCATCGGCGCCGCGGCCGTCGCGATCGGATTCGGTGGTTACGCCTCGGATTTGCTCGGTGGCGAGCCTCGCCTGATTGCGATCGGCACGCTCGTGGTCTGCGCGGCGATCGTGTACGCGGGCGTGCGCGAGACGATCTCGCTGGCCGTCCTCTTCGCCGCCCTGGAGGCCACGGGCCTCATCTTCATCATCGTCGTCGGCATCCCCGACCTCCCGGGCCCGTCGCCCCTGGAGATGCCGCACGGGATCACCGGCCTGCTGGCGGCCGCCGCGCTGGTCTTCTTCGCATACGAAGGCTTCGAGGAGATCGTGTCCCTCGCGGAGGAGGCAAAGAACCCCACGTACACGATCCCCCGGGCCATCGTCCTCGCGGTCGCGTTGACCTCGGTGATCTACGTGCTGGTCGCTGCCGTGGCTACGGCCGTGGTGCCGTGGGAAGCGCTGGCCGACGCCCCGGCGCCGCTCGCCCGGGTGGCGGAGGCAGCCTCGAACGACCGGCTCGCGGACGCTCTCTCGATCCTGGCGCTCTTCGCGACCTTCAACACGGTGTTGCTGCTGCTCGCGACCGGGGCGCGCGTCACCTACGGCATGGCGAACCGCCGGCTACTCCCCGCCGTGCTCGGACGGCTCTCCAACCGGCAGACGCCGTGGGTCGCCGCGCTTGGCCTGACGGTGCTCGCAGTCGCCTTCGCCTCCACTGGCGACATCGGCTTCGTGGCGCAGGTGACGAACTTCGCCGTCTTCGGGCAGTTCCTCGCCGTGAACGCCGCGGTCATCGCGCTGCGACTTCAACGGCCGGCGCTGCACCGGCCGTTCCACACGCACGGGCGTATTGGGAGCGTCCCGCTGACCCCGCTCCTCGGCATCGCGACCACGCTCCTGCTCGCCGCGTTCATGGAACGCACGGCGTTCGTGACCGGCCTGGGCGCGCTTGCGCTCGGGGTGGTGGTCTCGGTTGTCGGGCTGCGCGGCCGCTCGGACTGATCCGGGCCGAGGCTCCCTAGTCGGACTCCGCGCGATACTCCGCCTGCGCGTCGCGCGCGTGGACGGGGTTGCCGCAGTCGCGGCACACCGCCTCCGCGCCCACAGCCCCGCCGCAGTCGCGATGCACGATGTCCACCGGTGGGCCTTCGGCGCCGGCCAGGTAACGGTCGCCCCACTGGATCAGCGCCACGATCACCGGGTACAGGTCCATCCCCTTCGGGGTGAGGCGGTATTCGTACCGGGGCGGACGCTCCTGGTACTGGCGGCGCTCCAGCACCTCGTGCTCGACGAGCGTCCGCAGGCGGTCGGTCAGGACGTTCCGCGCGACCGGGAGGCTGCGCGAGAACTCCTCGAACCGACGCTTGCCCTGGAAGGCGTCACGGAGGACGAGCAGCGTCCACCGCTCGCCGACGACATCGAGCGAGCGGGCGACGGAGCAGTGCAGATCGGACAGGGCGACTCCACGCATGCCGGGAGCCTAGCACCTGTGGGTTGCAGCGGACTACTGACTGCGGGTACCGTCCGTTGCACCTCGCAACTGACCATGATCGGACCGCACCGTTGAGCGACGCGTTCTTTCTCCCTGCCGACGGCGCCTACCGGCCCACGGACCGCGCCCGGGGCCCGTGGACGGAGGACTCGCTCCACGGCCGCATGATCTCCGGCCTGGTCGCCCACGTGCTGGAGACCCGGCACGCCGACCCGGACTTCAACTTCACACGGCTCACGCTCGACCTGATCCGTCCGACCCGGTTCGACGACGTCACGGTGGAGACCTCGCTCTTCCGCGACGGCAACCGCATCCGCGTGGTCGACGCTTCCGTCGTGATCCGTGGTGAAGAGATCGCACAGGCACGAGCGGTGATGCTGCGGCGCGGCGACCCGCCCGAGGGCGAGATCTGGACGCCCGAGGCGGAGGCGTTGCCCGACCCGGAGAGCCTCCCGCAGCAGCCCGTTGGAACGGCCTCACCGGCGAACACCGCGTGGGATATGCGGCCCGTGCGCGGGCAGTTCGGCGTGATCGGGCGGCGCACCATCTGGCAGCGCGCACTCGTGCCGCTCGTCCTGGGCGAGCCGACCGGCCCATTCGCGCGCATCAGCACCGCCGCGGACAACACCAACCCGTGGTCGAACTCGGGCGACCGCGGGCTCGTGTACGTGAACGCGGACCTCACCCTCTACCTCCACCGTCCGCCGGAGGGCGAGTGGATCTGCGTGGACGTCACCACCCACCAGGCGACGGAGGGCATCGCGGTGGGCGCCGCCACCCTGCACGACGCGCGAGGTCCGGTGGGCCAGGCGGTCGTCGGCGCGCTCGCCAACCGCGTGCGGCGGTAGCGGGGCGGTCAGACGCACGACTGACTTATACTGCTCGCCATCACCGTGGTTGCTTCGTCCGAAGCCGCGACAGGAAGCAAGTCAGGCCCATGCAGTCAGCGCCGCCAACGGTCCAGATTCCCGCCGACGTCCCGTCCGCGGCCGCCGGGGTGTACGAGCAGAACTACCGCCTGGTCACGAAGGACACCGGCCGCCTCGTCCTGTTCGCCGGCGACCAGAAGGTCGAACACCTCAACGACGACTTCTACGGGAGCACGAAGCAGGGACCGATCGCCGCTGACGATGCGGACCCCGAGCACCTCTTCCGCATCGCGGAGCGCGGGGTCATCGGCTGCTTCGCGACGCAGTTGGGGCTGGTGGCGCGCTACGGGCGCGACTACGCCAGCGTGCCGTACATGGTGAAGCTGAACAGCAAGACCCACCTGATCCCGGTCAGCCAGGATGACCCGCGCAGCCGCCCCTGGAACACGGTGGCGCAGGCAGTCTCCCTCCGGGAGGCGGGCCTGAACATCGTCGGCATCGGCCTCACTGTCTACCCGGGCAGCCGCTACGAGGGCGAGCAGTACGAGTTCGCCGCCCAGGCCTGCTACGACGCCCACCGCGAAGGCCTGCTGGCCGTGATCTGGTCGTACCCGCGCGGCACCGCCGTCCCCAACGAGCGCGACCCGCACCTCATCGCCGGCTGCGCCGGTGTTGCCGCCACGCTCGGCGCTGACTTCGTGAAGGTGAACTACCCGAAGACCTCTGACGGTAGCAGCGTGCCGGAGGCGTTCCGCGAAGCGGTGTCCGCCGCCGGCCGCACGCGCCTGATCACCGCCGGTGGCGAGGGCACGGACGTCACCGCGTTCCTCCAGACCCTGCACGACCAGATCTTCATCAGCGGCGCCAGCGGCAGCGCGACCGGCCGCAACATCCACCAGAAGCCGCTGGACGAGGCGGTCCGCATGACGAAGGCGATCGCCGCCGTCACCTACGGCGGCTGGTCCGTTGCGGACGCCGTCGCGGTCGCGAACGGCGACCGCGACTACTCGATCTAGCCTCACCGCACGCACACGCCACGCCTTCGGGCGCGGGATCGACGAGAGAACCTGCTGCCTATGTCGCAGTCGAGCCTGCCGGAACTGCGAACGTTCCTCTCTGGCCGCGTGCCGGACGGGCTCGTGGCGATCCTCGGTGCGTTCGCCGAGGCGAGCGCGACGCTGCGCGATGCGCTGGCCACGGCGCCGCTGAGCAACCTGCTGGGCGCGACCGGTGAGACGAACGTGCAGGACGAGCCCACCGCGAAGCTGGACGCGTACGCCAACCAGACGTTCCATCGGGCCCTGCGCCTGCCCGACATCACCCGCCTGATTTCCGAGGAAGACGAAGCGCCGGTCGAACTGGGCGACGGCACGTACACCTGCTGCTTCGACCCGCTCGACGGTTCCTCGAACATCGGTGTTGCCGCCGTGGGCTCGGTGATCGGCGTCTACACCGGCTTCCCGGCCCCGCCGTTCGGTGGCACGCCCGTCACGGGGCGGCAGATGGAGGCGGCGGCGTTCGTCGTCTACGGTCTACCGACGATGATGGTGCTCGCGACCGCCGGACAGGTGGACGCGTTCACCTTCGACCCGACCGACCGCACCTGGCGACTGACCTCGCCGGCCGTGCGCGCGGAGCCGGCGAAGTACGCGAGCATCAACTGGATGTACCGCGACCGCTGGTCGCCCGCCGTCGCGCGCGCCGTCGACAACGCCTCCGCGGGCCTCCGCGGGCGCTACAGCGGCTCGATGGTGGAGGATGTGCTGCGCGTCCTGATGTCCGGTGGCGTATTCCTCTACCCGGAGGACAGCGCCTCCCCGGCCGGCAAGTTGCGGATGCTGTACGAGATCTGCCCCATCGGCCTGATCATGGAGTGGGCCGGCGGCGCCGCGATCGATGGCTCGCGCTCCGTCCTCGATGTCCCCGTGACCGCGCCCCACCAGCGCGGACCGCTCGTCGCCGGCGCCGCCGCGGCCGTCGAGCGCTACCGGGTGGCCTACACCGCCCCGGACTAAACGCCACTGCTCAGCGTTCACACGATGTGATGCGTACAATGCCGCGCATGGATCACCCTTCGGCATCGGGGACACTGCAGTTCACACGCCTAGAACTCACCAACTGGCGGAACTTCACCGCAGCGAGCGTGAAGTTGGCGGATCGTGCCTTCCTCGTCGGTCCGAATGCCTCCGGAAAATCGAATCTGCTAGATGCTTTCCGCTTCCTGCGGGACCTAACGGCCGTCGGGGGCGGCTTCCAAGCTGCTCTTGAGTCCCGCGGAGGAGTTTCGCGCGTCCGGTCGCTGGCCGCGCGCACGAACCCCAGCGTGCGGCTCGCCGTCGGCATGGGCACGGCGGACAAGCCGAACGCCTGGGCCTATGAGATCGTCTTCGGCCAGCAGTCACGCGGGCGGCGGCTACCCCAAGTTGAAACTGAACGCGTCTTTCGGGACGGCGTGGCGGTTCTTGATCGCGACGCCCAGTCGGAAGATCAAGAGCGGCGAACCCAGACATACCTAGAGCAGGTGAACGCGAATCGCGAGTTCAGGGATGTCGCTGACTTCTTTCGAAGCGTGCGGTATCTCCACATCCTCCCGCAACTCGTTCGTGAGCCCAGCCGTACGGTCAGCAGATCTGACGATCCGTTCGGCAGCGACTTCTTGGAACAGGTCGCCAAGACGCCTGAGCGAACCAAGAAGGCACGATTGAAGCGAATCGCCGATGCTCTGCGCGTCGCGATTCCACAGCTCTTGGAACTCGAAGAGTACCGAGATGAGGTGGGAGCGCCCCACCTCAGGGGGCGGTACTCGCACTGGCGTGCCAAAGGCGTCTGGCAGGACGAAACACAGTTCTCCGACGGAACCCTGCGTCTATTGGGCTTGCTGTGGGTACTACAGGAGGGAAGCGGCCCGCTTCTGCTGGAGGAGCCGGAGTTGTCACTCCACCCTGAGGTGGTCCGACACCTGGCGCCGCTTATCTACCGAATGTCGCGTCGGAACGGCCGCCAGGTCATTCTCAGCACCCACTCCAGCGACCTCTTCTGGGACGAGGGAATCTCGTTGGACGAGATACTGCTGCTCACCCCCGAAGGGGAAGGGACTTCCGTAAGACAGGCGAGTCACTTCCAGGACATGCGCGACGTGCTGGATGGCGGTGGGCAGCTCGCGGACGCGATCCTCGCCCGAACTCGCCCCGCGGACGCCCGTCAACTGCTCATGTTCGACTGGTAGCCTGATGGTCAACGCGCTGACGAACGTGGTGCTGGCCGTCGAAGGTGACCTCGACGAAGCTGTTGCCAGCCGGCTACTAGCTGAGTACGGGGCGGCAGCGTCCAGAGTCTACGGCAAACGTGGCAGGGACTACCTAGAGCGCCAAGCCCCCGGTTACAACCGGGCTGCCCAACACGAACGCTGGCTCTTGCTTGCCGATCTCGATAGAGATCCTTGCCCGGACGAGCTTCGCCAGCGGTGGATCCGGGAGGACCGCAGTCCCCAACTCTGCTTCCGCTTCGCAGTTCGGGAGATCGAAAGTTGGCTGCTCGCTGACAAAGCCAGCATCGGCGCCTTCCTTCACGTTGCAGCACGACATCTCCCGCCAATCCCCGATGACCTGCCAGATCCCAAGCGAACCCTGATCGAGGTCAGCGCGAACTCCTCACGGCGCGAAATCCGCGACGGGATCGTGCCGAAACCGAACGCTCGCGTCGGTCCGCTGTACACGAGCCTTCTCACGGAGTTCGTTCGTGGACGGTGGAACGTGCCGCGGGCAGCAATCTCCTCGCCGAGTCTTGCTCGATGCGTCCGACGAATCTCTGAATTGGTTGCCCAGGGCTGATCCGCGCCGTATCACAGGTGGTATGAATGTCGCCGCCCCGGAACACCGGGAGGAGGAGGCGACCGTGACCACCGAGCAGCAGTACGAAACGATCATCGTGGAGAAGGAGCGCGGCCGCGCGCGCATCACCCTCAACCGTCCCGAGAAGTTGAACGCGCTCTCCCGCCAGTTGCAGCGCGAACTCCGCGCCGCCCTGCTGGACGCCGACCGCGACAACCGCGTCCACGCGATCATCCTGCGCGGCGCGGGCCGCTCCTTCTGCGCCGGCTACGACCTCACCCCGGAGCGCCGCCTCGCCGGCGAGTCCGGCGCGGAGGCGGACCAGTACGCGCAGGTCTACCGCCACAGCCAGGCGTTCGATGACGACGTCTGGCGGATGGAAGACGCGCAGCACGACCGCATGACGATTTTCGACATGCACAAGCCGGTGATCGGCCAGATCCACGGCTTCTGCGTCGCCGGCGGCACCGACCTGGTGTTCCTCTGCGACATCGTGGTCGCGGCGGAGGACGCTCGCATCGGCTTCCCCCCGGTGCGGGCGATGGGCGGGCCACCGCAGCACATGTGGACCTACCACGTGGGCCCGCAGTGGGCGAAGTACATGCTCCTCACCGGTGAGTTTGTGACCGGCACGGAGGCGGAGCGCATCGGCCTCGTGTGGAAGGCCGTGCCGTCCGCTGACCTTGAGGAAATCGTGGAGGAACTCGTCGACCGGATGGCGATGATCCACCCGGACCTGCTCTCCGCGAACAAGCGCTCCGTGAACCTCGCGATCGAGCTCATGGGCGGACGCACCATGCAGCGACTCGCAGCGGAGATGGACGCGCGCATGCACACCTCCCCGGCGATGGAGGACTGGCGCAGCCGCAACCGGGAGCAGGGGCTGAAGGAGGCGCTCGCGTGGCGCGACGGCCGCTTCGCCAACGCGGAGCAGCGCCGCGAGTGGCAGGCGGAGCACTGGCCCGAGGGCCCGAGGCAGCCTGCTGGCGGCTAACCTCTCCCGAACACGATCAGCGCACCAACACGCGCCCGCACCGGAAGGGCTGGACATGCCTGGACTGAGCCTCACCGGCGGACGCGTGTGGGACGGCCTCGCAGACGGCACCACGGCGGGCACCGTGGCTGTGACCGACGGCCTCGTGTCCGATGCGCCGCCCCCAGGCGCGGTCGCAATCGATGTCACCGGCTGCACGGTCATGCCCGGGCTGATCGAGGCGCATGCCCACCTCTGCTTCAACGCCGGCGCGGACTGGCGCGCGGTCTATGACGGCGACACACCCGCCAGCATGCTGCTCCGCATGGCTGGTGCGGCCCGGCGCATGCTGGACGCTGGCATCACCACCGTGCGCGACCTCGGCGCCCCGACGGACCTATCGGTTGAGTTACGCGATGCGCTCCGCGCCGGCTCGATCGTGGGCCCGGACCTGCTCGTGTCGGGCGCGCCGATCACCACCACCGGGGGACACTGCTGGTTCATGGGCGGCGAGGCGGACGGTGAACTCGGCGTGCGTGTCGCGGTTCGCGAGCGCAAGCGTGCGGGCGTCGACTGGATCAAGGTCATGGCGTCCGGCGGGAACATGACGCCCGGCTCCAACCCCTTTCGCGCCCAGTTCACCGCGACCGAACTCACCGCCGTCGTCCAGGAGGCGCATCGCGTCGGGCTGCGGGTCGCGGCACACGCCCACGGCGTGGAGGGCATCCGCGTCGCGGTGGAGGCGCGTGTCGACACGATCGAGCACTGCTCCTTCCAGACCGATCGCGGCTCAGTGAAGGACGATGCGCTCGTCTCCGAGATCGCGGCGCGCGGCATCATCGTCTCCCCCACCGTCACGGGCGGCCTCGGCGCGCAGCAGGGCACGGAGCGGTGGTCACTCCGCTCTGACCTGACGCGGGCGCTGGTCGCGGCGGGTGCGCGCGTGGTGATGAGCACGGACTGCGGCATCCCGAACACCCCGCATGAGGATCTGGGCCGGGCGATCCAGACGCTGCAGCGCCTGGCGGACATCACCCCGGCCGACGCGCTCAGGCGCGCCACCAGCACGAGCGCCGACCTCCTGGGACTGCCGGACCGCGGCGTGATCCGGGCCGGCAAACGTGCCGATCTGCTCGTCGTCGAGGGCGATCCCACGGAGGACCTGGCCGCCCTCCAGCGCGTGCGGATGGTCGTACGGGCGGGAGCCGTCGTGTTGCGCGCCGGGGCATGACGCACGACCGCGTACGCTGAGTGCAACCCCGAAGGAGGCTCCTCGTGGCGAAGCGCGACCGGCTGTCTGACGCCGAGATCACCGAGGCGCTCGCGGGCCTCGACGGCTGGGAACGCGCGGGC
>Ga0172380_10005646_pt1 | contig 15031 bp, 19 predicted proteins | sample Leawe162metaG_FD_119747 | JGI IMG/M metagenome (GOLD analysis project Ga0172380, IMG submission 119747) | Leachate microbial communities from a municipal landfill in Southern Ontario, Canada - Leachate well 162 metaG | ecosystem: Engineered > Solid waste > Landfill > Unclassified | place...
ATACGCCAAAAGCAACCTTCCTGCCAGAGAACCCGTATTAGTGGGAACCTGCGGATGGTTGCTTCTCGCAAATAGGGACTATACACTATAAGACTGAATACTGTCAATGGGTAAATTTATTGTACGTTACGACCAGTTTTACTTGGCGTTAACCTGATTGGCGATGACGGCAAAAGTCTTTGCGTCAGTCACGGCTAGGTCAGCAAGGATCTTGCGATCGAGGATCACGTTCTTTTTGGTCATAGCGTCGATGAAACGACCATAAGTGTAATCTGGATTGAGCAATCTGAGGGCGGCATTGATACGGACGATCCAAAGGGTGCGGAAATTGCTCTTACGATCTTTGCGACCTTGGAACGAGTAGTCGAGGGCGTGGAGATAAGCTTCATGAGCGACTTTCCATAGTCGATGCTTGGACATGCGGAAACCTTTGGTGCGGTTTAAGACTGCTTTGTGGCGTGCGCGTTTTTGTGGTCCATTGGTTACTCTGGTCATATTAGATAAGTCCTAGTATCTTTTTAATACGTCTAGCGGTGCCGAGGGTCAGGAACTTGGTTTCTTTCATGCGTCTGATCTGAGCTTTGCTCTTGTGAGCACGTCGATGTCTCATGTTCTGAGTGCGGCGGATAACTTTGCCGGTTGCAGTCACTTTGACGCGACGAGTAAGTGATCTTTTGCTTCTGCGTTTAGTTGATTTCATAGTTTTAGGCCTTTTTCTTGGCCGGGTTTAAAATAAGGAATAGTTGTTTACCTTGGAGCTTTGCGACCCCATCGGCTGTAGCTATACCTTCTAGTGCGGACATAATCTTTTTGATGAGATCGTGTCCAAACTCGACTTTGGTAATTTGGCGACCGGTGAATTTTACCACAATCTTGACTCGGTTGCCATCACCCAAAATCTCTTTGATTCTCTCCAAACGTGTGTCCATATCTCCCTGGCCAATAAAAGGCGAAAAACGGATTTCTTTAATCTCGACTTTGCCACTGGCAGACTTGCCCTCGCGTTCTTTTTTGGCTTCGAGGTATTTAAATTTTTTGAAGTCAATGATCTTGCCAACGGGTGGTTTGGCAGTTGGGGCGATCTCTACCAGATCTAGTCCTCGTTCGCCAGCAATACGTAGGGCCTCGGATTTGGTCATGACACCGACCTGTTTGCCGGTTTCGTCGACCACTCTCATTTCGATGGCTTTGATAAATTGGTTGACGGCGTAGAACTTCATAGGTGTATTGTACTATACATACCAGGTATGATTACAATATCACATACCTGGTATGTGATATTCTAGAGTTTACTGATGATTTCCTGTTTTAATTTGGCGATACATTCATCCAGGGTGAGGGTGATTTGCTCGCCTGCCCTATTTTTGAGGGTAATGGTTTTGTTTTCTACCTCTTGTTTGCCTAGGATAGCCATATAGGGAACTTTCCAGGTTCGTGCGTTCACCATCTTTTTGCCGAGCGTGTTGGCTGATTCGTCGAGACTAAGTCGTATACCTTCTGCCGATAAAGCCTTTTGGACTGACTGGGCATACTCGAGCTCGTGCTCTGAGATGGGGAGTATCGCGACTTGGGACGGAGATAGCCAGAGTGGGAACGCTCCAGCATACTGCTCGATGAGGATAGCCAAGAAACGGTCGATAGAGCCCAGTATAGCGATATGGAGAACAGCTGGTCTCTCCTTCTCTCCTTTTTCGTTCGTGTAGTTCATGTCAAAGTTCTCCGGCTGGTTAAAGTCGAGCTGGACAGTCGTGAGTTGCCACTCTCTACCCAAGGCATCTTTGACCATGACGTCGATCTTGGGGCCATAGAAGGCGGCCTCGCCCTCTCCGATAAAGTAGGGGAAGTCATGACGCTTAGCTGCATCTTCTAAGGCTTTTTCAGCGTCGTCCCAAACTTTGGGGGTGCCTAGATATTTGTCTGGGTTTTTTGGGTCCCTGACGGAGATGCGAGCTTTGTAATCTGTAAAGCCAAAGGTTTTGTAGGTATGTTTGACTAGCTCGATAATGCGATCAATCTCCTCTGAAATTTGGGAGTGGCGGACGAAGGTGTGAGTATCATCCTGAGTCAGCGATCTGACACGGAGGAGTCCATTGACCTCCCCTGCCTGCTCGTAGCGATACACGGTGGCATTCTCCGCTAGACGTAGTGGGAGATCGCGGTAGGAGTGTGGGGTCTCATTGAAAATCTGGAAGTGGTGAGGACAGTTCATGGGTTTGACTACGTATTCCTCGTCGTCGATCTTCATGGGACTCATCATGGCGTCGTATTTTTGCCAGTGACCAGATTGCTTGTAGAGATCGCTCTTACCCACGTGAGGTGTCCAGACAAAGTTGTAACCACGTTTTTGCTTTTCTGAGATGATCCAATCTTCTAAAGTATGGCGCAGGAGCCAGCCGTTTGGCATGTAGAGTGGGAAGCCAGCACCAACTGAAGGACTCAGGAGGAAAAGCTCTAGCTCTTTGCCTAGTTTGCGGTGATCTCTTTTTTTGGCCTCGGCTTGCTGGAGCACATAAGCATCTAGCTCCTCTTGGCTGAAAAAAGCAGTGCCGTAGATACGAGTGAGCATTTTGTTTTTCTCATTGCCGCGCCAGTAAGCACCAGCTACTGAGAGGAGCTTGAAGAATTTGAGGACCTTGTTGGGTTCTTCGACGTGGCCACCGCGGCAGAGATCGCGGAACTCGCCAGACTGATAAACAGTTAAAACCTCGCCAGCTCCTGAGTGCTCGTCGATTAACTCGATTTTGTACTGGTTGTCTTTGAACTCGTCTTTGACGGCTTCAACTGAGAGCTCATTTTTGACAAAGTCTTTCCAGGTGGTGGCGAGCTTGCGCATGACTTTTTCGATCTTGGGGAGATCGGCTTCTGAGACTTTGTCAGTTCCAAAGTCGAAGTCATAGTAAAAACCATTTTCGATAGAGGGACCAATGGTGCGCTTGGCGTTTGGATATAGCTGCATGACTGCAGCGGCCAAAAGATGGGCGGTGGAGTGACGTAGTTGATCTAGTTGTTCTTGGTTTGATTGATTCATATGTTTCCTTGTTTAGTATATCAGTTAAATTTGCATTAAAAATCCCCTCTTCGGGGATTGGCTGTCATGCACGACCAACCACCCCTAAGGGAGTGTAGTTGTAGTGGTAGTGAGTACAATACTTTTCATGAGTGGGCCCGAGAGGGGTCGAACCTCTTACCTCCACAATGTCAATGTGGCGCTCTAACCAGCTGAGCTACGAGCCCGTGTACTTGTGTATTTTAACAGAAATATTTACTAAGTTAAGTCTTACTCTGTAGAAAGATTGTTACTCATTCGTAAAAGTAATGCATGTTTGGAGGACAGTTCTTTTCCCTTGTGGTTGCCTATGAGGACGGCTTGTGCAACTTCTTCTTCTGAAATGTTGGCAGTTTTTTGTGTGGCAATGATCATTTGTCCGACCAGATTAGTAGTGTCAAAATCTACTAAGTGAGTCCCTTCGATAAAATTTGTCAAACCAATGAAAAGCTTTCCCTTATATGTTAAAGATTCGATAGTCGGAAAAGTAGTCATATTTAACCTGCACCCATTTGGACGTTGCGCTCGGAAGACTGCGAGTACATATTGCCTGATTTGGCTTCTTGGGTCCAGAAGTAACCCTTGGATTTGCGGCCGCCAGCCATCTGGAGCCAGGCTGAACCATCTTCGAGACTCTTGCGCATAAACTTAATCCACTCTTTGAGTTTGTGGAAATAGTTGAGGTGATAAAGTCCCCCGTCAACGATATTGTCCATCATGGCAGCTTCGATTTGGGCTTCGACTTGTCCCATGCTCGAGACGAGCATTTGTAGTTCACTCCGTACCCCTTCGATCTCTTTGCGGAGACTTTCGTCAGCGTGGGAGAAGAGAACTTTGGATTCTTGGGATTTGTGGACATGAAAGCTGCGCTCCTGCATCTTGGCCTGTTCGGCTGCTTGCTGCTCTCTTTCGTTAATATATTTTTCTAGATCTGGGTTGATAGCTTGGTCTGGTGTCGTGGGCATGCGACCAGTTTGAGCGGAGCCTAGGAGTTGATCAAAAATACTCTGGGCAGTACCTTTGACGACGTCATTTTTGAGTGATTTCATGACGGATCCGCCCATATCCCGCATGGATTCAACAAAGCTGTTGTTGTTACTGTTTTTAGAGGCTGATTTTTGCGCAGGTTTAGAATTGAGTGGTTTGAAGTTTTTGAAAGGATCGTTTGTCATGGTGTGTATGCTCGATACACGCGTAGTATCCTATAATGCTGCGAGAAAGTCAAGTATCTTGCGCTTTTGGAGTACATACTTCGCGTAGCCTTCCTGACCTTTTTGTGGCTTCATTTCAGCTATTTCAGCTTCGGTGATTTCAGGTTTTTTGTCGTCGATGAGTTTTTGGAGGATAAATTCGAGCTTGAGGTTGGACTCCGCCGATTTTTTGTACTCGGCAACTAGTTCGTCGGGGGTCTTTTTGATGGATTTGGCGTAGTCGGCAATACTTAGTTTGAGGGAACTAAGCTGCTGTGACAATCTGGTAAGGGCGGATTTGGTCTCTTCTTCGATAAGGAGAGCCGAAATAGAGAGTTTGACATCATCGATAAGCGCATCAAAAATGACATTGAGTTTGTGATCTTTGATATCTTCGGGCTTGGCATCTTTGTCCTCTTTGTGAGCGGCGGCGTGTTTTTTGAGGGCTGAAGCAACGATTTTTTGATAGTCACCAAGGTCAAATACTGGTGCAATGGCGACCTCGACGGCCATGACCCAGTCCTTGCCTTCTCCTGCCTGCGCAGGTAGGTCCATGCTCTTGGGGTTGACCCGTGGTTCGATGAGAGGAATCAGTTTGTGCTCGTGGATGACCTCGGAATAGGCGGGAGAAAGGACATGGTCTAAGACATGAGAATAGAGGCGCGATTTGTCGGTTTGAGCTTCGACCATGGCTTTTGGTGCTTTGCCTGGGCGGAAACCCTTGATGGTGGCTGTTTTGACGACCTCTGCGAGGGCGTGTTCGTATTCTTTGGCGATGGTTTCTTTGCTGATAACTAGGTCGAATGTTACAGAGCCGTCTGGTTTTTGCGTTATTTTTGTCATATTTTGTGAATTATACCGTAATATCCTGACTAGCACCACCTAGATTTGCTTGCTGCGTGCATGAAGTTAAAAAGGTAGTGTCCACTAGGCATTTGTTGAGGTAAGAGAGTAGTCTCGTCGAAAGTGAGTTCCAGGAGATACTTTGATGATCTAGAAAAGGAAAATTGATCATTTGGGTAAAAGTATCTTCAAATACTTGCAGAGGTTGTTTGCATGAATGACGATGATAGGTAAGTCCCAGTGCTAGATTTGAGTTTGGTTTGATAATCAGTGTTGTGTGGGGAGCGGCTTTAGATGAAAAGATTAGATTTTGAGGGGCTTGAATTTTGATCTCTAAATCTGGTTGGATTGATTCTCGCGTACTCATTACCTGGAGTCCGATTTGAACTTTGATAGTTTTGCCTCTATTATCCAGATATTTGGTAGTTTGATTGACAGTGAAGCTAGGTTGAAAAGGGAGAGTAGAACAGTGCTCGAGAGAAGTTTGTGATTGAAATTTGTATGGTCCAGTATCATGAGCTGCTTGGCTATAAATTGCTTTGGGTAATTTATGATAGGGAATTCCTGTTATCTGGCGTGTATTGATCAAACCGTATCGCTCGGTGTTTAGTCTAATTTCCTGTGAGATAAACCCTGGACTTGTGTTTGTGGAACGTTGAATCCAACTAAGCTTGTTTTGCATTGCATTAAATTGCCAGGATGGAAGTTGACACATTTTATCGAACAAGGTACGAGATCGCATGAGCATAATGCCACCAAAACCTGCTAGACTGTCATGCCCTGAGTAGGTATCTAGTAATTGATTGTAAAATTGATAGAGTCTTATGTTTTCTTGCACTTGGTGCCGGAGACTGGACTTGAACCAGCATGCTGTAAAGCACACGCTCCTAAAGCGTGCGTGTCTACCATTTCACCACTCCGGCGGTTTGTTGATTATTATAGCGTAATGGGAAGTGAACTGACAGGGATCTGTGCAGTTTTGATCTTGTTCATGAAAAACTTGGTATGGCTGATCCAGCCATCTGTCGAGACAGTGTTGTAGGTATGGGCAATAGACTCTAGGGTGGAAATGTTGTATTTTTTGGCGAGACCAGAGGCGACCCCTTCGATTGAGTCCTCGAGAGATTTGAAACAAAGCTTGTTGTCGCCGTAGATCCCCCACCCATATGGGTTGTTGCAGTTTGCAGGCATACGTTTAGCAAAACTAGATTCGGTACCGGCGATGGCGGCCATGAGGGTCCAGTCGAGACCATATTTTTCAGCGGTCTTAATAAGCACATCTTCTAGGCCTATCATGGGCGAATTATACTTAGTCAAAACTACGCGCATTTGGGTAGCACGAATATCGTGTTCGGCGGCGATTGTTTTGGTTGTACCAGATATAAATAGGAGAATAGCGCTGGCAATCCAGATCAAGGTTTTATTCATAGTCTGCGGAGTATAGCACAGACTATAGGACTGTCAAGGGAATGAAGTTACCAACTACCAGATTGGAGTTCGGCTAGAAATTGATTGACTCCCTTGGCCCAGGCACCACCAGGAGAAGTGGCATTGTATCTGGTCATGATTTCTTCTGGTGTACGCAGACCGTAGGCAAGGTATTTTTCGGAGAGACCTGAAACAAAAGTATTAATCCCTTCGTTCCAACTATCAAAACAGAGGGTGCCAGCCGAGTGAATCCCCCATCCCCAGGCATTATGGCAGTTTGGAGGCATAATTTTGCCTAGATTTGACTCTTGTTGGGCGATGGCTACGATCAGGTATGGGTCGACATCAAAACGGTCGGAGATTTTTACAATATAATCCCCCATCCCTGCCATAGGAGATTTGTAATGTACAAGATAGCGATCGATGAGCATGGGTCTAGCATCTTCTTTGGCGAGGGCAGTCTTGATTTCAAAAGCAACTTTGGGGAGAGCAGCAAAGGTAATAGGCTGATTTTTGAAGTCGGTTAATTCTTGACGCACGAGCCCGTTCATACCTTTGGTAGTCGTAAGCTGAGAATAGATATTGATGGTGAAGACGAGACATAAAATGGTTGCAGGGAACCATAAAACAACCTTGAGTAGGGATTTCATGCTTCTAGCATACAGCAAACGTGAAATGACGTACAGTTTAGTCTTTGTCCCAGATGAGCCACTTTTCTTCGACTTCTTTTTCGAGATTGATTTTGTGGTGTTTGGCGAGGAGGAGAACATGGCAAAAAACGTCAGCCATTTCTTTGTGGAACTCTTCGATAATTTGTTCTTTGGTTTTTTCTTTTTGACGTCCCCTACCAGTCATCATGAGATAACTTTGGATAAGTTCGCCCATTTCTTCTTGAAGTTTAAGGACATACCAATTGGCGTCGCGGCGAATGCCAAATTTTTTGGCATATATATCAGATACTTTTTTGATTTGGCGCGTGACTTTCCTGACGTTCATGGGCGAATTATAGCACTTTTGATTTTGTAATCGATCTAAAAAAGTCGAAAAGAAGATTGCCTAGGTTGTGGAATATTTTGAGAGAGTTAGTCCAGGGGGAGTTAATTGCCTCTGGAAGATTGTGAATCTTTGGTTCTGGAGACGGTGGGGTTGGGGTAAGCGGTGTTACTTTAAGCTGAGGAGAAAGTTTGAGATAAGGACTAAATATAGTACGAGTTGAGCCAATAAATTCTGCACTCCAAGGACTTGTTGTACATCCACGATTGCTGCGAAGGCGGAAATAATACCTAGTATTTGGGGCAAGCTCGTTTATGGTAAGTTCGCGCGAATCCTTGTCGCCAAAGATGTTGATGCCCCATGAGTAGATGCCGGTAGCGTTGCCGTATTCGAGTGAATAAGACGTAATATCTAGAGTAGGACTGGCAAAGTAGAGATGGATAGACGTGGGAGTATCTGATGTTGAGGCATAGATCCACGGTGCACTAGCGGGAATATCATCACAGCTAGTACTAGAATTTGTGGGAGCGGTGGAAGTAGTCGATGAGGTAGAGGTACTAGTGCTTGTGGGCAGAGGGTGATTTTCGACACTGCTAATCGTGACAAAATTATTGTCAGACATGTTTTGATACTGAGCTGAAACGAGAGCGGAGGAAGCTAGTGATTCGCTTACCCTCACTTCATCTAGAAGACCAGTGTATGGCATAGTCGAGTCGAGTGGAGAGAGACCTAGGGTAAAATGATTGGCAATGACAGGTAAATTTAGACTATTGGACTCGGTAACATAGGAGTTGCCGTTGATATAGATATTTTGAGTACTCCCATTTGCGGTAAAGACGACGTAGTACCAGGATCCGGATGGGAGATCGGTAGCGCCGGTGTCGATAAGGGTGCTACCGATTTTGCCATAGATTTTTTGGCCTGAGCGGTAGAGCAGGTAACCTTGATTGTTGCTCCAAGTACCAGCTAAATAGCCATCGCCAATATCGGAAGTCGGATAAATCCAGGCCTCGAGAGTAAGACTACCTTGTGTTTGAAGTGAACTTTTGTAAATACCGGCATGGAGAATATTATTTTGATCTAAGCCTGCGTCGGCTAGGGCGAGCGCATTGGTGCTACCTGTTTTGCTGCTATAAAACTTGGCCCCTTGACCAGATGGAAGATCGGTAATTTCGTCGACTACCACATCGTCGATAATCAGATACTCGCCGATGGCGACATTTGTGGCAGAAGTGTAGATCCGAAATTTGGTATCGGCTGCAGAAGTAACGTAGCCACTGAGCTGAGTCCAAGTGAGCGCAGTAGGATTGAAAGTGTTGACGTGAGAGCCGACATTGAAAATAACAGGATCGCCACTGGAGGAATAAACCCAGGCGCTAAAGCGGAAAAGCTTGCCCACACCAAGTGAGACGTTTTGACGAATACCCAAGTGTTGGTTGGCGGCGGTAGCGGTAACTTTTTGGGCATGGCTCCCACTGTGGACGACAGTGGTCTCGTCGCTGTAGGTATGACTGGCATATTCTTTGCTCCAGCTGGAGGCAAGTCCACCAGAGAAACTATTTTCAAAGCCAGGATTGTTGACCCGGCTAGTAACTGTCTCCCCTGCCCCGCTGCTACCGAGATATCCGGCTTCGAAGAGCGAGCCGGTATTGTAGCGTAGAAAGTAATTGTTGAGGATCCCGTCTCCGAGATAAGGACCAAAATTGGCACCTTGGGCAAAGTAGAACGCTTGGTTGTTTGTGACTGAGGGATAAGACCCGGGTAGACCAGAGTTGTAAACAGGCTTTTGTGCAAGGTAGCTTTTGATACCCGCAAAGTTGGTGGCGAGCCCTATTTTGCCAGTGACGGTAGTGGCGGAAGGAGTACCTACGAGATCACTCCCGTAGGAAGTACTATCTAAATGAGTGGTGTAATTGATGACGGAAGATGGGTAATTTTGGATATAGAGTTTAAATTCGTGTTGACCGCTATTGTTGTGACCACGGACATAAAAAATTTGATTTGTGGTTTTGTCGAGCCAAAATTGTTCTATCCCACTGCCCGTTTCACCAGTTACGATGTTAGCTAGCTGATAAGTAGATGCAGAATAGATATAGAGATTGCCATCGTCAGAGCTAACAAACCAATAACCATCGTCATAATCAATTCCGGTAACGTCGTTGGTGGGTCCGTGGAGTGTGGCGACGGTGGTGTATGGGCTAGTGCTATTTTTGATCCAAGCTTTTTGATGATCACTACCAAACCAAATATAATTATCGTCTATTTTGGCGACTTCGACGCTGTTGCTAGAGTCGGTGAAGGTTTGTGTAACGACAAGGGTAGATTTGTCTAGCAGATAAACTTTGTTGTTGTTGCAAGCTACGATCAGTTCGTTGCCGTGACTATGGATGTCCCGAATATCATCGGTGCCAATCGTGACAGTACTTTGGCCGACAAAGTTTGCGTCCGTATAATAGATTTTGCCGGTGTCTGTTTCACCAAAATATGCCCGGTTATTTTCGTCGATATAGGTGGAACGAAAAAGAGCAGTGCCAGAAATGGTTGCAACGTAGGTATCTGTATCCAGATCATAGATATAGCCTTTGTTGCTGGCGCCAGTAAATGATAGATAGTGCCCTCGGACATAAAGACGTTCGACATTGTCACTTGCTCTGAGCGTTTTGGTAACGGCGTAATTGGAGCGAGATAGGATCCGTAAACCGGCGTTATTTTGACTACCGATATAGAGATTATTGGTATCACCTTGGATACTGATAGGTTCAATGGGTAGAGTATAGCTAGTGGGCAGGCTGAGATTTTCACCAAGATGATAAACGTCCCGATAATTGGAATTCCAAACACTAGTTTTGCTCGCGGCATCTGTGGCACTGGGATTGCCATAGTATATATAAAAGTATTCGGTAGATAAACTAGCGGTAACCTGGGGGATGTTTATCCAGATATTGGCGGTCTGAGCAGACTGATCCCAGCTCTCGATTTCGTAGGACAGGACAGTACCACTAGTAGTGACTGGTCTAAAATCTGCCCCGTTTGTAAGTGCATCGGTAAAGGTAAAATTGCTAGAGTTTAGTGCGAGGTGTAAGGGAAAATTAGTAAAAGTTTCTGCATGAGCAGAATTGTTGAGGGTAATTTTTTGCCGTTTGCTCCAACTGGAATTGTACCAACTATCCTCGGCTTTGGCGGTGCGGGGAATGATATTTAAAATTGAGACAAGTCCAACCCCGACAAAAATAGCAAAAATAAGAGTGAAGTATTTTTTTTTATTTTTTATCATGATTACTGATACTATATTGGTGACTAGATTAAATATACCGTGGTGAGCATTTGGAAACAAGTCGGTAGATGTATATACTGACCTGATGGAGATCGCGATAGTTTATAGCCTTACATCAAAGAGGATGAGTCAGACGGAGTATGGCGAAACAGATAATGACACATTGGTAATTGCCGAAATGGTTAGAAAGGGTTTGCTGGCACGTGGATATACAGCAACTCTATACCCAATCTCCGAAGACAAGATAGAGGATATTGCTAGTATTAAAGCTGAGTGTATCTTTAATTTGATTGAGTGGTGTGGACGGGATATCCAACTAGCTGAACGAGCCTTTGTCATGATGCGCAAACTCCAAATACCGGTGACTGGGTCTAGCGAGAGGCTGTACGTACTGACGGGAGATAAGACTCAAGTGAAGTTGGAGCTGCAAAAAATTGGTGTCCCTACGCCAAATAGTCAGGTGTTTGTGACGGGGAGGGAAACATTTTTAGATGATTTTAAATATCCTGTGATAGTAAAACCATCGCTCGAACACTGTAGCACTGGACTCACTAGGGAGGCAATTGCAGATAATGCAGGAGAATTGCAGAAAATTGTGAATAGACAAATTTTGACATTTAGGCAACCGGCTTTAGTTGAAGAATTTATCGTGGGTAGAGAGTTGCTTGTATATTTGATCGAAGAAAATGGCAAAGTACGAGTATTGCCGATCGAAGAAATGATTTTTGCGGGTAAGGATAAATACCAATTCCAAACATATGATACAAAGTGGAACGTAAATAGTGTGGACTATAACTCGACTGATGTGCAGGTAGCTAAATTGGATAAAACTGATGAGTTAGCAGTAAAAACGATCTGCCAAGATACATTTAAACAACTAGGCCTGTACGGATATGCGAGATTTGATTTGCGTTTACGTAGCGGGATCCCCTACATCCTAGAGACGAATGCAAACCCTTCGGTTTATGATGCCTCTGAAGAGCTAGTCAATATCGAAGATGAAGTGATTTGGGGGATCAAGTTCCCTGATTACTTGCAATTGATCGTGAAGTCGGCTTTTGATCATTTTCTACATGGAGAGATGATTTAGGTTGGAGTTGACTAATACACTCTGACATTTTATTGCATATTTTGTGAATCGCGAGTAAAGTATATGAATATGAGTTCATATAAATGCTGTTCCGGAAACTCTCTAACAACCGATGAGTTTGACAGCATTTCCAAGATACTTAAACTGGTTTCTGAAGAAAGTCGACTGCGTTTAATGTGTCTCCTTTGCCAGGGAGAACATTGTGTGTGCGATATGCTCCCCCATTTGAATATGTCGCAGAGTTTGGTATCTCACCATTTGCGCGATTTGAAGGATGCAGGGGTTGCAAGCGATAGAAAAGATGGCCTCAAAGTCTACTATAGTTTGACGGACTATGGGAGGGTTGTCGCAAAAAATATATTTAGTTTAAATAAAAAGGAGAGATATGAAAATAAATGAAGGTGTTACGGATCGCGTGATCAGGGTGGTGATTGGGTCACTTGCCCTTGTGGCTGGATACTTTTGGCTAGCAGGGACTGTTCAAATAATCGCTTATGTAATTGGTGTTATTTCGTTAATAACTGGAATAGTCGGATTTTGCGGATTATATGCCGTGTTGGGAGTATCGACATGTCCAAGCAAAAAATAACTATTGGTTTGTTGATTTTAGCTATAGCGATAATTACTTTTGGTGCTTTTGGGAGTGTTGTGGTGACGAGAAAAAGATTTCTTGAAGACTTTAATCGTATGAATAGCTATTATAAACAGGCCCTATTTCTCACAGGTCAATCGAAGAGAGAAGAAGCCAGCAAACAATATGATTTGCTCACTACAGAGTACATGAGGTTTAGCGCTAAATATACTGCTTATCGTCCCTACGCGATAAAAAATGATAGTAAGTTTGGAACTGATCTAATAAATGTAGGTAAGATAATTGCTAGTACCAAGGATGGCGTTTACTCTGGTGATTTGCCTAGTACTCACAAAGAATTGGAGGCAATAAGACCAATATTCCAGGAAATGTTTAAACGTAATGGATTTTCGATGCTAGCTATGGCGCTCGTAGACTTTCACGATAAGATGGAAGAGATTATCGCTGCTGCTGACGCTAAAAATAACGAGCTAGTGATCTCGATATATCCCAAGGTAAATGAGTCACTTGTAGCGATTGAAAAAGAAGATGCTTCGAGTGAAATCCAGATAATTAGAAAGAATTTAGATAGTCTTAAACAATTAGCTGAGGAAGGTAAATCTGACGAGCTTGGCGCAAAGGCGGCTGAGCTGAAAGCGAGTTTTATAAAAGTTTATTTGGTGAAAGGGTAAGAGGAGAAAGATGCATATTCAAATAATTGGCTCAGGTTGTCCCACCTGTCACAAACTAAGTGAGATGGTGAAATCGATAGTACAAGAAGTTGGTAATGGCGATACTGTCGATTATATAGTTGGTGATAAAGGGACGGACATGATTGTCGAACTTGGGGTGATGAGTAGTCCAATCCTGACAGTTGACGGCAAGATTGTGATGGTGGGGTTTATCCCTGACAGAAACAAAGTGAAAGCTAAAATTTACGGAAATGTTTAATTTTTACAATATCACGCCCGGTGTGATTGTTTCCCAGGTTTTCTGGCCCAAGGCACAGAGTTTGCCGAAGTGTTTCTGATGGCGGATGATGTTAGAGACCTGGTATTGCGAAAATCAGTTTCGATTGTATGTCTGAATGTTCCCTTTCTCGTCAATGACATATCCACTGAGAAAAGGAATGGACTCTAATGGTATTCCCCTTTGTCTCATTGCTGGGCTAATACTTAGATCATGTGAGGCTATTAATGCTGACTCTCCGTCGCTCATACTAGCGAGTGTTTCATTAATTAGATTATTTAGCTCGGTTGCTTTGGCATCTACTCCAGCTAATACTTCAGGATCATTTAACTTAACTACTGCTTCTAGAAAAGAAATATTGTTTTCTTTTGCAATTTTGTTTAGTGAATCACTCTTTTCTGGACTAGCCATATAGAACCCAGCTCTATCGTCTACTATTGGTTGTTCACCAGTAGCTAGTAGTGCTGTTTCTTGGACTCGCTTCGATTCTGATGAAATGACTTTAGCAAAATGTGGAAGTCGTGGACGCAGTTCGGCCGCCTGCTTTCTACCTAGGTATGTAAGCGTTCCCTGGTCGTCTTTTTCTGCATGTCTAATGAGATAAACTGTTTTTGTCATACTACTATTTTATCAGGTTCTGACGAATTGAAATGTGATCTACTTTGATCTAGTGAAGTTGGCGGTAACGGACTATGTTAGAACGTGGTATCAAATTAACTGTTAATTCTTATGATGCAATTTGGTCCCCAAAATGCATTCATGTACATCAAATCTCTTTGTAATGCAGTTGGTAGCTCTTCGTAAGGAGGGATATTTGGTTTTCCTTCAGAATATACTTTCATGTAATAGGGGACCAAATCTATAGACTGAAATGAGTATATTGGTCGTTGTTTATATTCTTCCAGAATCTGATGAATAAGTAGATTTGCTAATCCCTTCCTGCGATAAGGCTTGTCAGTTATTAGACTGACAATTTCCCAACTACCTTCGACTGGTAATATTCGACCTGCACAGACTATCTTAGAGTTTTGTTTCATAACCATTATGTTTTGTAGTTGTGAGTTGGATAGATTATCAATATCCTCGTTTTCAACTGTGGCTAAATTAAAGGGATCTTTAATGGTTACATTCTTCTCTGGAAATGTTGGATTGGAAAGTATCCCTTCAGACTGTATCCGAATAGTTTTAGATAAATTATCTGAAAAGATGATTCTAATTCTAGATAACAACTTTCCCCATACTTTTCTGATCATATCTCTTCCTTGCGAACTGTAAGCATCGCTAGAAGTGTGTACTAAACGTCGGAGATCTAGGTCTTCAGACCTTAACATTAATACTAAATCTGGAAGCTCATCTATCGTCGGATGTGCTAACTCCACTAATCCTATTTCTGTTTCTACTTCCTTGATCTGGACACTCATCAGGTAATTTTATCAGGTTCGAACCGAGATTTGTGCTTCCAGATGTGTGCTAAAAAGTTGCCGGTCTAGTGTCCCAGAAGCTGCGCTTCTGGGACACATTTCTCAGGTGCTTCGCACTTGATGTGCAGGACTCTTCACCTGCGGTTCGAATCTATATCTACATTATACAGAAAAAGACGGGTTTATCCGTCTTTTTCTGTATGTTG
>Ga0172380_10005647_pt1 | contig 15028 bp, 6 predicted proteins | sample Leawe162metaG_FD_119747 | JGI IMG/M metagenome (GOLD analysis project Ga0172380, IMG submission 119747) | Leachate microbial communities from a municipal landfill in Southern Ontario, Canada - Leachate well 162 metaG | ecosystem: Engineered > Solid waste > Landfill > Unclassified | place...
ACCCTCGACTATGCCGAGCATTTCGCTTGACTCGACTCGACAGCATGGCGACCAATACCAATCTTGCCTGTCGTGCGTGTACATCTTTATGCTAATCGTCCAGTACATTATTCGCCTCAACTAAGAATCGAAAGGAACATCCACACTCACGCCCTTGGCATCTTTCGTATCAGTAATTTGCTTCATGCACTTTTCCCATGAAACACGCAACCAACATGAAACATCGTCCACTGGGAATTCACCGCATTGCGAATAGACGAAGCGAGTGAAGCCTTCTCGCAGTTCGCTAGGATTCTTTGAGTCGGGATAGAACTTCTTTTTCCAAACTGACTTCAACTCCTTCAACTCGGCTTCGTTAATCTCGTACTCAGGTAATTTTGGCATAGCCCATGCGGGAAGAACTGGAGGCTTCCAGTAGAACGAACCACCGCCTTTCTTCTCTGGAAGCGTAGCCCAAATCCACCCCTTGCCGCCTTCATCGGAAACATCGGCAAACGTCTCGTCCAGTTGGTACAGATAGCGACCGATTCCCCACTGCGCCCCTGCTCTTTTCATCGCACCGGAAAAGCCACCCTTGGCAGGTTCAATGTTGGTCGGTTCGGAAACGTCCCACTTCGTAACCCACTCGCCGTTGATTCGAATGGAAATTCCGACTTGGATAGCAATAGGACCAGTGCGTAGCTCATGCACAGTCATAGCTTCGTTCCGCCAGTTCTCTGGACCGCATACTTGGTCAAGCCTGCGCTGAATCGCTCTGGCAGTGCAGTACGCTAAGCACAGGCAGAACGCTTTGCCGTTCTTCATGCCTGCCCTTGAAACACGCCACTCGATGTCTGACTCTTCGAATGGCTCAGCCAATTTAGATAGGTCAATGTCTTTACTCATCGCTATTACCTTTCTTTGGTTTGTGCTCGCCACACCATTCAGAGTCTAAGGTGAGTGGCCAGACTGGATAATCCTGATAGTCGTCGACACTACTTTGTGCATTCGGTATGGTAGGCGGGTATCGCCTGCAAATTCCTACATCGTCTGGATTTCGATTAGTGTCTAAATCCCAGAATCGGCAACTAGAGCACTCAGTCGCAGCAGATGAGACAGTCGAATTGGTTTCGATTAGGTCGCCTAGTTGAACGCCATATTCGGCCAACTCTCGGGACGTTGTGGCCCGCAACTCGGCATCTCCTGATTTGACAGCAGCTCTGAAAATTCTGCACAGAACCTTGATCTTTTCCGCCGTCGTAGGCGCAGCAGATGAAGCAGAATCCCTGTCGTCGGCACTCGACATGGTTGTGTTCTTTCGGTTGGGTAATGTTGTCACTGACCGTTTTCAAGTCAGCTTGTCCGCTTGTCATTCACAGCGGTGAGCCAATCATACATCCGTGCAAATTGGGAATCAATAGGCAAAATGCGATTCGGGGTAAATTATTTCTGAGTGGTGGAATTGTCCCCAATTGGGGACGAAAAAAGCCTCCCAGTGAAGTACCCATTTCGCTGAGAGGCTAATTTTTGGCGTTCGTGCCGGAACGCTGCTCATATACTATTCGATTTAATCGCTAAGGCAAGTCTTGGTAATACTCAAAGAGCCTTTTCCGTCGCTCTATGAATCCTGGCTTGAGCTTGCGCATTCCTTTTACCCTCACGCCACCTTCATCGTCGTAGTGATGCTCTAAATAGCGAACAGCGTCAGTGTATGTTGGCGCGTACTGCTTTCTGAATTCATCCAATTGTTCGGTGAACTTCTGGTGGCTTTCCATAGCTTCTTCGTAATGAACGTCTGTCTTGTAATCCTTCTTCGGTAGGACTTCCTTCATGGCTTCGAATACCAAATCACCTCGCCGCTCGTCTTGGCGGTTTTGAACTTTCTTTAAGTCTTCTGGACTAAGGTACTGGCTGAAAGCTGGCAGTTCGCTTTCCCAGTCCATGTACTTGATGTAGTCGTTGACTTGCTTGGCTTTTTCCTCTGGTGTCGCATCGAGGTAGGCAGTCTTTGGACCGTAAGTGTTCACCGAAGCTCCCATGAGGTTCAGCACATTCAAGGCGGCTCCCTTTGGAATTCCGCGATGTTGCATCGTTGACCATACTTCACCCACTGAAATCGGAACAAACAATCCGCCGACAAGTCCTTGCGGTGTTACCGGATCACCAACAACATCCTCCATGCCACTAAACGCCGTCCACACTGCGCCGGGCACTGGGGCGAGCTTAGTTCGCGCGAACCTCGCTAGTTCAGAGGCGTGCGTTGTTTTGTATGGACCAGGCTTGTAAAACGGCTTGATCTTGCCGGTTTCACTGTTCTTTGTGTGGAATGAAGCCATCCGTGACGAGAACACAATCACCTGCGCAAGTCCAGCCAGTGGATCAAGTCGCGTTTCGTCGATTCGCAACTTGCCAAAATCAGATGACAACGGATTGATCTCAAGCGACGGCATCTCTTCATCATCACCAGCCGCCAGTGCAGCTAGATATGCAAGCACTGTCAACGACCCTAGAAACACAGTCGCTCCCGTAAACGTTCTGGCGTACTCTGTAGCGATCAGCTTCTTGACACGCCCCGAATCCTTCGTTCCCATCAGATAGAACGGCATTGCCAAGTATTGGAAGCGTGAAACCACATATCGAGGTGCAAAGAAAACTGTGTTTAGCGTGGCTGCTTTCTCATTCAGAGATTTCAAGTCTGCTCGCCCAGTCGCGGCATTTATGTACGTTGCAATCAACCTCGCTTCTTCCTTCGTGACTTGTCCTCCTGGACCAAGATTCTCCACCATCACATCGAACAAATCCGCCCGAAGGTTGTTGATGAACGTTACATAAGCTCTGGCGGAAGCCGCCACTGGCTCCAGTGCAACCTTGCTGACTGTTTGCACTTTGCTGCCGGCGAAATCAATACCCGTTCGCGCCCATCGCCCCATGAACGCCTCTTCCTGCCGAGTCAGCTTGCCTTCTGAGTCTGTGATGTTCAAACCGGACTCTTCGTAAAGCTGTGCGTTCGGTCGCGTCCGAAGTTTTTCCATCGACTGGAATTCCTTCTCTCGGCTCCAAATAGCACTCCACATTTCCGCTGCCGCTTTCTTCGCCATGACAGGGTGCGAGTAAACGCCAAGACCTCCCTGCCGAAGAACCGCTGACAAGTCGATGGATGTCATAATCGCTCGAGACAGGTGAGCGGATTCCCTAACGATGTCGATTGCTCGTCCGCCTGGCGAAAGGTTATCCAAGTGGTATTTAGCCAACGCTTCGAAGAAATCGTGCTTCACGTCCGCTAACTGCTTCTTCAGGTCCAATTCACCTTTCGTAAGAACTCGTGGTGGTTTCTTTTCCCTTGGTGCGAAGTCGCCCTGGGCAATCTTTTCCAGATACGTCGCCAATTGCTTCCGAAGGTGCGCCTCGTAAGCCCTGCTGGCTCGCTGTTCTGGTGTCATCTTTGGATTGAGTGCATCCAGAATCGCTTTCTTGGTTGCTCGAAGTTCTTCCAGCTTTGCCTGTCTAGCGTTGATTTCCGGCGACGTGAGCGGTGCTGGCTTGGGTTTTGGAGTGAAGTCACCCGTAGCCAACTGGTCCTCTAACGCTTCAATCGACCTGTCCAGCGACCGAATCTTTTTCTGCTCATCCGTCATGTTCGGATTGGCAATTTTCCGCAAAGCGTCTCGCTGGTCGTGCAGTTCCTTCAATCTTGCCCGTTTAGCGTCTATTTCAGGGGTGGAGAGAGGTTTTGGCTGTGGTGCGGGTGAAATGTCACCTACCGCCAGTTTCGCTTCCAGACTCGCGATAGCAGCGTCCAACGCCCTGCTAGCCGCGGCGACCTTCTGAGCTTCTGTTGCTCCCTTTGGAGGAAACATCTCTTTGTGGACTTTTTGGAGCTCGTCGCGGTCCTTGCGAAGCTGTTCGAGTTCGGCGTCAGGAATCAATTCCGTCTTGCTTCGAACGACTCGGCTTCCGGTCTTGATTTCGTAGTTCATATCGGCGATGCGATTCTTAACCGCCGTCTTCGCCGCGCCCATAGCTGATTTCAACTGTGTCTCTGGGTCGGTAACAACGAAGCCTCCACGTCGCTTGGCTTCATTCACCAATTGAGTCAGTCTGCGTTCTTCGTCCGTTGGAGAACGTCGCTCCACGCCAGTCTTGGCTGGGGCTTGACCCTTTTCCATGTCCTCCAACTTAGAAAGCTGCTGAAGCTGTCCGTTGATGTCACGAATGATTTGGTCAATTGGGTCTTTCGAAAGCTGGGCGAACTGACCGTAGCTGCTCAGTGCGTCCATTGTTTGGCGTCGAGTGATTTCAGGAACAATCTCCTGCAACGCTTCATGAACAGCGTCAACGACTTCCTCTCGCTCTGTGATGCCGTTCTCGACCATGGTTCGTTGAACTTGCTTGGCGAATCGTGTTAGCTTTCCGAGGTTGGCTAAATCCAATTCTGGCTGTGCTGTTTCGCCTTCTTCCTTCAACTGGTCCCATGCTGCTTTGAATGTCGGTTCAGAAGCCTTAGCCTCATTCGCACCCATGTTCTGAGCGGCTGTGGACATGAATTCTCGGAACGTGACTATTCCAAGGTCAACGTAAGCCTTTATCACTTCAACGGCTGGCTGAAGTAATCTAGGGTCAACATTTGAGTACAGTTGTCCCTTGGCAGCACGGAATTTGTCCCATGCGGAAGCGACTCTTGCTTCTGCCTTCACCCGCATTCTGGACTTCGGTTTTACAGCAGGCTTTTTGGTTTCCTCAACGTCCTTCTTAATTGCGTCGTCGATAACCTTCGCTTGCTCTTGCTCAGCTAACTTGGCTTCAAGTTTTGATTCGACTTCCGCAAGTTGCTGCTGAAGTTTTCCTATCCTGTCAGCTTGCTCAGAAATTATCGCTACTTGTGCATCAGAAAGCTCGTTGCCGCCATTGGCTACTCTGGCGCGTCTGACCATCGAACCCAATGAGAAGTCTTGCTTCAGGAATATCTGACGGGAAACGCCAGCCCTACCCCAAGCAGTCCCTGCCTTGTCCAGTGCCATTTCGATAGCAGCCAATCGCCGCATAATCACCTTAGCTTCGTCCTGCGCTATGGCAATCGCTGCTGGTTCTCCCGTCGCTCTGGCTTCCGTTAGTTTTGCGTCGGCTGCTTCGAAAAGGTTATTGACGGCGCGATAGTGATACTGAAGCACCATTCCTTCCATTTCGTCCACGCTTGTCTTGCTACCAGTGAGCAATTGTTCAACGAGTGTGTTGCCAGCGTATGGGTCGTTGGCGATTCGGTTTCCTGCCACTTCCAGCCATTGTTGAACGGTTTCCGGTGTCACCTCGGGCATCGGGTCTTCACCGCGCTGGACACGAAGTTCATCGACGATTGCGTTCTTGACGCTGGTTAGTGGAATCGGTTCTGGTTTAACCAACTCAGGATGTGGCTGTGGCGTTTCCGGTGGAATGCCGTCCTCAGCGATGGGATTGGAATTCACCTGCTTATCCCACTCCTGCTGAAGAACTCCGCGCATACGTTCCGCCATCTTCTCGCCGTACTTCATCACCATGCGTTCCATCAGTTCAGCGAAGTTTAATGTTCCTGCCTGAATCGCTTTGGCAACCACCTTAGCCGCGGCTGCTATCACTTCTGGATTCAATGGGAGATTCGAGCCAAGTTTTCTCTTGATGACGTTCCCAAATTCATCTACAGCGTTGGCTAGCTCTTTATTGGCTTTCTCGGCAGCTTTCTTGAGTTTCGTCTTGGGTGTCGGTGGAGGAAACTTCGCCGCCTCTGTTGCTTCAGCTTCGAAGTCGTACTTACCGGCAACTAGCTCTTTTACTTTGGGGTCTGGTTTGTCCATGTTCATCGGCATAACAATAGCAACCAAGTCGCCTTTGCTTGCGTAGGAAACTGGACCGCCTTCTTCCTTGAAGTATGGGACTGCATCTGGGTACTTCTTCAGAATCGTATCGTGTAACACTTTATCTAGGATTGCGGAATCACCATCTTGGCTTTGAAGCACCACGGTTCGAGACTCAAGATAGCCACCACGGAAACCAATCGGCTTCATGGCGTTTGCTGAACGGCTTAGAGCCTTCTGTCCGTCGGTCATCATCTGCGCAACGGTGTTAAGTGGTTTCCCTTCGAAAGTCTCGCCTACTGCCTTCAAAATCGCATCTCTATCCTTGTCGCTCACTTTCATAAGTAAACGACCATCTGTTGCCAACCCAGTTTCACGAAGCAGCTTGGCGAAACTGTCTCGTATCACCAAGGAATCTTTCATCGATTCGGCAATACCAGAGTTCGTTAGTCCAATGTTCTGGGTGTCTTCGCGAACAAACCGCTTGTCAGCATCCTTGTCGAAAGTGCCGTCGATGATTCGCTGTGCGACTTCCTTGGCTTTCTTGGTTTCAACGATACCACTGACGAAAACTTCACCCTTTGTTTTTACTGGTGTTTTGCCTTGAACTTCGCCTTTGTACTCGTCTGCCTCCTTAATTGACCATTCTCCACTATGCTTACTGCGCTCCATCAATAGCGTGCGCTCACCAGCGGTGACTCGGATCGTTTGCTTCACTCCTGGCGCGTTCACTCCGTTGCTCATTTCCATGAACTCGGCTTGGACTGGAGTTGATGGTGGTGTCTCCTGCTTCTTCTTCTCTTGAACTGCCTCCTTCACTTTGGCGAACAGATTCTCCCTCGGCGCTTCCTTATTGCCGTACTTCTCGTTGGCTTCAATCAGTTTCCTCTTGGCTTCGTCCAAAGAACTGTAATGCGTCTCGTTCTGTGGTCGCGGCTCTGAGCTTTTTGCAGATGGTGAAGAAATCCAGTACGCATCCTGCGCAGGTCCATCCATCGCTATTTGGTCCTTGGCAAGGATTGTTCTGATGTATCCTTTGAGTCCTGCGGCTTCTATCCCGTTCCCGCCTTTCTTCCACTCGTAGGCTTGGGCTGGCGCTGTATGTGGAGTTTCGGTCACCGCCTCGCTTGCAGTAGCCTTCGGTTCGGCTTTCGCCTTTGCTTTATGTTTTGCAAACGGTTCTTCGTTGACTGCAACACGAATTCCAGCAGACTTGAGTTTCTTCAAGTAGCCATCGAGTTGGTGGTATGGGAAGCCTGCCATTGGCACTGGATTCTCGCCTGCTTTGTCGCGAGTGGTCAGTGTTAGACCAAGCATCTTCGCAGCCTTCTGTGCATCCTCGAAGTAAAGTTCATAGAAGTCACCCATGCGGAAAAAGAGCATCGCATCGCCACCTGCTGCCTTTGCCTCAGCGAACAGTTTTCCGATAGGCGTGTTGCCGTAACGGTTCTTAACTTCTGGCTTGGCTGCTACTTCCGCTTTGGGTTTCTTCCTGCCGATAGCTTTCTTGGGTTTCGGTTGTTCACTTTGGGATGTTTTTTGGTAATCAGACAGTACTTCAGGAGGAACGGACTTGCCTTCTTTGATTGCGCTCGCAACTGCTTGTTCGTGAAACTTTCGTCGCTGTTCTTCCGTTCCTAACTTGTAGTCATCGACAAGTTTGTCCTTTCTCGCACCACCAGCTAAGTACTCACCAGCAGCCCACCGAAGGAAGTCGGCTTTAGTTACTTCATGCCACTCTCGCCCTGCGATTCGTTTTACTAATTCGTCACCTGTCTCTCCGTGCGGACGTTCTGGGTACGTCTTTGCCTTCTCTGCCTTTTCCTCTTGCTTTATTGCATCCATGACTCGCTGCATTCCGTCGCCCGTTAGACCGACGCGATTTCCGGCATACGTTACTTTGGCACCGAGTTCACTTTGGAATGCCTTTCCTCGGCGTTCGTTAGAACGATACTCTCGATTCTTTGTGTCTTCATCAAGGCTATCGAATTCATTGAAGTAACGGTCGAATGCTGCACCATTACGGTCAGCATACTCGTCACCTAGCACCGCTCGGAATGCGGCGACGTGCGGTGGCATTTCCTTCGCTACCGATTCGCTTGGCTTCGTTCGCGCAGCATAAACCTCATCAACGATATCTTTCGTTCCCTTAACGGTTCGTGGTAACTTACTGTCTGAACGTCGCTCGAATTCTGCTCTCAGAGCCTTGTTCGGTATTCCAAGCAAATCCTTCATCGCTTGCTGGTCGGTTCCATCCCATGCCGATTCGAACTTGGTACGAGTCTTCTCGGGTAACGAAGCGTAGCCTTCTGGCGCTACTCGTTGTTTCTTCTCTGTCTTGGCTTGTTCCTTTGAATCACGTTCAGCTTGAAGACGTGCAGTGTCAGGTGCTAATTCTGGCTTAACTTTACTTTCTTCACCAGAATCGACGTTAACTTGATCTGCACTGGCTTGGGGAGGAACGGCAGTTTTGTCCCCAATTGGGGACGATTTCGGCTCGGCTGTCCGCTTTCCAACCTCCTCAAAGAACCTTCGTTGAGACGAGAATACTGGCTCCAAAGCATCGTAAATACGCTGAAGCACCGTATCTTTCTTCCGCTGCTTCAGTTCCGCCCATTTACCGTACTTCTCGGCAATTGCTTCTCTACCTCCGTACTGCTCGACTTCATCTTTAGTGACGACGCCTGAATCTTCCAGCCAGTGCATTACTTCATGGTTGAGGATGTTTGAATGGTTGGCTTTGGAATGAACGAGAATGCGCCCCTGAGATTCCCCAGGCTTTCGGATGTACCAACCATGGATTGACTCTGGTTTGCGACCTCGCTTCTTGGCTGCTACTGCTAGTTCTTCATCGGCATTGAATTGAATCGTCGTAGCAAGACCGTCTGGGCGAGTGACCTTAACCGTTCCAGACTTTTCGTCTGCTTCGACCTTTGCGCCTTTGAGTGCTGGAACGGATTCTAGCTTTGCTCTTGTTTCAGAACTCCATTTGGATTCGGGTGCCGATGGCTTCTTCTTCTCGGCTGCGTCATTCAGTAAATGTTCGGCATATCTCTTTCCAGTGATGGTCAAATCCTGCTCGGTCAGAACTCTACCATCCGGTCCCTGAAACTCTCCGTCTTTAATAGTCCATCCGTTTGCAATTCTGTCCTCGATGATTTCCTTTCGAGTGCGAGGAGTGCCTTTGTCGTTAAATCTCTTCTCAAGCGCCTTGCGAGATTTTCCAAACTTCATCGGATTGCCAGACTCAAACCCTTTATACGAATCGACGTATTCTTTCTCTTTACGCTGGGCTTCTGCTTCATCTTCTATCCGGCGTTGTTCACTTTCCGCGCGTTCCTTCTCTCGCGTCTTTTCTGTATCAGCATATTTACGAGCTTCTTGTTCCGTGTCGAATATGCCATCTCCACCACCTCGCTTACCGTCACTTCTGACCATGAACTTGCGACTGCCCTTAAAGTCGCGCTGATAAACAGAATGCTTTGGCAGTTTGTCAATGTCATCAAATGTTTCGGCAATCGGAACATCCTGAGATACTTGTGACGCCTTCTCGGTAGGCTTGGGCGCTGGCGTTTCTTCCTCTCCGAATAACCCTGCAAGCTCATCTCCGGCTTGGTCCAGTTCGGAAACGGGATCGACTGGCTTGGTGGCTTCCGTCTGCTGTGGTGCAGAAGTCGCTGGTGGTTTAGGCAACTCTGTGGCTGGCGCGACCTTGGAAAGCTCTGGGTATTCAGCCAATACCTCGGCGGGGACTTGTTTTCCTTCGGCTATAGCATCTCTGACATGCCCTTTGTGCCATTCTTTCTGCATTTTCGATACTGGTTTTGGCGAATCTCCAAACGCATCAGCTTCCCACTTCGACCATGCTTCTGCGGTCATCTGCCACGGTTCTTTGGAAACGGATTCTTGTTCCGCTACTGGCGTTTCCAATGTTGCAGGCTTTGGTAACGTTTGTGCAGGTTCTGGAATCGGTTCTGGAACTTGGCTTGGAACTGTTGCAGGTTGCTGCGGTTCGGTTCCCGTTGGTGCCTCGAGCGCTGGCTTCTTCAGTTCCTCCTCAATCTGAATGTCTGCATTGGCTAGCCTTTCCTTGCGGTTCTTGCCTTCAATGCCTTCTTTCTTGGCGTCCTCTGCCGAGACGAACCCCTTGGCTCGAATCCCTTGCAAACGAGTCAACCTTTGTTCGTCCCTTGCTTGGATTGCTCCTGAAGCCGTTTGCATCGCACCGGCGCCAGCACCCATCAGTACCGTTTGCAGTACGGTGTCAGCGACTAAACTTGACAAGCGATCGCTGTCTAATGCTTGCGGGTCAAGTCCGGAGTATTCGGAAGCCACGGCATGAAGAACTTCTGTCGCCAGTTCTTCGGGTATTTCCTGACCAGTGGCTTTAATGGCTTCTATGAATCCAGCCTTGATTCCTCCGCGAATAGCTGGTCCAGCTATCATGGCTTCCACGCCACCTAAACCAAGTCGCTGCATCACCGTAGCGGGCAATGCCTCGATAACTCCTTGGCTCGCAACATAGCCAGCTAATGCGGAACCCTTTAGTCCTGCATCAGAGGCTTCGGTGATCGCTCTATTGGCTTCCTGGGCTGAAGCTAGCCCAATCGCTCCGTATGCTGAACCACCTGCTCCAAGTGCCCCGCGAGCCGCTATGCCAGCCCCTTGTGCTGCACCTGCTACGCCGCCAGCTACTGCCCCGCGTGTTGCTCCCGCTGCTATCTTTCCTGCACCAGCAATCGCACCAGCGCCTTTGGCTCCTAGAACGGCAGAACCCAAGCTTCTCACGGCACCGCGGACGCCCTGCTTCAGCCACGGAATGTATTGACCAGCCTGTTCTAGAGTCGACATGCCCTTTGGAGACTCGTCCGCACGCCAAGCTGCACGATCTCGTTCGCTCAGTGCTTGGCTTAGGATATCTGACTTGCGATTGACTTCATCGGCGCGGTCACTCATGCCAATCAGCCGTTCTCCAACCGCTGCCGTGTCTGTCACAATCTGGCTCAAGGCACTCGGAATTTCACCGTATTTCTCGATGGACTGATGGGCTTCGTGGAGTAGTGCTTGGTCTTCCTGTCGTTTCTTTTCCTCAGCGATACTAGATAGAACCGCTTCAGGACCAACATCAGCTCGAACGGCTGTGTCTTCTTCCCACCACTTATCACTCATTGAAATAACTCTCTAAGAGCGAGCGCGAATAACGCCCTCTGGGTCAACGTACATTTGTCCACTGCGTATCGTGTTACGATCGTTCTTGCTCTTTGGGCGAGGCAACTTGTCGATTTCCGCTTTGGCTTTTGGATCTTTGATATCGTTTACATTCATGCCAACGTAGGCATCTGGTTTCGAACCAGCATTCAAAACATTGTTCTGAAGCATTTCGTCTATATGCCCCAGCATGTCTTCTCGGTAATTTCCTGTCGCCAGCCCTTGTTTCTTTAACTCCTCGTACCCTGCCTTGGTTTGTGGATCTTCCAGAAGCTGGTCGAGTGTCTTTCCCTTTAGCGATGGTTCGTATGGCATGAGCGCCGCAATGCGTTGTTCTCGTGGCAACTCCATGAGCTGACCCCTGGCTGCTGTCTCTTGTGGAGTCAATGTGCCTGGTGTTACTGCCAATGGTTTTCCGCCGACCTTAACCTGCTGCGGTTTCGCTGGAACCGGAAGCTGGTCCATAGCGGCTTGATATTCTGGAAGTGGTTCGTCGGCGGGTGGTTGAGCTACTTCTTGTGTTGGTGCTGTTGTCTCTGTTCCTAGAGAAGTCGGTGTGTCCCATGTAATCTCCACCGAGGTCGCTGGGCCTTGGACAGCTTCTTCAGGTGTTCGATCTCTGAAATAAAATCCGCGACCGCCAGATTCAAATACCTTTTGTTTACCCTTGGGAGTTGGTGTATCAGCGTTAATCTCTTCCGATGAAGCAGGCGGATTGGCTGGAGTTTGTGCGGCTGCTGGAGGAATCTGCTGTGGTGTTGGTGATCCTGAATCTGGCGCGTTGTAGTAACCTGCCGAAGAGGTACTGCCATCGCCTACTGGTCGGTTACTGTCTTCCCACAACTGCATCGCTAGATCGTCAGCTTCCTTCAGGAGTCCACGCGAGATAGGTCTGTCGTCTGCCGTGAGTATATCCCTGGCGTCCTTCAGGTATTTATCTTTCAGCTTCGGGTCAGCGGCGAATGCTTCGGCAGCAGATTTTGGTGCCTTCTGTTGCTGCTTCAACTCATCCCAGTCGCCCTTAGAGTTTTTGCGATAGCGCATGCCTGTCTCTGGGTCGGTAGCAACTCCCTTCTGGAATTCTTCGTCTGGAGTTGGTTGAGGCGGCTTCTCAAGTCGATTAGTGGAGTCCAGCAACCTCTTTTCACGAATCTTCTTCAACGCTTCCGCTCGCTGTGTGGCATCATATTGATTGCTGCCTAACACCTCTGCCTCATCAACCAAACTCTGCTGTAGCTTTCTGGCGGTCACTGGGTCGTACATCCCGTTTTTAATGTCCTCCATAATCATTCCGGAACTCAGCTTCCTACCCTCATCCATGAATTTTTGCTGCTGTTCCGCCTGCTGTTGTTCAAGCAGGAATTTGTTTTGGGCATCTTGCCTTGCCTGCGCGTTAACGTTCTGATTCACGTCCCTTATCGTGTTGGCTGCGTCTTGTTGCCCCTGACGAATCGCCGCAGCGGTGGCTTGTTGCTGGTCCCTTCCCATCGTGAACAAGCAGTCGTAGCCTGCCTGTTGAGCGGCGTACTTCTGCTGATTCTGCTGCAAGACGAGGTTTTGCCCATACTTCCGAGTAGCACTGTTGGAAGGAAGCGCCACGGCGGCTGCATCGTGTCGGAATGTTATTGCCATTGTTAATGCCTTCTAAGTTTTCGAGCCTACCCGTGCAATTCTAACTGATATTTGGTCTAGCAAACCATATCCGCGTACTCTCAACGACTTTGAATTGGTCTTTGAACACATCGTTGACGGCATACATAACGCCAGTGTGAGCCGTCCAGTAGTCGTGACCTGAGATGATTCCGCCCGGTTTCAAAAGCGGTAGCCAAGCCTCTATGTCCGCCTTGCATTCAGCGTATGCGTGGCAGGCGTCGATGAATATGGAGTCGAAGCGTAAGCCTTCATTGTAGAATCGAAGTGAAGCCTCAATCGAACCAGAATTAGCCTCTACCACTTCCTGCTCAATCAGGGAAAGCGTTGCATGGCGAACGGTTTTTACCCATTGTTTGTCCCAAGCCACACAATCGTTATCGACTGAAACTACCAAGGAATTCTTCGACATTCCGCCACAAGCAGCCATGAGCGACCGACCGCAAAAAGTCCCTATCTCGACGTGCGCAAGCGACTTGGCGCATGTGTCGTACAGCCAACAAAGCTCGGACGGCCACGTTTGACCTGGAATCTGGTAGCACCTAGTTACGCACTCGTGACGTTCCATTAACTATCCCTGAAAACCTCTAATAGACTACGAAACTTTACTGGGTCAACCTTGCAAAATGCAGCAATGGCGTCATACGGCTTTTCGTCGTACTGGAACACAGCATCGCAGCCAAACTGGTATCCGTCCACCGATGTTGGCGGTTCGTCGCTCTTCATATACTCCTCAACGCTCATTCTGCTAAGTCTATTCGCGTGTTCCAAGAGCCATCGCGTAGCCAGTTCAGAATTAGACCTTTCGGCGTACCATTTTGTCACGTAGTTGAAGTACGACCTACGAACGTCTGCAAACGGACGCAGTACAGTAAACGCTCGAAGCGACTTGATTGCTTTGGGAAGCTCTTCGTAAATGCAATGCTTTCTCAAAAGGTCGTATCTGGCATCTGGAACGAGCACCGCAAGAGATTTGGATATGGCAGTTCCGCTAGTCCTTGGACAATGTAGAAACACAAAGTCGTTGTCTATGCTAAATATCATCGGTAGACTCCGGAAGTAGCTGGGCAGATTGCCATCCGTCCAGAATGCTGGGCTATTCGCCTTGCCTGCCAATCTTCGCTTTCGCAGAACATAACTGGTCCAGGTGACGGTCTGTGCTTTGAAGCCCACTGCATGTAGTGCCTAGCCTTGTACGCCGGTATGTCGTCATTCTGCCTCTCCCTGAGTGTTTTGGCTGGGTGCATGACTAGCTTGCTCCACGCGATACGGTGTCGCCTTAGCCACGCCTCTGTTGGCTCACGATACTTCTCAAGCCTTGCTGTGACGATTAGTGGTATCGGAACTCGTCTCGGAAGGTAGAGCGGTTGAGCGTTATTTATAAAGTCCAAATACTTCTCTCCGTCATCGTCTGAATCAGCCGGACAATCGCGGCATAGGATTCCATCGAAGTCTACAGCCATCGAAGTAGACAATACCGAATTGAATAGATTCCACTCAAGCAAGTGCGGCCACTGAAGGTCCACCGCCCAAATGTCCGGTTTCTTGCTAGCAAGAGGATTGACGTAGACTGCCGCGTAAACAGCATTGCCTAACTCCTTAGACACAAGCGGCGCGATAGCTCTTAGCGAATTGCCCGTCATCACAGTATCATCGACAACGAGTATCTTGCCCTTTGGGTCAACGTGCTTCGTGCCACCTAGTCGCCAACCGTTTCCTGTTGGAACAATGTCATTCATCGTTTGCCGAATGGTTATCATCGGCAGGTGAAGGTACATCGAAAGCATTGTGGCGGCACTCAAGCCAGACCTCGCTACGCCCGCAATGGCTGTCACGTCTGACGGTATCTTCCCGATTAGTAGCTTGATGTCATCCTGAAACTGCGAAGAGCTAACGAACCTAAACTGTTGCCCAGTGTTACGGAATGGATTACCGCGACCCGTTCGAGTCGAAGTAGGCTTAACCTTTACTACTTTCGCAAGGTTTTCTTCTGCCTCTTTAATCGCTGCATCGAGCAGCCAATTCGCTCCTTTCCTCAACACTGGGTCTAGTAGCGAAGTACCAATAATCCAGCCCAAGGTAGATTCAGCGAACGAACCAAGCGATTCCACCGCCTCGGAGAGCATCTGCTTGTTTTCCATCAGCCTACCGACTATGTACTCGCGATGCGTCTTGCATTTTTCTGGTCCGAACAGGTCTAGCTGGTTAGCAAGAGTTTTGCACCCGCAGGTTGAAGAACCTTTAATTGTCACGAAGTTTGCAATTCTCTTAGCCAAGCAGGCACCCACGCCTGGAATTGTGGGTTTCTTGACAGTCGATACCTTTTGGACAATGCGAGGCTTTTCTAGCGCAGCCTTAGCTCGTAG
>Ga0172380_10005648_pt1 | contig 15027 bp, 10 predicted proteins | sample Leawe162metaG_FD_119747 | JGI IMG/M metagenome (GOLD analysis project Ga0172380, IMG submission 119747) | Leachate microbial communities from a municipal landfill in Southern Ontario, Canada - Leachate well 162 metaG | ecosystem: Engineered > Solid waste > Landfill > Unclassified | place...
CCAGCTACCTCGCCTACGGGCCCGGGCTGCGCCTGCCCCTGCCCATGCTCGGCCACACCGGCGGCCACATGCAATGGCTGTTCGATCGCGGCCAGCTAGGCGGCCCACCCGGGCTGCTGGCCGCCGTCATCAGCGCCAACGGCAGCCACCAGCGACTGTCCAACGCGGAACTCGCGGCAGCGGTGCACGCGGAGATCGCCGTCCTCCTCGCCGGGTTGCAGGGCGCGCGGGCTGCGCCACTGCGCTCGCCACTGTGGTGCCGCACCATCCGCGAGCGGCGCGCCACCTTCGCCTGCACACCCGGGCTCAACCGGCCGCCGGGCACCACGGGAATTCCCGGACTATTGCTCGCCGGCGACTATGTCGCCGGCGACTATCCGGCGACCCTGGAAGCGGCCGTGCGCAGCGGCGTGGCCTCGGCCGGGCTCGTCTCAGGCGTTGAGGCGACCGCCGGCCAGCCTTAGGACCCGGCCACAACGCCGCGCCAGGGCTTCATCGTGGGTCACCAGGAGCAGGGTCGTGCCCTGTTCGGCGTTCATCGCGAACATCAGTTCGATGATCTGCGCGCCGGTCTCGGCGTCGAGATTGCCGGTCGGCTCGTCGGCCAGCAAGAGCTGCGGCTTGACGGCAAAGGCCCGCGCCAGAGCAACGCGCTGCTGTTCGCCGCCGGACAGATGTTTGGGGTAGTGGTCCAGGCGCTCGCCCAAGCCCACGCGCGCGAGCGCCGCGCGGGCGACGCTCTTGGCCTCGCGGTGCCCTGCCAGTTCCAGCGGCAGCATGACGTTCTCCAGGGCGTTCAGGGCCGGCAGCAGTTGGAAGGACTGGAAGACGAAACCGAGCAGGCGGCCGCGCAGCGCGGCGCGCTCATCTTCATCCAGTGCGCCCAAGTCTTGTCCGGCGAGGAGCACGCGACCGCTGCTCGGCTGGTCGAGGCCCGCAAGCAAGCCGAGCAGGGTCGATTTGCCGGAACCGCTGGCGCCGACGATGGCCACCGCCTCGCCCCGCATCACGCTGAAGCTGACTTGGTGCAAAATGCTCAGGGTCGCTCGCGCCGCCACCGTGGGACTGAGGGCGACGACCTTGGAGAGGTCTATGGCGCTGATCACCGCCGTATCTGCTTCGGAAACTGCTGTCATGCCTAGATTCCTGTTCCTCGTCCTCGTCTTCTTTAGCGGCGCCTTGCAGGCGCAGACCAATCTACTCGTCTTCGGCGACAGCCTGAGCGCCGGCTATGGCATCCGCTCGGAGGAGGCCTGGCCTACCCTGCTCGCCCAGCGCCTCAAGGCCCAGGGCTACCCCTATACCGTGGCCAATGCCAGCATCAGCGGCGAGACCAGCGGCGGCGGCGCCTCGCGCCTGGGCGCTGCGCTCACCCGCTTCAAGCCGGCGATCGTCATCATAGAACTCGGCGCCAACGACGGCTTGCGCGGCCTCCCGCTGACCCAACTGCGCGACAACCTGGGTCGCATGATACGCATGAGTCAGGCTGCCGGCGCGCGGGTACTGCTGGTCGGCATGATGCTGCCGCCCAACTACGGCAGCGAGTATACGCGCGCCTTCGCGGCGGTCTATGCCGACCTCGGCCGCAGCCACAAGGTGGCGCTGCTGCCCTTCCTGTTCGAAGGCATGGCAGCAGACCGCGCTGCCTTCCAGGCCGACGGCCTGCACCCGACCGCGAGCGCGCAGCCGCGACTGCTCGACAACGTCTGGCGCGCCTTGCTGCCCCTGCTCAGGAAAACCTGAGTTCGGGCGACCCACCCCGCAGCCGGCCTATCGGCGCCGCAGCGAAGCCGTCGGCGGCAAAGGCGGCGAGCACCTCGTCGGCGCAATCGGCGGCGCAGCACACCAGCAGACCGCCACTGGTCTGCGGATCGGTGATCAGCTTCCGCTGCCACTCCTCGCTGCCCGCGGGCAGCGATATCTGGTGACCGTAGCTGGCCCAGTTGCGTACCGAAGCGCCGGTCGCGATGCCCTGCTGCAACAGCGAGCGCGCCGCCGCGATGACGGGCAGGCGGGACAACTCGACCTCGGCCGCAAGGCCCGAGGCGCGGCAGACCTCCAGCAGATGTCCGGCCAGGCCGAAGCCGGTAACGTCGGTCATGGCGTGCACCCCCGAGTGCTGCGCCAGGGTGGTTCCGGTGACGTTGAGCTTGGTCGTCTGACGCAGCATTTCGGCGTAAGCCTCGGGCGAGAGCAGTCCCTTCTTCAGGGCCGCGCTGAGGATGCCTATGCCCAGCGGCTTGCCGAGGATCAGGCAATCGCCATCGCGGGCGCTGCCATTCTTCTTCACCTTGAGCGGATGCACGAGACCGATCGCGACGAGGCCATAGACCGGCTCGAGCAGGTCGATCGAATGGCCGCCGGCAATGACGATGCCGGCCTTGGCGCAGACCTCGGCGCCGCCTTCGAGGATGGCGCCGATCACGGCGATCGGCAGCTTGTCGAGCGGCATGCCGACCACGGCCAGTGCCATGATCGGTCGGCCGCCCATGGCATAGACATCGGACAGCGCATTGGCGGCGGCGATGCGGCCGAAGTCGCGCGGATCATCGACGATGGGCGTGAAGAAGTCCGTGGTGGCCACCAGCGCCTGCTCGGCGTTGATCTGATAGACGGCGGCGTCGTCCGAGGATTCACTGCCGACGAGCAGTTCCGGTGGCAATTTTGGCAACAGCGGCAGCGACCTGGCGAGGATCTGCTGCAGGATGGCCGGCGACATCTTGCAGCCGCAGCCGCCGCCGTGGGAAAACTGGGTGAGTCTAATCTGTGCGGGTTCGGACATGATGCGCTTAGAATTCGCTGCGGCGTGCTCAATCGACGATGGCCCATCGCTCGTGCGCCGCTCGACGAAAGGGTTTATGAGGCGTGCTTCATGAGGCAGCCAGGGGTCGCAACCCTAGCACAACTAGCCGACTTTGACGAGATCATCGACGCGCGCTCGCCCGCGGAGTACGCCGACGATCATCTGCCACGGGCGATCAACTGCCCGGTGCTCGACGACCGCCAGCGCGCTCACGTCGGGACCCTCTACAAGCAGGCCTCGCCCTTCGAGGCGAGGAAGATCGGCGGCGTCTGGGTGGCACAAAACGTCGCCAGTCACATCGAGCGCCTGTTCCTCGGCCGGCCGCGCGACTGGCGGCCGCTGGTCTATTGCTGGCGCGGCGGCCAGCGCAGCGGCGCCTTCACCCACATCCTGCGCCAGATAGGCTGGGACGCGCAGCGTCTCGAAGGCGGCTACAAGCGCTGGCGCCGCCAGGTGCTGAGCGATCTCGCCGCCTGGCCGCAGGGCCTCAGCTTTCGCGTCGTTGCCGGCGCCACCGGCAGCGGCAAGAGCCGCCTCCTGGCGGCGCTGGCCGCCGCCGGTGCGCAGGTATTGCCGCTGGAGGAACTGGCGGCGCACAAGGGTTCGGTGCTCGGCGTCCTGCCGCAGACCGAGCAGCCCTCGCAACGTTTCTTCGAATCGCGCCTGCACGCAGCGCTGGCGCATTTCACGCCCGAGCGTCCGGTGTACGTCGAAGCGGAGAGCCGGCGCATCGGCGCCGTACAGTTGCCCAACGAATTGATCGAGGCCATGCGCGCCGCACCCAGCCTGCGCCTCGAGGTGCCGCTGGGGGCACGCGTCGACTTTCTGCTCAAGGATTACGACTACTTCCTCGCCGATCCCGCCTGGCTCATGGAACGCCTGGAACAGCTCATCGGTCTGCAGAGCCGCGAAACGGTCGCGCGCTGGGTCTCGCTCGCCGCAGCGGGAGAATTCCGCGCCCTGGTGCAGCAGCTTCTGCAGCAGCACTACGATCCCCTCTACCAACGCTCGCAGCAGAAGAACTTCAGCGCTGAAGCCGGCTCGGCACCGATCGCGCTCGACGATCTGCATGCCGATAGCGTGTCGCGCCTGGCGCAGGAACTGCTCAGAGCCGCGTAGTCGATCGGCGCAAGAGCTCAGTCGGGAAGATAGAGCGTACCGCCGCGCTGCGCGCACAGGCGCTGCACCACCGCGGGTTGGTCCGCTCCCACCTGGCCCTGCTCGAAGGCCAGCACGGACAGGCGCCCGCGCACCACGTCGAGCAGCTCGCCGGGCCGCAGCAGGAAGGCCGGATTCGAGGGCGGGCGAAACAGTTCGTTGCCCGACATGAAGGTTTCGTAGATCAGCAGACCGCCGTGGTCGAGCGCGGCGAGCAGGAAAGGCAGCAGCGGCCGCCACAGATAATTGGTGACGACGATGCCAGCGAAGGCGCGGCCGGCATAGGGCCAGGGCCCGCCCTCGAGATCGCTGCACTGCGTGTGTATGCCCGGAATGCCTGCCAGCGCCGCGAGCGCTTCGGCATCGCGGTCGACCGCCTCCACCTGGTGGCCCAGCGTGGCGAGCAGGCGGCTGTGGCGGCCACCGCCGCAGGCCAGATCGAGCACCACGCCACCGGCCGAGATCATCGGTGCAAAGCGCGCGACCCAGGGCGAGGGCTCGGTCAGCACCTTGGGGTCGCCCTCACAACACCACCTGCGAGCCCAGTTCGACGACGCGGTTGGCCGGTAACTTGAAGTAGTTGGTGACGCTGCCGGCGTTGCGGAACATGGCGATGAACAGCTTCTCGCGCCACATCACCATATCCGAACTGAGGCTGGGAATCAGCGTCTCGCGCCCGAGGAAGAAGGAGGTGTCCATCATGTCCAGGTGCAAGCCCTGCTCAGCGCACCAATCGAGCGCCTGGGGCAGGTCGGGTTCGTCCATGAAGCCGAAACACACCTTTACCCGCCAGAAATTCTGCGGCAAGGCCTCGACCGTGACCCGCTGCGCATTGGGGACGCGCGGCACGTCGAGCACGCTCACCGTCACCATCACCATGCGTTCGTGCACCACCTTGTAATGCTTCAAGCTGTGCAGCATGGCCTGCGGCACGTTGTCGGGATTGGGGGTCATGAACACTGCGGTTCCGGGAACGCGCGTCGCGCCGCCCATCCCCAGGCTGGCGATGAAGGACTTGAGATCGAGGGCGTCCTTATCCAACTGGGCATAGAGCAGCTTGCGGCCGCGCTTCCAGGTGGTGAGCAGCAGGAACACAGCGAAGCCGAAGCAGAGCGGAAACCAGCCGCCGTCGATGATCTTGACGATGTTCGCCGAGAAGAAGCAAACGTCGATGATGATGAAGGGCAGCACACCGAGGATCGCCCGCCACCAGCCCCAGTTCCACAGCCAGCGCGTCACGCAGAAGGCGAGGATATTGGTGATGAACATGGTGCCCGTGACCGCCGTGCCATATGCGCCGGCGAGGTTGGTCGAGGAGCCGAAGCCGAGCACCAGAGCGACGACCGCCGCGAACAGCGTCCAGTTGATGCTGGGCAGATAGATTTGACCGATCTGGTGGGCGGAGGTGTGCTGCACCTCTAGACGCGGCGAGTATCCGAGCTGTATCGCCTGCTGGGTGACCGAATAGGCGCCGGAAATGACCGCCTGCGAGGCGATCACCGTCGCCACCGTGGATAGCGCCACCAGGGGGTAGAGTGCCCAGCCCGGCGCCAGCAGGTAGAAGGGATTTTCGATGGACTTGGGATCGCTGAGCAGCAGCGCGCCCTGACCGAAATAGTTGAGCACCAGCGCCGGCAACACCAGGCCGAACCAGGCGAGCTGAATCGGCCGCCGGCCGAAGTGTCCCATGTCGGCGTATAGCGCTTCGGTGCCGGTCAGCGCCAGCACGACGCCGCCCAGAGAAAAGAAACCCATGTTCGGGTGTGCGCCGAGAAAAGCCAGGGCGTAGTAGGGATTCAGCGCCGCGAGCACGCCGGGTGCCATGGCGATGTTGAGCACCCCGAGCAGGGCCAGGACGCCGAACCAACCCATCATGATCGGTCCGAACAGGGCCCCGATGCCGCCCGTGCCCTTCTTCTGGAACCAGAAGAGGATGAGCAGGACGACCAGCGTGACTGGAATCACATAGGTCTTCAGGGCCGGCGTCGCCACCTCCAGGCCTTCGACCGCCGAGAGCACCGAAATCGCCGGCGTCACGACGCTCTCGCCATAGAACAGTGCGGCGCCGAACAAACCCAGCACCGGAATCACCAGGCGCCGGCGGCTGGCCTCTGGCGCCGGACGCAGGGCCATCGCCATCAGGGCCATGATGCCGCCCTCACCCTTGTTGTCGCAACGGGTGATGAAAGTGACGTACTTCACCGTGACCACGATCATCAAGGCCCAGAAGATCAGCGAGAGGATGCCCAGCACGTTGGCGGGCACGATGGGCACCGCGTGATGACCACCGAAGAAGATCTCCTTCATGGTGTACAGGGGGCTGGTGCCGATGTCGCCATAGACCACGCCCAGCGCCGCCACGGCGAGCGCACTGGTGCGCGACTGGTCCGGAATAACCTGCGAACTCATCCCTGTCCCTGTTGCCCTGCGAAAGCGCGCATGATACACCTCGTCTACGCCATCCTCGCGCCAGCGAAACAGGCCCCTATTGTGTTAGATTGGCGCAAGGAAAGCGGCCATGCACTCCGAGCAGCACTACCTCACCCCCCTCTTCGAACCCGAGTCGGTCGCCATCATAGGCGCGTCGGACCAGCCACACTCGGCCGGGACCATCCTCGTCCTCAACATCCTCGACAGCGGCTACAAGGGCAAGATCTACTTCGTCAATCCCCGGCGCAAGTCCATCTTCGGCCAGGTCTGCTACGCGGCGATGGAGGACCTGCCCGAGCGTGTCGATCTGGCGGTGATCTGCGTCAGAGCCAGGAAGGTGGCGACGCTGGTCGACGCCTGCGGGCGCGCCGGCGCGCGCAGTGCGCTGATCGTTTCCAGCGGATTCTCCGACGCCGGCGAACGGGGCGCTGCGCTGGAGCAGACCCTGATCAAACGCGCGCGCCGCTACAAGATGCGCCTGCTGGGGCCCAACAGCCTGGGCATGATGCGGCCGGGCAACGGCATCAACCTGACCCTGGCACGCGGCAGCAGCAACCCCGGCAGCATCGGCCTGGTGTCGCAATCGGGCACGCTGTGCACCGCCTTCCTCGACTGGGCGCAACCCAACGGTGTGGGCTTCTCCAGCGTCATTTCGCTCGGCACCTCGAGCGATGTCGATTTCGGCGAGGCACTCGATTATCTGGTCACCGATCCGAAAACGGAGAACATCCTCCTCTATATCGAGGGCATCAAGAATGCCCGCCGCTTCATGAGCGCGCTTCGCGCCGCGGCGCGCTGCAAGCCGGTGCTGCTGATCAAGGCCGGGCGCCACCCGGTCGCGGAACAGGCGGTGCGCTCGCACACCGGGGCCGTGGTCGGCGCCGACGACGTCTTCGACGCGGCGCTGCGCCGCGCCGGCGTCGTCCGCCTGTCCACGGTCGGGCAGATGTTCGCGGCGGCGCAGGCGCTTTTCTCGCATTTTCGACCGCGCGGCAACCGCCTGGCGATCATCACCAACGGCGGCGGTCCCGGCGTCATGGCCGCCGACCAGGCGGCCGACCTGGGCCTGCGCCTGGCGGAGTTCGAAGCGAAGACCACCGAAAAGCTCGGCGCCATCATGCCGCGCCACTGGTCGAGAGCCAATCCCCTGGACATCGGCGGCGGCGCCACGCCATCGCGCTACGCCGAGGTACTGGCGCTGTGCCGCGATGACGAAAACGTCGACGGCGTTCTCGTCATCCTGATGCCGATGGCAAACGCCGATCCGACGCAATCGGCGCGCCGCGTGATAGAGATCGCGGCGCAATCCGACAAGCCGCTGGTGGCCTGCTGGATGGGCGAGCAGCAGGTGCGCGAGGCGCATCTGCTGTTCCGGGGCGCCGGCGTTCCCTACTTCCGCACACCGGAGCCGGCGGTGCATCTGTTCGCCCAGATTTCTGGCTACTACCGCAGCCAGAAGCTGCTGCTGCAAACGCCGGGGCCCTTCTCCGAGCACGCGGCACCGCGCCTGGACAGTGCCCGCCTGGTGATCGAGACGGCGCTCGGCGAAGGACGCACGCTACTCTCCGAGATGGAATCGAAGGCGATCCTGGCCAGCTTCCACATCCCCATCGCGCAGACCATGGTCGCGCATTCGATCGCCGAGGCGGTGGTAATCGCCGAAGAGATCGGCCTGCCCGTGGTGATGAAAGTCAACTCGCTGCAGATCAGCCACAAGTCCGACGTCGGCGGCGTGCGCCTGAACCTTGGATCGCTCGCCGCCATACGCAATGCCTACGATGAAATCCGCGCCGAAGTCGGCAAGAACCGCCCCGACGCCGTCATCAACGGCATCACCGTCGAACCGATGGTGAACAAGCCCAACGGCCGCGAATTGCGCATAGGCATCAGCCAGGACGAGATTTTCGGTCCGGTCATCACCCTCGGGCCGGGTGGAACGCGGGCCGACACGCACAAGGATCGTGCGGTCGCCCTGCCGCCGCTGAACAGCTTCCTGGTCGCCGACCTGATCCACTCGACGCAGCACATCGCCCGCCTGGGCGGCCTGCGCAAACTGCCGCCGGTCAGCCTGGCGGCGATCGAGGCCGTGCTGCTGCGCATCTCGGAAATGGTGTGCGAACTGCCCTGGATACGCGAACTGGAGATCAACCCCCTGATCGTCGACGAGCACGGCGGCATCGCCGTCGACGCTCGCATCGTCGTCGCAGCCCTGCCCGAGAGCCGGGGCCGCTACGACCACATGGCCATCCATCCCTACCCAACCCACGAAACGCAGAGCTTCACGACCAAGTCGGGAGAGTTCGTGACCATCCGTCCGATCATGCCCGAGGACGCCGACCTCGAGCAGGAGTTCGTCAAGCGCCTGTCGCCCGAGAGCAAGTATTTCCGCTTCATGAATACCATCCGCGAATTGTCCCAGGGGCAGTTGGCGCGCATGACGCAGATCGATTACGACCGCGACATGGCTTTCGTCGCCACCATGGAAAAGGATGGGAAGCCATTCGAAATCGGCGTCGCCCGCTACGCCACCAATCCCGATGGCGAATCCTGCGAATTCGCCATCGTCGTCGCCGACGAGTGGCACGGCAGAGGCCTCGCGCGGCAGTTGATGGGCGTGCTGGTGGACAGTGCGCGCAGCCGCGGCCTCAAGTACATGACCGGCGATTTCCTGGCAGAGAACCGGCGCATGCTCAAGTTCGTGACCAATCTCGGCTTCGTCCTCGGCCCCCATCCCGATGACCACGGGCTGAAGCGCGGGCTGCTGAAGCTGAACGGCTAGGCGGCTCCAGGCGGCAAACTGGCAGGCCGCAATGTTTACAGTTTTTTTACCCCGATTGTAGGAAACTGCAAGTATCCCAACTCGGCTCAAGCTGCCGACCATGAAATCATTGCCACCCGCGCACTGGCGCTGGGCCCGCTATCCGCTTGCTGCAGCGTTTTGCATTCTGACGAGCTTGGGCGGGTTTCCCCTGAGGGACTTCCTCGACCTGGCCAATATCGTGATGCTCTTCCTGCTGACGGTATTCGGCAGCGCGCTGTGGTTTGGGCGTGGACCGGCGCTGATGGCTGCGTTTCTCTCCGTCGCCCTGGTCGATTTCTTCTTCGTACCGCCGCACTTGTCGTTCGCCGTGGCCGACGCGCAGTATCTGGTCACCTTCGCGGTGATGCTCGCCGTTGGCCTGATCACCTCCCACCTCGTGGCTTTGCTCGCGGAGCGGACCCGCCACGCCCAGTTGCGGGAACACGAGACGCGGATTCTCTACCAATTGGCGCGCGATCTGGGTAGTGCCCTCACCTTGGGCCAGGTGGCGGACATCACCCAGCACTTTCTGGCGAGCATCGCTCTCGATGCCACGCTGCTGGTTGCGGAGGGCCCGGCAGCAAAGCCCTCTTTCCAGGAATTCGGTCACCGCCACCTGACAGAACTCGAACGGAACATCGCACGTTCCGCTTATCTCAGCAACACGATCGCCGAGACCGATTCCCTGGCCAGCAAGAATGTCGCCGTGGCATTTCTGCCGCTCAATGCGCCGACCCATGTGCGCGGCGTCCTGGCGGTGATGCCGCGAACCGACGACATCGCCTCCGTACGCTCACATCGTCACTTGCTGGAATCCGTCGCCTTGCTGGTGGCGATCATCATAGAGCGGCTGCACTACGCTGATGCGGCACGACACAGTGAGCTTCAGGTTGCGGCGGAGAGATTGCGTACCTCGATTCTCTCCTCGCTGTCGCATGACTTGCGCACGCCGCTGACCAGCCTCGTTGGACTCGCCGACGTCCTGGTGCAAAGACAGCCCGCCTTGCCTCCCGATGCGGTCGAGACGGCTGGCATCATCCGCGATCAGGCACACGCCATGCATCACATGCTGTCCAATCTTCTGGACATGGCCAGGTTGCAGGCCGGCAAGATTACGCTCAACAAGGAGTGGCAGCCGTTCGAGGAAATCATCGGCTCCAGTACCCGACTGCTCAAGACGCTCCTGGCCAGGCGGAGGCTGGAAGTCGACCTGGAGCGCGATCTGCCCCTCGTTCATTTCGATGCGGTACTGCTGGAGCGGGTCGTGTGCAATCTTCTGGAGAACGCCGCCAAGTACTCGGAAGACGGGGCGCAAATTCAGCTCCAGGCGCGCAGGCGCGCAAGCGCGCTCGAAGTCGCCGTTTGCAACGCCGGTCCCGGCTTTCCCGAAACGAGGATGGAGCGGCTGTTCGATCCCTTTGTCCGGGGAACGAACGAGCCTGCGGTCGCTGGCACAGGCATGGGGCTGGCGATCTGCAAGGCGATCATCGAGGCACACGGCGGGACGATAGGCGCAGAAAACCATCCCGGCGGCGCCTGCGTGCGTTTCACGCTGCCCCTCGGCACGCCGCCGAGCATGGAAGATGAAGGACGGTGATGAGCGAGGCCAAGGTGAGGGTGATCATCGTTGAGGATGAACCGCAGATACGCCGCTTCGTCTGCGACGCCCTGCGCCGCGAGGGCTGCACCTGCATCGAAGCTGGCACGGGGCGCGAGGGGCTGGACGCAGCAGCCAGCGGCATGATGGACCTGGTGATTCTCGACCTTGGCTTGCCCGACATGAGCGGGATCGATTTCATTCGCGACTTGCGTACCTGGTCTCCCCTGCCCATTCTCATTCTTTCGGCCCGCGCGGCAGAACAGGACAAGGTTGCGGCACTCGACGCCGGCGCCGACGACTATCTCTCCAAGCCAGTCGGCGTCGGCGAGCTTCTGGCGCGCGTGCGCGCCCTGCTGCGCAGGCATGGGCAGCGCAATGAAGCCAGGCCTCAGCACCGCTTTGGAGAGATCGAGGTCGATCTCACGCGCCACGTCGTCACCCGGGGTGGGGCTGAAGTGCACCTGACGCAGATCGAGTATCGGCTGCTGGCGGTAATGCTGGCCAATAGCGGCAAGGTGATGACCCATCGCCACCTGATGCAGGAGGTTTGGGGACCGGGCCATAGCGAACAGGGGCACTACTTGCGTATCTACGTCGCCCGCCTGCGGCAGAAGCTGGAGGCGGACCCCGCGCTGCCGCAGCACATTCTGACCGAGACCGGCATCGGTTACCGTTTCCAGACTTGAATCGAGTACCAGGTTCCATGTCCGCAAGCAGGTTCAAGAGCCAATTGGCCGTGTTGTCGCTGGCTGCCCTCGGCGTCGTCTATGGCGACATCGGGACCAGCCCCTTGTACGCGCTGAAGGAGGTGTTCGGCGGAGCGCAGCATCCGGTACCGATCAACGCGGACAACGTGCTGGGCATACTGTCGTTGATCTTCTGGTCGCTGATGATCGTCGTCAGCCTGAAGTACGTGACTTTCATCACGCTGGCTGACAACAAGGGGGAAGGTGGCATCATGGCCCTGATGGAGCTCGCCCTGCGACCCAGCGGACATGGCTCGCTGCAGCGCAAGACGATCATGCTTCTCGGCCTCTTTGGGGCGGCGCTCTTCTATGGTGACGGCGTCATTACGCCGGCGATCTCCGTCCTATCGGCGGTCGAGGGGCTGGAGGTCATCACCCCCGCGCTCAAGCCTTACGTGCTGCCCGTCTCGCTGACCATCCTGGTGTTCTTGTTCGCGGTCCAGCGTCAGGGCACAGCCGCGGTCGGCAGCTTGTTCGGACCGATCATGGTGGCGTGGTTCCTCGTCCTCGGGGTGCTGGGAATTGTCAGCATCGCCAACACGCCAGAAGTGCTGCACGCATTGGCTCCGTGGCATGCCCTGCGCTTCTTTGCCGCCAACCCGGTCCTGGGATTTTTCGCCTTGGGTGCCGCGGTACTGGCCCTGACGGGGGCGGAAGCCCTCTATGCGGACATGGGTCATTTCGGGCGCAAGCCGATTCAGCTCGCGTGGTTCTTCCTGGTTCTGCCGGCGCTGGTCCTCAACTACTTCGGCCAGGGAGCGCTGCTGCTCCGCGCCCCCCAGGCCATCGCCAACCCCTTCTATCTGCTGGCGCCCGAGTGGCTGCTCTATCCGATGGTGGTGCTAGCCACCGCGGCAACCGTGATCGCTTCCCAGGCGGTGATCTCGGGCGCGTTCTCGATCACGCAGCAAGCCATCCAACTCGGCTTTTCCCCGCGTATGGAAATCAACCATACCTCGGATCAGCAGATTGGACAGATCTATCTCCCGGGCATCAATTGGACCCTGCTCAGCGCCGTCGTCGTGCTGGTCCTGGGATTCGGCACCTCCACCAACCTGGCTGCGGCCTATGGCATTGCCGTCACCGGCACCATGTTGATCACCGACCTGTTGGCCTTCGTCGTCACCCGCTACGTCTGGCAATGGCCTCTCTGGCGCGCATTTCTCGGCGCCCTGCCTTTCGCCATCATCGATCTGGCCTTCTTTTCCGCCAACACCGTGAAGATCGCCGATGGTGGCTGGTTCCCCCTGGTCTTCGGCCTGGTGGTCTTCCTCTTGCTGACCACCTGGAAGCGCGGGCGCGAGCTGTTGAATTCCCGTTTGGCCGCAGATGCGATGGGGACCGCCAGCTTCATCCGCAGCGTTGCTGACGTGCCACGCGTACCCGGGACGGCGGTGTTTCTTACGACGAATCTCGACAATGTGCCGCACGCCGTGCTGCACAGCCTCAAGCACTACAAGGCCTTGCACCAGCGCACGGTGTTCGTGTCAGTCAATATTCTCGACGTTCCCCGTCTCACCGAATCGCGACGGGTCGAGGTAGTTCGCCTGCTCAATGATTTCTGGCAGGTGAAGGTGTTCTATGGCTTCATGGAACAGCCCAAGCTGCCTGAGGCGCTGGCACTCTGCGCCGAAGACGGTCTCAGCCTCGAACCCATGGATACCTCGTACTTCCTTGGCCGCGAAACCCTCATTGCGCAGTTGAATTCCGAGATGCCGCTGTGGCGAGAAAAGATCTTCGTCGCCATGTTCCGCAACGCCGGCAGCGCGGCTAACTTCTTCGCGCTGCCCGCCAATCGCGTGGTGGAACTGGGCACACAAGTCGTTCTCTAGCGCGGCCCGGGTCAAGCGCCTTTGGCAAAGCCGATCTGGCCGCGCTTGCCATCGACGGCGATGGTGTCGCCAGGGGCAAACTTGCCCTCCAGCATCTGCTTCGCCAACGGATTCTCGATGCGTTCCTGGATGGCGCGCTTCAGCGGGCGGGCGCCGAACAACGGGTCGAAACCGGCGCTGGCCAGTTCCTTGAGCGCCGCTTCGGACACCGTGAGCTTCATCTCCAGCTTGGCCAGCCGCCGCTCCAGATAGCCGAGCTGGATCTTCGCGATGGCAGCGATGTCCTGCTCGTCGAGCGCATGGAAGACCACGGTCTCGTCGATGCGGTTGATGAACTCGGGGCGGAAGAAACCCTTCACCTCCGCCATCACGGCGAGCTTGATCACCTGGTAGTCGTCACCGGCCATCTGCTGGATCATCTGGCTGCCGAGATTCGAGGTCATGACGATCACCGTGTTCTTGAAGTCCACGGTACGCCCCTGGCCGTCGGTCATGCGTCCGTCGTCCAGCACCTGCAGCAGCACGTTGAAGACGTCGGGGTGGGCCTTCTCCACCTCGTCGAAGAGGATGACGGAATAGGGCTTGCGCCGCACCTGCTCGGTCAGATAACCGCCCTCCTCGTAACCGACGTAGCCGGGTGGCGCGCCGATCAGCCGCGCCACCGAGTGCTTCTCCATGTACTCGCTCATGTCGACGCGGATCAGATGGTCCTCGGAATCGAAGAGGAATCCGGCCAGGGCCTTGCACAACTCGGTCTTGCCCACACCCGTCGGTCCCAGGAAGAGGAAGGAGCCATAGGGCCGGTTCTCCTCCGACAGTCCGGCGCGCGAGCGGCGTATGGCATCGGAGACCATGCGCACCGCCTCGTTCTGACCGACGACGCGGGCGTGCAGGCGCTCCTCCATGTGCAGCAGCTTTTCGCGCTCGCCCTGCATCATCTTGGATACCGGGATGCCCGTGGCGCGGCTCACCACCTCGGCGATTTCCTCGGCACCGACCTGAGTGCGCAGCAGCTTCGGACGCTGTGCCCCAGCCCCGGCGCTGTCGGCCTGCTTCAGTTGCGCCTCCAGTTGCGGCAGCTTGCCGTACTGCAGCTCGCTCATCAGTTGCCAGTCGCCGCGCCGCTTGGCCTCATCCATCTGCACCTTGAGCCTGTCGATCGCTTCCTTGATGTGCTGCGAGCCTTGCACCTGGGCCTTCTCGGCCTTCCACACCTCCTCGAAGTCCCCATACTCGCGCTCGAGCTTGGCGATCTCTTCCTCGATCATCTGCAGGCGCTTCAGCGAGGCCTCGTCCTTCTCCTTCTTCACCGCCTCGCGTTCTATCTTCAACTGGATCAGGCGGCGGTCGAGCTTGTCCATGACCTCGGGCTTGGAGTCGATTTCCATGCGGATGCGCGAAGCCGCCTCGTCGATGAGGTCGATCGCCTTGTCGGGCAGAAAGCGGTCGGTGATGTAGCGATGGGAGAGCTCGGCGGCAGCGACGATGGCCGGATCGGTGATGTCCACACCGTGGTGCAGTTCGTATTTCTCCTGCAGGCCGCGCAGGATGGCGATGGTGGACTCGACACTCGGTTCGTCGACCAGCACCTTCTGGAAGCGCCGCTCGAGCGCGGCGTCCTTCTCGATGTACTTGCGGTATTCGTCCAGCGTCGTGGC
>Ga0172380_10005649_pt1 | contig 15025 bp, 10 predicted proteins | sample Leawe162metaG_FD_119747 | JGI IMG/M metagenome (GOLD analysis project Ga0172380, IMG submission 119747) | Leachate microbial communities from a municipal landfill in Southern Ontario, Canada - Leachate well 162 metaG | ecosystem: Engineered > Solid waste > Landfill > Unclassified | place...
AAGCAGAGCGGCAGGTAGGCGCACTCCAGGCATTCGTCGTTCTTCCAGAGGTCCAGGTTGTGGGACACGCGGAAGTCCGCGATCCCTTCTTCCAGGGAGCCGACCCGCAGGTTTTCGTCCCCCATGAAGGAGGGGCACTTGTAGATCCCGCCGTCGTAAGCGACCACCACATCGGAGTCGAACTCCACCATGCAACCGGCCATCCTGAGCCTGGGGGTGTTGAAACCGCGCTTGAGGACCTCTTCCCTCAGGTACAGGCCGGCCTCGCTCATCCATGGCTCGCTGCTGGAGGCGCAGGCCGAGCTGAAATCGCCGCTGACACTGCCGTCCGCCTTGGGGGTGATTGGAGAGAAAAAGGCGTACTTGAGCTTGTCCGGGGTAATGCCTTCGGCAATGAGCAGATCGAGCAATTCGGGGAAGCGGCGGTAATTGTGGCGGGTGTAGTTGCCGCCGATGTCGAGGGGAACCAGCTCGCAGACGGCCCGGGCATTGGCCAGGATGGTGGCGAAGCTCCCCTGGCCGGGGACAAAGGGGCGCTGCTGGTCGTGGATATCTGGCGGTCCGTCCAGGGTGATCCTGACACCTTCAAGCCCCAGGGGCAGCAGTTCCTCCACCACCCGGCGGGTGAGCAGGGTGCCGTTGGAGATGATGGTGAAGCTGAACTTGACCGCCTTGGCCAAAGCCGCTGCCGCCAGCGGGGCGGCGATGCCCTTGAGCAGGGGCAGGGCCATCAGCGCCTCGCCGCCGTAGAAGTCCACGACCACATCCCGTCCCCCGTCCATCTGCTCCAGCAGCTTCTGCACCAGCAACTTGCCGGTGTCGGCACTCATCCTGTGATGCCCGCGGAACGGGTCTTCGAAGCAGTAGGGGCAAGCCAGGTTGCATTCCAGGGTCAGGGTCACCAGTGCGCTGAAGGGACGTTTTTCCCGGTTGGCCGTATCGAAGAGCGTCCGCATCTCTTCGCGCTCCGCCGTACGGTCCGGCACCAGCACCCCCAGGCGGGACAGGGTAGCGGCCTCTTTTCCGGTCAGATCCTCTCCGCCGACGCAAGCCCTGTCCCAGAGAGCAGCGGAGCATTCCAGCACCGCGCAGCGCCGGGTGGCGAACAACAGCACCCGGCCCGGTTTGTCCGCGCAGGGGTAGACCTTCAGATAGTGTGATGTCTGCATGGCTGGTTCCTTTCGGTGATCAACGACAGGAAGAGTTAACCCAATGGTTCTGGCGCGTTTTCACAACCTCGCACCGCCAAATACCCGGATTTGTTATATGTGGAGACTTTACCTCGAAGGGAGCGAACGGACAAGCTGAAATGAAGCACGGGGAGGGTCGCCCCTCCCCGTTGGGTGGTTACCTGACTGAAGTTTGAGTTGAAGTACAACAGGCCGACTCCGGCTTGGAACAATTACCCTCTTCCAGCACTAACAGGTCATCATGTTCTTCGCGCATACATTTACCCTCCTATTTATCTGATTTTGCCCATTTTAATGGACAAGTCGTCAACAAATCTGCTAATCTCCTTGCACCAAACATACCATGTCCAACAAAAATCCTTTAAATAGCCTGCGCGCGCTCCTGACGACCCTCTTTCTGGTCATCCTGCTCACCCCTGTCCTTGCCTGGGGTGAAGAGGGCACCGATGACACCCTTGGCCTTTTCACGGCCTGGCAGGAGCAATCCTCCACCGCGTCCCGCGCCCCAAAACCGCTCTCCCAGACCGCCGAAAACGTCACGGTCGTTACCCGCAAAGAGATCGAGGCCCTCAACGCCCACACCCTGACCGACGTGCTGATCACGGTCCCAGGGATCCAGGTGGACCCGCGGGGCGGCCCCGGTAGCCTGGGCCCACCCATGATCCAGAGTTCAAGCTTCAGGCACGTACTGGTGATGGTGGACGGGGTGCCGCTGAACTCCCTGACGGACAATTACTCCGACACCGGCTCGGTGCCGGCCGCGATCATCGAGCGGATCGAGATCGTCAAGGGGGCCGCTTCCTCCAGTTGGGGTCAGGCCCTGGGCGGGGTGATCAACGTCATCACCAAATCCCCTGAGCAGGGAAGGAGCGTCAGCGGCGCGGCCAGCGCCTCCGTCGGCAGCCGGACCACCAGTGACGACCGGCTGGAGCTGAGCGGCACCAGCAACGGCCTGGGCTACCTGCTCTCCGGCGGCTACCTCGGTTCCAACGGCGTTCTGCAACACCGGCAACTCTACTCCGCCAACGGTTACGGCAAGCTGACCTACGATCTGCCAGGCGGAGGCCTGCTCTTCGGCACCTTCCGCTACGCCCGGGCCAGCCAGGGAGATCTATTCTTAGCACCATTGGGCATCGACTTCCAAGAAGACGAGGACACCCGCAATCTGTACGCCACCATCGGGCTGACCAAACCGTTGAACGAACGGCTGACCCTCGACTTCCAGGGGCGCCATGCCTTCCGGGGCATAAATCTCTTTGATACCCAGGCGAGCGATTACGCCGTCATACAGACCATCAAAACCCGTGAAAACGTCACCGGGGCCGACCTCAAGCTGGTCTGGCGCGGCGACAGCAATCTGGTGGTGGCAGGCGGCGGCTACGAACATGCCGAAATGAAGAACACCGACGCCCTCACAAAGGCTGATCTGCTGAAGCGGATCGTGGACCGGTGGGGTGTCTTCCTGAACGACACCCTCACCCTCGGTCCGGTGGCGATCACCCCAGGGGTACGCTTCGATCGGACAGTCAGTGGCGGCGACCAGTTCAGTTCCTCCCTGGGGGCCACCTGGCAACTGAATGACAAGACCGTGGTGCGCGCCTACACGGCCCGTGGCTATGGTCTCCCCAACCTGACCTACAACCAGCCGGCCGAAAAGGTCTGGACCAGCCAGATCGGGATCGAAAGCCAAGTCGTACCGTACCTCTGGCTGAAGGGGACCCTGTTCCGCAACGAGACCTGGAATTTGCAGACGGTAGACCCGGCAGGGGCGCGCCACATCGCATTGGGCAGCGAGCTGGAGGCGCGCACCACGCCCATACTCAACACCTCCCTAGGCGCCGGCTGGACCTATACCGACACCTATCGCACCAGCGACGGCACCCCGGTACTGGCCGCCCCGCGCCACACCCTGCAGCTGTCTGTACGCTACGACGACCAGACCTACCGGGGCATGCTGACCGGCCGCCAGATCTACTGGCATTCCGACCCGGCCTTCAACGGCCGCTACTACGGCCTGGTGTGGGACCTGCATCTGGGAGCCACCCTGCTGAAGCGGGAGAACAGCTCCCTGGAACTGTTCTTCACCGGCTACAACATGTTCAATGGACGCATGTACCAGGACGAATTTACGCCAAGTACCGGGCGCTGGTTCGAAGGCGGAATGAAGGTGAGGTTCTGATGAGATACCTTGCCTCCCTCATACTCGCCTGCGCGATGCTCTTCCCCTCCCTGGCCATGGCCTATGACGTGCTGGTGGTGCAGAGCAAGCACGACCCGGCCTACGAAGAGGTGCTGCGTGGCTTCCGCGCCGCCTTCCGCCACACCGAGCGGGTGGTGGTGCTGTCCGACTACGCCGAGGTGGATGTCTTCCGCATCGTGCGCGAGGAACGGCCCGGCCTGGTGCTGGCCCTCGGCGACAGCGCCCTGACTGCCGCCAAAAAGGTTCGCCAGACTCCGGTCATTGCCGTAATGTCCCTGAGCATCACCAACCCGAACGTTGCCCAGCCCAACCTGACCGGCATTGGTATGTATATCCACCCCGAGAACTACATGGACATCTTCCGGAAGCTGAAGGTCCGTCGCATTGGCGTGATCTACAACCCGGCTCGGAGCGGTTGGTACCTGCGGCAGGCGCGCCAGCCAGCCAAGCAGGCCGGAGTGGAGCTGATCCTGCGCGAGGTGCATAACCCCAAGGAGACTCTGAGCAAGCTCTCCGGTCTGGCCGGACAGGTGGATGCGCTCTGGATGCTGCCTGACACGGTGGCCGTCACCCGCGAGACCGCCGAGGCCTACTTCAACTTTTCCCAGGAACAGCGGGTTCCGGTGGTTTCGTTTGCCAGCGCCTACCTAGGGCTGGGAGCCGCGGCCGTGCTGGAGATCAGACGGATCGAACTGGGCAGGCAGGCCGGCGCTATGGCCGTGTCGCTGCTGAAGAGTCTGGCCGGCACTGATGAAATCGACTACCCGGACAAGGTAGTCATCAAGACCAATCAAAGCGTACTTAAAAATCTGGGCTTCTCTTCGGGACTCTTCGAGATCAGCGGGAACCCGGCCAGGAATTGAACATGCAGCTGCCAGCGAGCTTATCGGGCTTCCTCGCCAGCTTCCGCTTCCGGCTTCTCGCTATATTCACCGTTGTAACCGCGCTCGCCACAAGCTTTTTCGTCTCCTTGTACGTCATTTCCGAGATCCGGTCACAACGCAGCCAGGCCGCAGCCAGCCTGCAGATGTTGGCCGTGAACCTGGCAGAGCGCATCCCCCTGCCGCTGTTTGCCGAGAACCGCAGGGCCCTTTCGCAACTGGCCCAGGACACCGCTGAGATATCCGGCCTCTATTCCGTTACCATCACCACCCGCAACGAAAAAACCCTGGTTTCGCTGCGGCGGCCTAACTCGGTGCCGCAAGCCGACCTTCTCACCGCTACGGTACCGGTCATCAGCCATCCCATGGTCACCTCGCCCGAAGAGGCCCTGACAGGGAAACGCGATTCAGCCGGGATCAAAATCGGCCAGGTGCGCCTGGAGATGGACACCCTGCAGCTGAAGGAAAACAGCCGGCGCCTGATTATGACCGCGGCCCTGATTTCATTCGTCTACTGGATCGTGGTGTCGGTTCTCTGCTACCTGGCGCTCCGCAAGGTGACTCGCTCGTTCAACGCCCTGATGCAGGGATTGAGAACCATGCGGACCGGCAACTTCGAGGCCAGGATCGAGGTGGAAAACGCTGACGAGCCGGGAAGGGCCGCATGCGCCGTGAATGAACTGGGCGCGTCGCTGCTGGAGCGCGAAGCGGAAAACCGCCGCCTGAACGAGGAACTGGTGCGCGCCATGCGGTTGGAGGTACAGGAGGAGAAAAAACAGCTGATGGCCAAGCTGATCGAGACCAACCGGATGACTTCGCTCGGTTTGCTGGCATCGAGCATGGCCCACGAGATCAACAATCCCAACGCCTCCATCCGACTGGCCGGCCAGTACCTGGCCAGGGCCTGGAAAGATGCGCTGCCGCTGCTGGTGGAGACTGCCGGCGAAGAGGGCGATTTCGTGCTGGGAGGACTGCCGTTCAGCACCGCGCGCAACAACATCCAGGAGTGCTGCGCCACCATCGACCGTAACACCGAACGGATCGCCCAGGTAGTGCAGGACCTGCGTTCCTACAGCCTGGGGGAACGCAATCTGCTGCATCCCGGCGTAAACATCAACCAGGTAGTGAAAGCGGCCCTGACCATTGTCCGGTCCCACGGCAAGCGCACCGATATCACCATTGGCGCCGACATGAACGACGACGTCCCCCTGATCACCGGCAGCCAGCACCAACTGGAGCAGGTAGTGGTCAACCTGTTGATGAACGCGCTCCAGGCCATGCCGGACGGCAAGGGTATGATCGCCGTCAGAACCTCGCACAACCGGGATAACAATGAAGTGCTTGTCGAAGTATGCGACGAGGGGGAAGGGATCCCCGTTGAACTGCGCGAACGGCTTCTGGAACCGTTCTTTTCCACCCGCATCGAAAAAGGGGGTAGCGGCCTGGGGCTGTTCGTGGCCAACTTCATCATCACCGCCCATAACGGGCGCCTGGAATTCGACTCCGTCCACGGCAACGGTACGACCGTAACCATCCATCTGCCCACCAAACCACCCGTTCAAACCCCATAAAAAAACCCGCAAGGGGCGCTTGCGGGCAGTGATTACTACCAGGTTATTTTTAAATCAGGAGAGAAGCAGAGCCCCGCACCGCCTGCCTCAGGCAGCCCCTTCCGTGCCGATAAGGCCCATCTGGACCAGCTTCTTGTTGAGTGTGGGGCGCGAAATGCCCAACAGTTCGGCAGTCAACGACTTGTTGCCTCCGGTCATGCGCAGTGCCTCCTCGACCAGCATCTTTTCCACGGTGGTAATGGTCGGGAAACTATTGTAGCTCATCTGCATCTTGAAATGGCGGTCCCGGACAATGCGCAGATTCCAGCTGCACGAGTCGTCGGATTGCCCCAGCCCCATGAAATCCTCGAGCACGAGTGCCGAGCCCTTGTTCGCTGTGACCGCATGATGGACCAGGTTCATCAGCTCGCGGACATTGCCGGGATAATCGTACCCCTCCAGGATGTTGCGGGCATCCTTGGTGACGGCAGGCACCGGCCGACCAAAGTCCCTGGAGGTCTTCTGGATGAAGTGGTCGAGCAGCATGGGAATGTCGTCGCGCCGCTCCCGAAGTGGCGGTATCTGGATATGGTGGCAGGCCAGGCGGTGGTAGAGGTCGCTGCGAAATCGCCCCTGACCGAGCAGAATGTCGAAATCGCGATTCGAGGCGGCAATGATGCGGGCATCGCTCTTGATGAGTGCGTCCGACCCGATCCGGTAGTATTCCCGCTCTTGCAGAAGCCTGAGCAGCTTGACCTGCGACTCGCTTCCCATGTCCCCGATTTCATCCAGAAAGAGCGTGCCCCCCTGGGCCTTGGCGATCAACCCTTCACGAAACTCGTGGGCGCCGGTAAACGCGCCTTTCTTGTGCCCAAACAGCGTATCGTCCAGCATCATGTCGTCCAGGCCGGCAACATTCAGGGGCACGAATTCGCCCATCAAGCCGCTCGCTCGATGGATGGCCCGTGCGAAGAGTTCCTTGCCGACCCCGGTTTCGCCGGTGACCAGGACCGGATTGTAAGAGCCGGCCATGCTCTCGATAATCTTGAAAAGGGCCTGCATACGCGGATTGTGAGTCAGAATGTCGGCGAACAACTCCGGGCGATGCAGGGAATCGCCCATCAGGTATTCCTTGAGGCGGCGGTTCTGGTTGGCGAGCTCGTTGATCTTGTAGGCCTTGCCGAGGCTCGAAAGCAGACGGTCCACGTCGATCGGCTTGGTTATGTAATCAAACGCCCCCTGCTTGATGCACCCCACCACGGTTTGCAGGTCGCTGACAGCGGTCATGATAATCACCGGGATGTGGGGATAGCGCTGGACAATGACCGGCAGCAGTTCGGCACCGGTAACGTCCGGCATGATCCAGTCCATCAGGAGCACGCCGATCCCGCCCCGGTCAAGCTTATCCAGCAGTTCCAGGCTCGAGTTGAGGATCTCGACATCCGGGATGTCATTGGAAATCAGCGTCAGATGCACTTCCCTCAAAAAATCGGCGTCATCATCCACCACCAGTATTTTGTTTTCCCGCCCAATGCCAGTTTCCAGATTCATAACCGCCCAACCTCCGCTGTTGCCGCTTTTGTCAAAAAAGGGGGTAAGCATGTGCTTACCCCCAGGTATTACTTGGCGGAAGAGGTAGGATTCGAACCCACGTAACTTTCGTTAAACGGTTTTCAAGACCGCCGCCTTCAACCACTCGGCCACTCTTCCAAATCTTATTTTTTAAAGCTTGCCGCGTTTCCATTCACGCGCATGGGGATCGGCAACCTGCATTCCCCATCCGCTACAGCCTTGAGAGTGACCACATATACAAGATATATGCGTAAAAATCAATCTTTAACTGCCCGTATCAGCCGTATTTCCAGAGCCGGGACCGAAACGGCCGTTCTCAGGCGATCCGCTCCAAGCCCCCCATGTAGGGGCGCAACACTTCGGGAACCAACACCGAACCATCCTGCTGTTGATAGTTTTCGAGCACGGCCACCAGGGTCCTGCCCACGGCCAGGCCGGAACCGTTCAGGGTGTGGACAAACTCCGGCTTCCCCTTTTCGTCCTCGCGGAAACGGATGCCGGCGCGGCGGGCCTGGAAGTCGCCGAAACTGCTGCAGGAGGAGATCTCGCGATAGCAGCTCTGACCTGGCAGCCAGACCTCGATGTCGTAGGTCTTGGCCGCGGAGAAGCCGATGTCGCCGCTGCAGAGCGCCATTACCCGATAGGGGAGCCGCAGCATCTGCAGCACCTGCTCGGCGTCGGCGGTCAGTTTCTCCAGTTCGGCGGCTGATTCGGACGGGTGGGTGAACTTGACCAGCTCAACCTTGTTGAACTGGTGCTGCCGGATCAGCCCCCGGGTATCCTTGCCGTAGGAACCGGCTTCCCGCCGGAAACAAGGGGTGTAGGCGGTGTAGCGGATCGGCAGGTCGCCGCGCTTGAGGATCTCGCCACGGTGGATGTTGGTTACCGGTACCTCGGCGGTCGGGATTAGCAGGTAATCCGGATCAACCAGCCTGAAAAGGTCTTCCTCGAACTTGGGCAGCTGGCCGGTGGCGGTCATGGAGTCGCGGTTGACCATGAAGGGGGGGAGCACCTCCACGTAACCGTGCTGCCCGGTATGCAGGTCAAGCATGAAGTTGAGCAGGGCTCGTTCCAGCCTGGCGCCGGCGCCACGATAAAGGCAGAACCGGGCGCCGGTGATCTTGGCGGCCCGTTCGAAATCGAGAATACCCAGCCCCTCGCCGATGTCCCAGTGGGCCTTGGGATCAAAGGCAAAAGCGGGGAGGTCGCCCCAGCGCCTGATCTCGACGTTGTCGTTCTCGGACGCCCCCAGGGGAGTAGTCGGGTCCGGCAGGTTGGGCACGGTCAGGAGCAAGGCCTGCAGCTTTTCGTCCATTTGCTTGAGCTCTTCGTCCTGTTCCTTGATCTTCTGCGAAACAGCCCGCATCCCGAGGATCTGATCCTGTACCTGGCTTTTGTCCTTTACCTTGCCGATCTCGTCGGAAACCCTGTTGCGTTCGGCTTTGAGGGCTTCATTGGCGAACAGGAGCCTGCGGCGCTCATCATCCAGTTCGCGGAATCCGCCCAGGTAGAAGTCGCCGCCGCGGGTGGCCAGACGCCGCTCGGCCTCTTCGAGATTTTCCCGGATGTATTTGATGTCTAGCATTGGAAAACACCTTTATTTTTATTGGTTAAGAGTGTATTTTTTAGCATTTGCGTCACCCTCCGTCAATGCAAAAGAGCCCTATGAAGCGGATTACAGCCTCATTCCTGCCCATTGCCATACTGATCTGCCTGCCGCTGGTTGCGGACGCCCAGGAAGTGGTCGTCAATGCCGTGGGCGACATCATGCTGGCCGGAAAGTGGGCGGCCGGCATCAAAAAAAGAGGTTTCGACTCCACGTTCAGGGCCACAGCGGGCGAACTGGCCAAGGGCGACATCAACCTGGCCAACCTGGAATCCCCGATCGCCAGCAGCGGCAAAGAATTCAAGGGCAAGCGTTTCCGTTTCCGGGCTGAACCGGAAGTGGCGCCGGCGCTCGCCAAGGCCGGCTTCCGGGTGGTCACCCTGGCCAACAATCACACCATGGATTTCGGCGGCCAAGCCTTGGCCGAGACCATGAAAAACCTGGCGGCCAACGGTATTGCCTGGACCGGGGCCGGGGGAAACCTGTCCGAGGCGCGCAAGATGGCGCTTTATACAGTCAAGGGAGTCAAGATCGCCTTCCTGGGCTTTTCCCTGACCCAGCCGGTGGAGTTTTTCGCCGCCCGCACCCGACCCGGCACCACGCCGGGCCTGGAAGGCATCTATACCGCCGACATTGCCAAGGCCCGCGCAGCGGCGGATTATGTCATCGTCACCTTCCACTGGGGCAAGGAGGGGAGCTCTACGGTGCAGCCCTACCAGCGCGCTGCGGCCCACAAGGCCATCGAGGCGGGCGCCGATGCGGTCATCGGTCATCATCCCCACGTGCTACAGGGGGTGGAACGGTACAGAAACGGCATTATCTTCTACAGCCTGGGAAACTTTGCCTTTGCCAGCATCGGCAACAGCGCCGCCAGCAGCGCCATTGTCCGCCTGAAGCTGGATGGCCCCAGGCGGGAAGCGGAGATCGTGCCGCTGGACATCCTCAACAGCCGGGTGCGCTTCCAGCCCAAACCGCTTACGGGCAACCGGGCCAAGGCGGTCATCGACCAGTTGAACCGGCTGTCGCAGCCGTTCGGCAGCAGTATCGAGGGGCACAACGGCAGGTTTATCGTTGATTTTTGACTCTTTTGACTCTTTTGACTCCGTGACTCCGTGACTCCGAGACTCCGAGACTTATTCCATGAAAATACTCCTGACAACACTGCATGCCAAATACTCCCACGCCTCCCTGGCGCTCCCCAGCCTGGCGGCCAATTGCCGTTCCCTCCCTGGCGTTGACATTGCCATCCGCGAATGGATCGTCAACGAGCCGGCCGAACAGTTGCTGCGGCAGGTCATGGCGGAGCAGGCCGATCTGGTGGCATTCTCCTGCTATATCTGGAATATCGAGAAGACCCTGCGAATTGTCTCCGACATCAAAAAGGTCTCGCCGGGCACACTGATCGTGCTGGGCGGCCCTGAGGCTTCTTTCGGGGTCTTCGAGCTGATGCGCGCAAATCCGGCCGTGGATTTTGTGGTTAAGGGGGAGGGAGAGGGGATCTTTCGCCAGTTGGTCGAGATTCTGGCAAGCCAAGAAATCAGCACAGCAAAGGCACAGCCCTCGCCTGCCCTGTTCCCGGCACCGGATGGGGCATTCGCGGAAATCGACAACCTCTTTTCCCGCGACGGTGAGGACATCGTTGCCGGGCCGCACAGCAAGGGCTATCTGCTGCTGGACAGCCTGCCTTCGCCTTTCGATGCCGGCCTTGTTGATCTGGAAAAGCCGTTGGTCTATTACGAGACCTCCCGGGGTTGCCCCTTCTCGTGCGCCTTCTGCCTCTCGTCGGTGGAGGGGAAGGTGCGCTCCTACTCCATGGAGCGCATCAGGCATGACCTGCTGTTCCTGATGCAGCGTTGCGTGCCCAGCATCAAGCTGGTGGACCGCACTTTCAACTATGATGCCAGCCGGGCCGACCAGATCTGGGGCTTCATCCTGGAGCACAACCAGGGGAGCCATTTTCACTTCGAGATCAGCGCAGACCTTCTGACCGGGGACAACATTTCCCTGCTGGGGCGCGTGCCGGACAAGACCTTCCGCTTCGAGATCGGCGTGCAGTCCACCTCGGCAGGGACCCTGGCACGGGTGGGGAGGCAAAGCGACCTGGCCCGCAGCTTCGACAACGTCCGTCGCCTGCGAGCGGAAACGCGGATCGAACTGCACCTGGACCTGATCGCCGGCCTGCCGGGGGAAGACTACCCTGGCTTCCTGGCCTCCCTTCACCAGGTGGCCGGGTTGCTACCCCACGAAATCCAGATCGAGCCCCTCAAGGTGCTCAAGGGCTCGCCCATGCGCCAGATCGCCCAGCTGGAGGGTTACCGCTTCTCGGCTTTCCCGCCTTACACGATCCTCTCCACCCCCTGGCTTTCTTTCGCCGAGATCTGCCGGATCGAGACCATTGCCAGACTGCTGGACCTGTTTCACAACCGGGGCGGATTTGCCAATTCCCTGCGTTTCATGTTGCAGAAGATGACTTTTGCCGCCCTGTTCGACCGGATGGCCGGCCAGGTCGGGGTCGAGAACCTGTCGAGCCTTTCCACCCGCAGGGTTTACGAGCTGTTCGCCCGCTTGGCAATCGGGTTGGTTGGTGAGGGGGAGCAGGGACTGCTCCGGGATGCACTTTTTTACGACTACTGTCTGAACGAGCTGCCGCAGATGGGCAAACTGCCCGACTTCATCGCCGGGCGCCACCGGGAATGCGCCTGGCCTGGGCGCCGCGACCTGCCACCAGGGGTGGAATTGGCCGCGGACAGCCGGGTCAAGCTGTTTTGCTTCACTTTTTTGCGGGATTACCGGGTCGAAATATGGCCGGAGAATCGGGCCGCGATCACCTTTGTTTATGCCTCCAAAGCGGGCCTGGGCCAGAGGGTGACGGCGCTGTAACTACTCCGTGCGCCAAATTCCCTTTGCGCACTGTTCCGGTATATGCTAATCATCTGACTTTCAAAATATTTTCGGGAAATGGTGAAAGCAGCATGGAAGACCTTTACCATCTGGTTACTGTTGCCGATGGCCAGAAAGACTCGGCCGCGATCATGGAGGTTATGCAGAAGATCTACGACGGCAAGTTGAAAAACGACCTGAACCTTCTGAATTTCATCCGCGAGGTGCCGGTAAGCTTCAAGGCCACGCTGGAAAACGTCGCCGACGACCGGATCGAGCTCTCCGTGCACCAGAACCAGGCCGTCATGTTGAAGCACGATAAATTCACCCTGATCCGCAGTTCCCATTTCCCCCATGACTATGGCGTCCATGCCTATGTGGCGCTGGCAAATCCGACCAAGGGCAAGGCCATCCTGGTGCGGTTCGCCTATGCCCAGATCAGGGCCGAGCGGAGGACAGCGGTGCGGGTCCAGATCCACCGCGCCATGCCCGGCACCTTCAGCGGGGCTTCCGGCACAATTGCCGGCAACATGTTGGATATTTCCGTAGGTGGGGTTTCGCTCAAGGTAAAGAACAAGGCCGGCGGCGAGCCGGAGGACAAGGGACGTTTCAGGTGCTCTCTACCGACCGGAGAGATCGACGTGAGCGCCCGGTTTCTCAAGTTCATCAGCAGCGAGGACGCGTGCAAGGCCGTCTTCGTCATCGAACCGGACTCCAAGGTGGAGACCGCAATATCACAGTTTATCTTCAACGAACAGATCGAGATCATCAAGGAACTGAAGGAACGCTTCGTCTAGTCTGCCTCGGAACCGGCGGAGCGATCAGGGAAAAGCCGCTGGCCCTGGCCTTCCGCCGCGCCTGAATCCCCATCCCGGACAACCGGCTCCATGGTCACCCGAGTAGCCAGCTCAGCCAGCAGCTCATCCATCTCCGCTTCGAAACCAGGCATGATGGCGATACGGATGATGCCATTGGCATTGTCCACCGTGCTCATGACATTCATCCCCTCATAGGCCTCAAGGATAAACTTGAGAAACACCATGTCGCGCCGGGCAACCCGGAAATAACGGCAGATCATGTCACAGCCTCCCCCTGGATGGCCACGCTGCCGGCACGCCCCGGAATCTCGCCCATATCGAGCAGACAGGCCGGCGCGTCGTTTGACCGTCGGGCAACCTCAGCCATGGTGACGCAGCCGATGCCAACATCGGCCAGGCCTTCCAGCAAACGCACAAAGGAGGAGCGGATGGCCCGGCCTTCCATTTCGGCATGGATGGTCAGCACGTTGAGCCCGTCAGTGAGGTTGTCCAGATAGTATTGATGGATGTTTTCCGGGGTGACGCCGTTTTGGCCGAGGATTTCATCGGCAGTGGGGAGGGTGGTGGGGATCTGCAGTGTCCGGAAATGCCGGCCGCCCATGACCGGGTAGAAGGGGTGGCTGCCCCGGGAGTCGCTGCAATAGGAGAGCCCCATGGCATCTTGAATCGCCAGGGAATCAGGCGACACGGTCCATCCCGGCGCAGCGGTGGTGGTGGCCTTGTGGCCCAGGATCTCGGCAAAGCTGGCACCGGCACGTCCCAACTCCATCGCGGTCTGCTCCTTGCTGAAACCGGCGAGGTAGTCGTGCCACTTGACATGATCCCAGCAGTGGATGCCGACCTCATGTCCAAGCTGGTCCGCGCTACGCAGCACGTCGGGCAGGGAGGCAGCAATCATCGGGGCGGGGAGGAGCGTACCGTAGAGCATGGTCTTGATGCCATAGGCCGAAGGCGCCCCGGACCGGAGCTGTTTACTGAGAAAACCCTTGCGGGTGAAGATGCGGCGGAGCGCCTTGCCCGAGTTGTCCGGCCCCATGGAAAAGTAAAAGGTGGCCCTGGAACCGACCCGCGCCAGGTCTTCCAACAGCGCCGGCACACCGTCCCTGGTCCCGACAAAGGTATCAACGTCAACCTTCAGTGCAATCATCTTTTCGCCCATGCCGCGTTCTTCCCCATTCCACAAAAATCTTTGCAAGTGTAACAGTTTTGGTGTAAGAGGAAAACCCCTTAATCTGTGGGGGGTTAATTTGTATCTTCCGGCTGCCCGCACTTTTTATGTTTTCTTGACATGCCGGGTAACCAGAGTAAAATCAGCCAAAATCAGCCGAAACCCGTTCGACACGGACGGGTGCGGGGGAACCGACCAATTGGGGCGAATTCCGGCGAATCTCCGGAAAGGGCACTTCCAAGCTCTAGCCCGACAGCTAACCTCGTAGGCATCTGGAAGGGTTCGACATCGGACAACGGCCGCCGGTTCATACCGGCGGTTTCTTGTTTCCCGCAGTCAGCCCTGCACACACCGTGCGGGAGGCACATCATCATGAAGCAGCAGACAGCCGACTCTTACTGGGGCGGCGTCATCAAGTCCATGGGCCTGGTGTTCGGCGACATCGGCACCAGTCCGATCTATACCCTTACCGTCATCTTCGCCCTGACCAAACCCACCGCAGACAATGTCATGGGGATTCTCTCCCTGGTCTTCTGGACCATAACCATCCTTGTTACCGCCGAATACGCCTGGCTGGCCATGAACCTCGGCCGCAAGGGCGAAGGCGGCACCATAGTCCTCAAGGAAATCCTGGTCCGCCTGCTCAAGCCGGGCCGCAAGATCGCGCTAGTCGGCTTCCTCTCCTACCTGGGAGTTTCACTGCTCCTGGGGGACGGTGTCATCACCCCGGCCATCTCGATCCTCTCCGCCGTGGAAGGGATGGTCCTGATCCCCGGCCTGGAAGGTCTGCAACAGGGGACCTTGATCCTGATCGCTTCACTCATCGCCATCGTGCTCTTCATTTTCCAGTTTTTGGGGACCGATAAAGTGGCTGGGGCCTTCGGTCCGATCATGCTGGTCTGGTTCGCGGCGCTGACGGTCTCCGGCCTGGTCTCGCTTGCGGCCCACCCCTCCCTCGTCCTGGCGATCAGTCCCTGGTATGCGGCCAAGTTCTTCATGGACAACGGATTCGCAGCATTCTTCGTCCTGTCAGAGGTCATTCTGTGCGCCACCGGCGGCGAAGCACTCTATGCCGATATGGGGCACCTGGGACGCAAGCCGATCATGCGGGCCTGGTATTTCGCTTTCTGCGCCCTGATCATCAACTATTTCGGCCAAGG
>Ga0172380_10005650_pt1 | contig 15021 bp, 15 predicted proteins | sample Leawe162metaG_FD_119747 | JGI IMG/M metagenome (GOLD analysis project Ga0172380, IMG submission 119747) | Leachate microbial communities from a municipal landfill in Southern Ontario, Canada - Leachate well 162 metaG | ecosystem: Engineered > Solid waste > Landfill > Unclassified | place...
GCTTTGCCCGCTGGGTGCGCGACGCCGGCTTCACCGTCTACATGCCCTCGCTGTTCGGCAAGGACGGCGCCGTGGTTTCCGCTGACGAAGGTGCCGCCGTGTTCCGCAAGGCCTGCGTCAGCGCCGAATTCCGCGCACTGGCCGCCGGCCAGACCAGCCCGGTGACCTTGTGGCTGCGGCAACTCGCCCAGCTGGCGCATGACGAGTGCGGCGGTGAAGGCGTGGGCGCCATCGGCATGTGCTTCACCGGCAACTTCGCGCTTTCGATGATGCTTGAACCGGTGATGCTGGCGCCGGTGCTCTGCCAACCCACGCTGCCACTCAACGACCCGGCCGGGCTCGAGATCTCGGCCGATGATCTGGCGGCGGTAAAGAAGCGCCTCGACAAGGACAAGCTCGATGTGCTGGCCTACCGCTTCGAGGGCGACAAGTTCTGCCAGGCGCAGCGCTTCGCCGCCTACGAGCAGGCACTCGGCCCCCGCTTCAAGGCCCGCGTGCTGCCCGACTCTGCCGCCAACTTCGGCGACCCTCCCCCCTTCTTCCAGACGCACGTGCCCTTCCCGCACAGCGTGGTCACCGTGCACCTCGTCGACAAGGCCGGCGAGGCCACTGTTGCCGCACGTGACGAGATCCTCGGCTTCTTCAAGGCGCGGCTGAAGTAGCCGCCTCGACAAGCGCATCAGGCACAATAGACACACTAGGCAACACTGATTTCACGGGGCTATCGATGAAAATGCAGAACATTCCATTCGGCACGACTGAATGGTCAAAAATTGAACGAACCGAACACCCTGGCGAGAGCGGCGTTGCCTACTGGCAAACGCAGAACTTCGGTGGCATCCGGGTCAGGATGGTCGAATACTCGCCCGGCTACCTGGCCGACCACTGGTGTGTCAAAGGCCATATCCTTTTGTGTATCGAAGGTGAGCTGCACACTGAACTTGAAGACGGCCGCGTATTCGTTCTACGGCCCGGAACAAGCTATCAGGTGGCCGACGATGCCGAACCGCATCGCTCCAGCACCACAAAAGGTGCCAAGCTGTTCATTGTTGACTGAACTCCCCCCCCCAGCAGGAGCATCGACATGCTTGAACTCCGACCAGGCTGCGAGTGCTGTGACAAGGATCTGCCGCCCGACTCAATCGAAGCCCGGATCTGTTCGTTCGAGTGCACCTTCTGCGCCACATGCGCCGACACGGTACTCGCCGGCAAGTGCCCGAACTGCGGCGGCGAACTGGTCGCCCGCCCACGGCGCCCAGCCAACAAGCTTGCCAACAATCCGCCCGCAACCAAGCGCACCTGGAATCCCGGCGGTTGCGGGAAGTTGCCCTCAGGCGCCGGAGGATAAGTTGCGGTGAACCCCACCGAGCGCCCGCGGGTCGATACCGGCCTTGAGCGACACCATGGCGGCCCGGCCTTCGTCTAGAACGTAAAGCAGTTCGGAGGCAAGCACCCAGCTCGTGTACTCGGCAGAGTCGACATCCGCGTTCTGGCTGGCCTTGTCCTTCATCAGGCCCTCCAGGCCGGAGGCAAGCCGGCAGGCGCGTTCCAGCGTTTCGGCCAGGGCCAGGAGATCCTGAGCATTCTCCACCGGCGCCCTCGTCACACTGACCGCCACAACATGATCGAACCGAGGAACAGAAACACACCGTACAGCAGGCGTTGAAACACCAGCGGCGAAAGATACTTGCGCAAAGCAGTGCCGGCCCACAACCCGACAAATACCGCCAACAGAATTGCAGCGACAACCCAGGTATCGGCGACACGGGGAGCAGCACCGACGCTGCCGAGCCGGATGGCCAGGGCAATGGTCGCCACCGTGAAGCCAAGACCAAGCGCCTGAATGAGTTCATCCTTCTGCAACTGCTGGCACTGCAAATATGGAACCATCGGCATGACGAAGACCCCGGTCGTGGCCGTCACGATCCCCGTAACCGCACCAGCCACAACGCCATGGAAGCGCGCGCCTTGGCTCAGGTCCGGCAGCGATGGCCTGACCAGACCCCAGACTGCATAGGCAACGAGAATGGCCCCTAGAGCGACCCGCGAAAGATTATCTGCAGCGCCCAGCCCCGGAAACGGACTGAATATCGTCGCCAGCGCCATAACCAGCCACATGGGCCAGAAGCGGCGCACCAATGAGCGGAAATTCGGCCCCATGCACTGCGCAAGGTTTGTCGCCAATGACGGCAAGATCATCAGGGCTGCGGCAGCGGCCGTCGGCATCATCATGCCGAGAAGGGCCATGGAGAACGTTGGCAGGCCCATGCCGGTAACGCCCTTGCCAAAACCGGCGACGAGAAATACGGCACTGATCAGGATGACTGAATTTTCTTCCATGACAGAATGGTCCGCGCATTGGCGCCGCGTGTATATCTCGATCCCGATCAGTCACCCTCAACCTGCTACGAAGGATGCCCGCCATGGTGCGACCCCGTTCGACCCCAAGCTATCGCATTGACCCGTTCGACCTCCGGCTGTTTGCCGCCGTTGTCGAGGAAGGAACGATCACCGCGGGCGCACGCCAGATCCACCTTTCTCTCGCCGCCGCCAGTGCGCGCCTGCAACGCCTGGAACACGAAGTGGGCGCCAGGCTGTTGCACCGGTCGAAATCCGGCGTTACGCCGACCGATGCCGGGCAAACCCTGCTGAGACATGCGGGGAACCTGCAGCGCGAAATCGATACGCTGCACGCCGAGATGGCTGCCCATGCACGGGGCGTTCGCAGCACGATCCGCGTGCTGTGCAACACCGCCGCGATGACGGAATACCTGCCGCCGCTACTCGGCCGTTTCCTCGTCGAGCACCCGGACGTGGATATCGACCTGCGCGAGCTGGGCAGCCAGGACGTGCTACAGGCCATGCATCAGGAGCGCGCAGACATCGGCATCGTGGGCGACTACGTCGGGCTGGCGGGTCTGGAGACACATCCCTTCCGTGAAGACCAGCTGGTGTGCCTGGCACCGAAATCCGGCCCGAAATTTGGCAAGCGCTGCGTGAACTTTCTTGATCTGCTCGACCATCCATTTGTCGGCCTGCCGGGCGACAGCGGGCTCAGCCGCTTCCTCCAGAGCCAGGCGCTTCATTTCGGGCGGACATTGCATCACCGGGTTCGTGTCCGCAGCCTGGACGCCGTGGTCAGGCTGGTGGCAGACGGCGTCGGGATAGCGGTAGTCCCGGAGCGTGCAGCGCAACGCTTGGCGACGGACCAGATGGTCTCACGCAGATTAGCGGATCAATGGGCCAGACGGCAGCTGTTTCTGTGCACCACCGGGAATGCGCCCTTAAGTGTCAGTGCGTCGGCGTTGCTGGGGTTTCTGGCGCCGGCTGACCACAGTGCCGGCAGCTGAACGAATGTTGCGCGTTTAAACTCGCAGGGCGGGCAATTCACACAATCCGGCCGGAGCAAGCGTTACCCGCAGATAGAACGACTAACTGCTACCGGCCCGAAGCTGTCTGTCAAGCACTTCAAATTTGAACTCGCGAAAGAATTCAAACCTCATTGCTAGCGATATATTTGCAATGTTTGGTTTGCAAGCTGACGCGTATTCATACCTATCGCTCTGGCAGCTGACAACACAATAGCGCTCTTCAAGGAACCGGTTCGCCACTCATTTTGAATTTTGCCTTTTAGCTCCGAATCGGTTTGAGGGCCATCCCGATCCACTATCTTGTGGACAGCGAGATGGACTCCACGATCAACCACAACTAGTTTCTGTACATGGATATCGATTGTCGATAAAACACTATCAAAATCAGCAATCATCGATTTCCATGTAGCCTCATCAATCGCTAATCTACGCCCGATTATTTCTATAGCACTGCTGTCAGGATCGTCCGCACTATCTATACTTTGATCGTGTGCGATCAAATGCCGTTTGCTGTAGTACGCATTAAGCTTTGTCAATACTGATCTTGGCAGAGCAGGCAAAGACCAAGTACTAACCAACACCCCAACTCTCTTCGAGTACTTTCCGTGCAGCGCTGCATTGCAACGCAACTTGAGCGCCGCTTTTCGAGCCTCAAACGCTGCGGCGTTTTTTAATAATTGTGGGACAGCGTCTCCGGTGTAAGTGCTATCTTCCTTGAGAGGCTGATAGAGACAACAAAGATAAAAATAGCCGCACAAAGCGTTCTCAAATGCCGAACACATTTGAAGAATTGAGGTTGTACGTAGCGCTTCCGCATTGCTTGCTAGCGTATCCAAGAACTCAGACAACGAAACCGTCAGGGTGGAAGCTTCTCCTGTATCACAAGATCCCCATATGTGATCGACTCGCGGGTCTTTTGCATGGATACCAGTTGCAGCGATAACTTCGAGCAAAGCAGCCAATTTAGTGTAGGAGTACTTTGACGTCCAATAGAGTCTGTTTAGTCGTGTAATTTCGGATTTGAATACAAGGTAAGGCTGAAGAGATGGCATAAGATTCCTATCAATCGACTCACGACTAAGCTAAGGGCCAAGTGGCCTTCATTGGCGCCAAATGGGGTCAGCTTCATTTGAGCTGCTGAAAAGTAAATTCAAGCTTCGCATTAATACAAAGCGAATCTAACCCCTTTGATCGCTCGCGCCCAATGCGTCGCTGCGCTCTGTTACGTCAGTGTCGTCATACGCGGATGTGCATGGCGGAGGCAATGCGGCTGGTCGACCAGTTGACCGCGCGCAGAGCGCGGATGCCGTCGTTGTACACCGGCAGATCGTCGCTGAGTCCTCGCATAGAGACCAGCACGATGGCGCGCTGCGGTTCCGGTTGTCGGGCTTCGCCGGCGCGGCGCAGCAATTCCAGATAGAGCCGGAAGTTACAGCCCGCCTTGCCTTGGCGGAACCGGGCTCGATACACCTTGACCGGTGACCACTTGAAGCCGTGGTCGATCATCGCCGCTTCGTAGAGATCCTGCTTGTCCGGGGTGTCGAGCGGCACGATGCCGTGATGTTTGATCACGCCATCAGCATCGGGGTCATAACTTCCGAAATGGGCGTTTACGTTGGCGCGGATGTACTCGGCGCCGTGTCGCCCGTCGACTGGAGGCGCATATGCCAAGGTCAGGATGATCTCACCTTTGAAATGTGTGCCGCCGGGATGCAGACAGGCGGGGATGGGGAAAGGCGTTTTTTCCCAGAAAACTCCGTCGTACATTTCCGCATCGAATAGCAGGGTAAATGTGTCCGGGCGGCAAAACAGGGTCTCCATCACGGAATCTGGCACGCCGGTGCCGTGGTAGTTGCGTTCGTCCGGCGTAAAGCCAGGCGAGCTCAATGCTGCGGCGTGAATCATCAACGCCTTTACCATGTCCGGACGCACGGCGTGACCTTGCTGTTCCATGACCTGCCAGGCATTGGCCGCCAACGTAGCGGCCAATGGCGTGGCGAAACTGGTGCCGATGGATTCGCCGATGTGGCCGTCAGGCAGCAGCGAGCGAACGCCCGTGCCGCCGAAATTACCTGCGGTATCCTGGTTGCCTCCGCGATGGGTGATGTCCGGTTTTGGCGTCTTTGCCGGACCCGGTCCACGTCGTGAAAAAGGTGAAGGGCTGCCGGCAGTAACATGAGCATCCACGTGCGCCACCGAACCGACGGTGAGGCCGCGCGCCGATTCTGCGGGCAGCGAGATGCGATCCTCGCCGCCGAAATCGGGCGGGTTGGGCCAAGCTCGTAACGGATCGCTGTTGAAATTCCCGGCGGCGATAACGAACAGCACGCCGAACTTATCTGACAACGCGTCCAGCTCCCTTGCCAATTGGCCGAATTCATCAGGGTCGCCGGCGCAGGGGCTTCCAAACGAGCAGTTCCATACCTTGACCTTCGGATGCTTCTTTAGGCTTTCGGTAATGGCGTTGATCATCTCATCGGCGGTAGTGTTGCCGGTGGTAGCCAACGCGGCGATGTCGAGAATGCGTGACTGGGCCGCCGGAAAGTGCGCGTCCCCGCCGTTGATTGCGCGTGACCCCGCCACCAACCCGGCCACGAAGCTGCCGTGCAGGTAATCAGTGTCGCCAGGGAGGACGTAGGTTTCGCGCCCAGCAAGCCAAGGCTTCAAAAGTTTGTGTTTTGGATCGACCCCGGTATCGATTACGGCCACCACTGGCAGATCGCCCGGCGGTGCCGGCAGCATTCCGGCCGGCGCGTTTCCGATCTGAGTAAACCACTGCGGGATGATGCGAATCGGGGAGAATTCTTCCGCTGGCGCCACGGAGCGTACCCCGGGGAAGGCAGCAATGGTCAAGGCGGCTTCGAGCGACTTGATCTCGACGAATTGCGCCCGCCGTGACATTGCAGGCTGTTGCTTGCTAACGCGACATTCGGTCTTGCGTAGAAGGGCCTGCAACTTCTCGCCGATCAGCGCGTCGATGCCTTCGTCGGTATTCGAGAAGCGTTCCAGCACAAAGGGTTTGCCGGCTTTGATCCACGCCTTGACGTCACCCAGTTCGCGAAAGCGCTTGCCGATCTGCAGCGCTTGGTCGGCGCCGTAGACGGTGAAGGATTCGATGGTGGAAATGTTGGCGCGGATGCCTTTGGCCTGATTGTCGCTGATGACGCTGGCCAGATGGGTCAGGCTATGGGTAGTGACGGGGAGTAGTAATTCCCCCAGACCCTGGGTGCCGATCGGTAGCATGCCCACCCGTTCCAGCAATTGCATAGGCCGGTTAGATTTGGCCATCGCCTCGGTGCGTAGCCGCAGGGTAATGACGGACGGCAGCTCCGGATACTTCTTGTGTGTGCCAGCAACCGCTTGCTCCACCATTCCGAGTTGATCGATCAACATGCCGCGCAGTGCGCGGTTGACCGGAACCAGCTCTTTGGGCTCGCCAAAGCCGCTAATGACTTTTTGTTTGAGGTCGTTTGCCCGTGGCGCGACGACCAGAATCGGGTGTTCCTTCTTTGCCTTCATGCTGACCCCCTGATGCGGCCTTATTCGTTTGTCTTACTGAAATGCCATAGTAATCAGCCAGTTTCCGTAGAGCAAGCCACCGTGGCGCCCATTGGCGCAGGAATTCGATTTCCTTTTCGCGTGAATCGAGGAGTATGCCGTTGTGCATGGCGATCACCAGCCCGAGACGGCGCAATAGATCGATCGGCTGGATGGTGTCATCTCCGCGCAGGATGGCGGCGCGGATCGCATCATGCGCGGCATGTTCGATCGCCGCGCCGGAAAGTCCGGCAGAGAGCTCGGCCAGCGTCGCGCAGGATAAATCGGCATGAGCGTATTGACCAAGCTTCAGTGCCCAAATGTGTGCACGCAGATTGGCGTCAGGCAGTGACAGCTCGACACGCCAAGCAAAACGGCGCCAAACTGCCCGGTCGAGTAGTTCGGCGTGGTTGGTCGCCGCCAGCAGCAGGGTTTCGGGTGCCAGTGCATCAATGTTCTGCAGCAATGAAATCACGATGCGTTGCAACTCGCCCACCTCGCGCTCGTCGCTGCGGGTCTTGGCCAAGGCGTCGAACTCGTCGAGGAACAGCACACAGGGCCGGTTTTCGGCGTGCTCGAAAACTCGGCGCAGGTTGCGGCTGGTTTGGCCAAGCAGCGACGAAACCAAGGTGTCGCAGCGCACGGTAAGCAATGGCAGGCCCAACTCGGCGGCGATCAGGCGCGCGGCTTGGGTCTTGCCACAGCCCGGTGGTCCGGAAAACAGTAGGCGCGCTGGGTGGCGGATGCCGGCGGCAGCCAACTTCTCCGTGGCGCGTGTTGACTGTACGAATTCTTCAATGCGCACAGCGGCATTCTCGGGCAGCACCAGGGAGATGTCGACGCGCGCGGGCAACTCTTCGTCCAGCGTATGCAACTGGCTCTCCGAATCGACCGGCAGAGAATGCTGCAGCGAGACGGGCGCCAGAGTCTGGGCAGGCATGCGCGCGAGCTTCTGGCGTAACATGCCGGCTTGGCGTATCTCGCCGTCGGATTCAAGTTTTTCCGCAAGCAGGCCGGCGTAGTCGGCGGCCTTGCGGACATTGTGCTGTAGCGCCCCTTCGAGGATCTTCAGCACTTCATTGAGATGATCCATTTCAACTCCCGTGTGAAGCGCAAATCCTAGCATGTGTTCCGGTTTTTCGTGGTTTTGTTTCAATTTCACAATCATTTGTACCGCTTTTTCGGGCACAAAGCCTCAGCACCGTCGATCATGCGGTTGATGTGGCCCAGTCCTCGGACGTGAGTAAAGAAGCCAGGGCGTCAGAGCGGCGATCGGCGCGCTGTATTGAGCGGCTGCAATACGCATAGGAGTGGCCGCTCGGAAACTGCCTTCTGAGCGCGTCCAGCAGCAAAGGGCCGGGTTCTGCCGGTAGATTACTAAAACGCAGGCTTTCGATTCGACCTAGATGTTGAATGTCCGGTTTGTTGTCAGAAGCGGCACTGACCGCTTCGGCCGACAATCAGACTCATGCCCTCCCCTCCGCCCGGCAGCCATATGAACAAATCAAACCCCCCGCATGAAAAACCCTCATGCTCACGGCATCCGTATGACGGGATGATTCATCGCAACGGCCAGCGCTAGGTACTCCAGTTGCCACGCAACCAGCCTTGCCGGACCACCTTCGCTGGCTACTCCCGCATTTGAACCGGAGAAGTGAATGTCTGCACAAATATCGACAAAGCGCGTTACGGCGGCCGATCTCTTGAAAATGAAGCGTCAGGACGAGCGCATTCCTGTGCTGACCGCCTATGACGCCAGCTTTGCTGCGGTGTGCGATGCGGCGGGGATTCCGGCGATCATCGTTGGCGATTCGCTGGGCATGGTCATCCAGGGGCATGACTCGACGCTGCCGGTGCAACTTGGGGATGTGGCGTACCACGTGGCTGCGGTCAAGCGCGGCTGCGGCCGGCCGCTGATCATTGCCGACATGCCCTTCGGCACCTTTCAGGAATCGAAGGAACTGGCCTATCGAAATGCGGTGCAGCTGATGGCGGCGGGCGCGCAGATGGTGAAGGTGGAAGGCGGATTTGAAGTGCTGGAGGCCACCCGCTTCCTCGTCGACCGGGGCATTCCCGTATGCGGCCATGTGGGCCTGACGCCGCAGCATGTGAATGTGCTGGGCGGGTTCAAGGTGCAGGGGCGCGACCCGGCTGCCCGCGAACGCCTGATCGAGGAATCGGTGGCGCTGGCCAAGGCAGGTGCCGCGCTGCTGGTGCTGGAGGCCATGCCGGAAGAGGTGGGTACGGCGATCACGCAGGCGATCGAGATCCCGACTATCGGCATCGGTGCCGGCAGGCATTGCGATGGGCAGGTGCTGGTACTGCAGGATCTGCTGGGCATTTCCGCCGGCAAGCCGGCCAAATTTGTGCGCAACTTCATGCTGGGTGCGGCTTCGATCCAGGCGGCCTTCGAGGCCTTCGGGCAGGCGGTGCGCGATGGCAGCTACCCGGCGCCGGAGCATTGCTACTGATCGGTTTCCGGCATTTTGCAGAATGACGGATGCGGAAGGGGCCGGTGCTTGCCCGGCCCCGCCGCTGTCTTGCTTTGCTGCGCTACCTCCCCGGCCGCAGCACCAGCGCCAGCCCGGCCACGATGGGCACAACCCCCAGCAACTCGTTGGCGCTGACCACTTCACCGAGAAACCCGATCGCCAGCAGCGTGCCGAAGGCGGGGTTGAGCAGGTGAAAGCTGCTGGCCCGCGCGGCGCCGCCGTGGCGGATGAGCCAGAGCAGCATCACCGTCACGCCGATCGAGACAATGGCGGTCTGGTAGAACAGGCTGCCGAAAAAGGCGGCGTTGGGCACGAAGGCCAGCCCTTCGGACCACCAGGCCATTGGCAGCAGCGCGAGGCCGCTGGCAAAGAGCTGGATCAGCGTGATGCCCCACAGGTTCGCCCGCCCGACCGCGCGGCGGTTGATCAGCGTGGCCGCCGCCAGCGCCGCCGTACCGAGCAGGATGAGGGCAATGCCGGTCATGTCGGCCGGCGCAGCCGCCGCCCTGCCCCACATGATCCACACCACGCCGAGGAAGCCCGAGGCCAACCCGAGCGTGCCGCGCCAGCCGAATGGCTCTTTGAGCCATAGCGAGGCGAGCGCCGAGGTCATCAACGGGTTGGTGCTGACCAGAATGGCGGTGAGCCCGGCCGGTACGGTTTTCATGCCGGTGTAGGTGAGGCCGAGGTAGACCACGTTGGTGAGCAGCCCCGAGGCCAGCGCCAGCCCGATTGCACCGCGATCCATCTGCCGCAGCGAAACGCCGGGGGCAAACCAGCGCATCAGCACCCAGAGCAGCCCGCCGGCGAGCAGGAAGCGGAAGCACAACAGGGTGAGTGGGCCGGTGGCTGTCATGCCGATCTTGCCGGCAATGAAGGCCGAGCTCCAGACGAAGCTGAAGACAGTGCCGACCAGCGCGATGTGCAGCGTGGGCACCGGCGGAATGGCAGGGTTGATGGTAGTTGTGGTCATGGTGCGCTCCGTTCATCGTGGGGGTCGTCGTAGGTGTTGTCGTAGGTGTTGATCAGAGCTTAGAGAACGGTGCATCATTTGAGAAATTGATATATAACACTCCATCATTTCATTTATAAATACATGAGGCCGCCATGGAACCCTCGATCCGCAACCTGGATATCGACCTGCTCCGCACGCTGGTAACGATTGCCGATGCCGGCGGCTTTTCCGCCGCTGCGGCGCGGCTCGGGCGCACGCAGTCTGCGGTGAGCCTGCAGATCAAGCGGCTGGAGGATGCAGTGGGCCAGGCGCTGCTGCAGCGCTCGCACGGGCGCGTGGCCGGGCCGACGGCGGAAGGCTCGGTACTGATCGATTACGGGCGCCGCATCCTGCGCCTGAACGACGAGGCCTACAGTTGCTTCACCCGCCCCGATTTTTTCGGCCGCTTGCGCGTGGGGCTGCCCGAGGAGGTGATGGAGAGCGCCTTCCCCGCCGTGCTGGCAGAGTTCTCGACGGCCTGCCCGCGTGTGGAGCTGTCGGTACGCTGCGACCTTTCCAGCCGCTTGATCGATCTGGTGGAAACGGGAGAACTCGATCTGGCCCTCGCCCGGCGGGTGGCCACGGCGGGCGATGCGGGGCTGCGTAACGGCTGGCGGGTGATGCGCCGCGAGCCACTGGTGTGGGTGACGGGCGAAGGCAGCAACGCCATCGACCAGCGGCCGCTGCCGATCGGCGTTTTCCACGAGGGATGCGTGTTGCGCACTGCCGCCATCGCCGCATTGTCCGGCGAGCGGATTCCCTGGCGCACGGCCTTTGTCGGCAGCAGCTTTTCGACTCTGCGCCATGCGGTGGCTTCGGGCATTGCCATCGCGCCCTTGCCACGAAGCTCGCTCGCGCCGGGGCTGGTGGAGGTTCGCGGCATACTGCCGGCGCTGCCCGAGGTGGAAACGATCATCGGCTTCGGCCCGGGCGAGGTGCTTTCGGTGGCACGCCAGCTGGAGCAGATTCTCGACGCACGGCTCGGGCGCTGAGGCGCTTGCCGTTCAGCGCGCTTCCTCCTCCCAATGGTGGAAGCGTTCCTGCCGTTCCTTGCGGAAGTTGGCGAGTTCCAGGCGGATGCCGTCGGGATCGTTGAGGAAGGTGGCGTAGTAATCCTCTGCGTACTGTGCATAGCACTGCACCGGCGAGGCCTCGATGCCGTGCGCGTGCAACGCTTGCCATGCGCGGCGCACGTCGCCCTCCGTTTCAACACGAAGGCAGAGGTGGTGGAGACCCGGCGAATAGGCGTCGTGCCGGCTGGCCATTCGCGCCGGACGCAGCACCAGCCCGAAGTGCCGGTTGAAGTAGTTGATGTGCGGCTCGTTGCCGAACGCGAACGTCGACTTGCGGAAGCCGAGTACATCGACCAGCAGCTTGTCGTAGAACGGTTCGGAGACCGTCAGCGAACTGACTGTCAGGTAGAGGTGTTCGATGCCGAGCACTTCGACTTTGTCCTTCATGTCTGGCGCTCCTGATGATCGCGTGGTACTTCAAATCATGCTGGTTCGACGTGCCGTACATCCTTCTGCAGAAACGCCATGACCGCACTTGCCGCAAGGATTGCCGATGACACAGCGATTGCCAGCGCAAGCGAACCGGTGAGGTCTCCCAGCCAGCCGGAGAGCACGGGGCCTGCCGCCTGCCCGATGCCGAAGGCGGTGGTGAAGGCCGCAATGCCTGCCCCCCACGCACCTTGCCGTGAGCCGTTCTTCACCATGACGGTGATGGCCGCGGGGCCGATGAACATCGAGAGGCCAAACAGCACAGCCGAGACGGTCATGATGACTGGCGCCGCGCTCAGGCACGGCAGGAGCGCGGCAACCGCGAGAACAAGGTAGGACTGCCCGAGCGTCGTGCCGCCACGACCGTGCGCGAGCCTCGATCGCCAGAGGTAGGGGGAAGCCATAACGGCCAGACCGAGGAGCCCCCAGAAGATGGCGATCTCCAGGGTGCTGGCCTGATTGGCGCGCATCCACGCGATGATGAAGGTCAAGTAGGTGATGTAGCCCCAGCCGTAAACAAAGTAGGAAACGAGGCCGGGCCTGAAGTCGCGCCAGTTCCAATGTCCCACCACGCTGGCTGCAGACGGATCCTTGCTGCGGAATGCGGCAAGAATTGGGAGCGCGCTGAAAGCGATTGCCAGCGCGCCCATTGCGATCCACGCTTCGCGCCAGGCGCCCTGCCCGCCCCATGCGAGAACGCCCGGGATACCGATGCCGGAGAGGACCATGCCGATGCCGGCACCCCCGAAATACATCGGGATGGCGAAGGGCTGAATGCGTGGATGGAGGTCTGACTGGGCGCTCGCCAGCGCGCTGCCGCAGATGAATACGGCGGCGCCGAACAAGCCGGCCATGAAGCGCCAGAGCATCAGCCACTCCAGGCTGTCGGTAAGCCCGGTTGCCACCAGCGACAGTGAGGTCACCGCAATACCGGCGATGTAGAAGCGCCGGTTGCCCAATTTGCCAACGGTAGCGAACACGGTCATCGCACCGGCGATGTAGCCGATTGCATTGGCGGTGTTCAGTGCCCCTGCGGTCGAGTAGCTCCAACCGAACGCATCGCGCATGGCGGGCAGCAGGAGGGCGTAGGCGAAGCGGGCAAAGCCGTTCGAGATGGCCGGGCCGAGCGACAGTGCGAGGACAAGGAAGAGCGACATGGTGACCCCATGTGTGCAGGTAGGCACTCCGTTTTTCATATCAGCCCCGCGCTTTCAGCCACTCGGCGAGCAGGCGGTTGACGGCCTCGCTGTTGTGCTGGTGCAGGAAATGTCCGGCCTGCGAGAGGAGATGGACCGACAGGTCTCCCGCGACGAAGCCGAAGGTGTCGCGCACGCCTGCCGGCAGCGCATAGGGATCGTCACGCCCGTGGATAAGGAGCGCGGGTACGATGACCGGCGGGTAATCCGCGTCGTCCTCGAAGGCGGGGGGCCGCGGGAAGTTCTCGCGGTAGTAGTCGAACATGGCTTTGAGGCTTGATCGACCCATCGCCGCTTGGTGGATTCCGGCAAAGGCTTCGTCCTGCACCCAGAAGCCGAGGCGCGCCGACGGGTAGCGCAGATGGGCGTCGGGTGACTGGAAGAACAGAACGTAGTCGCTCGATCGGCGCTGCGCGGGATTGGCCCGCAACCCGGGGGCGATGGCGCCCGGATGAGGCATGCCGAGAACCACCAGCGAGCGCACGCGCGCCGGCACGGTCATGGCGGCACGCCAGGCTACGTAGCCACCCCAGTCATGCCCGACGACCGTGGCATCGGCGAGGCCTTCGTGATTGAGCACGGCGACCAGATCGTCCACCAGATACTGCCAGTGATAGGCACCGGCTTCCTCCGGCTTGTCCGACAGGTTGTAGCCGCGCTGGTCGATGGCCAGCAGGCGGTAGTCGTTCTTCAGTGATTCGATCTGCTTCCACCATCCGAGCGAATGGTCGGGAAATCCGTGCAGGAAGACGACGGGGCTGCCGCTGCCGGTGGCGTAGTAGTGGATGTTCACCGAACCGGAGCGTGCGGCCTTGCTCTCCAGCAATGCGATGAGCGTGTCGAGGTCTTTACCGGTGGGCATCGGGCACTCCATAGGTTTGCACGGTTGATGTCCGTCCGATTGTTGCCGCTGCCGACGCGCGGAACATGAGTCTCTTTCATCAATTCCATTTGAATCATTCACTGTTCGGCGAGACGGTTTCCCTATAGTCGAATCCATCGCGCATGGGCGCTCTGCAGGACTGAAGGCTCTGTTAAATCGAGAATCAACATGACACCTATCCGGAACATCGACAACCTGATCCTGGAAGAACAATCCGCAGGTGTGCGCTTTGCAGCTCGCTTCGCACAGATCGGACCGCTGATCGGTGCGAGGAAGCTGGGCTGCCGCCTCAACGTGGTGCCGCCGGGCAAGGCGGCCTGGCCGTTTCACAGCCATCTGGTGAACGAGGAGCTGGTGTTCGTGCTGAGCGGCCATGGCGAACTGCGCTTCGGTGAAAACCGGCATCCGCTACGCCCGGGTGACGTGGTGGGAATGCCGCCGGGCGGTGTCGAGTACGCGCACCAGATCATCAACAACACGGACGACGAACTCCGCTATCTGGCGATCTCGACGATGGAGGAACCGGATATCGGTATCTACCCGGATTCCGGCAAGTTCGGCGTGTTCGCCGGTGTGGCGCCGGGCGGCGACAAGCTGCAACGCACCTTTACTTTCATAGGACGCCAGGCATCGTCGCTGCAATACTGGGACGGCGAGTGAGCGCGGCCGCAGACATGATTCGCAACAGACAGGAGAGCAGCAGATGAAACTAGCGACAGCACAGAGTGGAAAGAACTACGCGGTCTCGCAGGTTGGCCCAACGAACGGATGGCGCCAGTTCACGTGCGAGGTCAGCGCCATGCCGGGTATCCAGGTGCCAGGCAAGGCGTTCCTCGCGGTGCCGCTTCGGATGACGGGCATGGAGATCTCGGTGAACGTGATGCCTCCAGGCAGCGGCATGCCTTTCCGGCACCGCCACCAGCGGCACGAGGAAACCTATTTTTTCCTGAGCGGCCGCGGCCAGATGCAGGTCGACGGCGAGGTCGTGGAGGTGCAACCGGGAAGCGTGGTGTGCATCCAGCCGAACGGCGACCGGGCCTGGCGGA
>Ga0172380_10005651_pt1 | contig 15021 bp, 13 predicted proteins | sample Leawe162metaG_FD_119747 | JGI IMG/M metagenome (GOLD analysis project Ga0172380, IMG submission 119747) | Leachate microbial communities from a municipal landfill in Southern Ontario, Canada - Leachate well 162 metaG | ecosystem: Engineered > Solid waste > Landfill > Unclassified | place...
AGAGGTTGCCAGCTATTTTGTGACGCTAGGAAACAAAATAGCGACAACCTGTACTGGTCCTGTAAGGACCGATATCGGCTCCCCGACAAAAATAAAAAACGGCCTATTTCAAGGCTGTTTTTTGTATCCCAGCTCAGGACCATTAAATGGGTTGCATTAGGAAGGTTATTCTTGTAGAGTCTTGTTTGGTTTCCACAAAGGTCGGGAGGTTTTGTATGGGAATGCACGTTGGCGGCACCTTGGGACATGATCGGCGTCGGGACGCTCCTCAAGATCGTCTTGCAGCGAACGCAGGCAAGGAGAAACGACATCTCAAGGCAAAGTACTGTTCTCACGGAAAGTGGGGCCGTCGGCCGATGAAACCCAATGGCTCCCTCAGTATCCGCAGGCCCGAGCTGTAGTTCTTACGGTCCAATCAAGCCGAGGCGATCCAATGCGGATCGCCTCTTTTTGTTTTTGTATTGGCTAAGGACTTACGGTCATGTAGTGTCTTGAAAGAAGTGGGTTTTTGGCGCGTCATAGCATATAATGGTTTCCACATGGCCACTCCAAAAGAGCCAACGAAGCGGAAAGCAGGAGAATCTCCTAGTCCAGAGGACCAGGAGAAACGTTTTTTGAAAGCATTCGAGGACTACTCTGATGCCCTCTTCCGCCATTCCCAGTACCGTCTTTCGGATAGGGAGCGCGCGATAGAGGTCGTTCACGACACCTTCACGAAGGTGTGGGGCTATCTCCGAGGAGGTCATGAAATCGGTTCGTACAAACCTTTTCTGTATAAAGTACTCAACAATCTCATAATTGATGAGTATCGACGCCGAAAGGAGTTTTCACTCGATAGCATACTTGCTGAAGAGGGAGTCGATGAGGGATCGTTTCTCGAACTTCACGAAGGTGGCATTGAAGAGCTCACTTTTACGCTTGATGCGAAAAAGGCCAGCGAGCTCCTCTCAGAGCTTCCTGCACAATATTGCGAAGTTCTCACCTTTCGATTCGTTGATGGACTTGGTCCAAAAGAAATCGCTGAATTGATAGAAGAAAGTGAAAATGTGGTGTCTGTACGCATACACCGAGCATTGAAGCACCTGAGGGGCCTTATAGAGGCCAAAGAAGAGGAAGCACGGAACAACCGTTTGGAAACAAAACATGAAGTCATTTGATTCTGATTTAAAAAAATACGCAGATAAAATACGCTTGAAAGCGGCAGAACGTGCTGCCCTTCGTGAGCGTATTCTTTCATACATGGAGTATCACCCACTCCCGAAGCAGTCTGGTGAATATGCCGCAATGCCAATCCTGCTCGAGAGCCAGCCGTTTACAATGATCCGTGTTACCCGACGCACTATGCAGCTTGCTGCTGGTTTTTTTGCACTCACCCTTATCGTACTTCCGTTTGCTGCTGAGCGTTCTGTTCCAGGGGACGTGCTGTACCTTGTGAAGACAGGGGTCAATGAGTCAGTGCGTGGACAACTCGTGAGTACTCCATACGAGAAGATTGAATTCGAGACGAAGCTTATCGAGCGACGCATCTCAGAAGCACGTTCATTAGCGACACAGGGCAAGCTTACCGATGATGTGAAGACTCAGCTTGCGGCGACTGTGAAAGAACATACGAAGAGTGTCACGAGCAATATAACCGCACTGGGTGCTCAGGATGCTGACGGTGCAGCTATTGCTCGCATTGCGTTCAGTTCCTCACTGGAGGTTCAGTCAGCGGTCTTGAATGCATCACCAGAGTCTGGTCAAGAATCGACATCCGTCGACTCGCTCCTTACGGTCGTCAATGAAGCGCGGAGCGAAGCTTCAGTTGCTGCAGAAGGGGAGCCAGCTCCATCATATGCAGGACTTCTTGCAAAAGTTGAACTTGAGACCACGCGCGCATACGAACTTTTTGAAACTGTAAAGCATTCGGCTACGACTCAAGAGATTCAGAATATTGAACGACGGTTGAACGATGTTAATCGACTCATCGGTGAGTCAAAAGATGCATACAATCAGCCTGCTGAGACAGATGTGACCTTGCGTATGGCCTCAACGGAGGTTGCTCAAACGCCAAGGAAACTTGCGTCAACATTGAGTCTCCTCAATAAGCTCATCGTATTCATGACGGATATCGATGTTCGTGAGACGGTTGAACTCGAGACCATCGTGCCAGTTGTACTAAGTGATGAAGAGCGTCTCGTTGCCGTCGCTTCTGAACTCAATGTATTAATCGAGCGTACGACACCTATAACTGGTGCGTTAGAGGAGCTTACCGATGAGGATATTGCAGAGAAGGTATCTCTAGGACTTACGCGCATAGAGGAACTGTCACTGCAGGCACGTTCAGCGGTCGAAGCATCAGATGCTCTCCTTGCCGAGACCTCATTACGAGAAATGTCAGCATTAATCAGCGATCTTGATGCACTGGTGAGTAAACCACTCCCAAGTCCTGAGGATTTGGTACCAGAAGAAGATGGAGAACTTGAAGTAGAAGAACTGGTAGCCACATCAACCGACACTATCGTAGATACTGATCGAGGATCAACCACACTTCCAACTCGTGAGTAGATAACATAAAAAACGTCCTCTAACAGAGGGCGTTTTTTTATTACTTCGGTTACCTTTCGGTAGTAAGTTCTCCTCCAAGAATCTCTGCCAGGAAGGGCAGGATTGCTTGCTTGAATACTCTTCCTCGGAGTGCAACATCACCCTGCATATTCTGCGCAAGCGAGAATCCTGTCTCTTCCTGCATTGATCGATCAAGATAGGACAGTGTGAGTGCGCGCAGACTTCGTGGTCCTTCGAGAGCCTCATCACCTCGAGTTACAATCAAGCCTATCGTCTTACCAGTACCCGATTCAACAATAGGTCCTCCAGAAGCCCCTTCTTCGCCCACGGGCGATTCTGCTACTGCGAAGAGGTCTGCATAGTTGCTCCCAAACGTGTACAAGGATCCAATAGTGCTTCCTGCGACCACAGGTGCAAGCGCTGCATCAGCACCACCTCGTAGGAGCGCTCCTGCAGGGTAACCTCCCGTTATAACGGTCTTTCCTTCAGTATTGCGTGGTAAAAGGGCCACATCAAAAGGCAGTGCAGGGAAGCGTACTGGTAGAGGCTCTTTGTTCAATGATGCAGACACATAGAGTAGTGCGTAATCACGTTCACCCGTGCCACGTGGATGTTCGTCCGAAATGAGCGATGCATTCTCGAATATCCAATTTGGCGATATGTAGAGGAGTTCAGCTTCGTAGCGAGGAGTTGCTGGATCACCAGACCGAATGATGCACTCAACGGTACCAGGCGCATATCCACTATCTTCAAGCAGCAGGAATTGAGCAACGTGCGCATTGGTGAGGATGACCCCTTTGGCATTTATAAAGAAGCCAGTACCTGTCGTTGTTCGTATATGTGTATCTGTTTTGTATTGGCAATAGATATTCACTAAGGATTCTCGCAAGAGCTCTTCGGTTTCTAGAGTATCGGGAGCGGTGTATTCATGGTCACCCTGATTTGCAGCAATGAGTGCCGCACGCTGGAAATTAGCGTCCCGTCGGAGCACATCCGCCGCTGTTCGCGCAGGTGTTTTTATATCCGCTTCTGGGTAGAGTGGAATTGATGTCTCCTCTGATATCTCGGTGGTTTCAGAAGTGTCACTAAAAAATGCCTGGATACGGTCCCCAACCGTATTGGTGAAGCCGAGATAAGCAACAACCACAGAAACCAGTGCCTGCTGGAGTATTTCGAATAGAGCCATTATAATCCGATTGTAGCATGGGCTTCATTTTGGATGAGTGTTTGCCCTGTTAGTTTTGGTCCAAAAATATGCTATAGTCATCCGGTTCGTGGCTGTACCAGTCGCAATGACGCGGGCGTAAGCAAAGCTTGCGACCGCCGCATTCGGAGATTGGATCAGAGCGAGCTCCCATCCCCCTGCTCATTTGCGGGCGTAGTTTAGTGGTAAAACGACTGCCTTCCAAGCAGTAGTCGAGGTTTCGATTACCTCCGCCCGCACCAAGAAAAAGACCCAGAAGGGTCTTTTTTTGTGTGCGGGCGGAAGGAGTGTGCCTGCGCACACTCCGTGGTAATCGAAACCGCCGGAATGATGTCACATCCCTTCAAGGGGATGTGACGAATGAGGCGTGACCCGCGGCACTTGTGAACGTAGTGAACTAGTGACCGTCAGGTTTCGATTACCTCCGCCCGCACCCATATACAAGAAAAGCATCCCTGCGGATGCTTTTCTTGTATATGGGTGAACCGCAGCGATGTCTCGGCTATTCCTAATGCCGAGACCATGCGAGGTCGGGGAGAAAGTGCTTAACAGAATCAGAGTGTAGCGAATGATTATGTTTAGCAACTTGACCCCAAATAAAAGACCCTGTGATGGTGTAGCGAAGAAATATAGTTAGCAACTTGTGACTCGATTACCTCCGCCCGCACCCATAATATGTCATACAGCACAAAGGCCCCTCGCGTGGGGCCTTTGTAGTGGTGAGACAGAGCACTAAACGTGTTCCTCTCAATGTAGCTTTACTACTTGGTGTACATGCTGACCAAGTTAATACCTCCGCTACAAGGAAATTATATCAGTGCATTGAAGTGTATACAAGAAAAAACACCGACGGAAGGTCGGTGTTTTTCTACAGAGAAGGGGAGATTACTTCACTGCCTCCTTGAGCGCCTTCGCTGCGCGGAACTTAGGTACGCGCATAGATGGGATCTCGATAGATTCACCAGTGCGAGGATTGCGTCCCGTGCGTCCGTTGCGTGTCTTGGTTGCAAAAATACCGAGACCTGCAATTGATACTTCTTTACCCTGTTTAAGGGAAGAGGTAACCGAATCAATAAGGGTCTCTACTGCGCGTTCAGCGTCAGCACGTGTACCTCCAACAACTTCGTGGATCTTCTCGATGATATCTGCCTTGTTCATAGTGTAATACTAATGATTTATGGGCGGGTAATGTACAAAACGTAGCCCCAAGACCACGAGCGCACATACTGCCAAAATATGGCTGTAGAGCTGTGGATAATTATATAGCAGCATAAAGAGGGTGCAACAGATGCGCATAGGGCATTTTTGTGTCGTAATAAGTTGGGGGTAGTGGTATGAGAACCCATTAATCCATAGAAAAACGCCGACCCTTATGGGGCATCGGCGTTTTTCATCCTCAGACTTTTATCTCGCGTACTCTATTGCTCTTGATTCTCGAATTACGTTCACCTTGATCTCTCCTGGGTATCGAAGACGTTCCTCGATGTCGGTCGCTATCGAGCGAGCAAGGTTCATTGCTTCAAGATCAGTGACCTTTTCAGGATTTACGATGACACGTATCTCACGTCCAGCCTGAATCGCAAATGCTTTCTCAACACCGGGCATGCTCGTTGCAATCTCTTCGAGCTCACCAAGGCGCTTGATGTAGTTCTCGATTGAGTCACGCCGTGCGCCAGGGCGTCCACCTGAGATGGCGTCGGCAACCTGCACAATGATGCTCTCTGGCGTTTCGTACGGATACTCCTCATGGTGCGCACGCATCGCGACGATGACCTTCTGGTCAACACCGTACTTCTCCAAGATACGGATACCAATCTCTACGTGGGTACCCTGCACCTCTTGGCTTACAGTCTTACCAATGTCATGGAGGAGGGCTCCTGCGCGTGCTACCGCAACATCTGCGCCCACCTCTGCAGCGATGATTGCTGCAATATGCGCCATCTCAACAGAGTGCCAGAGTACGTTCTGGCCATAGCTGGTACGGAAGTGAAGACGTCCGAGTATCTTCACCAAGTCAGGATGAAGGCCAGGGACCCCCGCTTCGTATGCAGCTTTCTCGCCCATTTTGCGCACGATGGTTCCCACTTCAGTACGCGCTTTTTCAACAACTTCTTCAATCTTTGCTGGCTGAATGCGTCCGTCAGAAAGCAGATGTTCAAGTGCGACGCGTGCTATCTCGCGGCGTACGGGATCAAATGACGATAGCGTGATGTGTCCTGGCGTATCATCGATAAGTACATCGACACCCGTTGCACGTTCAAACGCACGCACGTTGCGACCTTCGCGGCCAATAATCTTTCCTTTCATTTCGTCGGAAGGAAGCTCGATCGTTGAGCTCATGATATCGACGCGTAGGGTATTACCAATACGGTGAATGGCTGAAGTGATGATATTGCGCGCCTCTTCATCGAATTGCTCATCCCCCCGAATACGGAGCTTCTGGATACGCGCAACAAGATCGGTTTCATGTAGTTTCTCTGCGCGCTCAAGAATATGCGCGTACGCATCCTCTTTTGAGAGTCCTGCGACTGCCGCAATCTTCTCTTCTATGGATTGTTCACGCTCATCGAGTCGTCCTTTTATCTCTTTGATCTGTTCTATTTTTCCGCGTACGTCTTCGATTTGTGTATCAACGTCAACCTGCCGCTTATCAAGAAGTTCTTCTTTTCTGATGAGTCGATCTTCAGTCTTTGCGAGTTTTTCTTCAAGATCCTTAAATTCCTGCTTCTTCTCCCGTTCAAATGTCTCGGCCTTTGCTTCCGCCTTTTCAATTATCTTCAGAGCCTTCTCTTCCGCTTCAACAACACGCTCCTTTATAGTGATCTCAATCGATCGTTTCTGACTGAGTGCGTGCTGGTATCGAAGATAATATCCGAGCGCCGAGCCAAGTACGAGTGCGACAAGCGCAAGTACACTGGGTGGCATATGATTGTTCTCCAACAACTGTGCGGATTCTTTGCGTTACGGTCGTCCGCGTACAGGTTCCTTTATCTCAATAATTCGACATCACCACAGTAGCAGATTGCACCGTGGGTGTCGAACAAACAGGCATCGACCTTCTCTATATCAAAAAGGCGGAGTCGCGCCCCGCCTTTTTGATATTTATGATCTACCAAGGAATTTACTTGAGTACAGAATCAACGATTCCGTAACGTTTTGCTTCATCTGCATCCATAAAGAAGTCACGGTCGGTATCTTTTGCGATTTGAGTAAGTGGCTTGCCTGTCGCTTTTGCGAGCATCTTGTTGAGCGTGTCGCGTGTCTTGAGAATGTGCCGAGCAGTGATCTCAATATCAGATGCCTGTCCCTGTGCACCGCCCCATGGTTGGTGGATCATCACTTCAGCATTAGGGAGGACGCTTCGCTTACCTTTTGCTCCCTGCGAAAGAATGATTGATCCCATAGATGCAGCTAGTCCGACGCAAACCGTCGCAACGTCAGGCTTGATGTGATTCATTGTGTCGACGATAGCGAGCCCTGCGCTCACTGAACCTCCTGGAGAGTTAATGTACATCGCGACATCCTTCTTTGGATCCTCAGACTCAAGGAAGAGAAGCTGTGCCACGACCAGGTTTGCCATGTGGTCGTCGATAGGACCGGTGACAAAGATGATGCGCTCCTTGAGGAGACGTGAAAATATATCGAAAGCGCGCTCGCCCCCAAGGGTCTTCTCTACGACCATAGGCACGAGGTAGCTTTGTGCTGGTGATGATTCTTTTTGCATACGGGTAGATACTACACCAGAACAGTGATGCAATGCAAAACCCACTACAGTTCTAGAACGGTAGTGGGTTTTTTGCGCAGGTTAGTTCGTCTCTTCCAGTCTCTTGAGCACTGCTTCGTTTGTGAGTACTGAGGTTACGTATACGCGAACTCGTTTCTCGTCTGCATCTTTGTATTGCGCAAGGAGCGTATCGGTCTGTGCATCAACAAGTGACGGGTCAGCCTCGATTTTTTCCACCTTTGCGATTTCATTGAGTACGAGTTGGAGCTTTGCACGCTTTTCGGCGCTTGGGGTCCATTCCTTCTTTAGGTCTTCGCGCGTCTTCTTAATGTGCGTAAGGTAATCGTCAACTTTTAATTGCGCGCGCTCAAGGTCGGTCTCCATCTGCGCGAACATCTGATTGATTTCTGCGTCGATCATTACCTGTGGCAACTCAAGTGAGGTCTCTGCAATGACACCGTCAGTGATCTTTGCACGATGGAGTGAGTCGATATCCTGTGCCTTCTGAATAGTGAGGTGTTCGCGAATTTTTGTCTTGAAATCTACCACACTTTCGAATTGACCTTCTTTGCCAAGTCCCTTCACGTATTCATCGGTAAGTTCTGGAAGGGGAATTTGCTCGGCATCTTCGATAGGAGCCTCATGCTCGTGGTCATGGTCGCAGTCTTCTCCATGTTCATGCTCATGATCGTGCCCTGCCTTTTTCTGGAGGCGTTCGTACGCAGCCTTTTGTCTAAGGATGTCGTTGATCTGTGTAGTCACTTCCTCATCGGTCACTTCTTTCGATGCTTTGTCAGCATTAACCTTCCTTGCAATGGCAAAGTAGTCAGGAAGCGTGATCTCAGGCACTACGGCAACCGTGATGGTGAATCCGAGTGGATTATCCTTTGCAATCTTAGTGATGCCAATCTGTGGGTAGCCAATTACATCGAGCTTGTGCTCGATAACAAGCTTGGGGTAGGCGTCGCTCAAGGCGCGTTCAGCCATCTCAGTAATAAGTGGCATTTCACCAATCTTGCTTAAGAGGATTTGCTCAGGAACATGACCTTTGCGGAATCCATCAATTTCCACCTCTTTAGAAAGCGCAGCGACTGCCTTTCCTCGTTGTGCCTCTAGATCAGCATAGGGAAGTTCACCAGTAATAACGACCAACGACCCTGGCTTCTTTTCAATAGTAATATTGGTGTGCATAGGTCCTGTAGTGTACAGAGGAAATGCGTAAATGCAACAATAAAACGCTGGTCAGGAAGCTGACCAGCGTTTTATGGTGAGTAGTATTATTGGACCTCGTATGATGTGTTAAATTCGCTGTCGATTGCCTGCATATCTTGATCCAAGAGATCGAGGTTCGTACTCTCGATATCTGCCTCAATGGCGCCAAGATCGTCTGATGGACTCGTAGTCTCAAATATCTGTGCATCGGCTTCTGCACGCGGTGTTTCAGGTTCGTTATTCACGATGGGAGGAAGCATCGGGGCTTCTTTCTCTGCCAGCATACTGCCCCAGAGAAAGAGTCCTCCGAGTATGAGTGCCAATATCAGAATCAGTACACCGAGGATGGGGCCGAGTCGGGCGTGATGGGCTTCGTGGAACTCAAGCGGGGTGTTGAGCTTTGGATCGACATTAGGGTTTTCATTTACCATACATGGTGTTTAATGGGTCTCTGATAACGACTCTTCGGATTCTTCTGTTTCGGTGTCAGTCTGCGGAGCACTCATTGCGTCTTTGAGGAGTGCCACGGTTTCTCGGAGCAGTGTGTGTATTGTTCGAATCTCGTCACGTACAGCCACAAGTTGCGCGCGAATCGTCTGATACGATGCACGCGGTGTTTCACTAACGACGGCAACATCGATGGATGAAATAGTAGAAAGCGACAGTCGCGCGCGTTCAAGTGACATCTTCGCATCAGCAAGCTTCGATGCGGCTTGTGTCGTATCAACTTCTACACCCATCTTTGTGATACGGGAGTCTAACCGCACAATAATCGCGTCCATTCGGTTCAGTGCGGCGGTCAAGCGATTGATTACGTTCGCTGCAAGATTGCGAATGCGGTTCTGCACCTGTTCTGAGAGAGCAGTGCGGCGTTCAGATATGTCCTCGACACGCTCCGCTTGCCGCATCTCTCGTACCTCAGGCGTGCTTGTCGGAATGTCTCGGATCCCTGACGTGTCCTGCGCGTACACTGCTCCCGTTCCTAGGACGAGAAGGAGTGCAAACGCGTATTTCAATATGGATATATGCATCCATATAGTATAAGACAACCGCACCATTTCGGTGCGGTTGTCTTTCCACATAATCGTATGATGATTATCCTGCGTGGTCCTTTTTGTATGCCTCAACGCTCTTCTCAAACGCTGCTTCTGCGTGGTCTTTGCCATGCCATGCACCCACCTGTACCTCTTTATGTTGTATCTTCTTGTAGGTCTCGAAGAAGTGAGTCATTTCTTTGACGAAGTGCTTGTTGAGATCCTTGAGATCCTGCACATCATCGAATCGTGGATCGTCGATGGGTACCGCAACAACCTTGTCGTCGCGATCGCCACCATCAATCATCTCCATGATGGCAACAGGGCGTGCTTTCACTAAGATTCCAGGGAGAAGGGGATGGGTAGTGAGGAGCACTACATCAAGCGCATCTCCGTCATCAAACAGTGTTCGTGGTACGAATCCATAGTCAAAGGGATAGTCCTGTGCGGTATGCATCACGCGATCAAGCGCGATGATTCCAGTTTCTTTATCAATCTCGTACTTATTTTTCGAGAATCGAGGTATTTCGACAATGACATTCATTGCACCTTTCTCTCCCGAAGGTATGTCGTGTAGCAAATTCATAGATGATATTTAGCACGTAGTCTTTAGAACCGAGTAATTTACGCAGGTTCTTCCTTCTTCTCTTCTCCAGCTTCATCGGTCTGATCGTTCTGCGCTGAAACAATATCGATCTTCCATCCAGTAAGTTTTGCAGCAAGGCGTACATTCTGTCCACCACGTCCGATCGCAAGAGATTGCTGGTCAGCCGCTACGGTAACAACTGCATGTCCATGCTGGTTCTCCGCAGGATTTGCGTCCTTCACAATCTCGACTGAGAGTACCTGCGCTGGAGAAAGCACCTCCTCAATAAGTGCCTTTGGTTCATCAAACCATTCTACAATGTCGATCTTCTCACCACCGAGTTCACTCATGACCGTTGATACGCGTACGCCACGCTGACCAACCATTGAACCAACAGGATCAATATGTTGATCGATGGACGCGACCGCGATCTTTGAACGTGAGCCCGCTTCGCGCGCGATTCCTTTCACAACCACTGCGCCATTCTGCAATTCAGGGGCCTCAATTTCAAAGAGTTTCTGAAGGAATTTAGGATGTGCGCGAGAAAGCTTGAGGAAGATTCCGCGAGGAGTTTCATCTACCGATACAAGAAGAGCACGGATACGCTCGCCTGGTTTGAAGCGCTCGCCAGGAATCTGTTCGTCGTACGGCATAACACCCGTTACGCGACCAAGGTCGATGTAGAGGTTTCCGCGCTCAAAGCGCTGCACGTGTCCAATAATGATGTCGCCTTCTTTTTGTCCAAACTCCTTGAGTGCAGACTCCTTCTCTGCCTCACGAATCTTCTGGATGATGACCTGCTTTGCTGTCTGTGCAGCAATACGTCCAAAATCGTCTTTTGGCTCAAGAGGAAACACGAGCTCGTCACCGACTGCTACATCTTTCTTGATGAGGCGTGCATGTTCAACGAGAATATGCTTTTCAGGGTCGAAGCGTACGCGACCGTCGTCTGTTGCGGCTTCTTGCTCAACCTCGCGATTCTCAGCTTCGCGTTCATGGTCAACCTGATCTTCGGTACGCACGGTTGTCTCGTCCGCAACAATCTTAATCTGATTGAAAGTCGTTGATCCTGATGCAATATCAAACTGTGCACGGATGATTTGTCCGCGTTTACCAAATTCTTTCTTATAGGCAGTTGCAAGAGCCTGCTCGATCGCATCGAGCATTTTTTCGCGGGAAATACCGCGCTCGTCCTCCATCTGATCGAGGACCGAATTTATTACCTTTAAATCAAACATATCCGTGTAACTAATGCAGAATAATTTTTCTAGAGAATGCTCTAGGATTAGAAAACGCCGGCCGTGTGGCCGACGTCCAATCGTTCTTCGAGTATACGTCAAGATTGAGGGAAGTCAAATTGACCGTCGATACCACGACAATAGCGTATGCATGTTGAAGAGTGGTCTCTCTTACGAGAACACGGTGCTATACTTATATATGTAACTACTCGAAAGAGTGGAGGTATCGTGCGTATTCAGGATTCACAACTGAAACGGTTCATTGCAGATTCGGGACTCGTGTCGCGAAAGGATATTGATGCTGCCGAAAAAGTGGCTCAGGATGAGGGTCGTACCCTAGCCGAGGCCCTCATCTCTTCAGGCGTCATGTCGGACGATGATCTCCGTCGCGTCGAATCGTATGTACTCGGGGTACCATTCCTTTCCCTAAAGGGTCAGAAGATCCCCTTTGAGGTGCTCTCACTTATTCCTGAACCTGTCGCCCGTACGCATAACATCATTGCGTATAAGAAGACTGGTGATGCGCTTGAGGTTGCCATGCTGGACACGGTGGATCTTCCTGCCATCGACTTTGTGAAGAAGAAGGTGGGACTGAAGATTCTTCCGCGACTTACCGACACCGAATCGATGCGCAATGCGCTTCTCCAGTACCAGAAGACTCTGAAGGACGAGTTCGGTGACCTCATTGCAAAAGAATCCTCAGTCCTTAAGGTAATCGCAGAAGGGTCTGGCGATGAGGTTTCTGAAGCCGATCTCAAGAAAATGGCGGAAGACTTGCCTGTGGTACGTATTGTCGACACGCTTTTGCGTCATGCGATTATCCAAGGCGCGTCAGATATCCATATCGAGCCAATGGAGAACGAACTCCTTGTCCGTTACCGCATCGACGGCATTCTCCATGACGCTATGTCCTTGCCTAAGCATGCGGCACCAACCATCTCGGCACGTATCAAGGTGCTTTCCAACTTGAAACTCGATGAAAAGCGCTTGCCACAGGACGGTCGCTTTAAGATGGATATGGATGGACAAAAGGTTTCATTCCGTGTGTCAGTACTTCCGATTTTCTTTGGAGAGAAAATCGTGATGCGTCTTCTCCGGGAGAGTCGTGGCGGTTTCACGCTTGAAGGACTTGGTTTTCATGGACAGGCGCTTGAGCGTGTTCATGGAGCGACCAAACAAACCACAGGCATCATATTGGTCACTGGCCCTACGGGGTCTGGAAAGACCACAACACTCTATACGGTGCTCGATATTTTGAATACACCTGAGGTGAACATATCGACGATTGAAGATCCTATTGAATATCAGATGGCCCGAGTCAATCAGACGCAGGTAAAACCAGAGATTGGTTTTAGTTTCGCAAACGGACTACGTTCGCTCATGCGTCAAGACCCAGATGTCATCATGGTGGGTGAGATTCGTGACCAAGAGACCGCATCACTTGCAATCAATGCTGCGCTCACGGGACATCTCGTGCTTGCGACGGTACACACAAACTCGGCGTCTGCGACCGTTGCACGACTTCTTGATATGGGTGTCGAAACCTTCCTTCTTGTATCAACACTCCGCGTCGCCGTCGGACAGCGACTGGTTCGCAGACTCACGGAAGCAAAAGATATGTATACGCTTTCAGCAAACGAGCGCGCTGATATCGGCAAGCACGCAGACCTCGACCGCATTCTGGATGAATTGAAGCGGGAAGGTATTGTGAAACAAAGTGCAACGTGGAACAACGTTCCATTCTATCGCCCCAAAGAGGGTGCTGGTGATGAGGGATATAAGGGACGAATCGGTATTCACGAAGTGCTACACGTTTCTCCTACTATCAAGGAGATTGTGCTCGCACAGGGTACTGCTGATTCAATCGAGAAGCAGGCGCGCGAGGAAGGCATGCTCACCATGCTTGAGGACGGTATCTACAAAGCAGCACTGGGACAGACATCGATTGAAGAAGTACTTCGTGTTATTTCGGAGTAAACAAAGTTCTTAAGGAGGCAATTCATGGAAAAGTTCACTTACACAGGCACTACACGAGAAGGGCAGGCGGTTACCCAAACCGTTGAAGCTGCTGATCGGTATGCGGTGTACGACATCGCCCGCACGAACGGTCATATGGTTACGAACGTGCGCGAAGCAAATTCCTTTTCGTTTGATCGACTGTTTAATTTTGAGAAGGTAAACCTATTCCTGACGCGCATCAAAGCGGACGAGCTCGTGAGTATGACGCGCAATATCTCGTCAATGATTAAGGCGGGTCTTCCGCTCACCCGTTCTTTGTCGGTCGTTGAGCGACAGACGAAGAATATTCGTTTGAAGCACACGATGCAGACTATTCGTGAGGACATCAATAAAGGTAAGCAACTTAACGAGGCGCTCTCAGCATTCCCGCGCACGTTCTCTCCGCTGTATGTCGCTATGGTTCGTGCAGGTGAGGAGGGAGGACAGCTCTCAAATGCGATGGAAACCCTCAGTGTGCAGATGGAAAGAAGCTCCACACTGCGTAAGAAGGTAAAGGGCGCCATGATTTACCCAACCATAGTACTCATGGTTATGGTCATCATCGGTGTGCTCATGATGATCTATGTTGTTCCGTCCATCACCAGCACGTTTGCCTCAATGGACGTCGAACTTCCCCTTACGACCACTATTCTCATTGGGACCAGTAGTTTTATGAGCAATCATTCGTTTTTGGTACTCGCAGGTGGTGTCGCAGTCATTGTTGGATTCATCTCATTCCTACGTACCCGACTCGGAAAGCGAATCTTTCACTATCTCGTAACCCGTATCCCTGTCGTTGGCACTATTGTGAAAGAAGTGAATGCGGCGCGTACTGCGCGTACCCTCGCGTCCTTGCTTCGTTCAGGTGTCGATGTAATCAGTGCAGTGAACATAACAACCGACGTGGTGCAGAATGTGTACTACAAGGACATATTGAAGACAGCTGCAGAGCGTGTCGAGAAAGGTACGCCACTTTCGGATGTGTTTGTTGAGCGAACCGACCTCTATCCAGTGCTCGTTGGTGACATGATTGCAGTGGGTGAAGAGACAGGACAGATTTCACACATGCTTGAAGAGCTTGCACAATTTTATGAAACAGAAGTAGACCAAAAGACAAAAGACCTTTCAACAATAATCGAACCAGTGCTCATGGTTATGATCGGCGGTGGCGTTGGATTCTTTGCACTTGCGATGATTGCACCTATTTATTCGATCTCAGATAGTATCGGCTAGCTATGTTTCCGAGAACCCGACAGATTAAAACGCGGGGATTCACCTTTGTAGAACTCTTGGTCACCGCAGCAGTTACCGCACTTGTTTTTGGCGGTCTTATGGCCTCAGTACAGCTTGCCGTAAAACTTATCAGTACCGCTAAAGCGAAGACGGGTGCCATCTCTCTTGCGACCGAACGTCTGGAATACATCCGCTCGCTCACCTACGCGGATATTGGCACCATCGCTGGTATTCCTTCTGGTCCT
>Ga0172380_10005652_pt1 | contig 15019 bp, 24 predicted proteins | sample Leawe162metaG_FD_119747 | JGI IMG/M metagenome (GOLD analysis project Ga0172380, IMG submission 119747) | Leachate microbial communities from a municipal landfill in Southern Ontario, Canada - Leachate well 162 metaG | ecosystem: Engineered > Solid waste > Landfill > Unclassified | place...
AACAGCGGAGGCGTGTATCAGGTTAAATCGTCGGTATACTGGATTTGAGATCTCTAAAAATTATTGCGAGAGGATGAAATGCAGGACGCAACAAAGCCGGATATCATAACCAAGACCGGAACAAACAGTAAGGTAAGGTGAAAGGGAACGATGACAGAAGCAATTGTTTTGGCGATTGCAATGAGGCAGGAGTAAATATGAGGAAATGGAGATTACCACTAACATATCAGCCGAAGATTGAACCGGTCATAAACGGAGATTGCACCCAAACGATACGGGTACGGAATATTAACAAAAAAACTGGGAAACAAGCACCGAGAAAAGAAACAGGTGATTTAATCCAGTTTTTCCGGTGGTCAGGCCGTCCGTATTGGTCAAGCCCAGTAACACTCACTGAGTATATGCCATTAATCGAAGTGATTGATATAAAATTATTCCCGGAGGGAATCCACCTCCCGAGTGGATTATTTTCTCCGTGGGGATCGCACTTCTGTTATGACCTTGCATTTCTTGATAGGATTTCCCCTCATACTGGTGAAAAATTGGGGAGAGTTTTACAAGAAAAAAACAAAATCCCGGATATCGGGATTGAAGGGCAGATCCTCAGATGGAATCCGAAAAATACACATGGGAGGGAATTCTGATTATGATTGAGATTACATTTTCTCCTTCTGCATATGCAGAATTAGCCGTGTTCAATTATGTGAAAGACCATCCTGACTGTAAATCCAGCGAAATTGCTGATGCCTTGTATGAAACGATATGCATAAATGGAAGACACCATAAAACGTTCAAACGCAATCCCATCCTGATCAAACGAGAATGGGCATCAAACCTCCTTCAGAAACTTAAAAAGAAAGGGTTGGTGTATTATCCGCACATCAATCAGCCAAGGTGGAGAGTGAGGTTAAATCCATGAAACAAACAATATATCTCCGCATTTCAAACAATTTAGAGCAGGATAGGTTTTAGGGAATGACACAAATAACTCTTCTTTTTGGTCAAAAAGGGTGCGGGAAATTAGAGATCGCAAGAAAAAAAATGGGACTTTCCCATCAAGGATACGAACAGTACATCCAAAAATTAAACAAGGATCTAAAAGAGGAAACCGAAATCAGAGAACTCCAAAAGAAACTAGAACGTGAAAATACGTTTTATTATTTGTATGACGGAGGAATTTATGAGTAAATCCGGGATTGAGTATTGTGATGACGGATGGACTGTCGTTGAAGGGTGCGAGCATTTTAACACCAAAATATGCGGGACGTATTGTTGGGCAATGAAATTAACAAAACGTGCACCAAAGGCACATCCGGACGGATTCAAACCAGTATTCCACTCACGCAGACTTGAAGAACCATTGAAACTGAAAGGAAACAAGGTAATATTTACTTGTCACACAGGCGATCTTTTTGGAAATTGGACACCCGATATCTGGATTCAAAGAGTTCTTGATATTGTCAAACAATGCCCCCAACACACGTTCCTGATGCTGACCAAGAATCCGGCACGAATGCAGAGATTTTTCAATACATGCAATCGGCAAGTCCCGGAGAACGTATGGTTAGGGACAAGCATAACCACAAATGCCGAACTTATCCGGATCAGTCAATTACCGTTCCCCGAGAAAGGCGGTCACAGATGGGTATCGTTTGAACCGTTATTGGAATTTGACCATATCAGTAAAGATGCCCTTATGTTAAAATTAAAGCAGCAAGGGATTGGGCAAGTCGTAATCGGAGCACAGACCGCACCGAATATTAATCCGAAATTTGAATGTTTTGAAACGATCTATCAGGTTTGCAAATCGTTAAATATCCCGGTTTTTGTTAAGGATAACATGGAAAAATTCCTGATAAAACGGAATTCATCCGAGTTTTATAGCAGGAATTTAGCATGGAGGAAATAACATGGGTAAAAGACCAATTAAAAAACGAGCAGATATCAAAAAGTTACCGGACTGTTTCTACCATCACAAATTTGGCAATAATGAATGCCATGAATGTCCAATCGAAGAGTCCTGTAAACAAGGAAGTGTGTTGTAAATATGGATGACATTAAACAAGGCGATAAAGTCCAATTTGAAATCACAGGTGAAGTAGACCGCATAGTGGTTAGTGGTACTATAAACCACCCGGAAATCGTTGTCTGGGTAAAACTTCCACAAAGTATCGGAATACCATTGACACATATTTCAAAGACTAGGGTGTAATTATGGAAGTCAACGATACTGGGACTCTCGATATAGGATCTGAAACACCATGCCCGGTTTGCGGGACAGATTTGGGATATTATGCAGAATTTGGAGAAGAAGTAGAATGTGAATCCTGCCATACAAAATTACTCATCACACACAGAACAGAATTTGATTTTGTAGTGAAAAAAGTTGGAACTCCCACCAAATTACCGGAGGAATAATTACATGGAATTAAAAACTGTGACAATGACCGGAGCGGATAATTTAATCGATCCTTTAGAACTGTATTATTTATCCGATAGATTTCCATTTATCGAATGGGGGATTTTGATTTACCCTAAAAAAGAAGGGAAACCTCGATATCCTACCCGAGACTGGATTTCAAGATTCATGAGATTTAAACCGGCATTTATCAAAACCGCAGCGCATTTATGCGGAAATGCCGCTATTGAATTCCTTGATGAAAACAAATTAGAAGACGCTTTAACAAAATACAAGGATTTCGATAGAATCCAAGTGAACGTGACTTATGATCAAATCAATGAACAGTCTGCAATTAACGCGATACGGTATTTCCAAGAACATATCAATGCGAATTTGCATATCTGTGGGAAACATGCGGCACCGGCAATCATTACGCAGCATAATACCTTGAACGAACAGTTAACAAAGGCACGACTTAACCCGAACAACATTCACCATTGGTATCCGAGTCTGTTGTTTGATGAATCAAGAGGTAAAGGTACATCTGAACGAGAATGGCAAAAACCCTTTGAAAAAAGCCATTGTGGTTATGCCGGAGGCATATCCCCGGATAACATTGATTCAGTGTTATATGATCTATGGAACCTTGTTAATCCGGAAACAGAATTGTGGATAGATATGGAATCCAGAATAAGATCGGATGATAAATTCGATTTGCTCAAAGTTAAACAAGTAGCATTATTTGTTGAATCATTCTTAAAAAGGACACAATGAGGAATATTCATGAAACTCTGCCCGACATACGCAAGACGCGAACGAGGATACGTTTGCGGGACACATAATGGCACATGCAATCAGAAAGACAACAGATCAATTGAATGTCCGATAAGGGACGGGAAAGAGGTGGTCTAATCATACCCCCAAGAACAAAACTATCAGGAGCACTCTGGCTATTCGTATTCTGTCCAAAAACAAACGCATTAATCCGTGTCACCGGATGCTTGAAATGTGACAAATACGTAGGTCAAATGTTTGATGGTGAAGGCATAACAAAAACAGCAACAAGTCTGAATTGTGAATTATTGGAGAACTAATTGGAGAACAAATTATGATAAAAATCCCCGCAGAAATCGAAATTGAAGGATTCTTAATTAAAACTATTTACGATCCTACCCTTTTAGCCGACAGGGAACGATTTGGAGAGTATTGTTCGAGAACAATGACAATTACACTAGATAGCAACTTATCAGTCCAAAGAACCTGTTTGGCATATGCCCATGAACTTGTAGAAGCCATTTGTGATATCAATCATCTTGACATGGACGAATCCACAAAACAGGCACTTGCAATAGGATATCTGAACATCCTCCCTCAAATGGCAAAAGAGGATTAATTTGAGTAATAATGTAAACGAAGGCGCGATCCTTGGCATAGTTGGAGCCATATTCAACTGCGTTCCGGATTGGACGTTCAAAGAACTGGCGTTTGTGGTCTGGTTAATCTCAAACTTTGTATTGATATTCTGGGCATTGAAACAAGATGCGGAACCCGTTTACGTATTTGGGGTAAAAATGAACATGATTGTTGTGATGTACATCATATACATGGGAACCTCGACATTCGGATTAGTCTCGCACTTGCTGACAAGCGGAGTAATCAAAATCTATTAAAAAAGTATTCTTTTTTTAGATCCATCCGTTCTGTTTCAGAGCAAGGAGAACCATTATTGCGAAGAGAATAACTGCAAAGATCAGAATAGCAGTAGCCGTAGAATCGCTCCCTTCGAGTAATGCCTGCCCACCTTGAAACGAAGTATTCCCGGTAGAATTATCAAGGATACCTTCAGCAACGCCGAGATCCGCTGTGATGTAAATGTAACCAAACCCGCATAGAAGGACAACGCAAAGCAACATAAATATTTTAACAATCTTTTCAGACATAATTCAAATATCCCCATTCAAAAAATATATATTTATGCTAGAAAAACAGCCATAAGCAACCCAACAAACAACGGAACCATAAACGGCATTGCCAGCACGATCCAGACCTCTTTCTGGTCTTTGATAAGATCAATGTCCTGTTCGGTCATAGAATCCGTGTATAACTTGTCCCCATCAGCGTTCGTAATATGATATAACCATCCTTTGACAGATTGGAGCCGGTCAACAGGGACAGGCAAAGCGAACATCAGTTTCTCGATCGTACCGGAACGTCCGGAGTTAAGATTCTTCCAGAGATTCATCAGGCTCCATATTACCGTAATTGCACATGCAATCACAAAGATGTGCAGAACAATAAACTGCATATGACCGGTCAATGGATTAACCGGGAATGCGAACGCAATCAGCATTACGGCAATTCCATCTGCACCACCATAGAAGCGCAGGGCAACAAATGCAAAGCCAACAAACGCAAAAAAACAGCACCAGATAAATTGAGGAATAGCCAGATCCAAGGGCAACGAGAGATAATAATAGTAACTGGTTATGAGAATCGTAATCGCCGCAGGAATCCAGATATACACGGACACTTTCCGGTATCTCAAATCCAACACGGATGCTGTAAACAATGTGAGGATTAGGACAATCAAATTTAACATTAAACCATCTTGCATACCAAGTATTTCAGAATATAGAAATATCAATGGTATGTATTCTCTCCGAAAAACAGGGAATCCCAATAGTGCAAGGCACTATAAGCACCCATACAGTTTAAGATTAAAAAAGACAAGATATTGGTTACATGGCGGCATCAAAAGCAGTCAAATTTAAGATCGATGAGCACTCCCCAACGCATATACCATGCAAGTTTTGTGGATACCCCGCAAAGAATTATAAAGCCTTATGCGCCCATTTGAAAGGCTGCAAGAAGAGATTCAGAACAATGATCATCAGGTTCATTGATGAGGATTTGTGGATTAAAGGCAATCGTATCATAATGGACATCATACAAGACCAAATCCTAGACAAATCGTTTGAAACTGCATATGCAAGTGTGAATGAAAAGAAAGCATATTTCCGCGCCGTTACCCAATTAGGACATAGATACGGCAAGAACATAATCTTACGTTCCGATTGGGGAACAACCAACAGTTTTGATAGCATCGCAACTGGTGAAACTGAAATATACGAAATCTAACGTCAGGATAGCCAGATGCTTATAGTTTAACCCTTCGGGTTAAACATTTTCCAGACTTTTGCCGAAAGATCCCCTCCCAACCATCCCCCTCTTTTTTGAGTAGGAGTACAGTCATAGAATCAAGAAGCCACAACTGCCGCTCCAAAAAAGGGAAAACTAATACCCATATGCACATGCAAAATTATATCGTAAAAATGAGAGAAACCTTTATCATTAATCAAATGCCTATCACTTTACTATGAGAAAAACATGCGGTGCGAAGCAGAAGCATAGAGGTTTTGGAAGTACTGACAGCGATGTACCAATGGGTCAGGTTGGTAAATCAATTTTTAAAGATGTGTTCTCAGGCTCCGGGAGAAAGAGGGGATCGAACAAGAAAAAGTAATGGCGTTTGACAATGCACGTGCATTGTCGTAAGTCCCCGCAAGGTAAGCACATCCCCACCTATTCTTTTATTTATTCTTAATACTCAATCTAATTGATGGATAGCGAAGAACAGACCGTAGAGATCATGGTATGTGCCTTCATAGCATTGGGTATTATCATAACCGCAGGGTATTTCATGTTACAGAAAAGCGGGGTCTCTGATGCGGTTAGTATCTCGGAAGATCAGATTAAAGAAGTAGTTACCGATGAACAATACCCGGACTTCATAAAGTTCATGTCAAAACAAAGTATAATTTATTGGATTATTGGTCTCATCGTAGGAGTTATCGTCCTAATCATATTCTATATCATGCTAACAGAGAACATGGCGGGACTGAACGGGTCGGATTGACTCGTTGTTTAACGATATGGAAAACTTCAGGGTGTAATGCATACCGATTAGATTTTAGACACCGATCTTTATTTGGAAGTTTTACAATAAACCCGGCTTCTGTCATTTGAGAAAACATTTTACGAGCAGTCAGGCAACCCCCGGATAGAAGACCTTGCACGTCACAGTAAGAAAATTCGGCATTCCCCATCGTATCAGCGAGCGGCTTCAAACATTCTGTGAGGTAAATTTGTCCTTTTCCACCAAGGCATTTCGTATATGGTCGTGGCTGTTCCATGAAATCAAATCAATAATGCCTGCTATATAAGGATATTTACCCGTATCATTAATATTACGGTAAACTCTAAAATACTAACAATGGTGAAAAAAAGCAATAAATCCGATCAGACCCCGGTGAAACCTAAAATAATTAAAAGAAGGACACCTGTTCCGGAACCTGAAGAAGTGGAAGGAGGCACATCCCCCGAAGAAGAAGTAGGTGAAGACGAATACGCAGATCCGGATGAAGTAGATGAAATAACCCGAGGAGAAGAATCAATATTCACATCCGGAAAACCGAGGGGTGGACTTAAAAATAAAGATTCGTTTAATGAAATGACGGATGGAGTGATGTTCAATCCGTCAGAACCGCCAATGGGTTTTGATTCGGAATGGGTAAGGTTCCTTAACCAACTCTCAGCCGATGAAACAACAAAATCTCTGGCGGATTATATCAAGATCGCGCCGTTAACACGGAGAGCCAAATATAAACTTATGATTTATATCAAGACATTACTTGACCGGGAATTTACCATGTCAAATATTCTTGATAAAAGCGATATGAGTTCAGTCCAACTTGATAAATTATTGATCGATGCGGATTTAACATTAGGATTGACAAGGTTTGATCTATCGCCGGAATTCCAGCACATCATAAACCTTGTCAGGATCAAATTTGGGATTAAAGTCCGGCGGTCATTGTTCGGGTTTGAACGTATTAACGTCAATACCCAGAGGAGCGTACAGGAATCTAATGAAGGTGGCGGAGATCAGAGAGTTGAAGTCAAACGGAATATCCGTGACCGTATTAAAGATTTGTTTAAAGGTGATTGAAAATGGACGTTATCGCTACAATTATCACGGGAATAATCTGGGGGATTATTATCAACGTATGTTGGATCTCTGCGTATCTCGGATTGTTATTCTACCATTTCTATAAAGAACAAAACGATCCGCTCTACATGTCTCGATACGAACGAGCACGTCAACAGATCCGGGAAGGTAAACTTAACGAAGCCATAAAGGAATCTTTTGCAGAAGGAGGCGTTAAAGGAGGACGAGCGGCAAGAGTGAAAACTTCTAAAATCAGGCAGGTCATAACCAAAATAAAACGATATTGGAGGAAATAAGTCATGCCGGAATTCAGAAAAAAACCAGTAACAATTATAGCAAAAAGAGTTGGAACAACCAATATAGACTCCCTTATAAGTTGGATGAACTGGGGCAATGAAGATAAAATTGCAAGATACGACGGAACAAATATTATTATCCAAACATTAGAAGGGGAAATAAAAGCCTCCATAGGAGATTGGATTATACGGGGTGTTATGGGTGAATTTTATCCCTGTAAACATGACATATTCCGGAAAACTTATGAGAACCTTGACGGAACGGTGGTCAAATGACACTCGTTACTATTGTTATTGATCAGGATTTATTAGGGATAATCCTGTTACTTGCATTTGCAGTCCCGTTCTTTTTGTGGGTTGCATATGATACCGAACGTCAAAAATATGAAAAATTAAAAAATAAGATCCGAAGGATTAGAACACCGTTTAGAATAATTAAAAAGGTGGTGCAACTTTGATTGTAATTGACGAGAAAATATTTTTGTTATTGATCTTGACAAACCTTGGGACAGCAGGAGGCTTTTTCTTATACTGGTCAGGTATAAAAAGATGGGCACCGGAAGCGGCGTTGTTTAAACAGGCACGACAACAGAAAAAACCTCTCGTAGTCACGCATTTCCAGAATAACACAGCCGTCCCCGCAATCCCAAAAATTCAGAAAATGGAAGATGATGACGGTGTAGTAGTGCCGTTCTATACCATCCCAAAAGTCGGTTTGAAATTCAAAGATTCCTCCGGAACAAAAGCCGAAAAATGGTTTGGGGATATTACGATCTACCATCATTATGAACTGACTCCGGAACCGATTTCAACGGCATTTGCCGTAGCCTTCTCACAATTCAAGGATCTCCTCCGGAAAAACAAGATCGATATCGAAGGCATGGAAGATGTAGCCTTCTATGCGATCAGTGAACATGAAAAACTAAAAGATATTGAAGAAACACTCAAATCAATCAACATCCCAAACACAGAAACACGTATGAAAATCAGGGAAATGTTGGAATACATTGATAAATTCAAAAAAGATATCCAAAAAGAGAAACTACAGAGCGGATTGTATACTTACCAAACCGTTGTCAGGGCATTGGATGCGACAATGGCATATACGAGCGCAAACCTTGCATTCACAAAGACTGCAATTGAAGCGTATGTCCGACAGCAGTTAAACCAATCGTCTAAAAATCTGATGCTGTACTTCATCGGAGCGTTTATCTTGGCACTAGCCGCAGGTACGTTCCTCAAACTGGCGGGTGCGATCTAATGGGATTCGAGCATACGGATGCATCAACCGAGGCACAGGAAGGCAAAGTCAACATTTACAACGTCGTCCTTTCATACGTAGTCGAAATGAACGAACACCGGTCAGTCTTGTTTACTTCGGTACAGATGACCGGGGGAACCCCATCGTCATTTAAAGAATTCATAACTGCCTTCTACAAACTCTTTACGTTCACGCAATCCATGTTGCCGGAAGAGTTAAGAGAGGAGATCACAGATTATTTTGAAAAAGATCCGAGAAAAAACGATTCCAGAGGCAAACAAGGTACAAAACTCTCATTAAAAATGCAAAGAGAACTTGAAAATCAAAGAATGATTACATTATACGAAGAAACGATCGTACCGCCATTTGTAGAAATCACCGATGAGGATAATACTGTAGACGATCTTATCAAAAAAACGATACTGAACCCCGTAACCAAAACAAAATATACCATAGGTAAGATCAATCGCAAACCCGGTGAAGTAAAAAGTCTATGGAAAAAAAAGGGGGTTAATTAATGGGCGAAGCATTTGACACGAAATTTGGGGGTAAAGTTACTTTTGAAGAAGTAGTTTACCGGCAGATGATGAACATTGCAGAAGCCTCCCTGAAAATCTATGAGTATGCGAATACCGGTTGGCAGAAAAACGCATTAAACTATTATTACGGTATCCTGACCTTACAATCGTTTGTTGAACCGTATATCAAAGATGAGAAGTATAAACAAGAGATTGATGAGATCATATCAAACGGACAGAAACAGTATGATATCCTTAAACGCAACGAAACAAAAGACCTAATCCGTTACGGAAGGCATCAGTATGTAAATTTAACAGTGAGCATAGGAGCCAAGATCCTGAAAGTGCTCATGCAGCATTTGGCTGATGAAGCCCTGTTGATCCCAAGAGCCATTCAAGCGAATGCGGATACCCGGGAAGAAGACGGGATTATCCTAGAACCGGTTAGTGGATCATCAACATCCCCGGAGGAAGGAGTAATGCCTAGGATACCCAGTGAGGAGGATCTAACATGACGAATCAACAACATTTTTTGATGGATGACAAAAAACTCGGACGATTGTGCAAAGTTGAGATTTATAATGTAACTCGTAAACAGCATCAACAGAACGTAACCAAAAAGAATTACGTAATCACGATTTACAACAAAGTAACCGTAAAAGAAAAAACATATGCTGAAGACGGTACTGAAATTATCACGGAAAAAGAAAAGTTCATAAAGTGGGGAGAATTCGGGTTTCAGGAAGTCATGCATCCAAAAGATAAAATCAGGCAGTTCCTCTCAAAAATAGAAATGCCGTTAAATTATATCCCCGATATAGAATTAACCGATGAACTGGCAAGGCGGGAACTCATCCCCCTCTCTACCATCTCGGACGAACTGATATTTAATGAGATCAAACGAAGAGGATTAACGGTCTTTGCAAACACGTTTAAAATATCAAAAACGGCATCTCTTGGACAACGGATAAAGGCGTTTGTTAAAGAACGCAGGAAAATCCCCGCAATTAGCCTGTCATTTGAAGATACCGTCAAAGAATTAAAAGAACGACACGTCATCTTGCCGAAAGATTTTATGACGGATGAGGAACTGATCACCGAGATTGAATCAAGAGGTATGCACGTTTTAACGAATAAAATTGTAGAGACTTTGTTTGAACCCGAACCTGAACCGTCACCAGTTATCACACCCCCACCTAATATTGCACATGCATCATCGGGACTAAAGCAGGAACCGATAACGGGAACGGAAGAGGAAACACCGTTAGCCCTAGAAGATATTCTTGGGAAACCCCAATGATTGAAAAACAATATAATTTTAATCCATTAGTCATGCCATTGCACCGGCTGAACACTAATCGTAACTGGTTAGCAATTATTACCGGTGAAACAGGTAGCGGGAAAAGTTGGACAGCCGCAAAGATCGGAGAGGATCTTTCTAAAATGACCAACAGACCGTTTACTTATAAAAACATCGTTTTTGAAGCCGATGTGTTATTAGAGTTTATCCAGAATTCCGTTCCGCGATCTGTAGTTGTTCTGGATGAAGCCGGTGTAGAATTAGCAGCAAGAGAATTTATGAGTCAACGTAACCGGTCAATGGGCAAAATCTTTCAGGTATTTCGGTATAAACAACTGGCTTTAATTTGGACATTACCCGATTTATCTATGATTGATGTTCAAATCCGAAAACTCTGTCATACATTCATGGAAACACAACCGATTGATTATGATAACCAGAAAACACGGGTAAAATGGTTTAATATTTACATCGACCGGTGGACGGGAGATATTACCCGGCAATTCCCGAGAGTCAGGATTGGTGGAGTAACCTATGTCGCAAGAGGATTTAAATTCGGAAAACCGAACCCGGATATAATTAAACCATACGAGAAAAATAAAGATATCTTCTTCGATAAAATCTTGAAAGATGCCAGAAACGATATTGCAAAGGCTGATGGAAAACCGCAAATCAAAAAAACAAGAGCAAAAATCACACCTAGTTCCCCTGATGGCAAATAACCTTAAATATCTATTTTTACTATATCCTGTTTATGCAAAACAACAGCATACGCATTATCTTAATCGGGTTAATTGCTTTACTATTAGCAATCCCTATCGTATCGGCAGATGTGATCGATAATACACCGGTAGTAACCCCTATTTTATCGGCGAGCATGTATTCTCAAACCATTGTAAGGAATGACACAATTACTCTTACAGGGCAGGCAACGGAATCACCTATAGCAATTGAAATCTGGATCATCGGGGAAACATATGGGAATTATTTCCGTGTAACTCCGAACGCAGAAGGTATCTTCGCATTAAGTATGGACAAATACATCTCTGACCAGATGGAAGACGGAGATTATACCGTGATTGTACAGGCACCGGGTATTAACAATGAGTTTGACGTAACTATTGATCATAACGGAGATGTTTACAAAGGCACTACTAAGATCAGACATTTTAAAATGCCTTACAATATCGGAACCTATAGGGGAGATGATGCAAAATATACACTAATCTCAGCATTGAATGAGGGGGACGATCTCTACCAAGAACTGTCGTTCACAATCATTCCTGCGACACCGACACCAACCCCCACACCAACACCTACGGTAACTGAAACACCAACCCCGACACCTACGGTAACGGAAACTCCGACACCAACGCCAACCGTAACAGAAACAGAAACACCAACCCCAACCCCTACAACCGAAGTTACAACGGCAACTACGACTGCACCGGAACCTACAACGGAGGTTCTTGGAACAACTCAAACCACGGATAACCAAGTTAACGAGAAAATTGAAGCATTACAAACCCAAGTCGCTGAACAACAGGTTCAGATTGAAGCGCAGCAATCAATCCTCGACAGGATTTACAATTTCCTGAAAAGCATTTTTAATTGGGAATGACCTCCTCTCTTTTTTCCGTCCATATTGGAGGCAGTAGGCACAGTTTTATATACGGCAAAACCCCTATTCTCTCTAGGATTAATTATGCCCGATGCCCCGACAAAGACCGGATTAAGAGTTACGGGTTTAATTCCAAACGTAGTCTATTATGACGCGCAAAATAAACCTTATTATCGTAAAATCAACGCCCAACCGGAAAATCCAACAATAGTCCAACCGGAAATATCAAATTTAACGTCAATCACTCCGGAAGTAAAAGCAACGGCAGCAGATGCATCAGTCAACATCGCAATTAAAAAGATGGCACAGGCTGAAAACGATGCCCGGCAAGGTGAAATAACCTATAATACATTAACAAACATGATTGATACCGCCAATTCAAGCGGTAATGCCAATGATTATTCAAAGGCGATGGAATATGCCGAGAATAACCGTGACAGTCTTGAAAAAGTCGTAGAATCTAATAAATTAACGTCGTTAGTATCCTCTTTAAAAGACACGGCAGCACTTATTCGGACATCAAACCTTGCAACAAAATTAATCAATGACGAACTTGAATCCGGGCATGTAACACAGGCACGAGTCTACGCCGAGAAATATCAAGATGTGTTGGAAAAATCCGCTGGTAAAGTTGAAGCCTCAAAATTTCTGACCGATTTAAAACAAGCCGAAACTGAAACTAAAACCAGTGGGATCACACTGGATAAAATCAATAAAGCCATTGATGCCGGGAATTACACAGAAGCACGGTCAGTTGCCGAGTCTAATAGAGCAGTCCTTGAAAAAACGGTTGGGATCAAAGAAACCGCAGATTATATTACCCAGATAAAACGAGCCGAATCTCAATCAAAAACACCTGCGAGAACAACCGTATCGGAACCCGTCTCAGAATATGGGGTGGAAGATTTAACCGTTTCAAAAGTGGTTCGTGACGTTACGGAACCTGTCTCTGAATATTTAGGCGGGTTGATGGGGACAGAAGAAGAAATTAAAGCCGGTGCGAAAAAAATAGGTGGGGAAGGCGCAGTTGGAGAGGCATTTGGAACAATCGGTATGGTTGGGAAAGGAGCCTATGAAACACTCGTTCCGGGAACTGTTGAATTGGTAGGGCAAGTCCCGACCGCCGCAGAATATGTTATCCGTCATCCAACCACAACAGTCCCCGCAGCAATTCATGTCGGAAAACAAATTGTTGATAGTGTTATAACCGAGGCAAAAGAGAATCCGGCAAAATTAGTTGGCAGTCTGGCCGGCATGTATATTGGTGGGAAAATAATCTCAAAACTTAAAGTCCCGGAAGTTGTGAAAAAAACCGTAACAAAAACAACGGCAAAGATTAGTAAAGCGATAGATGAATTTGGGATGTCAGATATCATATCTGGTGCAGAACCTGTCATACCATCCGGTTTAAAACCCAAAACATCTATAAAATCAATTTCCGAGTTTGAACCGCCCAACCTCTTTAGAGATACGAGTGATAAGGCATTAAAAACGGCAAAACTACAAAAAGAAATTACCTATAAGAGGTTCCGGGCGAAAGAGGCAGAATCAGCCGGACTTGCACGAGGCGTTGAGGAAGTAGGACTTGCGAAAGAATATATTTCCAATAATCTTCAAACGTATCTAAAAAATTATCGGGATACGATTATCGCAGAAGTTAAAACGAGTGGTATTAATGACAAAGTACCAGCAATCCAAAAACAAATTGATGCCGCCGTTAAAGTAGAACAAACGAGACTTACAAAGATCCCGGTAATAGAAGCACGGAATACGATAGAGTCCGGAACGGGAATAAAAGCGAAACGGTATCTCTCAAAAGAGTTTGAACCGTCAACAATCTTTAAAGATACCAGTGAAAAAGCGGCAAAACAAGCAAAAGAACTGAAAGTATCGGAATATAAGAGGTTCCGGGCGAAAGAGGCAGAATCAGCCGGACTTTCACGAGGCGTTGAGGAAGTAGGACTTGCAAAAGAATATGTAACCGATAACCTTCAGAACTATCTTGCAAAATATAAAGAAAATCTTATCGCCAAACTCGAAAAGGCAGGTAAAAATATAAATTTACCCTCTGTAAGGAAACAGATTGAAGCCTCTGTTACCGTAGAAAAAGAACGGTTAACTAAATCCAAGATGCCCGTAACAAAAGCACGGGACGTTATTGAGAAAACATTAGGGACAAAAGCCCGTACGTCTTTGGATACAGAATTTGAATCCCCCAATATATTTCAACCGATGAAAGGTTCAGCGAGGGATTTACAGAAAAAAGGGATTGCAGTTACTAAACAGGAGATTAGTAAAGGTATCCGTGAACAGGAAGACCTATCCACCTACTTAGCAAAGCATTTCAATACATTAGTTAAAGAGGCAAAAGAAGCAGGATTTGACCCTGAAAAACCGGAAATTATCCGACAGATTAAAGCCGCCGTTAAAGTAGAGCAATCCCGGTTAAAAAAGTTAAGTCCGATCAAACGCAATGAACTTATAAAATCGGCATTAACGAAAGAAGATGAATTTGCACCGTCTGAATTTAAGTCTATGAAAGGTTCAGCGAGGGATTTACAGAAAAAAGGGATAGCAGTTACTAAACAGGAGATTAGTAAAGGTATCCGTGAAC
>Ga0172380_10005653_pt1 | contig 15011 bp, 8 predicted proteins | sample Leawe162metaG_FD_119747 | JGI IMG/M metagenome (GOLD analysis project Ga0172380, IMG submission 119747) | Leachate microbial communities from a municipal landfill in Southern Ontario, Canada - Leachate well 162 metaG | ecosystem: Engineered > Solid waste > Landfill > Unclassified | place...
TATTTATTAGCACATGGGCAGACCGGTTTATCTGTGGCGTTTGATCTTCCTACATTAATGGGGTATGATGCAGATGCACCAATTAGCAAAGGTGAAGTGGGTATGTGCGGTGTTTCTATCTCTTCGTTAAGGGATATGGAAACGCTTTTTGCAGGAATACCGCTTGCAGATGTATCAACTTCAATGACGATTAATTCACCTGCCTCAATTATATTTGCTTTTTATTTAGCAGTAGCGAAGAAGCAAGGTGTGCCATTTGAAAAATTACGGGGTACTTTGCAGAACGATATTCTAAAAGAATATATAGCGCAAAAAGAATTTATTTTTCCTCCTAAACCATCGATGCGAATAATTACAGATATGATTGAATACTGTACGAATGAGATCCCGCAATGGAATCCGGTATCAGTCAGTGGATATCATATTCGTGAAGCAGGTTCAACTGCGGTACAGGAATTGGCTTATACATTAGCTGACGGATTCGCATATATAGAAGCGTGCATTGAAAGGGGATTAGATATTGATTCATTTGCTCCGAGGATTTCATTCTTCTTTAATTCTCATCTTGATTTCTTTGAAGAGATTGCGAAATATCGAGCAGCAAAGAGAATTTATGCTAAGAAGATGAAAGAAAAATATGGAGCAAAAAATCCGCGATCATGGTGGCTAAGATTCCATACACAGACAGCTGGTTGTACATTAACAGCGCAGCAACCGGAGAATAATATAGTTAGGACTGCATTCCAGGCACTAGCAGCAGTAATGGGAGGCACGCAGTCGCTACATACAAATTCTATGGATGAAACACTAGCACTTCCAAGTGAAAAAGCAGTGAAGATAGCTCTAAGGACTCAGCAATTGATTGCTTATGAAACGGGAGTAACGAATACAGTTGATCCACTCGGCGGATCTTATTTTATTGAGTCGCTAACTAATACGATGGAAGAGAAAGCGAATAAGATATTTAAAGAGATTGAAATGTTTGGAGGAGTTATTCCTGCTATTGAAGCAGGTTATTTCCAGAAAGAAATATCAAATGCAGCTTATCGATATCAAAAAGAATTAGAGAGAAAAGAAAAATATATTGTTGGAGTAAATGAATTTATTGAAGAGAATGAAAAAGTTGATATTCCGATATTGACAATTTCGCCTGAAGTAGAGAAGAAACAAGTTGATGAACTAAGTCGATTAAGATCTGAGCGTGATAATGATAAAGTTGAGTTATGTTTAAAAGAGATTTCTTATGCAATAGAAAATGATATAAATATAATGCCTTCATTAATAAATGCGGCAGAAAATTACGTTACTATGGGAGAGATAGTCTCTCAGATGAAAGTTCATTTTGGCATCTATGAGGAGAGTGCCGTTTTTTAATTTTTTTATATGATTAAAATTACAGTCTATTTATTGATTTTGCTTTTGTCTGCATATTATTTTTATTTAGTAGAAAGTGCAGCTGTGCGATTTAATTCCCATCATTTTGATGAGACAGAAGAAAATAAAAATTATTTTTCTTTTTTATCAAAATTTAATAAAGAGATTTATGCTTTTTCTCTTTTAGGAATGATAGTATCAATATTATTTTCCTTTGCGGTAATTATTTTGTTTGTGATAAATCCGTTACATATAGTTATCGCTTATATACTCATTGCAATTTTATTTTTATTAATGATAGCGATATTTAATTTCAGTAAGAAATCATCAATCGATTTTGACCTAAGCCAATACTATCTATTAGTAAAACCAATAAAGCCGATAATAATACTTCTCGAAAAAGTATTTGGAAAGTTTAATACAATAGAGATACCACAATCGACTCTTTATTTTGGTACTCCAATTAATTTAAATGCAGAATTTCATGAAATAATACAGGATATGCCCGGTATATCTGAACTCAAGGAAGATGAATCTGATGTAATTAATAAAATCATTGAGAACAAGAATCAGAAAGTAAATGAAGCGATGACAGCTCGTACTCAGATTGTAGGAGTTGAGATAACGGCAGATATTGATGAAGCGTTGAATCTATTTATCGATTCCGGTTATTCAAAGATTCCTGTTTATGAAGATAATCTTGATAATATTAAAGGGATAATATTTTCTAAAGATATGTTCCAATCGCCAAAAGATATTGCATCGATAATGAGGAAGGTAGTGTATGTTCCAGAGACAAAAAAAAGCTCCGAGATGTTGAATCAATTTCTAAAGGATAATTTTTCATTCTCAGTTGTGGTTGATGAATTTGGTGGCACTTCGGGGATAATTACAGTCGAGGATTTGATTGAAGAGATGTTCGGAGAGATTGGAGATGAGTATGATGTAGAAGAGAAAATTATAAGAAAGCTTAATGACACGACTTATATATTAAGTGGGAAAGTGGAGATCGATTTAATAAACGAGGATTATGATTTAGAACTTCCATATGGAGAATATGAAACTATTGGCGGATTAATTTCCTCGATTACAGGGAAGATTCCACAAAGAGGAGAGAATATAAAGGTAGATAAATTTACATTCCATATCATTAAGTCAGACGAAACAAAGATAGAGATGGTAAGGATGACGCTATCAGCCGAAGAATAAGAAATTAGGTATGGGTATATTTATTTATTGTTAAGAAAAGATTAATATTATATTAAATTTTACTTGACAAAAAGATTTATATATCCTTATATTTGTATGAGGTATGACAACTATAAGGTAAAAACTTGTTTACAGAAGTAGGAAATAGGGATTCGCTAAGCAAAAAGATATCACATGAGATAGAAACGGCGATAAATTCAAATATTTTCAAAGAAGGAGATAAACTTCCGACTGAATTTGAATTATGTAAGCAATTTGGAGTAAGCAGGACTTCACTTCGTGAAGCATTGAGGACGCTAAGTGCTAAAGGATTAATTAGTGTAGAAAAGGGTCGCGGTATTTTTGTTAAAAAGCTTTCCTCCGATACTGTAACTGATCCGATGCAAAATTACCTAAAGTCTAAGATTGGCATGCCATATGTGTTGGAAGTAATTGAAGCAAGAAGGATAATCGAACCGGAAATAGCCCGTTCAGCCGCATTAAATAGGACTGATGCTGATATCGAGAAGATGAAGATAGCTATTGAAAAGCTTAAAAACTATGAGGGCGGACCGGAAGGGCTTGCCAATGTTGATATGGAATTCCATTTTGATATTGCACTTGCTACTCAAAATCGCCTTATTCCCCTGATGGTAAAACCAGTTTTTAGACTCATGCCGATGATAAAATCAAAAATTATATCCGATATTCCTAATGCCATTGAATCTGCAATTATTTGGCATAAAAAAATATTAGATGCAATTATTGAAAAAGACCCACATAAAGCTTACGAAGAGATGAAACATCATTTAGTTATTGCTCATGAACATGCAGAAGAAATGTTAAGAATTGAAGGATTAATAAAGAAAGAAGAATAAATTTTTTTCCCATTTTTATATGTAAGACATCATATAACATATAAATAATTAGTGTTTAATTGCAGTCAATTTTTAGATGTAAAGGTATTTAATTCTGGTTTTGTTTTAGTAAATGCCAAATTATTAAGAAAATAGTTAGTAAATATTTGTACAAATCAATTTGAAAGTAGAGGAGTAATTGAACAATGGGAAAGATTACCAAAGTTCTCTTGATGTTATTTATTACAATCTTTTTCTGCATCAGTAATATTTATGCTGGTGAAACAGGAAAACTCGCAGGGAAAGTAATTGATAAAGATTCCGGAGACCCTTTAATAGGTGCGAATATTGTTGTTGTTTCAAAATTGATAGAAGGTAAAGAGATCAAGTTGGATTTTATGATGGGTGCTGCTACCGATCTCGATGGAGAATATTATATTATAGGGATTGCACCCGGATATTATAATGTTAAAGTATCCTATATAGGTTATACTGAAGAGCTCAGAACCTCCGTTGAAGTTAATATCGACAAAACCACAAAAATCGATTTTCAATTATCTGCAAAAAGTTTTGCAACCGATGAAGTCATGGTGGTTGGTTTTGCTAGAGATAAGGCTGAATCAGACTTAACTGCGACACGCCAAACCTATGATATAAGCCGAATTGAATCAATGCCGGGTATCACAAGTATAAGCGATGTAATCTCATTACAAGCAGATGTTTCCGATGGACATTTCCGAGGTGGCAGAAGCGGTGAATCTCTTTATTTGATAGGTGGATCATCAATCGTAAATCCATTAAATAACTCACGCTCTTTTGAACCTATGACATTAGCGTTTCAGCAAGTAGAAGTATTCACCAGTGGTTTCAGTGCTGAATACGGAAACGTTCAATCAGGCGTAATTAATATGGTTACAAAAGAGGGGCAGAATAAATGGGAAACCAGAATGGATGTCTCTTCTTCTAATTCATATTATAAGACATGGGGCGGCAGTGTTTATAGCTTACGCAATAATTATTTTTATGAATTAATGAATAATCCGGATACGTGGCTAGATGGAAAAGACCCTGCATCAGGAAAAATACTTTGGACACATTTTGGAATTAATTTCCCAGAGAATTATCTCCCAAAAGTCCCTGTAAAATGGCCACCACTTCCTCCATTAAGCAGAAAAGATTCACTTAGGACAGCTAATTTAGTTAGAGCGATGTGGTTAGAATCATTTAAGCAGCTCGGAATGAATTATGACAAGCCGGATTATAAAACAGATTTTTCAATTAGCGGTCCACTGGCACAAAATGCGGCATTCTTTTTAGCCGGACGATATGAAGTTGTAAATCCAATCTTACCTTCCACTGATCCTGATATACAAACTCAAATCCTAAGCTCATTAGTATATAGACCTTTTGAAAACGATAAATTCAAAATGACAGTTAACTATAATAAGCAAACAACGAATGAATTTGGAAATGGTTTCTTTGGTTATTTCGATCCTGTATTTAATCTTACATTAAATACAAATACAACTGCACAAGTTGGTTTTGAATGGTATCATATTTTTAATCAATCTACTTTCTGGGAGACAAAGATAGGGATATTAACTACCGATGATGATGATAGAATAAATTTGTTAGGCGGAGATGAATATTCCACAATTTATAATGATAATAGCAATTGGAGATTTTATACTGATCCATCAGGTCATACTGTTGGCAGCTTAAATACAACTACCGGTTATAGTAAGACACAATCATATAGTATTAATTCCGCAATCACCAGTCAAATAGATAAATATAATATGCTTAAGTCAGGTCTTCAATTCTTTTATTATGATATGGAAGTAAATAGAAGAATGAGCGCAACAAATGCGTCAAGTGTAAGATTAGACGATTACCATGTTTATCCATTTGAAGGAGCCCTTTATTTACAGGATAAAATGGAATTTGAGGGGATGATTGCTAATGTTGGATTGCGTTATGATTTCTATAATTTTAATACTGATTACTATTTAGATAAATTTTCTCCTTATAGAAACCCAAATTTCAATCCAAAAGAACCCGGTTCAAAATATTATAGTAAAGAACTCTCAGGAAAAGAGAATACAAAGTTTACCTCAGCACTTCAACCAAGAATTGGAATTTCATTCCCTGTGGATGATCAAACAGTACTTCACTTGAATTATGGAATCTTTACTCAGAGACCGGCCTTTGAATATGTATATGTAAGCAGATATAAATTATCACCTGAGCCAAATTTTACACGTCTCGGCAACCCTGAATTAAAACCTGAAAAAACCATTTCTTATGATGTTGGAATAGTACGTGCTCTTCCATTTGGTTTTAATTTAGATTTAAGTGCTTACTTAAAAGACGTTAGTAATCTTGTTCAAGATGCACTTTATACTGATAAGAGTGGAAATTTATATCAAACGTTTAATAATAGAGAATATGCGGATATTAAAGGGTTTCATGTTAATCTCGAAAAAAATGATGGAAATATAACCGGATTTTTCAGATATAACTGGCAGGCGGTAACCGGTAAAACCTCTAGTGCTATTGGAGCAGTTTCTAGTGCCGTTTATTATGAATCTGATCCGGCAAGTGATATACTTCCGGCTCCTGAAGATATTCATCTTGATTATGATAGAACACATCGAGTATTGGTCAATTTATCTTACAAAACAGGTGAAGCATTTGAAATGTTTGGATTTAATCCATTTGCAAGGGTTTCTTTTAGTATATCATATCGATTCCAAAGTGGAAGACCTTTCACATATGATGCAACGGGACAAGGATTAAGAAATAACATACGTACACCGGATGAACATGATGTAAAGCTAAGAATAGATAAATCAGTAAAATTTGGAATTGTTGATCTTCAATTCTACTTGGAAGGATTTAACTTATTCAATACAAAGACCTACAACTATTCGAGAACATTCTCTGATAGCCCGGATAATCAATATAGAACGATATACGTTCAGGATCAAGAAAACCTAACTACTGAAAGACAATTTGCTCCTTATGTAACGAATATCGAAAGTTATTTAATGGGAAATCAACCAAGACATTTTAGATTCGGCGTGAATTTACGGTTCTAATAATTATAAAATTTAGGAGTGTAGAGTTTTATGAAAGTTTACAAAAATAAAATATCAATATTAATTTTTCTCTTTGCAAGTGCATTCCCGGTCTTAATTGAGGGACAGCTTGTAGAATATCAAATTCATAACCGGGGAATGATTCACGAGACAGTCTATAATGATGGAGTGATTGGAAGACCTTGGCAATATGGAACCGGTGGAGAAAAACAAAATTTCCCAAGTTTTGAATGGCCAGGTAATTCAAGTACTGTTATTAATGGTATTAGTTATAGTGGTCAGCATAATAGTATCGGAGCAGGGATTTATATTTCCGCTAATGAAAAAGGGAAGCCCGGTTGGCCAAATAGGATATTTTCATTTTGCGGTGCAATTGGTACAGGAAGTGGTCCAGAATTACCAGCCGGTAGATGGAGCTTCCCAATATCGATAGAAAAGAAGGAAAATTACCCACTACTTGCAAATGGTGATCTTAATGTGAGTTACAATCCAAATGAAGCCGAAGAAATTATTATAGCAAAATGGGCTACATCAACCGGTATAACAGTTACACGCACTTCACGCGTATGGTCATATCCTGATTATGATGATATGATAATTTATGAATATCAATTAGAATATAATGGCGATACTGACGGTAACCCTGCAACCATAGAAAGAACAACTCCATTAGCAGATGTACTTTTCCATGTTAATTATGGATTTGCACCTTCAATGCTTGGATATCAAAGAAATTATGGTGAATGGAAATATGATCAAGGAATGTATAGACAAGATAATAGAAGTTCATTCGATCCTGATTATTGGTTAACATTTATGCAGACTGTACATACGGGAGCGGGAGATGCGATAGCAGAATTAATGGCATTCAAGCCTGAGCCTGATAAGGACCTATTCAAGTTATTCTCAGAGACCGGTATTAATGGTGGGGGATTGCTTAGTCCACAAGCTCCCGGTTATTGCTGGCTTTATTGGGACACTAAAAATCTTGCAGTTGTCGATCCATTAGACCCTGCTAAAAATGAATCAGAGTATGCAAATTTTATGATGAAAGATAAGACCGGTAAATACTTTGAAACAGATGCTAATGGGCATATTCTTCAGCCATGGAACATGAAAACTGAGAGCGGTAATTCAAGACCGGACAAAATTGAAGATAGAGCAAGTACTTTAGATGAAAGATGGTGGACAGTATATGGAGAAATTGGTACTCCAGCAGGTCTACCATCGGATGAAGGTAGATTCGTTCTTCCTGATGGCAGGAAATGGATTGGAAGAGCGCGATATGAACCGGACGAAAGTTATAACGGTATTATGATTCTTAATGGATTTGGTCCTTATAACATGAAGATAGGTGATAAACTTGAATTTGCTTATGCAGAAGTAGTTGGTTATGGCGGCACTGAAGGTAAAGTTATTTGCGGTGGACAGACTAACGATCAATTTTTCCCAATCAGAAGTATGGATAGAAAAGTGGTTGTAAATGGTGAAACATATACAAATCATTATTTAACCGATTATGGTTATCCAGATTATGTTAATTCAGATGTTGTATCTGTAAATCAAGTAGCTCATAACGCATGGGAAGCATATTTGGGTAAAACGATTCCTTATGATGCTGAAAGAAAAGGACCTGAAGGGGGAATGCTATTCCCTGAGAAGAATCAAAGTCCATCGGATAATTCAGCCAAATATTCAAATATTCCGATTCCATTTCCAGCACCAGTAATAGAAGTTGAAAACACTGCACAAGCTACTGTAAAAGTTTCTTGGAAAAGAGCTGTAGAAAATTTTTCAGCTCCGAGACTAACAGGCGCATTGAAAAAATTCCAGGTCTGGAGAAGCAATTTCGGTATGGGTCCTTGGAAACTTGTAGGAGAAGTTAATCTTGGTCAAATAAATGAAGATGATAAATATGAATTTATCGATGATGATGAAACTTACAAATTAGGCGAAAAGAAATACTATAGCGTTACATCAGTTGATGATAAAGAGAATCAAAGTGGAAGAACAAACATAACAGCTCATGTAAAAAATGTTCGCAATGCCGAAAAACTTACAAAAGTATATGCAGTTCCTAATCCATTTATTGTTAAATCCGGTTTCCAAGGTAATGGTCAAGAAAACGCAATCGGATTTTATGGACTTCCTGAAAAATGTACAATAAGAATTTTCTCATATGCAGGTCAATTAGTTCAAACAATTGAGCATGATTCACCTACATTTTCTACTGCATGGTTTCAAGTAACAAGAAATGATCAAGATATAGCGTCAGGAATTTATTTTTATGTAGTTTCTTCACCTTCAGGTGAAACAGCAACCGGTAAATTGATAATAGTTAAATAAGAATATAATTAATAGGTAACATATCATGAAGAAAACATTCATTCAGGTAATAGCTTTCGTGATTTTAACGTTTTCGATGACTTATGGTCAGAATATAGGAATAGATAAAGTAGGGACGACATCGTTCCAATTCTTAAAAGTAATTCCCGATGCAAGAGCAACCGGCATGGGGGAGGCATTCGTTTCGGTAACAGATAATTCTGAATCGGTTTTCTGGAATCCTGCCGGTTTAAGTAAAATTAATGGTTTCGATGCTTCTTTCTCATATGTTGATTACTTCCTAGATGTCAGTCATCTCTCTTTTTCTGCAGCTTATAATCTTGATGGAATAGGTGTTATTGGTGTTCAAGCTCTTATGAATGACATCGGTTCTATTGAAGTAACGAGAGTTAGTAGTTTATATCGAGATGAAAATGGCAATTATAATCCTGGCCTTACCGGTGAGACAGTAACACCGGGCTCTAAAGTTTTCGGTTTATCGTTTTCGCGTAAGCTAACAGATAAATTTGCTTTCGGTTTAACTGCTAAATATGCTTATGAAGACTTAGTAGTAAAAAGTGCATCATCAATAATATTTGATGGTGGATTGCTTTATCAAACCGGATTTCGTTCCATTCAGATTGGTGCTTCACTTCGCCACTTTGGACCGGAAGTAAAATTCTTTGATAAATCTTATCCTCTTCCACAGACATTTACAATCGGAATATCTGCTAATGTATTAGCACCTGAAAATTCCTTATTAATGGATGTTAGCGACCAAAGGATGCTCGTAGCTTTCGATCTTTCTCATCCTCGTGATTACACTCAACAGTATCAATTAGGATTAGAATATGCTTTCAAAGAGATGTTTTTCTTAAGAGCCGGTTATAAAGCTAATTTTGATGAAGAAGGACTAACATTAGGTGCAGGGGTTAAGTATAATAGTTACCGTATCGATTATTCGTTTAATGATTACGGTGAGTATCTCGGAAATGTACATCGTTTTACAATCGGATTTAGTACTAATTAGTGAATGCTTTGCAAAAGGAGCAATGAAATGACTCAAAGTAATATGAATTTCAATCAAATATTTTTTTCAATCGTGATGATGCTTTTTATTTCAACTTTTATTAATGGGCAGCATCGAGGCGATAATCTTTCGTTTCAAGGATTGAATGATTTTAATAATTATGGTGTTAAAGCCGCTGCAATGGGCGGTACTCATCTAGCAGGATCAAATGATGTTAATTCAATATTTGGTAATCCTGCAGGTTTAATTGGATTAAAAAGTATTCAATTTACAGTTAGTGCTAATAGCTATCAGTCAAAAATATGGGAAAATCAGGATTATCGATCAAATAGACAGTTTGTAACTCTCCCTTTTTATTTATCAGGTTTATATGTACCTAATCCGGCAAATAATGGAAAATGGGATTATGATGCGTTTTTTAATGATCCCACTTATATAGTCGCAGACCCAACATTAGGATTAGACCCATACAGCAGTGAAGCTGCCAACTGGCAATATGATAAAAATGAATTTATATTTAATAATGTTGCTATGGCAATCCCATTTTCTCTTTTCGATAAAGAGTTTATAGCAGCTGCATCTTATAGTAGAAATAGTATACTAGATTATGACCGAAATAATACCTATCTCGATCCACACATTGGATTTTCCGGTTATGGTGGATTAGCCGGAAGGGTAACAGCTGCTGATGATACAATCAATTTTAATTGGTTTGATTATTCAAGAATCCGAAGCGGCAATCTCAATCAGATTACTTTAGGTGTTGCAGCTGAATTATTTCCTTTCTTAAAGGTTGGTGTAAGTGCTAATATTATTAATGGGGAATCAGATGATTTTCATGGATTAAACAAAATAGGATATTTTAGTTTAATAGGAGGCGCTAACAGCTTTAAATTTTCTTATGATACATTAAATACAACAGAAACGGGAACATCTAAATATAGTTCTTTTAGCCTATCGTTTGGTACTGTAATCACTTTAAATAGAATTAACATTGGTATTCAAGTAAAAACTCCATATACATTTGAAAGAGAATACAATCTAACACAAGTTATTGCAAAGAAAAGCGGAAATCAAACAGTTCAGTTAACAGGAACAGATAAAGCAAAATACCCGCTTGGGATAGCAATTGGTATTAATTTCAAACCGATTGACCAGTTTACATTAGCATTCGATTTAGAGAGCACTCCATATAGCAAAACTGAATTTGAATTAACTTCACCTGATTCTACCTTAGGTAGCTATGCTAATCAAACAATAGTTCGACTCGGTATGGAATACAAAGTACTCGACTTTTTATCTATTCTTGCTGGTTTTAGAAACGAACCAAAACTATTTATTCCTGATGGTTCAGCTGAAAAAGAGAGTGGTCCAAATTCAAAATTTTATACAGTTGGTGCAAGTTTAGATTTCTTTTTTGGAAGATTTGATTTTGCTTTTGAATACAATGTAATGAACTATTACGACTCATATTTCAGTAATACTAATTATGTAACAGAAAAGTTTACAAATGTAATGCTCGGCTATACGTATACATTTTAGTAATAAACAATAAATCAATTAAAAAATGGAGCAGGTATGAAAATCAACAAATTTACAATTTTTGCAATCATCCTTTTGTCCAGCTATTTTATTCAGGCACAAACCATAGAAGTTAAAGTTTCTGATGGATTAAATAATGCCTTGACATATGCACTTGCAGGAAATGCAACCGTAATAGAATTAGCAGATGATGGTGGAATATATCCAACAACTCCGGTTACTATCAATTCTCCTATTACTATAAGAGCAAAAGCTGGTTTAACAAATAAACCGGTAATTTTAATTAAAGGTTGTTTGGCACTACCTTTTATCAAAATAGAAAATGATCTTATGTTTGAAGGAATTATTTTTGATGGATATGATGCTGCAAATGCAAAATATGATTCTATTCAGCATGTATTTAGTGCAAATGCAAAAGTAGGTGGAGTAAATGAGAAGCCAAATTTCACACTTAAAGATTGCGTAGTGAGAAATATCTATAAATTTGGAGACCCGGCTACAAGTACAGATGGCGATATATTTGACGTAACGACCGGCGCAAGAGTTGGCAATTTATTATTTGAAAATACTACTTTTATGAATACAGGTGATGAAGCTATTAGAGCTATTAATACTCATAAAACTCCGATTGCTGTTGATGGTGTTTTCGCTACAACTATGACAGTAAGGAATTGTACTTTTAATAATATACGTGGTAGCTCAATTAAAATTGAAGGCGATGTAGATTCAACAAATGTTGATACTCCTGTTTTAATAGAACATTGTAATTTTAATGCAAGCCAACGTAGAGTAATTTGGCATAGAGATTTACAGAATACAGTAATTAAAAATTTATTAATCACTAATTTGATTCAAGGTAATGATAAGATGGATTTTGTAATTACCTATCAAGGTAAAGGTACTACTGTTTCTTATATTGATACTTTTAATGTTTCTGTTCCTAATTATGTACAAGGATTCCTAGCTGAAACTCCATCTTCATGGTCTGGAGCCAAACAAACCGGAACAACAGACGAAGCTACTATTTATAATTTAGATCCTTTGTTTAAGGATGCAGCAAACGGAGATTTTACTTTATTATCAGCCTCCCCTGTAAAAAATCTTGCATCTGATGGTAAAGCTTTAGGTGATTTAAGATGGGCTGGTACAGGAACTTCGGTTGAAGATTCTGAAATAATTCCTGTTGAATTTGCTTTAGAGCAGAATTACCCAAATCCATTTAATCCCACTACTTCAATTCAATTTGCAATTACAAATTCTGGTAAATATTCATTGAGAGTATATAATCTATTAGGTCAGGAAGTTGCTAATTTAATAGATTCTGAATTAAACCCTGGTGTTCACAAAGTTTCATTTAATGCAAATGAATTATCCTCTGGTATCTACTTATATCGTCTCACAGGCTCAAACTTAAATCTTACAAAGAAAATGATGTTCTTAAAATAATTAAATATTGTGCCTCCCAAAGAACCGAGAATGGTACTTTCTGCTCTCGGTTCTTTGATTATTTTATCAATAAAATTAAATTAAAATTGAAATCTACTTATAAAATATTGCTATACACACTTGTATTATTTTGCACAATAAGCATTAAAAATAATGCAAAAAGTTTTCCTGTAAAATCGGCATCAGAAATAACTGCGGCTATGAAAAATGCTATTGCTGGCGATACTCTAATTATGCAAAAAGGTATCTGGAATAATCAAAAGATAGTTTTTGATGGCAATGGTACAGAATCAGCGAATATTTACTTGATTGCCGAGGAACCAGGGCAGGTTATTTTAAATGGAAATTCAACATTAAGAATCAAAGGCAAATATTTAACGGTAGATGGACTTCGTTTTTATGGTGGTTATAGCTCCAGTGGAGCTGTTATAGAATTTAGAAATTCAAGTAGTTATGCTAATAATTGTAGAGTAACTAACTGCGCTATTATTGATTATAATCCTCCTTCAAATACCACAGATTATAAATGGATTTCCATTTATGGTACTAATAATAGGGTAGATCATTGCTATCTCAAGGGTAAAACTCATTCAGGCACAACCTTAGTAGTTTGGTTGGATAAATCTACAGTTCCCAATTATCATAGAATTGATCATAATTATTTTGGAGAACGACCTGAGTTAGGTGTAAATGGGGGTGAAACTATTAGAATTGGTGATAGTAATACATCAATCTATAGCTCGAAAACTTTAGTTGAAAATAACTATTTCGAGAGATGTAATGGAGAAGTCGAAATCATCTCTAATAAAAGTGACGAAAATGTATATCGTTATAATACTTTTTTTGAATGTGAAGGGGGATTAACTTTAAGACATGGTGATAATTGCTCAGTATATGGAAATTTCTTTTTTGGAAATAATAAACCGATGACAAGTGGAGTAAGAATTATTGCCTCAGGTCATAAAGTATATAATAATTATTTTCAAGACCTTGATGGCAATTCTGCAGATTGGCGCGGTGCAATTGTGATGATGAATGGATTAAGAGATACTCCTTTAAATGGATATTTTCAAGTAGATAGTGCAATTGTTGCTTTTAATACAATTGTAAATTGTAAAATATCTTTTTTGATTGGCTCTAAAAAGGAAGCTGATCCTAAACAAGATTTAACTCCTAAAAATTCTACATTTGCTAATAATGCAGTTCTTTCCGGATCACAAGTATTTTATATTTCAACTCCGCCAGAAAATTTCTTTTATGAGGGTAATATTATTAAAGGTGATTCTTTAGGAATTGATAAACCAGATGGAATAAATTTAGTCGATCCAAAGCTTGCTTTAGCGAATGATGGATTATGGAGACCTGAAAATAATAGCCCACTAATATCTGCTGCAATAGGGAATTACGATTTCGTTATTAATGATATTGACGGTCAAAATAGAACAATACCTTATGATATTGGTGCTGATGAAGTATCATCTGATGCAATAATCAATATACCAATGAATCAGAGCAATACCGGTCCAAATTGGGATGTAAATAAAGGTTTATATTCTATAAATATTTGGAATAGTGGGTCAGGCAAGGTTGATTTTAATCCATCTGGCGGAGTATATCTTGAAGGATCTACTGTTACTCTTACTGCGATAGCTGATGCTGGTTGGAAATTTAAAGAATGGGGCGGTATGATTAGCGGTAATGATAATCCAATATCCTTTATTATGGATAAGAATTATTCGATTACTTCTGTTTTTGAAGAAATAACTTCAGTTGAAGATAAACCACTCATAAATGAATTTCGTCTTGAACAAAATTATCCGAATCCATTTAACCCAACTACTGAAATAGTTTATCAAATTGCAAAAAGTTCTCAAGTTACATTGCAAATATTTGATCTTTTAGGTAAGAAAGTAGCTGATCTTGTCAATAGAGAGCAAGCTCCCGGGCTCTATAATATTCAGTTTTCAGCAATAGAACATGATTTATCTAATGGTGTGTATTTTTATACTTTGCAAGCTGGCAATCAAATTATTACCAAAAAATTAGTTTTACTGAAATGAAGACTAATTATAGAATCATATTGTGGTTAATGGTATCCTTAATTGCATCAGTATCAGTATTCCCGCAAAAAATTTCTAAATCACTCGA
>Ga0172380_10005654_pt1 | contig 15010 bp, 10 predicted proteins | sample Leawe162metaG_FD_119747 | JGI IMG/M metagenome (GOLD analysis project Ga0172380, IMG submission 119747) | Leachate microbial communities from a municipal landfill in Southern Ontario, Canada - Leachate well 162 metaG | ecosystem: Engineered > Solid waste > Landfill > Unclassified | place...
GCCGCTAATTTAGTCCGTATTTTAGCTTCACCCATTTGGTGAGTCTCCTCGTTAACCTAAACCCCAATGGCTGTGTACTTTAGCAATGGGTTAGTACGTGTCAACTGCCGGAAGTAGGATAACCAGCGACTTGGCTGTCGTATTTTGACAGCCTAGTCGAATGGCTAGTTGTTCCATCAGGGGGATTTAAAGGGTGTCGCTCTCTCGTCACCTGCTGCAAATCCCCCTGCCCCCTTTTTTCAAAGGGGGGAAAAAACATCACAGCCCTTGAAGGGAAACGCAAAGTACCAGAATCAACACCTATTTGAAGTGAAAACTCTGTTCGCGGAATAACGTCAAACACGCATCCACCACCTGCGGATCGAATTGGATGCCGCGCTGTTTGGTAATTTCATCCAGCGCCACATCAATCCCAAAACCAGGGCGGTATGGGCGGTGCGCCGAAATTGCCTCGACCACATCGGCCACGCTCAGGATGCGCGCTTCGAGCATGATCTCCCCACCCTTGAGCCCGAGCGGATAGCCGGAGCCGTCGAGGCGTTCATGGTGTTGCAGCACCATCAGCGCGATCGGCCAGGGGAAGTCGATATCCTTGAGGATTTCGTAACCAGCATGCGGGTGTATCTTGATCAAACTGTATTCTATTTCGCTGATCCGACCCGGCTTGCTGAGTATTTCGGCCGGAGTCTGGATTTTCCCCAAGTCATGCACTATCCCGGCAAGATGGATGCCATGCACCCGATCATCCGTCAACCCCATTTGCCCGGCAATCGCCGCGGCCAGGCTGGCCACCCTGGCCTGATGGCCGGCGGTGTAAGGGTCGCGCATTTCCACGATGGTGGCGATCGCCTGCACGGTATCTTCCAGGCTCTTGCGCAGTTGCGCCAGATGCTGCTGGCTTTGCTCCATGGCAAAATCGCGTTCCCGGCGGATATGCAGTGCGCGCACGCCAAACGCCAGATCTCCGGCCATTTCTTCCAGGCGTTCTATTTCGGTGGGGGTGAAGGTATTGATTTCTCCGGCATACACGGTGAGCACGCCGAATATCTCGTCATTGGCCAGCGGCAGCGCAACGCTGGACGCGTAGCCGCGTTCCAGCGCCGCAGCACGCCATGGCCGATGGCGCGGGTCGCTGGCAAAATCCTGGCACAACTGCGTGATGCCGCTGCGGATAGCGCGACTGGTCGGCCCCATGCCGCGCTCGTTCTCCGCCCAGGTAATATTGATGATATCCAGATAACCCTCGTCATAACCGGCGCTCGCCACGGCTTTTATTGACCTGTTTTCATCGTGCTGCTTATAGCCCACCCAGGCCATCCGATAGCCGCCTTGTTCCACGATGCTCTTGCAGACCACATGCAACAATTCTTCCTCATCCGTCGCACGCGTCAGGCTGCGGTTCACCGCACTCAACGTGGCCAGGGCGCGATTGGAATGCTGAATGGCGATTTCTGCCAGCCGGTTTTTCAAGGCCTGCGCAATCTGGATGGCGAGCGATTGGATCAGTTCGCGCTCCTCGTCGATAAAAGGCGATGCACCGTCCCTGCTTGTGTCGCCAAAGTAAAATACTTCAATCTGGCTAGGCTCCGCGCTGTTCATCGGAATGGCAGCCGCCAATTTCCATTCTGTCTCGCGAAAATTTTCTGACTCGAAAGCCTGCCCGTCCAGACGGATGCGCGCGCAAGTGTGCTGCGGGTCGAGCCAGGCAGCCGGCATGCGCCTGGTACAGGCGTCGAGCACCTGTTCCATACTCCATTCTTTGTTCAGCAACAGACTGGTGATGTCGCGCAGGCATTCGGCTTCCTTGACCCGTTCACCCGCGTCACGTATATGGCGTGCCAGAGCTTCTTCCACCCGCTTGCGTCCGGTGATGTCGCGCACGATACCGATAGCGTGCCACTGGCCGTTCAATTGGGTCGAGGAGAGCGACAATTCGATCGGGAATTTCTCACCGCCTTTGCGCAACGCAACGAACTCGACCATCTTGCCGACTATCGATCCCTCGCCGCTCCGGCTAAAACGTTGAAAGCCATGTGCAAAAGCGGCTTGCGCCGCAGGAGGCGCAAGCAGCGCATGCAGATCCTGCCCCATCGCCTCTGCGACGCTATAGCCGAAAACCCGCTCCGCCGCCGCGTTCCAGAATGAGATGCGCTGCTCGGGGTCCATCATGATGATGGCATCCTGCGCCGCTTCGCTGATCTTGCGGAATTTTTCCTCGGCCTCGCGGCGGCGCTGCTCTTCCTGTTTTTCCGCCAGCACGCGCCGCATCGCCGCAGGCAGGCGTGCCATGCGATCCTTGAGGATGTAATCCCTGGCGCCTGCCGTCAACAGCTCAACCGCCATCTCTTCGCCGATGGCGCCGGTGACCATGATCACCGGAATACCGGGATCAGCCCGTTGCACGTAATCGAGCGCGGCGCGACCGCTATAGGACGGCAGGTTGTAATCGGCCAGGATGATGTCGGGCTTGAAATCGTCCAGCGCGCGCTCGAAAGCCAACCGCGTATCGACACGCAAGGCGGTAAATTCCACCCCCTCCCGGCGCAGGTTGTGTTCCAGCAACTCCGCGTCGGAGGGGGTGTCCTCCAGCAACAGGATTTTGAGTTCGCCCACCGCCTATTTGCCCGTGACGGGTGGATGGTTATACAGCAGCCAGTACATACCGAGCTCGGCCACCGTCCTGGCAAAAGCATCGAACTCCACCGGTTTGCTGATATAGCTGTTCACCCCCAGTTTATAGCTCTCTGCGACATCCCGATCCTCCTGGGAAGAAGTCAGAACCACCACCGGAATTGCTTGGGTGCGGGCATCGTCCTTGATAACGCGCAATACTTCCATCCCATCCACCTTGGGCAGGCGCAGGTCGAGCAACACCAAGCGCGGCGGCGCGCAGTCGCTGCGCCCCGCGTACTCGCCGCGCGCAAACAGGAAATCCAGCGCCTCGGCGCCATCCTTGACCCAAACCAAATTGTTGGCCAGATTGTTTTTCTTGAGCGTGCGCATGGCCAGTTCGGCATCGGTGGCATTGTCCTCTACCAGAAGGATTTCCACGACTTGGCTTATATTATTCATTCAAACTTCTCCTTGTATTGATCGCGTAGAGGCAATATATATCCCCTCCCTCTTGCAGGGGGAAGGGACTGGCGTTGTGACCATTTTTTAGCATACTACTTCTGTCTGAGTTACCGGAATCGAAAAATAAAAGGTCGCGCCCTTGCCGACTTCGCCCTCGGCACGGATTGTACCGCCATGGCGGAGAATAATGCGCTTGGTGATAGCCAGACCGATACCGGTTCCCTCGAATTCTTCGGCACTGTGCAGACGCTGAAATACCCCAAACAGCCTATCCGCATACTGCATATCGAACCCGGCGCCATCATCTTTTACATAATAAACCGCCTTGTCTGCCTCGACTTTGCCACCAATTTCAATGTGCGCCTCATCGTTCTTGCCGGTGAATTTGATGGCATTAGTGAGCAGATTTTCGAACACCTGATGCATCATGGCACGGTCGCCTTGCACGTTGGGCAACTTGCCCAGGTTGATGTGCAGCTTGCGCCCGGCCACCAGCGGCTCGAGCTCACCGATCACCGCGCGTGCCACCCCTTCCATGTCTATTTCGGAAAGCGACATTCCAGTGCGACCGACACGCGAAAAATGCAGGATGTCATCGATCAGGTGCGCCATGCGGTCGGTATTGTCGCGCACCACATTCAACAAGCGTTTGCCTTCATCGTCCAGCTTGTTCTCGTAATCCTCCAGCAATATCCGCGAAAATCCGTCGATGGCGCGCAGCGGCGTGCGCAAATCATGCGAAACCGAATAAGCGAAGGCTTCCAGTTCCTTGTTGACTTCTTCAACATCGGCGGCATGGCGACCAAGCTCCTCATTAAGTTTTTTGACCTTTGTTTCGCTCTTCGCGAATTCGTCCAGAGTCCAATTGTTGCTGAGAGAGAGGGCGGCGATATCGCCAAAGGCGGTGGCTATACGGGCATCCCTTTCCGTAAAGCCGCCGGGTTTGTTGGCTATTCCCATCACCCCGACCGCCTTGCCCCCGATCAGCAGCGGGGCGAACAAAACATTATCGAGACGCACATGGCCTTCAGGCATAAATTTTATCCATGGGCTGGACGAAAAACTATTTTCATACACCGTTCCGGGTTCGCCATAGGCCTCCCCCCTGAGCCCCCTGACGGGCATGGGAAGGCTGGGATCAACGGTACACGTGCGCCCCCCGGCATCTAAAAACAGAACCAGATTTTCATTTCCTTCTTCATTCAACAGGGCGACATATCCGGCTGTGGCCCCGGTCAGATTTTTGCATGAATCGAAAATCCTCCTCGCCGCTTGAGGAAAATCACGGTGTTCGAGGATGGTGCGGGACGCTTCCAACAACGCCGAAAATTCAAGCTCCCGCTGTTGGGATTCCGCAAGGGCTTCCTTAAGCTTGGCTTCGTTATCTGTTTCTGCTGACGAGTCATTCATCTCATTCTCCAAGGTTGGGCGAAGCACAGCTATCGTAGGTTGGGCAAAAGGTGAAAAGCGCAGTTATTTCCTATCATAACGGTAAAACCACCCGTTTATCCGGTCAGCGTTGCGCCCGTAGGGCGGGCTACGTTTCGCTTCTGGCTTGTCCGGTTCAGGTTCATTTATCAGAACTGGCGGGTAGCGTGAAATAAATCGTGGCGCCCTCCCCTTGCTTGCTTTCCGCCCAGACCTGACCGCCGTGCTTTTCGACGATGCGTTTGACAATGGCCAGCCCTATCCCGGTTCCCTCGAACTCTTCGTCGCCATGCAGGCGCTGGAAAACACCGAACAATTTGTTCGCATACTGCATGTCGAAGCCCACACCGTTGTCCTTCACATAATATACATTCTCGCCTTCCTCGATCCTGCCGCCAACCTCGATCACAGCCGCCTCTTTTGCCCGGGTAAATTTGACGGAATTTGACAGCAGGCTGGCGAAAACCTGGCGAATCATCGGTTTGTCGCCCTGCGCGGCAGGCAGATTTTTGACTTCGAATCTCACTTGACGTCCCGCAATCAGCGGCTCCAGCCCGGCAACGACCGCGCGCGCCAGCTCTTCCATGTCGATGCGGGAAGGTTCGATTTCCTTGCGTCCCACGTTCGAATACTCCAGCAGGTCGTCGATATAACGGCTGATCTCCATGGCATTTTTGCCGAGGGCATTCAGGAGACGCTTGCCTTCTTCGTTTAGCGCGCCCGAAAAATCCTCGAGCAGCATGCGGGAATACCCGCTTATTCCCCTGAGCGGTGCGCGCAGGACATGCGAGGCGGAATAGACAAAGGCCGACAGCTCGCTGTTGGTCGCCTCAAGTTGGGCGGTGTATTTCGCCAGTTTTTCGTTGAGTTTTTTTTGCGCCTCTTCCGCCTGCTTGCGCTCGGTTATATCCTGAACCGTTCCGATCATGCTGACCGGGTTGCCCGCCCCATCGAAATAGACCTGCGCCTGTTCGTGGACAAAATGTTCCGATCTATCCCAGTGAATAATGCGATGGTCGATGCTGTAGGGAATATGGTTATACAGCGCATCTTCCACGCACTTTTTAACTGCCGGACGATCGTCGGGATGGACGTAGTGGAGAAAGACTTCGTAGCTTGTCTCAAATTGCCGTGGCATCAAGCCAAAGATGCGATACATCTCGTCGGACCATTTCAGCTCGTTGGAGACAAGGTTCCATTCCCAGTTCCCCAGGCGGGCAATTCTCTGGGCTTCCAGCAATTCCCTGTTGCGCTGTTCGACCAGCTCTTCGAGATGGTCTCGATGTTGCCTGATCTCCGCTTCCAGCTGCTTGCGCTCGGCAATTTCATGCTGCATCACCCTGAACACCCACAGCAGCAGCATCAGGCTGGCGGCCAATAAAGTGCCCAGCGTCAGCAAGCTGCTGGAGCTGACGGTAGCGGCTACCCGCTGCCTCTCTTTCAGCAGGTCTTTTTCCCCGTTTTGCAGCTCGCCGAGCTTCGCCTCGATATCGGCGGTCAGGGCATCGGCCACGCCGCCGAGCATCGCCACCGCCGCCTCCTTGGCGCCTTTTTCGCGCCGGACCTGCGCGGCCCTGTCCGACCATTCCATGCGCTGCACGACCAGCTTGTCCAGCACCGCCAGCCGCTCCTGCTGCACCGGATCACCGGACGTCAACCGGTTCACCACGGCCAGCTGGGCGAGCGTGGCATCGCGGCTCATGTTCATTTCCGCCAACTGGCCGGCATCGCCGGTAATCAGAAAGCCCCGGTTGTGTTGCAGAAAATCGCGCAGCGCCGCAGAAAACGACTCCAGGGCAATAATCACCTCGTAGGTATGCTCTACCGCTTGGTTGACCTTGTCTTTTTGCACGAAGTTGTAGGACGTTGCAGCAAATATGACCATCAGCGCAACCAAAGAGGTGGTCAGCCCGATGGCCAGCGATTTTCTGCGCAGGCGCACCATGAAACCATGCCCCCGCATTGCCGCCAGGATGCCCACGGCAAGCAGCACGAAGCCTGCCACGGTATGCGCCGCAATGGCCGTGGTGTTGCCGACTTGAGTGAGCGACAGGTCGCTGAACATATAGCCGCCCAACGGCAATAACACGGCTGCCGCCACGGCAAAGGCAAACGCCTGGGCGACGCCCCAGAACCTGGCTTCCATCAGCAACAGCGCGCCGCCCGTCAATACAAAATTTGCCGCCGTGATGTTGGACATCCTGCCGGGATACGGCGTAAATGCCGTCCCCGCCGGCTCGCTGGACAGCAGTTGGTCAATGCCTGCATTCCAGCCGAAAGCGTATTCGCCAAGCGTCACCAGCCCGATCAATATAACCAGCAGCGCAGCCGCCCGCCTGATCAGCAGAAGAACTGGTGGGATTTGCCGCAGGTTATGCAGGTACAGAGAGGTTCCACACAACACAAAAGCGGCCGCCGTGTTTGCCTTCATGCTGACCAGCCCAGGCAACAGTTGCCGGAGCGGATCGACGTCCCATGCCCAGCCGACCAGGACAACCAGGCCAAGCGACAGGGTTAAAATGGCGGCAATTCTCACCCAGCCACGCCGCTCTTCAGCATGGAATGGAGGTGTGACGGGGGTTTCTGGAGCCTCTTGCATCGGGTATTTCCTAAGCCGGACGAGCCGGAACCAAAAAGGGTAAAGTAGCACCATCGTTAGTTTCCTGATGGAGGTTGAGATGCTACAGCCTTTAACCGAGCGTTACAAAGACGATTTATTGGGTGTTCTTTCTTGCTTTGACCGGATCGTGATCACAGGCACATTGCCCGGAGCCTGTTATTCGAAAGGGATGACAAGCTATCTGTACTCCCGAAATATCCTGATCTTCGACTACGCGAAAGAACTCGCCGACCCTTTGCGTAACCAGCTTCGGGAGAATGCGCAAGAGCTGGCCAAGAAGCACGGCATAACCATCGAACACATCAACAAGCCGGGGATACGCAAGGAAGATGTCGTCGCCCGCGTGCTAAAAGAGCGCGGCGAAGCGCCGGGGCTGGTTCACGTTATTTCTGCAATGGAAGCCTGTACAGCCTATGTGCCATGGCATGACAAGAAGACCCACAAGACGTTTTTGCGCGCGGCTTCCGGGAAATGCCTGCATTACTATTTCTACTTCATGGACGAAGAGATCGGCCTGTGCTACCTGCGCGTACCGACCTGGCTTCCTTGTCGTTTGCAGTTTTATTGCAACGGGCATTCCTGGCTGGCGCACAAATTGACTGCCGAAGGCGTCGGTTACGCGACAGCAGACAACGCCTTTGTCCGCATTGATGATTTTGCTCGCGCCCAGAAATTTGCGGATGAATTTCGCCCCGACGATCTCCACCGCATTCTGGATCGGTACGCCGAAATATGCTGCCCGATAATGGATACGTTCTTGCAGAAATATCACTGGAGCTTCATGCAAATCGAGTATTCGACCGATCTGGTATTCCGCGACGAGTCCAAACTCAAGCCACTGTACGAAGAAATTTCCAGGGAAGCCGTGCTCGCCGTGAAAGCCGAAAACGTATCCAGCTTTCTGGGTAAAAAAGTCACACCCCAATTGGCACAGGAGATCGGCAGCCGGCTTTCGACCCGCATCGAGGGAACCTGCATCAAGCATCGCATGGGCAGCGCCTCGATCAAGATATACGACAAATTCGGCAGAGTTTTACGCATCGAAACGACGAGCAATGACGTTTCATTCTTCAAACACAACCGCAAGGTGGAACATCGTGACGGAACAGAGACCCACGAACTGGCACAGCTCAAAAAATCCATTTACAGCTTGATCGACCTGCGAGAAATCCTCCTCGGCTGCAACCGGCGTTACCTTGAATTTATCTCATCGCTCGACGATCACTCGGATGGAAAGACTTCCTTGAAAAAGCTGACTGCGCCGAAAACAGAGAACGGCACGACATGGAAAGGCATCAACTTTTTTGATCCGAAAGATCAATCGCTGCTGCGCGGCATCCAGCACCCGGAATTCAATATCCATGGCATGCGGCGTGCCGATCTCAAAAAGATTGTACCGACCCTGTCCGACAGCGCTCTGTCGCGGCAACTGAAACGGCTGCGCGTTTTTGGCTTGATCAAACGTGTCGCGGGAACTTACCGATACTACATGACCAAACTTGGAAGAGTCGCTATCGCGACATGCGAACATTTAACGGAGTTCACCATCGCTCCAGCCCTTGCTGGGACTGCTTAACAGGCATATTCTTCTCAAAAAATGTAAAGACTTGGCTGGTAAGATACTAACGGGCATGAGCGGGGGGGGGGGGGCTGGCTTCGCCTCCCCCTTTGAAAAAGGGGGACTGAGGGGGATTTAAAGGGTGTCGCTCTCACGCCACCCGCTGCAAATCCCCCCTGCCCCCCTTTTTCAAAGGGGGTAAAAAAACCATCACAACCTGCCCCTTTTTGTCACAAGCGACAAGCTGAAACCAAGCGCCTTTTCTAGAGCGCGGCTGCACCCGCCGCTACGCGAAGCGGTAATCCTGCTCGTGGAATAACGCCAGACATGCCTCCACCACTTGCGGGTCGTAAAGGATTCCACTGTTCCTGGTGATTTCCTCAAGCGCCACCTCAGTTCCCATGCCTGGGCGGTACGGGCGGTGTGCCGAAATTGCCTCGACCACGTCCGCCACGCACAAAATGCGTGCTTCGAGCATGATGGCCTCGCCCTTGAGCCCTTGCGGGTAGCCGGAACCATCGAGGCGCTCATGATGTTGCAGCACCATCTGCGCGATCGGCCAGGGGAAATCGATGTCCTTCAAAATATCGTAGCCCGCTTGCGGGTGGGTCTTGATCAAACTGAATTCGATATCGAGCAGACGCCCCGGTTTGCTGAGAATTTCGGCCGGAATCTGGATCTTGCCCAGGTCATGCACCACGCCGGCAAGATGGATGGCGTGAGCCTGTTCGTCGGACAAGCCGATTCGCGCGGCAATGGCCGCAGCCAGATCGGCCACCCGTGCCTGATGTCCGGCGGTATAGGGATCGCGCATTTCGAGGATGGCGGCCATCGCCCGCACCGTGCCTTCCAGGTTGCTTTGCAACTGCAACAGTTGGCGTTGGTTTTGCTCCAGCGCCAAGTCGCGTTCATGGCGGATATGCAGGGAGCGCACGCCGAAGGCCAGGTCGCCGGCCATTTCCTCCAGCATATCCACTTCGATAGGGGTGAAGGCATTCACCTCTTCCGCATAAACCGTGAGTACGCCGAACACTTCTTTGTCGGTTAACGGCAAGGCGATGCTAGACGCATAGCCGCGCTGGAGCGCTTCATCATGCCATATCAAGTAAGCGGGATCATGGGCTATGTCCTGACATAACTGCGTCGATCCGCTGCGGATGGCGCGCCCGCTCGGCACCATGCCGCGTTCGTTCTCCGCCCAAGTGAGCCGCATATCACCGAGATAGCCCTCTTCATGGCCGGCATGTGCCAGGATTTCGATGGAACTGTTTGCGTCATGTTGTTTATAGCCCACCCAGGCCATGCGATAGCCGCGCTGCTCGACGATGGCCTGGCAAATCGCCTGCAGCAGTTTGTTCTCGTCGGTGGCGTACACCAGGCTGCGGTTTACCTCGCTCAGCGCCGCCAGGGCGCGGTTGGCATGTTTGAGCGCAATTTCCGTCTGCCGGCGCTCATTCTCGGCACGGCGATGCTCGGTAACATTTTCCATGACATGCACGGAATAGGCATAAACACCCGACTCATCGCGAACGGCAAAAGCGCGTGTGCGATAAATGGCATCGCCGGCGGCGATTTCTTCTTCCGCTCGAGCCTCCTCTATTTCCTTGGCGCGCAGACAACCCTCCGAGGGTGCGCCAGCCTTGGGGAAGATTTCGTAATAGGGTTGGCCGATAATTTGCTTGAAAGGTATTCCGGCGCATTGCTGATAGGCCTTGTTGCAGCGCAGGATGCGGAAATCTTTGTCGTGCAGGAACATCGGATCCCGCATCTCATCCAGCGCGTCCATCCATTCCTGGTACGACAGCTCGATTTTTTTGCGCGCCTGTTCCAGGTCTTCGAGCATAAACAGCAGCGCGCTGCGGTTCTCTTCCAGTTCCCGCGCGGCAAGCAACCGCCCCGCCTCACATTGTTCGATATGGGATTGCAGTGCGGCAATCGTGCGCTGCGCCGCCTGCAATTCCTGCCGCCCTTTTTCCGTGCTATCGCTCATGGCCGTGCCCGGTCGATATTCCCCGGGATATTCCCCAGTATATTTCCAGCCGCGATCCTGTTGCGCAATTCGGCGTTCTCGTCCGCCAGCTCTTTCATGCGCAGTTCGCGCCCGACGGTGAGTTTCTGGAAGCGCAGCAATTCATCGAGTTGCTGTTGCAGCTTTTCCCGAGCCTGTCGCCGCGCTGCGGCCATGCGCGAATCCCGCCGGTACGAAATGCCCAGCGCCGCCAACCCGATCAACCAGATCGCGCCATAGGACAACAGCATCGTCCCGCTGTGCTCGTCACGGTGCGAAAAAATAAGATTCAGCGGAACCGACGAACCAATTCCGCCCCGGATATCGCCTATCTTGTAGCCCTGATGTGCATGGCACTTTATGCATCCCTGGTCAACGGTGAAGGGCTCCATCATTCTCAGATAAGGTTGCCCGTCGATTTCCTGTATTTCGCTGAACTCCTTGCTGCCCTGTTCGAAGCTTTTTAGTGCCTTGGCTTCCCATGCGTCAGGGGCATTCCCCGGATTGAGCGGCTTTAAGCTGGTGATGCGGCTTTTGGTGCCATAATCATCCGGAAAATCCGCTTGCATTTCGCGCAGCACATAAGCCGGGTTCATCAGCGTCAGCGCCTTGCCGGTGGCGGTGACCACATCGCGTTCGGGAACATTGAGATAAGGGTTGGGCGGGGTATGCGCGGTCGGGCTGACATAAACGCCACCATGTGAATTCACCCATTTGCGGAAACCGATATCCTTCTGGATATTGGTGTGGGCAACTACTCTAGCCATTTCCAGAACAATTTGCCTTTCTTCGGACAGGCTCCACAGCAGTGATCCGCCTATCAACCCTGTCCAGATTAGCGCCATCAAGGCATATCTTTGCCCCCAGGAAACATGCAGATGTTCGGAATTATCCATTTTTCCAGTTCAATGCGGCTTGCTGAGGTCGCAGACGATGCCCGCATCCGCTTCGAGCATGAGCATCACTTCTTCGGCGGGCAGACGCAGCAACTCGCCGATTTCCGTGAAGTCATCGGGCAAGGCGGCGTCATCCCAGCCGTTGGCGGAGTGGCGCGCCACGTTGACCGCCAGAACCACATTACGCACGCGCGTCTGGTTTGATCGCGAGTCGTTCATCAACGTGATCAGTAATTGCGGCAAACCCCATTGCTCGGCCAGTTCCCTTTGCAGGTCGAACAGCATGAACCCCAGCACTTCCTGCTGGACATCGCGGCTGCGCAATGATTTGTCTTTCTGCTTGATGCGATGGATTTTCAGCATCGGCTCCGGCGCGAAACACCACATCAGGATTTCGGCGATGTCGTGCAACAGCGCGGCAATGCGCACCTCTTCATAACGCAAATCGCGCAATTGCACCGCCCAGTCCTTGGCATACCCGGAGGCGCGATGCGAGCGATGCACGACGCGCAGCATCGGGGGGAGCGCCACAATATGCGACTTGAGCATATCCTCCACCAGCAGGTCGCAAGGCACCTTTTTGAAAAAAGAATCGATGCCGAGCATCATCAAGGCCTGCTCGACCTGGACAACTTCGGTAGTCTGGCTTTTGCGCTTGTTTTGCTGGAGGTAGCGCAACAGCTTCACGGTCATGATGGGGTCGCGCGCGATGATCTCGGTGATGAAATAGGTATTCAGCTTGTTTTCATCCGCGCGCAGTTCGACCAGGTCGCGTGCGGTCTGTTTCAGAACAGGCAAATCCTCATGCGCGAGCACCGCAACCCAATGCTCCAACCCCCCTGTTTCCGGCATAACTCCCCCATCAATTTTGTCCGTCAATATACTAGCAATTTATGGGGTTGCACAGGTGATTTCAGGAAAATTGCGGGGTGTTTGGAGGCGAATTTACCTCGCAGAGATTCTTGTGCCCTGTGGGCATTCGCCCGTTTTCGAAGGGCGGGTTCTACCCGCCGGATAAAGATGTCGGGCGGAGCCCGACCTACGGATTATTTTCCTATTGAAGGGAAAATGGAATCAGGTCGCCTCGACCGCCACCGCCAGCGTGCCGGTGCGTCCTTCCACTTCGCGCATCGCCACCTCGTGGCGCGGCAAGGCCCCGGCATCCAGCCCTTGCAGGTATTGCTGCAATGACACCAGCTCATAACCTTGCGCCCGCCAGCCTTGCAGCAATTGCTCGAATACCGGCAACAGTTTCCCGCCTTCCAGTTCGGCGTGCAGGGTAAAAACATGGCCGGTCGCCGATGGTTTTTCGCTAAGCTGCAAAATATGCTGCGCGATATTGTCCGGGGTGATGCCGTCACTGTTCAATAATTCGTCCAGCGTCGGCAGCGTGGTGGGCAGTTGCGGGCAGGCGATGATTTCGGCTTGCCAGGTAGGAATGAAGGGGTGCGTGCCGCGCGTGTCCGAGCTGTAATCGAAGCCCAGGCGCTGCGTCAGGCGCAGTGCGTGGCGGTTCATCTGCCAGCCGGCGGCGGCGTGGGCATGCGGGGCTACACCGAATATTTCCGTGTAACGCTCTACCGCGCGCCGCATCTCGCGCCGCGTCCACTCGGCATCCTTGCCCGCCACATAATCCTGCCAGCGAATATGGTCGTAGCAATGAATGCCGGTCTCGAAGCCCGCATCGCGCACGCCACGCATGATATCGGTGCACTTCCTGCCGATGTCCGGCCCCGGCAGCAAGGTACCGTACAGCAGCGTTTTGATGCCGTAGTGTTCCACTACCGAGGTGCGCGACACCTTGCCGATGAAGCCGGGGCGGAACACGCGCTTGATCGCGCGCCCGGTGTGATCCGGGCCCAGCGAGAAGAAGAAGGTAGCCTGCGCGTTGTGGCGCTGCAAGGCTTCGACCAGGCGCGGCGCACCTTCGCGCGTACCGCGATAAGTGTCGACGTCAATTTTGAGAGCGAGCTGTTTGGTCATTGGCAGAGATTGCGGAGTCGCAGGTCGGGTTAGACCGTCAGGTCGTAACCCGACGTTTCGCCGATATATCGATAAAAAACTGTCGGGTAGCTTTACATAGCCATCTGACTAAGCTGTCAAAAAACGACAGCCAAGTCATTGGTTAACGCTACGCTAACCCGACCTACCACTGTTTAATCCACCAACCCGCGCGCTTCCGCTACCTGGCCGCGATATGCGTCGAAGATGTTGCGCAACGTGTCGGCCATGTTGACAGTCGGCTTCCAGTCCAGCTCCTCGCAGGTGTTGGTGATCTTCGGCACGCGGTTCTGCACGTCCTGATACCCGGCGCCGTAATACGCCGCCGAGGTAGTCTCGACGATCTTCACCTTCTGCGCCGAGTCGCGGTATTCGGGGTATTCGTTAGCCAGCTTGAGCATCATGTCGGCAAGGTCGCGAATCGCGTAGTTATTGGTCGGGTTGCCGATGTTGTATATCTTGCCGGTGGCGACGCCGCCCTTGTTGGCGATGATTTTCATCAGCGCGGCGATGCCGTCGTCGACATAAGTAAACGCGCGTTTCTGTTGTCCGCCATCCACCAGGCTGATGTTCTCGCCGCGCACGATATGCCCGAGAAATTGCGTGACCACGCGCGAACTGCCTTCCTTGGGCGTATGGATGGAATCCAGCCCGGAGCCGATCCAGTTGAACGGGCGGAACAGCGTGAAGTTCAGGCCTTCCATGCCGTAACCCCAAATCACCCGATCCATCAGCTGTTTGGAGCAGGAATAAATCCAGCGCGGCTTGTTGATCGGGCCGCAGATCAGCTCGGAATTTTCCGGGTCGAATTCCTCGTCGTGGCACATGCCGTACACTTCGGAAGTGGACGGAAACACCAGATGCTTGCCGTATTTCGCCGCCGCGCGCACGATCGGCAGATTGGCCTCGAAGTCCAGTTCGAACACGCGCAACGGCTGCTTGACGTAAGTGGCCGGCGTGGCGATCGCCACCAACGGCAGGATCACGTCACATTTTTTGACGTGATACTCGACCCACTCCCTGTTGATCGTGATGTCGCCCTCGAAGAAGTGAAAGCGCGGCTGGCCGATCAGGTCGGAGATGCGGTCCGTGCTCATGTCCATGCCGTAGACTTCCCAGTCGGTGGTGGCGAGGATGCGCTTGGACAAGTGGTGGCCGATAAAGCCGTTCACTCCGAGTATCAATACTTTTTTCATTACCATTTCCTTAACAGTTAAATTACCTCCGGCAAAGCCGGAGGCTTATTGGGTGAGCGCCTCAAAGGCGCTGATAAAACCATGAGCCGCCCAGGGCGGCTGGGTTTTCTCCTCCCCCTTCAGGTGGAAGGTTGGGATGGGGGTGGGGGTGGGGGTGCATTTTGCACATCCACTCCACCACCCACAAACCCATCCCCACCCCAGCCCTCCCCTTGAAAGGGAGGGAGC